>Ga0307508_10001590_pt1 | contig 25337 bp, 24 predicted proteins | sample 9_EM_MG_FD_203089 | JGI IMG/M metagenome (GOLD analysis project Ga0307508, IMG submission 203089) | Populus trichocarpa ectomycorrhiza microbial communities from riparian zone in the Pacific Northwest, United States - 9_EM | ecosystem: Host-associated > Plants > Roots > Unclassified | place... | reverse complement strand
ACCTGCTCCAAGGTGCGCACCTGCGCTTCGTTCATGTCGATCACCATCCGTTCGATGATCGACTCGCCGCGCTGGCACGCTGCCCTTCAGCCGCCATATCGCCTCGCTCAGACCTTCTCCAGGCTCATTCCTCATTGGAATCACGAGCCTGGCGCCAGGCTCACACCTCGTTGGACAACGACTAGGGCTTGCGGAACCTACGGCATTGCCGTATTATCCGTTTCGTGCGAACCGTTGCCGAAACTCCGATCTTTCAACGCTATGCCGCCGAAGTCTGGAGTGAGGCCGAACGCAATCAGTTCATCAGCTTCATTGCGGCAAATCCGGAAGCCGGGGATCTGATTCGCGGAAGCGGCGGTTGCCAGCAAGGTTCGCTGGTCGACCGCAGGCAAGGGAAAGAGTGGTGGTGCACGCGTGATCTACTTCCACTCAGATGAAGGCACGATCTGGTTGCTCATCGTCTACAAGAAGGCGAAGTTCGACAACCTTCCTACGTCGTTTCTCATTGAACTGAAACAAGGAGTCGAAGATGCCCTCTGAACGTCAGAAGTTCCAAGCTGATCTGCTTGAGTCGGTCAAGCAAATGCGCCGTGGCCAAGCCGCACGAGTCACGAAGGTCAAACTGCCCGAGGCCGCCGAGGCTCGAGCGAGCGTAGGCCTTTCGCAGCAAGAATTCGCAATCCTCTTGGGCGTTTCGGCCCGGACGCTGCAAGACTGGGAGCAAGGTCGTCGTGAACCCACGGGCGCCGCAAAAACGCTGCTTCGTGTTGCGGTGGCGCATCCCGAGGTTCTCCGCGCGCTGCACGCATGACGCCTAGTCGGGTAGCCGGGGGTTTCTAGCCCCCAGCCCCCACACCACCCACCATGCGGGTCCGCAGTAGGCGGTTCATCGCGGCAATACTCATGGCTGGTTACGCGCTCGCCGCTGGCAATACCTCACCCGGTCGGGTTCAACGGCATGCCAAGGTCCGCTCGGCTCCTCCATGTGGTTGCGATGTTCGGTCCTTCAGTCCTTGCGGACCTACTACGACCTCTGCTGACTTCTGCGCCGTCACGGCGCGCGTTACCGCGCGTCGCGCTGTGCTGTTGGGGATGATTGCTGCCGATTCTTTGCATGCAGCGGGCAGCTCGCCGCAGCGCCTGGACCTTGGTATCCCGGTGTGGTCCGTGCCGGGTGTCATCCGTCAACAAGCACCGCATGCGATGCAGATCTCCCCACCGTAGGCTGCGTACCGGTGGGCCTCGCTGTCATGTGCCAGCTCGCCTCGCATCCCTCGGCCTTGTCTATGCGGTTTCTGTCCGTCGCCTCGCACCTCTTGCACTCCGGCTTCCTCCGGACCATCCCTCGCGGAATCGCCCTTGCCTTCGGCTCGTGGTTATCCTTCGGCGCTCACGATGAATCCAAGTCGGCACTTCCACAGGGGACTTCCACCCCATAAGTTCGCGCCCATGCTGAGCGCACACCTTCAATCGAGAAGACATGCCCCGGCAAGCCTGGCCATGCATCTCATCTCAAGCGTTGGCGCCTGACCCACGCATGAACTACCTCTTCCGCATGCCGAAGTTTCCAGTGCTGCTCGACGCCGGCGAGCTGCTTGTTCCTGCAAAATCGAAGGCGCAGCTAGAAGCAAGGTTGTCTCAGTTGGCTCTCAGCGGCGAGGAAAGGCGAGACATCATCGACTCCAAGGCCGAAGGGTTTGCGCTGTATCCTGAGAGCAAGGTCATAGCACCGCACATCGGCATTCGCCGGTGGAATAAGGTTCAAATCATTGACCTCTATAACAGGCGCAGAAAGACAGGTCAGCCCGAACTCGGCAAAACATCTCTGGGCAATCGAAGCCTTGAGCAAGTAGTCAAAGAGGTCGTGCAACTTCTTTCACAACGACAGTGAACTCTCCCTTGCTTCGCCAAAACTACACGACACATCTCTGGCTGCTGCGCTTCAAGTTTGAAACCGCCCATGCCAATCGACCCAGACACCCTGTCATCCCTCGCGAGCGACTACACGAAGGGCATGACCAGCATCCGTGGCAGGCGCGTGCAACGACTCCTGAAGCGCGAGTTTGCTGGTGCTGAACACGTACTGCCGGTGCAGGTTGGCTCTGGCGCTGCTGCTGTCTTGGGGCTCTCGGCAACCGGCGCCGCCTTCTGCGCTACAGACGGCCGGGGCAAATGTGCGTCTGTCGTCAAGTGGTTTTATGGGTCGACGGAAGCGCTCGAAACTCACTTTGATCTGCTGAAGGATTCCTTGCCTGTGCTGGGCACCAAAGCCTTGCCGCTCGCTGACCTGCGCAGGAAGACTCAGGTTCGTGTGTCCGCCCAGTCTGTCCCACCTCAAGCCCGCGCTCTGGTAGCCCTGGCACTGCAGGCACTGGCATGATCTCTCTCGCATGGCACCCACCTGAAGAGTTGATGCCGAAGCGTTTCTTCAAGCGGACCCAGGGTGCCATCTCTCATGTCGCCCGTAGAGCGTCAGGAGAAGTTGATGAAGCTCGACACCGATCGCATTGACCAAGCAGTATTGGCGCTTCTCTATCTCGGCCTGCACGAAGGGTCGAGAGCGTGGAAGTCTTTTGACTGGGACGCCATGGCACGGTTGCACGAGAAGGGCTTGATCTCCGACCCCGTAGGCAAGGCGAAGACCGTGGCTTTCACGGAAGAAGGCCTTCGTGAATCAGAGCGCCTTCTGGAAGACATCTTTGGCAGCGGGCCGGACGGAGGTCGAACTATCCAATCTGAGGTCAACAGGCCCTAGAAAAATGGATCAGCGCATCGTCGGCTTTCACCTGGACGATCAACAGGATTGGGTCGCCGAGCTGGCGTGCGGCCACAACCAGCACGTTCGCCACAACCCACCGTGGACCAGCCGGCCCTGGGTGGTGACACCCGAGGGGCGGCAGGCAACACTCGGGCGCACGCTGGCATGCAGGAAGTGCGATCAGAACGCGCCACGTGACTGGCCGTTGCAGCCATAGGCGGCTTCTGATCTCATTCGATTCACTTCACCCACATTCCAAGGAATCAACGTGGCCCGTCAAATCGTCTTCACGCCCAAGGCCGCCAAGCCACCACCTGCGTACAGCCAAGCGGTCAAAGCCGCCGGCCTGGTGTTCGTTTCCGGCACGGCGCCAGCGGACGCGGCCACGGGCGCCATCAAGGGCACCACCATTCAAGAGCAAACCCGGCAGTGCCTCACCAACATCCAAGCCATCCTCGAGGAAGCGGGCAGCTCCTTGGACAAGCTCGTCAGTGTCACCGTCGTGCTGGCGGACGAAGACGACTTCGCCGGCATGAACGAGGAGTGGCTCAACTGGTTCCCCTCCAATCCACCCGCTCGCCAAGGCGCCAAGCTGCCTGCGCGCATCCCCGGCTTGAAGGTTTCCATTGCGGCGATCGCCGAGGCGTAACCCTTCAGGAATCAAGTCCACATGAGCAGCGCCACGCCGGTGTCGTTTGCGCCCGCGCTGCCGAGCGACGCCGAAGCACTCGTGGCGCTCCGAATCGAAGCCATGCGGGAGAGCCTGGAACGCATCGGCCGGTTCGACGCCGTTCGAGCGAGAGAGCGGTTCCTGTCAGGCTTCTCGCCTGCGCACACGCGCCACATCGAAACTGCGGGTCGACGAGTGGGTTTCGTCGTCGTCACGCGGCAGCCGGATTTCTTGCTTCTCGATCACCTCTACATCCATCCAGAGCATCAAGGCCAAGGCATCGGCGCAGCGGTTCTCACCCGTGTCATTGAAGAGGCAGCGGCCGAGGCGCTTCCGGTCAAGGTCGGCGCGCTGCGTAGCAGCGACTCGAACCGTTTCTACTCACGCCACGGCTTCCAGTTGGTCGAGCAGGGCGAGTTCGACAACTACTACATTCGCCCCTGCAAACCGGGCTGAGCAGCCCCCGGCTCGGCACCGCGACTCAGCTCGCCCGCGGGCGGGAGCTGGGGCGTGTCGTTCTCGGGCAGCACCTGGTGCACGTCACGCGGCAGCTCGCGCTGGCGTGCGCGGATGTAGTCGTAGCGGTCGAGCGAGAGTTCGTCCATCGCCGCTTCGTCGCGCATCACAAGGGGCCGCAAGAACACCACGAGGTTGGTTTTCTTGCGCGTGTGCTGGAGGCTGCGGAACAGGCCGCCGATGTAGGGCAGCTGGCTGAGCCACGGTATCTGGTTTGCTTCGCTCGCGTACTTGTTTTCGATCAGGCCGCCGAGCACGATGATCTTGCCGTCGTTGACCATCACGGTCGACTCGATCGAGCGCTTGTTGGTGGTCGGCCCTGAGCTCGTGCTGATGCTGTCCACCGACGACGACTCCTGCTGGATCGTCATGCGGATGGCGCCGTTCTTGCCGATCTGCGGCCGGATGCGCAGCGTGAGGCCCACGTCCTTGCGCTCGATGGTCTGGAACGGGCTGGTCGAGCTGCTGCTCGTGCTGGTGTAGGAGCCGGTCACGAAGGGCACGTTCTGGCCCACGACGATCTTGGCCTCTTCGTTGTCCAGCGTGACGATGTTGGCGGTGGACAGGATGTTGGTGCCCGTCATCGTCTCCAGCGCCGTGGCCACGGTGCCGAGCGTGAGTTCGGTGGAGCTGCTGATGTTGAAGATCTGCTTCCACTGCAGGCCCACGTCGAGCGACTTGCTGGCGTCGACCTCGACGACGAGCGACTCGACATAGAGCTGCGCGCGCCGCGTGTCGAGCTGGTCGACGATCGCGCGCAGGTCGCGGAACAGCGCTTCCGGCGCGGTGATGATGAGCGAGTTGCTGGCCGGGTCGGCCTGGATGTAGCCGCCCGTCGACGGCTGCGCGGCACCGGAAACCGATGCCGTCGCCTGCGTGCTGTTGGCGCCGCCGATGCTGCCGATGCCTGCGCTCGATGAGAGCGCTGCGCCACCGCCGCCCGAAGAGCTGCCGGCGCTCAACCCGCTGGCGCGTGCCGCGTCGGAAGCCGGCACCGCGGCCCTGAGCACCGCGGCCAGCCGTGTTGCCTCGACGTGCTGGAGGTAGATCACGTGGATGCTGCTGCCGCCGGCACCGCTGGCACCGGCCCGGTCGAGTTGCGCCACCAGGGCGCGGATGGCAGCCAGCTTCACCGGGTTGGGCGCACGCACCAGCAGTGCATTGAGCTTCGTGTCGGCCAGGATCGAGGTCGTCCCACCACCGGCCGTGGCAGTTGCCGCACCGGCCGCCGGTGCGCCGGACGTGCCCGCCGCCGATGCCTGACCCACGCCCTCGCTCAGGCGCTGCACCGTGACGGCCAGGTCGGATGCGAGTGCATGCTGAAGCGGTATCACTTCAACGTCGGTGGCGCTCGGTGTGTCCAGCGCGCTGATGATGGTGCCGAGCCGCGCCACGTTGCTCGCATAGTCGGTGATGATCAGCGTGTTGTTGCCGGGGTTGGCGTTGATGATGTTGTTCGGGCTGATGAGCGGGCGCAGCACCGTCACCAGGTTGCTCGCGTTCTCATGAACGATGCGTATCACCTGCGTGATGACCTGGTCGCCCTGCGCCCCGGCCGGCCCCACGGTCACCGGGCCTGTTTGCAGCTTGGCATCAGCCTCGGGCACGACCTTGAGCAGCCCATTCGATTCGACGACCGAGCAACCGAGGCCACGCAGCGCCGCGGTGAACAGCGAGTAGGCCTGTGCGGGCGTCACCGGCTGCTCGGCGTAGAGCGTCATCTTGCCTTTGGCGCGCGGGTCGACGGCGATCTGTCGCCCCAGGATGGTGGCCATCGCGCGCGCCACCGCATCGAGCTCGGTGTCGGGGAAATTCAGCGTCAGGGTCGCCGGCTGCGGCGCGGCCTTGACTGCGTGCGCCGGCTGAAAGGCACCTGCGGCAAACAACGCCAGGCACAGTGCCAAGAAAGGGGCCGAGGCCAAGCGGGCCGCGGCGGTTCGGTTCAAGCGCAGCGGCGATGACAGGGCCGGCGCGTTGCCCCTGGTACTCAATAAAGGCACGATGAAGCATGTGAGATGAGGGCACGCGATGGTGACAAGTGCGTGTCACCGCCGTGTGAAGAAGCGTGCCGGGTCTGTAATGAAGCGCAAAGCAGCCCTCAAGGATGGTGCGGACTACCATGTCCGTACCCCATGCACACCGCTTCTTCATCGCGCACGCTCTACCCCGACCTTGCACCGTATCGCACGCATGAACTGCGCGTGTCGAGCGGGCACGTGCTGCATATCGATGAAAGCGGCCACCCTGATGGCATCGCAGTGCTCGTGCTGCATGGCGGCCCGGGCTCGGGCAGCTCGCCGCTGCTGCGCCGTTTCTTCAACCCGGCCCGCTACCGCATCGTGTGCCCCGACCAGCGTGGCGCCGGCAAGAGCCAGCCGCGCGGCAGCATCGACGACAACACCACGGATCATTTGATTGCGGACCTGGAGACGGTGCGCGAAGCGCTGGGCATAGAGCGCTGGCTGGTAGCCGGCGGCTCGTGGGGCGCGGCGCTCGCGCTGGCGTATGCGGCAGCGCACCCCGATGCGGTGGCCGGGCTGCAACTGCGTGCCACCTTTCTCGCGCGCGACGAAGACATCGCAGGCTTCTTCCAGGCGGCCGATGGCGAGCATGCCGCGGCCTGGGCGCAGTTCGCATCCATCGCACCGGCCGATCAGCAGCATGCGTTGCTACCTTTTATTGCACGCGGCCTGGTCGGTGACGACGAGACCGCACGCCGCATGGCGCTGGCCTGGTGGCGCTGGGAGAACACGATGGCCTCCGGCATGCTGGTCCAACCCGAGCCTTCGGGCGCAGCACTCGACGCGCAGGTCGACCGCTACCGCGTGCAAAGCCACTACCTGCTGCACCGCTGCTGGCTCGATGCACCGCCGCTGCTCGACCGCTGCCACCTCGTGCCGGCAGTGCCGACATTGCTGTTGCACGGCGCCGATGACCGCATCTGCCGGCCCGAGGCCTCGCTCGCAGTGCACCGGCGTTTGCCGCACAGCCTGTTGCGCATCATCGAGGGCGCCGGCCACGACCCCGCTCACCCGGCGATGGCCTGCGCCACGGTCGAGGCCCTGGATGCCTACGCCGCGCACGGCGATTTCGACGCGGTGCGGGCCGAGCGCCGGGCCGCTCCCAAGCCGGCCCGCGTCCCCTCGGGGGACCGGCCGACGTACCCGTCGGACGAGGGGTCGTCATGACCCTTCGCCTGAAGATCCACCTGATCGTCGGCCTGCTGACGCTGCTGTTCCTGTTCGCCATGCTGGGCCTGCAGCTGCGCAGCATGCGCGAGTCGGTGAACGAAGAAGTGGTCGCGGCCAACCGCGTGGCGGCGCAGTTCCTCAACCGCACCGTGTGGCGCTACGCGGCCCAGGGCACGCCGGCCGTGCAGGGCTTTCTGCAAAGCATGGGCCGCGTGCGCTCCAACGACATCACGCTGATCGACAAGCAGGGCACCGTGCTCTACACCTCGCCGGTGTCGCCCTACAAATCGGGCCGCGATGCGCCCGACTGGTTCGATGCGCTGGTGGCGCCGCCACCGGCCGTGCAGTCGCTCGAGCTGCCCGACGGCAAGCTGACGGTGCAAGCCAACGCATCGCGCGCCGTGCTCGACGCGTGGGACGAAGCCATCACGCTCGTGCTCGGCGCCATCGCCATGCTGGTGGTGCTCAATGCGCTGGTGTACTGGCTGGTGGGGCGCACGGTGCGGCCCTTCGGCCAGATCGTCGGCGCGCTGAACCAGCTGGAAGGCGGCCGCTTCGACGTGATGCTGCCGCCCTTGCCGGGCGCCGAGGCCGGCACCATCGGCAAGGCCTTCAACCGCATGGTGGGCATGCTGCAAGGCCACATCGAGACCGAGCGCCGCGCCATGCGCGCCGAGCTGCTGCTCTCTGAAAGCCGCGAGCTCACGCGCTGGGTCGACCACCAGATCGAGCAGGAGCGCCACCTCATCGCCCGCGAGCTGCACGACGAGCTGGGCCAGTCGGTGACGGCAATGCGCAGCATGGCGCTGTCGATCGCGCAGCGCATGCGCATGCTCGACCCGCAGGCCGAGCAGGCGGCCCGCCTCATCGCAGAAGAATCATCGCGCCTGTACGACGCGATGCACGGCATCATCCCGCGCCTCACGCCGCTGGTGCTCGACAACTTCGGCCTCGCCGAGGCGCTGGCCGACCTGGTCGAGCGCACGCGCCGCAGCCACCCCGGCGTGCAGATCGACCTGCAGGCCGACATGGCCGGTGCGCAGCTCGGCAGCGAAGCCGCCCTCGCGCTGTACCGGGCCGCGCAAGAAGGCCTCACCAACGCCTTGCGCCACGGCCAGGCGCGCCGGGTGGACTTGCACCTGCGCGCCGGTGCCGCAAACATCACGCTCGAACTGGCCGACGATGGCGTGGGCCTCGGCAGCGACTGGGCCGACAAGAAAGGCCACCACGGCCTGCGCTGGCTGGCCGAGCGGGTGCAAGGCCTGGGCGGCACGTTCGAGCTGGTGCCCGCCCCGCTCCGTGGTGTGAAACTGACCGTTCTCCTCCCCTTGCCCGCTCCACGAACCGAGGCACCTGCCGAATGATCCGAGTGATGCTCGTCGACGACCATGCGCTGGTGCGCATGGGCTTCCGCATGCTGCTGGCCGATGCGCAGATCGAGGTGGTGGCCGAGGCCGACACCGGCGAACAGGCCTGCATCGAGTACCCGAAACTGAAACCCGACGTGGTGGTGATGGACCTCTCCATGCCCGGCATGGGCGGGCTCGAGGCCGTGCGGCGCCTGCTGGCGCAAGACCCGAAGGCCCGCGTGCTGGCGCTGTCGGCGCATGAAGACACAGCCCACCCACGGCGGGTGATGCAGGCCGGCGCGCTGGGCTACCTCAACAAACGCAGTGCGCCCGATGCGCTGATCGCCGCCGTCACCGCCGTCGCCGCCTACCGCCCGTATGTGGACGCGCAGACCGCGCAGGTGCTGGCGCTGGCCCAGATGAAGGGCGACGCGAACCCGGCCGAAACGCTCAGCGAACGTGAGTTCTCGGTGTTCCTCCAGCTCGCAAAAGGGCTGAGCGTGGCGCAGATCGCCGGCAACCTGAACCTGTCGCCCAGCACGGTCGGCACCCACCTGTACCACGTGAAGCAAAAGCTCGGCGCCAGCAACCAGTCCGAGCTGACCCTGGTCGCATTGCACTGGGGCCTGATCCAGGCCTGAGACGCCCCCGAGGCAAGCTCGTTTGCCTGTGCACTACCGCACGGCACCCACCGGTTTGAGGTGGCCCCTGCGGTAAACCCTCGGATCGGGCCCGCTTATTGCGCCGTAGTGGCTCATGAGGGGCCTGAAGACCGGGCCCGCGCGGGAGTTTTTCACATGCGGTGGTTGCTGTTCATCTGGGTCGCACTAGCGGCGGGCGCCGCACGCGGCGAAGACATCGTCGAGGTGCTGGAACGCTCACAACAAGTGCGCCTCGACAGCATGCCGCCGGCACCGCCCGACAGCCAGCGGGTACAGAAGGTGCACGACAGCTTCGAGCTGCTGGCCCGCACCCTGGGGCTGGGCCGAACCGTCGAGCTGCGCGTGATCCACGGCGACACCCTGGCCGAGACGCTGCACGGCCGCGTGGTGATCGCCAACGAGGCCATGGGCGACTGGCCCGAGGAAGACCGCTTGTTCGTGCTCGCGCACGAACTGGGGCACGTGGCGCTGGCGCATTGGGCGCAAATGGGCGTGATGTACCAGAAGTGGGTGCCCGGCATGGTCACCTCCCAGCAGACCGATGCCGTCGCCGCGCTGCTGGGGCGCGAAGCCTCGGGCCTGGCCTACGAGCAGGAATACGAGGCCGACGCCTTCGCCTTCCGCACGCTCGAAGGCCTGGGCTTCTCTCGGCAAGACGTGTTCTCCGTCTTCGTGCACCTCGGCCTGCGCAAGGACACGGCCACCCACCCCGGCACGCAGAAGCGGCTGGCGGCGCTGCGCGCGGCGGAGATCAAGCTGCCCAGATGACTCTCCGTTCGGGTTGGCCCTTCGACAAGCTCAGGGCGAACAGAGGGTGGAACCGACGCTGCGCGCGCCGGCCTCGCATTGAGAAAACAGGGCCTCCCGCAGGGCGTTGCGGCGACGGTGCTGGCTGCGTTTCTTCGACGGCACTTCGCACTCGTGCCGCAAGTGCGGCTGTGCGGGCAGCGCCCAGTAGTGCGGCCCGGCTCTCGATCCCCCCACTTCGCTCCACAGCGCGTCGTAGTCGATCCCGACACGGCGCGCCCTCGATCGATAGCCTGCGTAGACATGTGCGCTCGCAGAGATCCCATACAGGCTGTCTACACCCAGTCCATGGGCCAGGCCCTGCAGCGCGGTAACTAGCAACACGTGCGGACGGAGGCGTTCGGCGTCGCAGCTCACCGCGTGCACGGCCCTCTCAGCCCCGCGCCTTCCCTGGATCACGCCCGCCAGCAACACATGCGAGCTGGAGTTGCCGCCGAATGCCAGATGCCGCTCGACGACGCTGAAGGCCAAGGTCATCAGGCGTGTCTCATCGTGCTCCAGGTGCAGGGCCAGCTCGCCTTCGCGGCCCCAACCGCCTGCCCTGGTCAAGACGATGCGCAAGCGGCTCGCGCCAGGTGCGGCGCCGGGCAGGCCTTCACTCAGAATCAAGCTCCTGCCCTGGTAGAGCGATTCGATGGCCGGCTTCGGCAAGGTCTCCGTCAGCCACGAGAAATGCGAGTGCATGGCCTGTGCTCGCTGCAGCGGGCTCAGGCCTCTTCGCAGGTAGCTGCGCAACGGCTTGAGCAGCAGACCCGGCTCGCTGCGCGGCAGGCCTTGCAGCTGCCCGTCGCGAAAGACCGCGATCGTCGACCGGATCGCGTCCGCATGGAACCAGCTGCGAAAGCGCAGCTTCACGCGCCTGCGCAGGGTGTGCCAGGGGCCGCCGCTGCCGTCGTCGGTGCAAGCGAACAACTCGTCGAAGCTGGAGAAATAGGGATGCAGGTTCAGCATGGCGCTCAAGCCGAAGAGGGCCTGGTGTTGTTGTGGTTCGTGAAAGGGCGGCGCTCGCCGAACGCGGGCGCCGCAGGCAACCCGGCACGCGTGCCGCGTGCCGCTACGTCAGCCGTCCCGGCCGGACCTCGCCCGGTGGCGAGCAGGCGCGGCGCAAAGCGGAGGCGCGCGGCCTTGACCCGCAGCGGGCCGTGCCGATCGATGACCGTGAACGGCACCGCCCGTTGCTACGGCGATCACTGCTTCTGGTAGACCCGCACGTACTCCACTTCCATTTGCCTGGGGAAGATGCTGTCGTCGACGACCGAGCCGGCCATCTCGCCGCCAATGGCCAGGTTCAAGAGCAGGTACTGCGGGCTGTCATAGGGCCAGCTGTCCTTGCCTTCTCCCGGGTTCTTGTAGGTGTGGTAGTTCACGTTGTCGACGCCGATGACCAACGCGTCCTGGGTCCACGTCAACTGGTAGTTATGGAAATTCGTGCATGCATCAGCGACGTTCGTCATGCCCGTGATGCCGTTGGTGCCGACCGTGGAGGTCATGTGAAGAGTGGCGTTGATCTCGGTCGGGAGCTTTCCGACTTGTTCCATGATGTCGATCTCACCGTTGGCCGGCCATGCGGACTCGCCCTCGGTTCCCAGCATCCAGATGGCGGGCCAGGTGCCCACGCCGCACGGCAGCTTGGCTCGAATCTCGAAGAACCCGTACTTCCAGCTCGCCTTGCCGAGGGTGGTCAACCGCGCGGACGTGTAGGCCTGACCTCCATAGTCCGGCTCAGACGTCAACGCCTCCTTGCGCGCGGTGATGATGAGCTTGCCACCGCTGAGCCGGGAATACTCCAAGCGCCCTGCCGCGTAGTACTGCAGTTCGTCGTGGTACCAACCGTCCTTGTTCCTTTCCGTGTCGTAGACCCACTTGCTTGAGTCCGGCAGGCCATCGCCGTCGAATTCTTCCTTCCAGACGAGGGCATATCCCGCCGGCACGCCGGCGCTCTCATTCCCCGTGGCCAGGGCATGGCTCGACGGCTTGCCCGAGCCGGCCGCTTGCGGCGCGGTCGTGCCGCCTCCTCCGCAGGCGCAGAGTGCGCACGCTGCGAGTAACGTCAAAACTACTTGTCTGGAAACCTTGAACACGTTCATCCTCCCCGTTTGGAATTGCGGTCGTGGCCGTTGTAGCCATTCGGCCCGCGCCAACAGCGCGGGCACACCCTGCGACCTTCAGGGATCACAGGTTACCGAGGGGATGCTTATGCGAAGCTGATGCGGACGCCGTCGTCGACAGTCTCGGGACTGGTTTGTCGAAGCCCTGCTCGCGGGGCGGCGCGCTCCGCCGGCAAACTCAACCCACCACGCGGAACGAACTCATCGCCTCTGCGAGCCGGCCCGACTGGCCCTTGAGTGACATGGCCGACGCTGCCAGCTCTTCGACCAATGCAGCGTTCTGCTGCGTCATGGCGTCGAGCTGCGAGATCGCCTTGTGCACCTGGCCGATGCCACTGCTCTGAGATTCGCCCGCCTCCGCGATGCCAGCGATCAGGCCGGCCACCTGGCTCACGCTTTCGACAATCTCTTGCATCGTGCGGCCCGCATCGGTGACGAGCTTCGAGCCGGCGGTGACCTTCTCGGTCGAGTCGCCGATCAGCGTCTTGATCTCGCGCGCCGCCGTCGAGCTGCGCCGCGCCAGGCTGCGCACCTCCTCGGCCACCACCGCAAAACCGCGGCCCTGCTCGCCGGCACGCGCGGCCTCGACCGCCGCATTCAGCGCGAGGATGTTGGTCTGGTAGGCAATGCTGTCGATCACACCGATGATCTCGGCGATCTTGCCGGCGCTGGTGTTGATCTCGTCCATGCGCACGATCACCTCTTGCATGGTCTGCGCACCGCGCGCCGCGATCTCGCTCGACACCGTGACGACGCTTCGCGCCTCGCGCGTGCTCTCCGAGTTGCTCTGCACCGTGGCGGCCAGCTGTGCCATCGAGCTCGCCGTCTGCTGCAACGCGCTCGCCTGCTGCTCGGTGCGGTTCGACAGATCGGTGTTGCCGCTGGCGATCTCGTCGGAGGCATTGTTCACGCTCTCCACCGTCTGCCGCACGTCGAGCACCACGGTGCGCAGCTTCTTGCGCATCCCGTTCAGCTCAGCCCGCAGCCATGAGACTTCGTCCTTGCCCGGCGAAGCGATCTTGGTCTCGAGGTCACCACCGGCAATGCGGATCACGCACTGCACCGTCGATTCGACCGACTCCTTGATGCTCGCGCGGATCAGCCAACCCGCGAGCAAGGACACCCCGAAACCGACCACCGCGCACAGGCCGAACCACCATGCAGCCGTGTCGGCACTCGCCAGCAAACTGGCACGCTGCACCGCATCGGTCGGCGCAGCCTCGGCCGCGAACTGCCGCAGGTACCACGCCGCCGTGCCCCCCAGCGAAAGCACGATCACGCCCATCAGGACGAAGCCGATCATCACCCGCCTGACCAGGCTGACTTGACGAATCCATTCCATGAACTGTCTCCTTGGAATTGCCGAATTCGCGCCCCACGGTGTGAGGTCAACGTTCGGTCTGTGGACAAAAGGATAAGCCTGCCCCAGCGATTCCGTCTGCTATTTCACGGACAAACGGCATTCAGATCTCCTCGTCGAGCACCGGCCAACCGGCCTGCACCGCGTGTTCACGCAAACCCGTGTCCGGCCTCACGGCCACGGGGTGCGACACGGCTTGCAGAAGCGGCAGGTCGCTCCTCGAATCGGAATAGAACCACGATTGCTCGAAGGACCGCAAGCCCGCGGGCCACGGCGGCGTCTGGCGGGCCAGCCAGTCGAGCACGCGGGTCAGCTTGTGTTCGCGATAACAGGGTTCGCCCGCGATCTCGCCGGTCAGGAAGTCGCCCTGTTGTTCGGCTTCGGTCGCGACCAACTGCGTGATGCCGAACAGACGCGCAAAGGGCTCGGCAATGAAACGCGTCGTCGCGGTGACGATGCCGCACAGGTCGCCCGCGCGCTGATGGCGTGACACCAGCGCTTGCATGCTGCCCGGCACCTGCGCTGCCATCTCGGCCTGGAACGCGCGGCCCCAGGCATCGATCTGCTCGCGCGGAACCACCGACAGCGGAGCCACGGTGACGCGGTGCATCTCGTGGATGTCCAGCGTGCCGGCCACGTACTGTTGGCAATACGCGAGGTAGGTCTGCGGCGCATCGGGCGGCAAGATGCCGCGCGCCACCAGGAAGCGCGTCCAGGCCATGCCGCTGTCGAATGGGATCAGCGTGTGATCCAGGTCGAACAGTGCCAGGTTCATCGGTGGCTCACGCAGTGGTCAACTCGTGCGACAGCAGGTGCGCAGGCAACACGCCGCGCAACGCGTTGCACACCACGATCGCCTGGGCACGGCGCAAGTCAGCCAAGTTCAGGCTGCGCTCGACCGTCGCCCACCCAGGGTCGGCCAGCAGCCGCGCGCGCATCACGCCGGGCAAGGCGCCATCGCTCAGGGGTGGCGTGCACCAGCGGCCGTCGAGCTGCAGGAACACCGAGCTGCGGCCGCCTTCCACCAGCCGGCCATCGGCGGTGAAGAAGAGGCTGTCGAACGCGCCTGCGCGCTCCGCCGCTTGAACGCCGGCGTCGTAGTGATGGCGCAGCGTGGTCTTGTGGGCTGCCAGTGGGTTGTAGTCGGGCAAGGGCTGCGATGCCACCAGCAGGCCGACCGGGCCTGCGGGCAGAGGCGCCAGCAGCGCGTGGGTGATGGCGAGTTGCCCGTCGTGTGCGAGCGCCACGCGCAAGCGCGATGGCGCCTGCGCCGGCAGCGCAGCCACGGTGGCATCCACCGCGGCGCGCACCCGATGGCCGTCGAACACGAAGCCGAGCGCCCACGCACTGCGCTCCAGCCGCGCCAGGTGCTGGTCTAGGCAGCGTGCTTCGCCCTTGCGTGCCCACAGCGTCTCGAAGAGCTGGAAGCCGGGGTCGAGCCCGGTGAGGAAACGCGCTTTCAGCAGGCACTCTTCGAACTCGTCGTCGGCGCGGCTGTCGAGCACGATGCCGGCGCCGATGCCCAGACGCGCAGGCCGCAGCCCGTGCGCTTCGGCACCGAGCGTGAGCGTGCGAATGGCCACGCTGAGGCAGAAGTCGCCGATGCGAGCCTCGTTTGTGTCAACACCTTGCGGCGCGTCGACCCAGCCGATGGCGCCGCAGTAGAGGCCGCGCGGCGTGCTCTCCAGCCCGGCGATCAGCTCCATCGTGTGGTGCTTGGGCGCACCGGTGATCGAGCCGCAGGGGAACACCGCGCGCAGCACGTCGGCGAACCCGAGTTCAGGTTTCACCTGCGCGTTGACGGTGGACGTCATCTGGAACAACGTGGCGTAGGGCTCGATCGCGAACAGCGCCGGCACCGTCACCGTGCCTGTCTGCGCGACGCGGCCGAGGTCGTTGCGCAGCAGGTCCACGATCATCAAGTTCTCTGCCCGGTTCTTGGTGTCGATCGAGAGCAGGCGTGCGGTCTCGCTGTCGCTTTCCGGCGCGTCGATGCGCGGGGCAGTGCCCTTCATCGGCCGTGCCGTCAGCAAACCATCGTCGTGCCGCAGAAAGAGTTCGGGCGAACGCGACAGCACGTGCGTGGTGCCCGCGCCTTCGTCGGGCAACGCGATCAGCGCGCCATAGGCCACCGGCTGCCGCGCGCGCAGCCGGCGGTACAGGTCCACCGGCGAGCCATACGCCTCGCCATGCAAGCGGTAGGTGTAGTTGACCTGGTAGGTCTCGCCGGCGCGAATGGCCTCGTGGATGCGATCGATCGCCCGCGTGAAGCCGGGCCTGTCGACGCTGGGCATCAGGTTCATCACCCCCGAAGCGCCCTCGCCACCGCGCGATGCCAGCCACGCATCCACCTCGTCGCTCGACAGCCGCGCGAGACCGCGGAACATCAGCACCCGCAGCGACGATGCATCGTTCGGCTGCAGCGCCGCATGGCCCGCCTTCATCAGCTTGGCGCCCCATTCGTAGTCGGCCAGCAGCACCGCATGCAGGCCGGTGCGCAGGTCTGCGTCGACCGACGCCCACACCGCATCGAGCGCCGACGGGTCGACACAGCGGTGCTCGCTCTCGAAGCCGGTGTAAAGCCGGCTCAGCGGATCGCCACGCGTCGCGTGGCAATCGTCCAGCAGGGCGTAAACGTCGCTCATCGAGAGTTCAGCTCCAGTCGTCCATGTCGTGCTTAATCTTGTGGCGGTTGGCAATCAACTCGTCCACTGACGGCTCGTTGTTCAGCGCGCGCTTGATCGCAAGCTTCGTCGCCTCATGGTTCGTGCGGTACATGTCCTTCTTGTCGAGGTTCGGGTCCTTCGCGCAGCGCGGGTCGATCCACACCAGGCTGATGATGCACAGCTCGTTGGCGATGTCTTTCGGGATCGTGCCGTCGATCAGGCAATCGACTATCGCATCGGCCGTGGCGCTCTGCACCACGCCGCCGTAGAGGTCGATGTTGGCAAAGTCTTTCAGCGTGACCTTGGGCACGATGATGGTGGCAGGGCGCACGAGCTGGTTGCAGGCGCGGATGGCAAACATGGCCGTGTGGCCCTTGCTCTGCGCCATCATGTTGGCGAAGGCCTGGCCCACCGGCCCGTCGGTGCGGCCGATCAGGATCTCGGGCATCGCATCGGTGAACTGGCCTTCGCGGGCGAACACGGTGGCCTCGCCAGCGTGGAAGAGATAGGTCTTGCTCATGGTTGGTTCAGTTCAGAAGTGAGGGAAACAGGACACCGTCATTCCCGCGAAAGCGGGAATCCAGCATCGCGGCACATCGTGGATTCCCGCCTTCGCGGGAATGACAGGGTGGCTGCGGCATCGACGGCACATTTTGCGGACTAGCAGGCCAGGATCAACTCGCCACGGCCATCCGCCGCGAGGTCACCCAGGTGGCGCGCGATGGCGCGCGATGGCAGCCGCTCGAACGGCCCGCCGTGGCGCGCAAGGTCTCGCGCCAGCAGTTGCCAGAACACATCGGCCTCGACCAGGGCCGGCACGAAGGTCGCCGCGATGCTCGGTGCTGCGGCCGCGAACACCACGCTGCCGCGCCGCATGCCGTAGCCCACGTGCGCACCGGCCTGCCCGCCGATACCGATGGTGCCGGCCACCATGCGCGAGGCAGCAAAGTCGCCCACGTCGCCGAACACCAGTGCCGTGCCGCGCCGCATGCGGTCGCCGAAACGCTCGCCGGCGTTGCCCTTCACGATGAGCGTGCCGCCGCGCATGCCGTCCATGCTGCCGGGCAAGGTGCTGGCGGCGAAGTCACCGGCATCGCCTTCGACGGTGAGCTGCCCGCCCGCCATCTCGCACGCGGCGAGCAGGCCGACATGGCCCTTCACCAGCAGCTCACCGCCAGTCATGCAGCTACCAGCGTAGTGGCCTGCCGAACCGTCAACGGTGATGCGCCCGCCGGCCATCTGCCAGCCCACGCGGTCGAAGCGCGAGAAGTCGCCTTCGAACGCCAGCGTGTCGTCGTTCCCGTCGGGCTGGATGGTGAAGAACTCGCCCAGCGGCACCAGCGCATTGCCGTGGCCCACACGCACTTGGCCGACTTGCGCCGCCGACAAGCCGGCCAACGCAGCCGGTAGCACGCCGCGCATGTCCACACGCACAGCAGGCGCCTGCCGCAAGGTCAAACGCCAGCCGCTCATGAGGACGCTCCCGCCGCGAGCAGCTTGCGCAAATGAAAGTGGAAGGGCCCGAGCTTGCCGCCGTAGTTGCCGGCCGAGACGCGCAGCAACCCGCCTGCCGCACCGAGCGCAATGCCGGCCAGCATGCCGGCGCGCATGGCGGCGCCCACGTCGGCTTCAGTGAGGCCATCGATCACGATCTCCATCACGCAGCGCGTCTCGGGCGTGATCTCGCTCCTGGCCACAAGGCCATACAAACTGGGGCAGAAGGCATCGTTGGTCGACGCGCTGAGCGTGGCGTACTTGCTGCCGACCTTGGAGCCCGAGCGCACCACGCCGCCGGGGAACGGCATGATCACATTGGGCAGCTTCTTCATCGCCGCGACCGCCGCCTCGGCCACCGTGAGCGCGGCGTCGGTGTCGCGGCACAGCAGCAGCAAGTTGCCGCCACCCACGCACTTGACCACCGCCGTGGTCTCCTGCGCGACGAACTCGCCGTCCATCACCGGGATGCGCCAGTAGCGCACGCCGTTGATCACCTTCGATATCTGCCAGCCGTCGCCGAAGAAACGCAGGTTCTTGCCGAGCGCGATGGCTTCGCCTTCTGCGATGCCGGCGAACACCGCGGTGGTCGGGCAAGTCAGAACGCACTGGCCGACGCGCCGTTCCACCTGCTTCGCGAGTTCCTTGCCGGACATCGAGAAGATCAACACGCTGACACCCGGCCGGCCGTCTGGTGTTTCGTCGGTATGCAACTCGCGCTCGATGCCCGCCTCGCATCCGCACGCGATCACCGAGGTCGCAAAGCCGGTGGCCGACACCGCCGCGTTCAGCGCCCAGGTGAGGTTGTGCGCCGTGATGATGAGGCGCGTAGCCTTCATCGGGAAGGCTTCGGCAAAACTGTCGTCGATGGCGACGCCGTTCTCGATCATGTTGCGGGTTCAAAAAGAGCTGCGGGCAACAAACGGCCACCGTTGCAGCAACTGCACAGCTCGTCATGGGTGATGGGCACCGAATCGAAGTTCACCGAACCGTGAGATGCCATGTGCTTTCGAAGGTAGCTCTCGATGCCGCGGTCGTACTCGGGTTCGACGAAGTGCGTGCCGCCCGTCGGCACCGCCGTCACGCGGCCAGCGCGCGCGACCAACGTGCCGTCTTTGTAGACGCGCTCGGGCGTGCTGAACATCGCCTCGCGGTCGGCGTTCTCTCGGTACACCGCGATGTCGGCCGCCGCACCCACGCCCAGGTGGCCGCGGTCTCGCAAGCCGAGCAACTTGGCCGGCCCGGCGCGCGTCATGATCACGATCTCGTGCAGAGTGAGTTCGCGCGTGATCGAGCCCAGCGCGCTGTTCGCCGCCACGTCGGGGTGGATCTTCGCGAGCTGCTCGTTGCGGAAGCTCTTGTCCATCAGCAGGCGGATCAGGTGCGGGTAGCTGGTGAACGGCCCACCGTTCGGGTGGTCGGTGGTCAGCGCCACGCGCCACGGGTCTTTCACGAGCAAGAATATCTCCAGCCCGATGGCCCACTGCAAGGCGTTGACGTAGCTCTGCTCGCGGTAGCGGAAGGGCACGACGCCGCAACCCGCATCGCACTCGATGTCGGCACCGATCCACTTGCGCGGGCTGGCGAGCCCCGACTGCGCGTGCTGGCGCATCGTGTCGCCCGACGCGGTAACCGTCTGGCCGAACATGATCTGGCCCACGTCGATGCTGACGTTCGGGTTCGCGTTCACCGCCTCGGCCAGCTGCGCCGCAGCCGACGAGAACTTCTTCGCGCCCTCGGTGCCGTAGGCGTGGAACTGCACGTGCGTCAGGTGCGCCGGCAGGCCTTCGAGCGCGGCGATCGTGTCAAGCGTCGACTGGATGTTGCCCGCCACGCCCAGGTTGCTGCCGTGGATGTGCAGCGGGTGCGGCACGCCGAGTTCACGCAGCGCGCGCGCCAGCGTGTGCACCACCTGCCGCGGCGTGACCTGCCAGTGCACGTGGTTCTCGTCGACGTCGAGCTTGCGCTGGTTGAACTTGAAGGCCGAGATACCGGCCGGGTTGACCACCTTCACACCCATGGCCTTGCTGGCGCGGATGGTCCAGGCCATGTAGTCGCGGATGCGCTCGAAATCCTGCTTCTCGGCCAGCATCTGCAGGAACAACTCGTCGTTGCCGAGCATCACGTAGGCGCCGTGGTCGAGAACGGGTACGTCGCCCATCTCCATGTGCGTGTGCCGCGCGTTCGACGGCATCATGGCCGGCTCGAAGGCCGCCGTGTAGCCCATCTCGACGTAGCGGTAACCGGTGGCCAGCGTGCCCGGCGTGCAGCCGTTGCATGAGGCCAGCTCCAGCAAGTTGTCGGGCAAGGCGTACGGGTTGGCCCCGCTGCGCTGCATCTCGGGCATCAGCAGGCGCGACAGGTTGACCTTGCCGCCGCCGATGTGCGTGTGCATGTCGATGCCGCCCGCCATCACGATGCAGCCGGTGGCGTCGACCTCTTCGTCGACGGGCTCCTGCGGCGCCAGCGTGACGATGCGGCCATCGCGCACGCCGATGTCGCGCACGTCTGCGCTTGTGCCGTTCGTCGGGTCGATGACTCGGCCACCTCGCAAACGAACACTGCTCATGGCGTCGACTCCAAGATGCGGTCGAGCACACTGGAAAGCATCGGCAGCGTGTCTTCGTACACCGCAAACAGCGGCAGCATCACCGAGCCATCGGCGCGAAACAGATGCCCCGGCGAGCCGATGCCCGGGGTGGACACCGGGATGAACACCGAGGCCCGCGCGCTCGCCAGATCGGGGTGGCCCAGCACGATGGTCGGCAGCACCGTCGCCGGCGGCGCCACATCGGGGTCGAAGCCGGACACCCACAGCAGGCTGTCGACCGCCCCCTCGGCCAACAGGCGCTGCGCATCGAAGCACAGCGGCTCGTGTTCGAGACCCAAAGGCCCCGCACGCGAACGCAGCGGCAGGCCCGAGAGCCACGTGAACACCTGGTTCACCGTGCCGGCGCCGTTGCCGCCACCCAGCCACATGGCTGCAGCGCGCGTGGTCTGGTTGAGCGTGCCGACGGTGCGGTTGATGCCCTCGACGATCAAAGCGCCTTGCGCCGGCAGCTTGCGCGTCTCGCCAACGAACACGGCGTAGCGGGCCTGCTGCAACCGCGTGACCAGCGACTTCAGCGCAGTAGGCGCTTCACGCACGGCACGCCCGGCCACGAGTGCCGACAGCGTGGCGGCCGTCGTGAACAAATCGCCTTGCAAAGGAATGGATTCAACCGTGACACCCGGCCGCGTTCGCAACGCGGCGAGCACCGCGTCGTCGACCCCGCTGCCGCCGATCACCACCACATGCCGCTTCGCCACCAGCGCCTCGCCCACGCCGCAGCGCTCGAAGAACCCGGGCGCCTGCTCGACCGGCGTGCCGCCCACGCAGACGATCAGGTCGGCGCGCGTTCGCACTTCGGCCAGCGTGGTGAAGAAGCTGCCGCGGTCTTGCGTCGCGCGCAGCGTGGTCATCAGCGCTGCGCCTTCGGCTGCGTCGCAGATCGCGCCGGTCTTGCAGGCCAGGCGGTACAGCGCACGCGCGCCCGACACGTCAGTGCCCAGGCCGCCGAACAGCGGTTGGCGGCTGGCGGCGAGCAGTTTGGCCGCCGCAGCCACGGCCTGGTCGAGGGTGCAAACCTGCCCATCGACTTGCGGCGAGGCCGTGGTGGGCCGGGCCGAGAACCGCGCCAGCGCGCGGCTGGCACAGGCACAGCCGGTGCCCGACAAGGTCAAGGCACCCGAGGCGTCGACCTGCACGGTCGAGGTGTCGCAAAGCAGCAGGCAGAACGGGCAGGTCCAGCGCGTGGCGCCGGCGCGCGCAGTCACGAGGGTTTCGGTCATGTGCGCGCTTTCACGCAAGCGATGTGCCACGAGAGCACCCCGGGCAGCGGTGATTTTTCGCTCGCTGCGCCGGCCAGAACCGAGACACTGTGTCGCGTTTCTGGCGGCGCGGGCAGCTTGCAGGCCCCTGGGACCGCAGCTTCGGCTGGCACGAAACGTGATGCGTCATGCGGTCATGAACGCATCTGCTTCATTCGCAGCAGCCCTCCGAAAGGCGCGTCAGGCCGAAATGCGGGGCAGCTTCAGGTCGTGCAAGGCGCTGGCCACCAGCCAGGCCGACGCGCCGGCCTCGCGTGCCAAGGCCAGGTCGGCAACGCTGTCGATGCCGCCGGCGCCGATGAGCTGGGTCTGCGGCGAGCGCGCGGCCACTTGGCGCAGCGTGGCCACGTCGGGCCCGGTGCCGGCACCCACGCGCTCCAGCGTCATCACGATGACGCGCGGCGGCCACAGCTCGGGTGAGTCCCAGCAGCCGGCCGCGTCCAGGCGCTCGCCGTTGCGGCGGTCGAGCGACAGGATGCCGCGGCCTTGCGGTGCGCTCTGTGGTGTGACCCCTGGTGTGAAACAAGCTTCGAGTGCCGCGCGCGAACGCAACGATTCGCTGCCGAAGACCGGCACCACGCGCTCTGCCAACGGCCCCAGCCCTGCACACCGGGCCTGGGCCTCTGACACGTCGGCAAAGCCGGCGTCCAGCCACAGCTCGATGCCCGGCAAGGCCTCAAGCAGTTGCCGCACAACGGCGACGTGGCCCACCCCGCCTTGCAAGGCATCGAGGTCGGCAACGTACAGCTGCCGCGCCGCACAGTGCTCGCACAAGATGCGCGCGACGGTCAGCGGCTCGCTGCTCGCGCACAGCGCCGAGTCGATCGGCCGATAGCGCTGCCGGTCACCACGAACGGCGCGAACCACCTGGCCTTGCAGCAGGTCGATGACGGGAATGACATTCATGTGGGATGGACAGGGAGCTTCAATGAAACATGTGTTCGTGTACGAGTATCTCAGCGGGGGTGGGTTGATCCCTTCTGCCCACGACGCCTCCGTCAGCGACGAGGCGGCCGCCGCCGAACTGCTGCCGCTGGGCCTGTCGATGCGCGACGCGCTCGCGCAAGACCTGTTGCAGGTCGACGGCGTTCAGCTCTCGGTCGCCGCGAGCCCACGCGCGCCGCGCGTGCCGGGCAATGCGGAGCCAGTGCGGCCGCGTGCCGATGAGTCGGCCTTCGATTTCGTGGCACGCCAAGCGGCCTTGCATGACGTGGCGTGGATCGTCGCGCCCGAGACCGGCGGCCTGCTTGCGCAGATGCAGCAGGTGGTCGGCCCCGCACGCTGGCTGGGCTGCGCCGCGCAAGCCATCGCAGTGGCCTCGGGCAAGCGCGCCACGCTGCTGCGCCTGGCCGAGCACGGCGTGGCCACGCCGCTCGCCTTCGAGCACGTGCCCGAAGTGCGGCGCTGGGTGGTCAAGCCCGACGACGGCGCAGGCGGTGTCGCAACCCACGTGCACAACTCGCGCGACGACGCCATGGGCGATTGGGATCGCCGCTCCACAGCCGGCAGCCCGATGGCCATAGAGCCCTGGGTCGACGGCGAGCCGCTCAGCGTGTCGATGCTGTGCAAGGCGCACAGCGTCGAGATGCTCAGCGTGAACCGCCAGCGCATTGCCGTCGATGCCGAAGGCGCCCTGTCGTTCGAAGGGGTTGACGTCAACACCATCGCAGTCGACAGCCACCGCGGCCACGTGCTGTCTCGCCTGGTCAGCCAGGTGGCCAACAGCATCCCCGGCCTGCGCGGCTTCGTCGGCATCGACCTGGTGTGGCACCCGCGCTGCGGGCCGGTGGTGATCGAAGTCAACCCGCGGGTCACCTGCGCCTATGTGGGCCTCTCGGCCTCGCTGGGCCGCAACCTCGCGGCAGAGTTGCTGGCCGACCATGCGGCGGAGCCCCTCCATGGCTGAGCACACTGTCATCGGCTGGGACATCGGCGGCGCGCACGTCAAGGCCTGCCTGCTGCAGCAAGGCCGCGTGGTCGACGTTGCGCAATGGGCCTGCCCGTTGTGGCAAGGCATCGAGCATCTGGAGCGCGCCCTGCAGTCCACCCTCGCACGATGGCCGGCCGCAGCGCAAGCGCAGCACGCCGTGACGATGACCGGCGAGATGGTCGACCTTTTCGAGCACCGAGAAGAAGGCGTGCAGCGCATTGCCGCGCTGCTGTGCGAGACGCTGCCCTCCCCTTCACCGGTGCAGTTCTTCGCCGGCGATGCCGGTTGGTGCAGCCGCGACCGCGTGGCCGAACTGTGGGAGCACATCGCCTCGGCCAACTGGCTGGCCACCGCTACGCACGCGGCGCGTGAAATCGGCGATGAAGGGCGAAGAGAAGGTGTGCTGGTCGACATCGGCAGCACCACCACCGACATCATCGCGTTCAAGGGCGGCCGCGTCGTCACGCAGGCGCGCAGCGACGTGCAGCGCCTGGCCACCGGCGAGCTCGTCTACCAGGGCGTGGTGCGCACGCCGCTGTGCGCGCTGGCGCACCAGATCCCGTGGCAGGGGCAGCCGCTCAACGTGATGAACGAATACTTCGCCACCGTGGCCGACGTGTACCGCCTCACCGGCGAGCTGAACCCCACGCACGACCTCTACCCCAGCGCCGACAACGCGCCCAAAGACCTGCCCGCCACACGCAAGCGCCTGGCCCGCATGATCGGCATGGACGCGCGCGACGCCACCGACGCCGACTGGCTGCTCTTCGCGCAGGGCTGGCGCGCCGCGCAGGTGGCCGAGCTGGGCGAGCAATTGCGCCGCGTGATGGCGCTGCATGCGCTGTCGGCCGATGCCGTCGTCGTGAGCGCCGGCTGCGGCGACTTTCTGGTGGACGACGTGCTCGCCCATGCCCTTGCCCACACCCACGGCGCGGCGCACACGAGCCGCTCCTACGGTGCCGACCTCACCCGCCTCGCACCCGATGCTGCGGCCGACGCAGCCACCTGGGCCCAGGTCTGCGCGCCCAGCGTGGCCGTGGCCATGCTGCTCGACATGGAGCTGCGCTGATGTGGATCGTGAAACTCGGCGGCAGCCTGTGTGCCGACCCGGTGTTGCCGCAGTGGCTCGACCTGCTGGCGCAGTTGGGAGGAGGACGCGTGACGCTGGTGTGCGGCGGCGGCAGCTTCGCCGACGAAGTGCGGCGCCTTCAATCGCATTGGAAGTTCAACGACCTGGCCGCGCACAACATGGCCGTGCTGGCCATGGCGCAGACGGCCTACCAGCTCAACGCGATGAACCCCGCGCTGCAGCTGGCCAGCAGCCGCAGCGACATCCGCCGCGTGCTGCACAAAGGCCAGACCGCGCTGTGGCTGCCCTTCGAGCTGCAGCGCGAACAGCCCGATGCGCAAACCAACTGGGAGGTCACCTCCGACAGCCTGGCACTCGACCTCGCGCGGCGGCTGAACGCCGAGCGCCTGGTGGTGGTCAAGTCATGCCGCATCGAACCGAAGGCCACGCTCGCGCAGCTGAGCGAAGCAGGCATCGTGGACAAACGCTTTGCTTCGCTCGCCGAAGGCGCGGCGTTTCCGATCGAGATCTTGCACAAGGAAGAGCTTGATGCGATGCGTGCGTTGCTGTTTGGGGAGATTCGTGTGCTCGGGGTTTGATGTGAGGGCTCTTGAGAGGCGCCGACATCGAGAGTAGCGGGCAGGAAGTCTCATCGTTTGCCGAGCCGTGGCTCGGCCGGGATGTTGCCAGCAGAGGCTGCAGAACATCGGCCAGGGGCTTCCCCCCCACACACGACCGACTGCTTTGACGTCCCTAGACCCAATACTGTTCAGATAGGCATCTTTGGTTGACAATCCATGCCCATCGAAGCTTCGATGGGCATGGACGATGGCGAGAACCCGCAAGGCGCTACCGGGGAGGGTGGACGTTGCACATCTGATCAGCGC
>Ga0307508_10001589_pt1 | contig 25346 bp, 24 predicted proteins | sample 9_EM_MG_FD_203089 | JGI IMG/M metagenome (GOLD analysis project Ga0307508, IMG submission 203089) | Populus trichocarpa ectomycorrhiza microbial communities from riparian zone in the Pacific Northwest, United States - 9_EM | ecosystem: Host-associated > Plants > Roots > Unclassified | place... | reverse complement strand
CAAAGGGTGTCGATCTAGGCGCAAAGCGCAGCTGTAGCTCGGGCTACAGCGAGCATTTGCAACGACGAGCGGCGCCGTTTGGGGCGCACGAGCGGGTGTGTCGGATTCGTTCACAGGCTCTCAGAGCTTGCGAAACGCGCTCGCCACGGCGGCGGGCGTGAGGTCGGCGTCGCTCGCCACGGCGGGCGGCATCGACAGCAGCAACAGCCCGTTCTGGAGCACGCGCCGCTTGGCGGGCCCGGCTTGCTGCATTTGCGCTCCGGCCAGGCTGCGGCATGCGCTGAGCGACTCGCAGTTGAACAAGGTCGCCGACAACTCGTTGCCGGCCGGCGAACTCGCGGCAACAGCCGCGCCCGGCCCCATGCCCGTCACCGAGAACGACGCGGCACTCGTCACACCAGCAGGCAAAGGGGCAGGCGCTGCCGAGGCCATCCGCGTGACCGTGTGGTTCACGCCCGCGGCGCGCAATGCCACCGAGAAAGCTTCGATCGGGTCGGCAGAAGGCGCCGAAGCGGCAGGCTCGGTGACAGCAACGGCGGCGGTGGCCAACGCAGCAGAAGCAGATGGCGCCGCCGAGGCCGGGATCGCCGGCGCCGCGGGGCGTTCGCCAGCGGATACGGGCACACCGAGAGACTTCGCGAATTCAGCCGACTGCGCGTCCAGCAGGGGCATCACGACCAGCCAGATGCTCGCCACGAACAGCAGGGTGAAGACAAGGTTGGCGACGAATGGCTTGGTGACCGACGTTTCTTCGTCGCCACGGTGCCGCAAGAAGGTATAGAGCGCGCCGGGGAAGCCGATGAAGAAGGTGAGGATGGCCAACGCCGTGTTGGACCGCCCGACTCGAATCGACAACCAGATCTGGGAGACAAGCGCCAGACCCAGCGCCAAGAAGAACAAACCCATGTGCACCGCCATCCATGATCACAATACGGCGCCGCTGCCGCGGCGTGATTGTGTCAGAGGGGTGCGGGCCGGCCGGTTCAGCTCAGTGCAGGTCGCTCAGCTGGACAGCGGGAGCCGAATATTCGCGCCCGACCACCGCACGTGCGTACAGGTAGTTGTGGCGGGCTCGATCGCTGAGCGAGTCGAGCTGCACATGCCCGCCTGCGTCGCAAGGGAAGGTCAAGGCGCGTCCCTCGTGGAAGAGGGACTGGAAGCGCAACTCGTAAGCCGCGCACTGCAAGGAACCAAATTCGGTGTTCATGGCAACGATCTCCTGCTGCTCTACCGTGATGACAACGTGAAACGAAGCTTAGGAGTTGACAGGGTCCGTGTCCCTAAGCCTGCGCCTCTGTGCGTTGTCGCAAAGAGGATGGGACAACTGTAGGAATTCGACTGACACGTTTCACGTGACTTAGGACCATTGGGGGGCCCCTCATTCGCGGTGGGGATGAGGGCCTGACGCCCGGCTGCCGGCGCCCCAAAAAGGGCCGGCTGCAGCACCGCAAAACGGTGCCGTCAGAACTCCGAGCTGTGCCCGGGCTGGCTGTCTCCGGCCACGAGCGTGTTGCCCATGCCCAGCAGTTCGCGGGCGCGCTGCAGGTTGAGCAGCTGCTCGCGGTTGCGGCGGGTGTGGGCACGATCGCGCTCGATCTCCCACACGAGCTTGATCAGCTCTTTCTGCGTCGTCGCGCCACGCACCCGGCCCAGCGCGAAAGTGGCGAAGAGGATCGAATCGCGGCGCAAGGTGTCGAGCAGCAAATCGCGCACGTACTGCAGGCGCTGCTCGTCGGTCATGCTCGGCGCGGGGCGCGCGTGGTCAGCCACCTTGAACGGCGTTTCGCGCACTTGCTGCGTCCACTCGGGCGCACGCGGCGTGTCCGAGATGACCACTTCGGGTTCGACATAGCGCGAAGGCGCGGGCCGTGTCGGAACAACGACCGCCGGCTGCCGGCTCGGCAGCACCGGTAGGGGCACAGAACTCATCTCGACCTCGGCGACCCGTGCAACAGGCTCGTCTTCGGGTGCGCCGCCGTGCGTTGCGTCGGCCACCGTATCCGGCCCGTTGTCGGCTTCGGGCTCCAACTCGCCCATCGGCGTCAACGGCGCATCGGCAAACACGTCGAGCTCGACGCTCGTCAGCCGAGGGGTGTCCAAGGCACCCGGGGTGGTTTCGACAGGCTCGGGCGCCGCGATCTCGCTCGGGATCTCGACCAACCCCATGCGCACCAGTTCTTCGAAGTGGGTGGTGTGGGCTCCGGCCTTGTGCGCCATGCCCAGCACGTCGCCCAGGGGCCGGCGTCCGTCGACCAGCAGCAAAACCGTGCGAAAGCGCTGACCCAGGCCACGCGTGCGGTGGCGCAGTTCATCCACGCCGAGCGGCGTTTTGACGGGAGCGATGGGGTTTGGCATCGGGCTGGCATTGTCGCCCCACCGGGGACCCGTTGGTAACCGCCCACTCGGCGACCACAACCGGCCATCTGGCGCTGCCTGCGGCCAGCGCTGCCCGCCTTCTGCGGCACCGCGGCCGATTTGGCTTCGGCAATGTTTCTTCCCGTGACTTCAGCGCTGGCTGCGCGCCTTGCGGCCGTCGATCTCGGCCAGTTGCTGCTTGAGCAGCAGCATCAGCACGCGCGCCGTCTCTTCGCTGAAGCTCAGCGTGGTGCTGGGGTTCTCGTCGCCGCGCCCGTTGATGGGCAGCACCAAGGCGTCGATGCGGGCTTCGACGAGGCCGTTGCGGTTGCCCATGGCTTTGACTTTTTGCAATTCGATCTGGAAGGTCTTCACAGGGCCTCCTGGCAATGAAAGCCCTCAGGGTACTGCAAGGCCGGTGTGCCTCTCCGCGGGCAGGAACAGAACGGCCGCGCAATGCCACCAGCCGGGCGCGGTGCATTGATCGTGGGTAGCATCGCTGCCCATGAACCTCATCTACGTTGCCGACGCCATGTGCTCCTGGTGCTATGGCTTTGCCAAGCCCCTGGACCAGCTGCTGAACGATCCCGGCGACGCCGCGCCGCTTCAGCTCGCGCTGGTGATGGGCGGCCTGCGCCCCTTCACCACCGACACGATGGCGCCCGGCCGCGCCGACGAGCTGCTGGGCCACTGGCACCACGTGGCCGAGGCGAGCGGCCAGCCCTTTGCACCGGCGCCGCACGGCGCGCTGCATGCACCCGGCTTCATCTACGACACCGAGCCCGCCGCTCGCGCCACCGTGACGGTGCGCGCGCTGTGGCCGCGCCTGGTGTGGCGCTATTTCAAGGCCGTGCAGGCCGCGTTCTATGCCGAAGGCCGCGACGTCACCCAGCCTGAAGTGCTAGCCGACGTGGCCCACGCGCTGGGCATTGCACGCGGCGACTTCGCCAAGGCCTTTGCGTCGCAAGAGATGCGCGATGCCACGCTGGCCGACTTTCAACAGACGCAGGACTGGGGCATTCGCGGCTTCCCGGCGCTGATTGCCGAGCATGGCGACCACCTGCACCTGGTGGGCCGCGGCTACATGCCGATCGACACGCTGCGCGCGCAGCTCGCCGCCGCGGGCAGCGCCCACCACCACTGATTCGGCAAACCCCGGCGCGGGGCTTTCCCTGAGTGCTGCCCACGCGGCGGTGAGGCTATGCTCTGCGACTACCCTGCCAGGAGACTCCCCCAATGAAACGCCGCACCCTGTTGCAAGCCGGCGGCAGCGCCGCCTTGCTGCCCCAATTCAGCTTCGCCCAAGACAAGTACCCCAGCAAGCTGATCACTTGGATCTGCCCCTACGCCGCCGGCGGCAACGCCGACAACCGCTCGCGCCAGGTGGCGCGCGCGATGCAGGCGCTGATCGGCCAGACCATCATCATCGACAACAAAGCCGGTGCCGGCGGCAACATCGGCACCGAGGCCATCGCCAAGGCCAAGCCTGACGGCTACACCATCGGCATGGGCAACTTCGCCCCGCTGGCAGTGAACCACGCGCTGTTCAAGAAGCTCAACTTCGACCCGTTCAACGACATCGTGCCCATCATGCTGATCGAGCGCGGCCCGCTGGTGCTGATGGTGAAAACCGAGTCGCCGTACAAGACCGTGAAAGACATCGTGGCCGCCGCCAAGGCTTCGCCCGGCAAGCTCAGCTACGCCTCGGGCGGCATCGGCGGCACCCACCACCTGAGCGGTGCGCTGTTCGAGCACGCCGCCGGCATCGACATGATCCATGCCGCCTACAAGAGCGGTGCCGCCGGTGCCACCGACCTGATGGGCGGCCAGGTCGACATGATGTTCGAGCAGATGTACGCTGCCGCCCCGTCGCTGAAGGGCGGCCGCCTGCGCGGCATTGCCATCACCAGCAAAACGCGCTCGGCGCTCTACCCTGACCTGCCCACCATGGCCGAATCCGGCTACCCCGCCGTCGAGGTGCTCAACTGGCAGGGCATCGTCGGCCCCAAGGGCCTGCCGGCAGACATCGTGAAGCAGCTCAATGCTGTCGGCAACAAGGCCTTGCAAGACGCCGACCTGCGCAAGACCATCCTCGACCAGGGCAACGAAGTAGTGGGCGGCACGCCCGAAGCCTTTGCCGCGCTGATCAAGAGCGAAGCGCCGCGCTGGGGCAAGGTGGTGAAGGACGCGAAGATCGAACCGGAGTGATGTTGGCCCCCCAGTCGCTGCGCTCCTGCCCCCGAGGGGCGCTGGCCGGCCCTTGGGGCGGCCCGGCGGGCGGCCATGGCTCGAGGGGGCACGTCGCTGCGCTCGTGCAATCAGGCGAACATCAGGCGAACTCTGGCACTTGGTGGGTTGACGCAGCGAGCGCGTCGCGCAACCAGCGGGCGATCTCGCGCGGGTCGTTGACGGTGCGCAGCTCTGCATAAGCGGCCTGGGCCTCGGGGTAGTGGCGGCGCAGGTAGTTGAGCCACTGCTTCAGCCGGCCGCCGCACTGCCGCGCGTCCAGGCGGCCGCACACCAGCTCCCAGAAGGCCCGCATCAGCGGCAGGATCTCATCCCACGGCACGGTGTGCCCGGGCGAGACAATGGACAGCGCCAGTCCGGGGTTACTCACCATGCCGCGGCCCAGCATGAGGGTGTCGCAACCTGATGCCTCGCGGCAGCGCCGCGCATCGTCGGCATTCCATATCTCGCCGTTGGCGATCACCGGGATCGTGAGCGCTTCGCGAATCGCCTGGATGCGGTCCCAGTAGGCCGGCGGTCTGTAGCCATCGGCACGCGTGCGAGCGTGCACCACCAGCTCTTCGGCACCGCCGCTCTGGAGCGCCAGCGCGCAGTCGAGTGCGAGCGACGCGTCGTTGAAGCCCAGGCGCATCTTGGCCGACACCGTCACCTCGGCCGGCACCGCGCGGCGCACGGCCGACATGAGCCGGTTGAGCAGAGGCGGGTCCACCAGCAAGGCCGCTCCACCGCCATGGCGGTTGACCACCTTCGCCGGGCAGCCGAAGTTGAGGTCAATGCCCGCCGGCCCCAGCGCCGCCAGCCGAGCGGCGTTCTCCGCCAGGCAACTCGCGTCAGACCCCATCAATTGGCCCCGCACAGGCACGCCGGCCGGCGTGCGGCCGCCGTTGCCCAACTCAGGCATCACACGCATGAAGGCACGCTCGGGCAGCAGGGTTCCGGTGACACGGATGAACTCCGAGACACATCGGTCGATGCCCCCCACGCGCGTGAGGATGTCTCGCAGCGTGTAGTCGAGCAGGCCTTCCATCGGGGCGAGTAGGAGCGTCACGGGGCCGAGTCTACGGCCCGGGCGCTCCCCTCGCCCGCATCACAGACCCATGCAATTGGCGTAGTACGTCACCGTGCCCGGCCAGTCGGAAAACATGCCGCTGATGCCGACCTTGCGAGCGAGCACGTCGAGCGCCTTGTACATGTCGCTGTCTTTCTTGATCGCCTTGCCTTCGGGGTCGAACTGGTAGTAGCTGCCGGCCCCGGCCGCACCCTTGGTCAGGTTCACGCGCTCGAAGGACCAGGCGATGATCTTGAACCCGGCGGCCTTGATGTCGAGGGCGTATTGCGACGGCACGATATCGTTCTGGCTGTCGAGCGCGAGCAGCGCCCACATCGGCGGCGAGATGGTGGTCACGCCCTGATTGCGCAGCTCGGCGAGGCGGGCGACTGACATGCGCGGGGTCGGCGGGTTGGTCGACGGCTCGATCGGGTCAAGGTACAGCGCCTGCTTGCCAAACGCGTAGTCGTTCTTCAGCCAATACAGCACGTCGTCTGCGTTGAAAGACTGCGCGTAGACCTTGCGCGGGTCGACGCCGGCTTCGCGGTAGGTGTCGATCAGCTTCTGCGCGTAGCCCTCCTGGCTGCCGAAGATGGCGCGGATGCGCGCCGGATCGCCCGCCTTCAGCTCCGGCGTCTGGCTGAGGCCCCACTGCTTGACCATCTGGATGTGCTCTTTCAGCGTCACCACGTTGCCGGCCGGGCGGCCGGTGTAGAGGTCGGTGCGCCAGCTGGCCGTGCCGCCGAGGTAGCCTGCGGCCGTGGTGGCGCTGGGGTTGCTCGCGTCCATCTTGGCCCGCAGCGTCTTGAACTGCGCGAGCGTGATGTCGCTGGTGCAGCACTTCGGCGCCGGGCCGCCCGCCACCCAGGGCACGCTGCACGACTGGTTCAGCGGCGTGGCGACGATGTCGGTGGTAGTGTGCAAGTCGCACTCCGAATGGCGGCAGACGAGTTCGCCATCCTTGGTGAAGCTCACGTCGCACTCGATGATGCCCGCGCCCATGCGGCGGGCGGCCGAGTAAGACTCCTTCGAATGCTCAGGGAACTCGAGCGGCGCGCCGCGGTGGCTGACGGAGAACTTGGTCTGGTAGAACGGGCCGGCCTCGCATTGCTCGAGCTTGCGCTTCAGCGGGCCTTCGTCCATGCCGTCGACCAGGTAGAACGGCCGCGGCCCCACCTGCACGTTGAAGTCGCCGCGCCGTGCGTGGTACTCGTCGGCATCGCCACGCCGGTCATCGCCAGCGTGCGCGCACGCGACGGTCATCAGCAGCCCGGAGGCCATCAGCGCGATAGCGCCGATCCGTTGAAACACTTTTCTCATGTTCTCTCTCCTCGTTGTTGTCACGATGGTCGGCGCAGATGCTGACAGTTTCGTGAAAAGCAGGCGCGCGCCGCATCGTGGGCCCATCGCTTGGGGCCGGCGGCACAACCACTCCGCCGCGAAGGTCTTATGCTCGCCGATCCAATGCGTAAGCCATGAACCCCATCACCCTCCAGTCCCTCGACGCCTTCCCGCAGCAACTGCTGGCGCACTACGCGGCCATTCCGGCCGAGTTCAAGCACTGGGCACCACCGTCGTGGGAGGGCGTTCCCAGCGAAGCGCTCACGGCCATCGAGCAGGTCTGCCATGTGCGCGACATCGAGATCGACGGCTACCACCTTCGCTTTCAGCGCACGCTCACCGAACACCACCCCACGTTGGCCTCCATCGACACCGATGCACTTGCCCAAGAGCGCGCCTACGGCCAGGCCAACGCCGACGAAGCCATGGCCGCCTTTCGCGAAGCCCGCACGAAAACGGTGGCGCTGATCGCCGGACTCACCGAAGCGCAGCTCGACCGCAGCGCCGTGTTCGAAGGCTACGGCCCGCTGACGATGCGCAGCCTCGTGCACTACCTGTGCAGCCATGATCAGCAACACCTCGCGGGCCTGCAGTGGCTGCTCGGCAAGATCGAGGCGTCGCGCGTGAGCGTGTAAATGAACGACCTGGCTTCGTCCTGTGCGCTGTTCGATACCGCCGTGGGCCGCTGCGGCATCGCCTGGAGCCAGGCCGCGATCACGGCGTTCCAGCTTCCAGAGGCCATCGACGCCGCCACGCTGCGCCGCATGTCGGGCAGCGGCTCGCTGCTGCCGCAGGCGGAGCCGCCACCCTGGGTGCAAGACGTGATCGACCGTGTGGTGGCGCTGTTGCGAGGCGAGCGCATCGACCTGCGCGACGTGCCGCTCGATTTCGATGGCATCGCTCCGTTCGAGCGGCGCGTGTACGAAGCCTCGCGCCAGATCCTGGCCGGCCACACACGCACCTACGGCGAGATCGCCACCGCACTGGGCGAGCCGGTCACTGCGTCGCGCGCCGTGGGCCGTGCGCTGGGCGCCAACCCGTTCGCCGTCATCGTGCCCTGCCACCGCGTGCTGGCCGCGGGCGGCAAGGCGGGTGGGTTTTCGGCCGGCGGCGGTGTCACGACCAAATTGAAGATCCTGCTGATCGAGCAGGCCCAGATCGGCAACGAGCCCAGCCTGTTCTAGCGCCGCCGTGGCCGCTGTAGCATCAGCGCCTTTGCCAACCACCCACGGAGTTATTCAGTGAGAACCACTTTGCTGCGCGCTGTCGCGCTCGCCTCGGTCACCGCCCTCGCCTTGCCGCTGGCCCATGCGCAGGCGGACGCTGCCTCTGCCGCGGCCAAGGAAGCCGGTGCCGTGGTCACGCCCAGCGGGCTCGTCTACCGCTCGCTGAAAGACGGCAAGGGCGCCAGCCCGATGGCCGCCGACACCGTGAAGGTGCACTACCGCGGCACCTTCCTCGACGGCAAGGAGTTCGACAGCTCCTACAAGCGCGGCGAGCCGATCGAGTTTCCGCTCAACGGTGTGATCAAGTGCTGGACCGAAGGTGTGCAGAAGATGAAGATCGGCGGCAAGGCCAAGCTCACCTGCCCCGCGTCCATCGCCTATGGCGAGCGTGGTGCCGGCGGCGGCGTGATTCCGCCGAACGCCACGCTGCAGTTCGAAGTGGAACTGCTGGGCATCGCCAAGCGCTGATTCAGGGTTTGATGGAAGACGTGGGACCCGCGCTGAAAAGCGCTGGGTGCTCACGGGCATAAAAGCCGGCCGCCTCGTCGTGCGGCATGTCGAGGAACCGGCGATACCCCGGCACACGCCGGTAGCCCAACCCGACGAGAAACAGGCCCGCGCCGAACGCGACGTAAACCTGGTCGACGTGAAAGACGGCGAGGCCGATGCCCGCGATGCCAGGCCCGAGGATGCCGGCCACCTGCATCACCATCATGTTCACCGCCGTCATGCGGGCGCGAAAGTCCTGAGGCATGGCCAGCATGCGGTGGGTGTGGCCGACGGTCTGCACCGTCGCGATGCAACCGCCCACCAGCGTCAGCGCCACCACCATCAGCCACGGCTGGTGCGTGAAGCCAAGCACGGCCAGGAACAGCCCTTCACCGAGGATCGCGCCCGTGCTGGCGCGAAAGCGCCCCACGCGCTCGGCCACCCACATCGAGCCGCCGAGCGACCCCACGAGCATGCCCACCGACAGCCCGGCTTCGCACGCGCCGAGCCAGGCGCCTGACAGCCCCAGCGACTGCACCTTCAGCGGCACCAGCATGCCGATGCCCGGCACGAAGAAGATCATCACGAGGAAGGACACGAAGGTCCAGCCGCGCTCCACGGGGATCTTCCATTTGGCGGCCAGGCCCGCCCGCAGATCGTGCATCCACTGCGCCGCCGTGCGCAACGAAGCGTCGCGCGGCGGCACCACGATGCGCCACGCCAACAGGCAGGCCACGACCAGGAACGCCGCATTGACCCACAAGGCCGTCGCGGTGTTGGACGCCGCCAGGATGGAGCCGGCCACCACGGGCCCGATCAAGCGCCCCACCGCCTGCGCGCTTCGCTGGTAACCGAGGCCTTCGGTCAGGTGTTCGGCCGGCAACAGCTCGGCAACGATGCTGAACGAGACCGGCATGATCACCGCCCGCGCCACCGTGTCGATCACGCCCAGCGCGACGATCCACTCGATGCGATAGAACTCCGCCTGCGCCATGCCGGCCTGCAGCAGGCTCTCCACCAGCATCGCCGCCAAACCCACGGTCATCAGCGTTCGCTTGGAATGGCGGTCGCCCAGCGGAGACAGCAAAGGCAGCGCAAAGAACGACACGGCCGCCAGCGTCGCCGCGTAGATGGCGAGATGGCCCGCGCCGCCCTGATGAGCGATGCGCCAGGGCAGCACCACGTGGTTCACCATCATCGACAGCAGCATCAGCACATCGCTCGCCAGCAGCGAACGGAACGGGCGACCCAACCGGGCCAGGCCCGGCGGCACGACGTCGATCACTGGCAGACCTAGGAAGCGAGTGCCTGGGGCTGGGGCACTGCAGCCGCCACCGGCTCATCGTCATCGGCTTCTTCGCCGAGGAAACCGCCGCTTTGGTGAGCCCACAGCCGCGCATACAAACCGCCCTGCGCCAGCAGGCTGCGGTGATCGCCCTCCTCGACGATGCGGCCCTTGTCAAGCACCACCAGCCGGTCCATCGCGGCGATGGTGCTCAGCCGGTGCGCGATCGCGACGACCGTCTTGCCTTCCATCAACCGGTACAGGCTGGCCTGGATGGCTGCCTCGACCTCCGAGTCGAGCGCGCTGGTCGCTTCATCGAGCAGCAGAATGGGTGCGTCCTTCAGCATCACGCGTGCGATGGCAATGCGCTGGCGCTGGCCGCCCGAGAGCTTGACGCCGCGTTCGCCCACATGCGCGTCGTAGGCCTTGCGGCCCTTGGCATCAGCCAGGCCCTGGACGAAATCGTGCGCTTCAGCGCGCCTGGCCGCGACCAGCATCTCGTCTTCCGCGGCGTCGGGCCGCCCGTAGAGGATGTTGTCGCGCACCGAGCGGTGTAGCAGCGAAGTGTCTTGCGTGACCATGCCGATCTGCGCGCGCAGGCTGTCCTGCGTGACGTGGGCGATGTCCTGCCCGTCGATCAGCACGCGGCCCTGCGCCACGTCGTGAAAGCGCAGCAGCAGGTTCACGATGGTCGACTTGCCCGCCCCCGAGCGCCCCACCAGGCCGATCTTTTCGCCCTGGCGGATGTGCAGCGAGAACTTGTCGATGACCGGCTTCACTTCAGGCCCGGTGGCGCCGTAGGCAAAGCCCACCTGCTCGAACTTCACTTCGCCTTGCGTCACGACGAGCGGCTTCGCGTCGGGTTTGTCGACCACGGTCTGCGAACGCGACAGCGTCGTCAGGCCGTCTTGCACCGTGCCGATATGCTCGAACAGCGAGGTCATCTCCCACATCATCCAGTGCGAGATGCCGTTGAGCCGCAGCGACATCGCCGTCGCAGCCGCCACCGCCCCCACGCCCACCTGCCCTTGCGTCCACAGCCACAGCGACGCACCGGTGGTGCTGATGATCAGCAACACCGACAGCAGATGGTTCATGACCTCGAACACCGTGACCAGGCGCATCTGGGCGCGCACCGTGCCGAGAAATTCTTCCATCGCGCTGCGTGCATAGCCGGCTTCGCGCCCGGCATGCGAGAAGAGCTTGACGGTGGCGATGTTGGTGTAGGCGTCGGTGATGCGGCCGGTCATCAGCGAACGCGCATCGGCCTGGTCCTTCGCGATCGCGCCCAGGCGCGGCACGAAGTAGTACAGCACGCCGGCATACAGGCACAGCCAGGCCAGCACGGGCAGCAGCATCCAGGCCGCAAAGCCGCCGAGCACGGCGAGCAGCGTGACCAGGTAGATCACCACGAACACCGCCAGGTCACCGACGATGAACCACGCATCGCGCACGGCCAGCGCCGTCTGCATCACCTTGGCAGCCACGCGGCCGGCGAATTCGTCCTGGTAGAAGCTCATGCTCTGGCTGAGCATCAAGCGGTGGTAGTTCCAGCGCAGCAGCATCGGGAAGTTGCCGCCCAGCGACAGGTGCTTGATGGCCGTCTGCAAGCCGACCATCGCGATGCTGGCCACCAGCACGACGATCAGCCAGAACAGCGAATTGCGCTCCTGCTCCCACAGCTGCGAGGGTGCCACTTTCGCCAGCCAGTCGACGATGCGGCCCATCATGCTGAACAGCCAGGCTTCAAATGCGCCGATGCCCGCCGACAGCAGCGTCATGCCCAGCAGATAAATGCGCAAACCTTGCGTGCCGGCCCACAGGAAAGCAAGGAATGACTTGGGCGGCTGGGTCGGCTCGGCGGCCGGAAACGGATGCACCAGCCTCTCGAAGAATCGGAACAAGAAAGCCCCTCGGTTTGGGTTGCAGCCCGCAAGGGTAACGGATGTGTCTTCGGGATAATGTCCCTCGTTCGAATGATGCGCCTGCCCACCTCCACCCTTCATCGCGTCTTGCTGGCCCTGGCCGCTGCGGCCTCGCTGTGCGCCGTCGGCGTGGCCATCGCCATCGCCGTGTTGTACGAGCAGCTGCCCGACATCGGCATGCTGACCGACTACAAGCCGCGGCAGCCGCTGCGCGTGTTCACGCGCGACGGTGTCGAGATCGGCGAGTTCGGCAGCGAGCGCCGCTACTACCTGCCCATCGGCCACACACCCAAGCTGATCCAGGACGCAGTGCTGGCGATCGAAGACTCGGGCTTTCGCGACCACCCGGGCATCAGCGTCAAGGGCACGCTGCGGGCCTTGATGGCCAACCTGTGGCGCGGGGCGCGCAGCCAGGGCGGCTCGACCATCACGCAACAGGTGGCGCGCACCTTCTACCTGTCGTCTCGAAAGTCGTACACGCGCAAGGTGCGTGAGGCGCTACTGGCGATCAAGATCGAGCACCACCTGAGCAAGGATCAGATCCTCGAGCTCTACATGAACCAGATCTACCTGGGGCAGCGCGCGTATGGCTTCGAAGCGGCATCGCAGTCGTATTTCGGCAAGCCGCTCACCTTGCTGTCGGTGGCCGAGAGCGCGATGCTGGCCGGCCTGCCGCAGAACCCGCGCTATGCCAACCCGGTGATCGATTTCGAGCGTGCCCGCAAGCGCCAGCTGATGGTGCTCGACCGCATGCGCGCCACCGAGGTCATCACCACGGCGCAGTTCGAGAAGGCCAAGGCCGAAGCACTGCACGTGCAGCGCCGCAACGAAAGCACGCTGCACGCCGAGTACGTGGCCGAGATGGTCCGCCAGACGGTCCACGCGCAATACGGCGAAGAAGCCTACAGCCGCGGCCTGAAGGTGCAGACCTCGTTGCGCGCGGCCGACCAGGCCGCCGCCTACCGCGCGCTGCGCAAGGGTGTGCTCGACTACGAACGCCGCCAACCCTACCGCGGCCCTGAAGACGAAGAAGACCTGCCCGAAGGCCTGGCGGCCGACGACCCCGCGGTCGCACAACTGCTGGCCGACCACCCAGACGACGATGACCTGCGTGTCGCGCTCGTCAGCGAAGCCAGCCCGCAGGCCGTGGTCGCCACGCTGGCCAACGGCGAGGTGGTGCGCATCACCGGTGACGGCCTGCGGCCCGCGCAATCGGCGCTTTCAACGCGCGCCAAGGCCGCGCTGCGCATCGGCCGTGGCTCGGTGATCCGCGTGGTGCAGGACGGCAAGCGCTGGTCCATCAGCCAATGGCCCGAGGTACAAGGCGCGCTGGTGGCGCTCGACCCGCGCACCGGGCGCTTGCGGGCACTGGTCGGCGGTTTCGACTTCGGGCGCAACCAGTTCAACCACGTCACGCAAGCCTGGCGCCAGCCGGGTTCGAGCTTCAAGCCCTTCCTCTACTCGGCCGCGCTGGAAAACGGCGTGATGCCGAACACGCAGATCAACGATGCGCCCCTGCCCGCCGGCGCCAACGGCGCGCCACCGGCATGGGACCCGAAAAACTCCGACGACCAGTACGACGGCGCGCTGACCATGCGCGAAGCGCTCGCGCGCTCGAAGAACCTGGTGACGATCCGCCTGGTGCAGCTGCTCGGTCCTGACACGGCACGCCAATGGGCCAGCCAGTTCGGCTTCGAGCCCGCCCGCCACCCGGCCGACCTGACGCTGGCGCTGGGCTCCGGCTCAACGACCCCGCTGCAGCTGGCCGGTGCGTATTCGGTGCTGGCGAATGGCGGCTACCACGTGCAGCCGGTGGTGATCGAGCGCATCACCGACGCGCAAGGCGCCACGCTGTTCGAAACCCCACCCCAACAACAAACCGAAGCCGAGCGCGTGGTACCGGCCCGCAACGTCTGGCTCACCGACAGCCTGCTGCAAGAGGTCACCCGCAGCGGCACCGCGGCGCGCGCGCAGGCGCAACTCAAGCGGCCCGACATTTACGGCAAGACGGGCACCACCAACGATGCCGTCGATGCCTGGTTCGCCGGCTTCCAGCCCAGCCTGGCCACCGTGGTGTGGATGGGCTATGACAACCCGCGCAGCCTGGGTGCGCGCGAGTCGGGTGGCGGCCTCTCGCTGCCGATCTGGATCGACTACATGCGCCTGGCGCTGCAAGGCGTGCCGGTGCAGGAGCCCGAAGCCCCCGAAGGCATCGTTCAGGTCGACGGAGAGTGGCTCTACAGCGAATGGGCCGCCGGCGGCCAGCGCACGCGCATCGGCTTCGACGACGATGCGCCGCCGGCGAGCGCGGAGCCCGTGAAACCCTAGACGGCTTTCTTGCTGACCTTCTTGCGCAGGCCCCAGACCTTCTGCGCCAGCGTCACCACCACCAGCGTCAGCGCGCCGGCAATCACGCCTGTGAGCGCATCCAGCAGCGTGGGCACCAGGGCACCCAGGATGCCGCCGACCGCTTGAGCCGCCGCTTCGATGGCGTGGTGCAAGGCCGGCACCCCATGCGTGAGGATGCCGCCGCCGACCAGAAACATGGCAGCCGTGCCGACAATGGTCAGGCCCTTCATCAAGTAGGGGGCGGCCTTGAGAATGGCCTCGCCCACCGGGCGGCACCAGCCCGGCTTGCGGCTGAGGTACAGACCCAGGTCGTCGAGCTTGACGATGCCGGCCACCACGCCATAGACGCCGATGGTCATGATCACGGCGATGCCGGAAAGCACGACGAGCTGCGTGACGAAGGGCGACGTGCTCACCGTGCCCAGCGTGATCGCGATGATCTCGGCCGAGAGGATGAAATCGGTGCGGATGGCGCCCTTGATCTTGTCTTTCTCGTAGGCCACCAGATCGACGGCCGGGTTGGCCAGCGCCTCGGTCAGCTCGGCGTGGTGGGCGCCGTCTTCATCCGAGCTGTGCATCAGCTTGTGGGCCAGCTTCTCGAAGCCTTCGAAGCAGAGGAACAGACCGCCCACCATCAACAACGGCGTCACCGCCCAGGGCACGAAGGCGCTGATCGCCAGCGCGGCCGGCACCAAGATGGCCTTGTTTATCGCCGAGCCCTTGGCCACCGCCCACACCACGGGCAGCTCGCGGTCGGCGCTCACACCGGACACCTGCTGCGCGTTCAGCGCCAGGTCGTCGCCCAGCACGCCGGTGGTTTTCTTGGCTGCGACCTTGGTGAGCAAGGCCACGTCGTCGAGCACGGTTGCGATGTCGTCGAGCAGGGCGAGCAGGCTGGTGGCCATGGCGTGCGGTGGGAAGGTTGCGGAACAGTCCCAGCCAACGGCAATTTGCGCGCCTCGGGAGGCGGCATCGTATCCCGCGCCCTCAGTCCACCTGGTCAGGCCTTTTCGTCGAGCAAGGTGCCCAGCATTTCCTTCTCGACCTGGACGCTGCGCAGGTTGGCCTTGAAGCTGTAGAGCGCCACGCGCTGCTGCACGATGTCGGTCGCCAGGTCGCTGCCGCTCGCATCGGCCTGCACCACGCTGGCCGACACGCCGCCGCCGGACTGGGCTTCCTGGATCACCTGCTGGCGGCGATAGACCGGCACCACCGCGTTGGCGATGTTGTTGGCCGATGCGCTCATGCTGAGCAGGGCGGCGTTCATTCCCGAACTGGCGATGGCGGTGATGGATTTCATGGTGCTTCGTCAGGCTATCGGCGGAAAAACGGCGGACTTGAGGCTTTTTTCAACCGAGCGCCGGAATTTCTTTTGTGAGGCATCCGGCAACGCCTTTCACCCTGGCCACGAGGTATCGGCAGGCAAAAAGGTTTGCAAATCGTTCCGGCATCGGCTCGGCGTGCTGGTTGGTGCGGCCCGGCACCGCTGCGTGCGGTGCCGGGCGCCCTGCCCGGGTGGAGAAAGCGGAACCCGGCACGGAGCGTGCTCGTCCCAGGCTTTGCCGCAGCAGCACCCCGTTGTCATCGGCAAGGCCGTTCTTTTGCTCTATAACGCTGAAGGGGGCGGTATGCCCTCCCTGGCCGATTTCTCGATACTCCGCCCGCAAACAATGCCCTCTGCCCAATCCACAGATTTCGGACCGTCCACCCAGCAGCAGTTCGACACCGCATCGCTGCGCGATGCCCTGCCTGCCGGCACACGCCTGGGGGGCTACCAGATCATCGACGTGGTGGGGCGAGGCCGCTACAGCATCGTCTACCTGGTGCTCGACTCGTCGCTGCAGCGGCAGATGGCGATCAAGGAGTACCTGCCGTTCGCGCTGGCCGAGCGCCATGGCCACCCGGGCGTGGTGCTCAAGGCCGGGGCCGACACCGGCGCCTACGCCAGCGGCTTGGCAGACTTCCTCAGCGAAGGCAACCTGCTCACGCGCCTCGACCACCCGTCGATCGCCCGCGTTCACAGCTTCTGGGAAGAGAACAACACCGCCTACATGGTGATGCCCTACTACGCCGGGCAGACACTCGCCGCCACGCTGAAGGCCCTGCCGCGCCCGCCCGACGAAGCCTGGCTGCGTGCCCTGCTCGCGCCGCTGCTGAGCGGACTCAACGTACTGCACAACGCGCAGTGCTTTCACCGCAACATCACGCCCGACAACATCTTCATGCTCGAAGACGGCCGCCCGGTGCTGCTCGACTTCAGCGCCTCCAACCGCGTGATCGGCGACAAGACTTTGTCGCTCACCTCGCGGCTGAACCCGGCCTACGCGGCCATCGAGCAATACCCCGAGTCGGCCACGCTGTCGCAGGGCCCATGGACCGACCTGTACGCGCTGGCAGCGGTGCTGCACTTCGCCATCACGCGGCAGATTCCTGCGCTGGCCACCGTGCGCGCGGCCAACGACCCGCAGCGCCCGCTGTCGGAGGCCATGCGCACGCTGCAGAAGCTGTTTCTCGGCCTGCACTACAGCGAATCATTCCTGGCGGGCATCGACAAGGCGCTGTCGGTCAAGCCGCGCGGCCGGCCGCGCAATGCGGCCGACTTCATGCTTTCGCTCGACCGCGTTCCGAGCGCCGTCGTCGCCCCGTTGCCCGAACCGCTGGACACTCCTTCCGCCTTCATTCCGCGCGGCGATTCAATGTTCCAAGCGTCGCAGATGCCTGGCAACTGGGCCGCGCCCGAGCGCTCGGTCCGCACGGCCCCGCCCCGCCGCAGCCGGGCGCCGCTGTGGATCGCTGCGCTGTGCACCGTCGCCCTCGCAGCCGTGGGCGGTTGGTGGTGGACGCAGCAGATGCAACCCGCGGCATCGCGCAGCGCAGCCGACACGCCGCCACCGAGCGCTGTGGCCGCCGCACCCGCCACCCCTGCACCGGTGGGGGTTCCTGCATCGGCTGTCGCCGAGACATCGGGAGCGTCCCCCGCTCCGTCCAGCGCTGCCGTGCAGGCCGAGATTCCGCTGCCTGCCGCAAGCGGATTGGCGTCCGCATCAGCGCCATTCACGCCAGCGCCCGTCGCGCAAGAAACGCCGCCCATCGTCGTTTCTCCGGTAGCCGATGAGCCCGCACCAGCGCCTGCTCCCAAGCCTGCCCCGCCGCGAAAGGTCGCAGCAAAAGCCACCGCCCCCGCCGAGCCCGACAACCCCCGCGCCGTGTGCGGGCCGCGGTCCAACTTTTCGCTCCTCTACTGCATGCAGACGCAGTGCAACAAGCCCAAGTTCGCGCAACACGCGCAGTGCCTGGTTCTCAGGCGGCAGGGCGAGATCAACTGATTTCGCACTGAGATGCACGGGCAGTTTTTACCGATCTCGCATCACGAGATACGAGGCTGCCGGCTTTACGTGGCAGCAACGCAAACGCGTCAACAGCGCCCGGCCCGAGGCCGTTGACAGACTCAGGGCGCCACCTCTCGGCGCTCAGGAGTCAAGACGATGAACAAGTCCTCGAAACGCCGAATACTTGCCGTGCTCGCTGTCGTGGCGGGCACGCAATTGCTGAGTGCCTGCGTGGTGTTGCCGGTGCCCGGCTACCGCCCACGCGCCGTGGTCGTCACGCCGGGTTATGGCTATCCGCCGCCCCCGCCGCGCGAATACCGCGAGCCCTACTGGAGGCGCTGAGCGCGCATCCCGGGCGGCCGCAACGGGCCGCCCGTGCGCCAACTCGCAGAAGATCAGCGCAAGCATGTCGAGGCCGCAGAATGGCGTGCACTTCCAGGCACACCATGACATCGACCACGGCCACCGCTGCAACGCGCCAGATCACCGACCTGCCCGGGCCGCGCGGCATTCCGGTGCTGGGGAACCTGCTGCAGGTTCGGCTAGCTCGCATTCACCTCGACGTCGAGAAATGGGGCCGTGAATATGGCCCCTTGTTCCGCTTTCGGCTGGGCAAGACCGACGTGCTGGGCATCACCGACCACGAGCTGATCGCCAGCGTGCTGAAAGACCGCCCCGACGGCTTCAGGCGCACCGCGCGCTCGTTCGAAATCGGCAAGGAGATGGGCCTCATGCCCGGCCTCTTCAGTTCCGAAGGCCAGGCCTGGCGCGACCAGCGCCGCATGGTCATGGCGAGCTTTGCACCGGGCCACGTGCGCTCGTACTTCCCTTCGCTGCTGAAGGTGTCGCAGCGCCTGCACAAGCGCTGGCTGCAGGCCGCGCGCAGCGGCAGCACCATCGCGCTGCAGGCCGACCTGATGCGCTACACCGTCGATGGCGTCGCGGGCCTCGCGTTCGGCACCGACATGAACACGCTCGAGTCCGATGAAGAGGTGATCCAGCAGCACCTCGACAAGATATTCCCGGCGATGTTTCGCCGCATCTTCTCGCCCTTCCCGTACTGGCGCTGGCTGCGCCTGCCGGCAGACCGCGCGCTCGACCGCAGCGTGGTCGCGATCACGCAGGCCATCGAAGGCTTCATCGCCAGCGCACGCCAACGCCTCGGCGCTGACCCGACGCTGCGCGAACACCCGGCCAACCTGCTCGAAGCCATGATCGCCACGACCGACGAAGGCGACAGCGGCGTGGACGACGAACAAGTCGCCGGCAACGTGGTCACCATGCTGCTGGCCGGCGAAGACACCACCGCCAACACGCTCGCGTGGATGGTCTACCTGCTGCAGCGCAACCCGCAAGCACTGCAGCGCGCGACCGACGAGGTGCTGCGCCTCGCGCCCGACCCCGCCGCCTTCACGCCGGAGCAAATGGCCTCGCTCGACTACCTGGAGGCCTGCGCCTCCGAGACCATGCGGCTCAAGCCCGTGGCGCCGTTCCTCCCGCTCGAGGCCTTGCGCGACACCACGCTGGCCGGCGTCCACGTGCCGGCCCGCAGTCTGGTGTGGTGCGTGCTGCGGCACGACAGCATCGCCGACACCCACTTCCCCAACGCCGCCGCGTTCGAACCCGAGCGCTGGCTCGACACGGCCGACGCCCAGCCACACGCTGGCTCGCCCAAACGCGTGGCCATGCCCTTCGGCGCCGGCCCGCGCGTGTGCCCCGGGCGCTATCTCGCCTTGCTCGAAATCAAGATGGCGATGGCCATGCTGCTCGGCAGCTTCGAGATCGAGAGCGTGCTCACCGCCGATGGCAGCGAGCCGCGCGAGCACATGGCGTTCTCGATGGGGCCGGTGGGGCTGAGTCTGCGCTTGCGCGAGCGCCACACCGAGAATGCGGCCCCCCATGCCGGATAGCATTCCAGGCATGCGATTCCTCATCCTCTCATTCCTCGCGCTCTGTGCACTGCCCGCCCACGCCATCCAGGTGTGCGAGCTCGATGGCCAGTTCACCAACCCCGCGAACGGCAACATGACGGCTGGCAAGACCGGCCTGATGCGCTGCCGCGAAGGCGCCGACGGCCCTGTGGTGCGCGAGCAGGAGCTGAAGAACGGCATCTACATGGGCGTGGTGCGCTTCTACGAGGACGGCGCGCTGAAGAGCGAACACCACGTCAACGAGCGCGGCAACCGCGACGGTCTGGCGCGCGAGTTCGTCGGCAAGCAGATGGTGAGCGAACAGACCTACCGCAACGGCACCACGGTCGGCTTGCAACGACGCTGGCACGAGAACGGCCAGCCCAAGCGCATGACCTTCTACGGCGACGACGGCCGCGAGCAGGCCGTGGCCGAGTTCACGATGCAAGGCAAGCTCTACAACCTGCGCTGCGCCGCCCAGCCGCAGCTCGCCCCCGCTGCCGACGACGCCGCCTGGTGCGGCCACCGCGGCAAGGCGAGCCCGGTCACGCTCTACTCGGACAACGGCAGCCCGCGCGGCAGCCTGCTGTTCGAGCGCGGCGAGCTGCGCAAGAGCGACACGCTGTGGAGCGACGGCACGCTGCGCGAGCAGGTCGAGAGCGATGCGCGCGGCGGCACCGAGCGCGGCTTCTCAGGCAACGGCGTGAAGCTCAGCGAGCGCCAGTGGGTCAACGTGAGCAGCGACGGCCGCACACGCCGTGTCAGCACGATCGAGCGCGAGTACCACGAGAGCGGCACCCTCGTTCGCGAGCGACAGTGGAAAGCCACCGACCGCGGCGGCGAGCTGCAACTCGAACAGCGCTGGTACCTCAACGGCCAGCTCAAGGAAAAGCAGGAATACCTCGTCGTCGAAGGCAAGGCCGCGCGGCGGGAAACCTATTTCCACGACAACGGCCGCATCTCGTCCGAAGGTTTGTGGATCCTGGCCGACCGCTACAGCAACCAGGCCAGCGGCGTGCACAAGAGCTACGACAGCGAAGGCCGCTTGCGCCTGGAGCGCCACCACGACGCCAAGGGCCGCGTCACACGCGAACGCGAGTTCGACGAGGCAGGCCACGCCAAGCGCGACGACGAGTTGTTCGAAGACGGATCGCGCAAGGCCCTCCAGGCGCGCTGATGACACCCGGGTTCGAGCTGCTGTTCATCGACGACACCTTGCTCGTCGTGAACAAACCGGCCGGCATGCTCTCGGTGCCGGGCCGCGGTGCCGACCTGCAGGACTGCATGGCCACGCGCGTGCAGGCCGAGATTGCGGATGCGCTGGTGGTGCACCGGCTCGACATGGCGACGTCGGGCCTGCTGCTGTTCGCCCGCGGCAAAGCGGCGCAGCGGCAGCTCAGCCATGCGTTCGCGCAGCGCGAGGTGGAGAAGCGGTACGTGGCGGTGGTCGCGGGTTTGGTTGCCGACGATGCCGGGGTGATCGACTTGCCGCTGATCACCGATTGGCCGAATCGGCCGTTGCAGAAGGTCGATTTCGATGAGGGCAAGGCGTCGGTGACGCGGTATCGGGTGATTCAGCATGTGGGGGGTGATTCGCGGGTGGAACTGGAGCCTTTGACGGGGCGGTCGCATCAGTTGCGGGTGCACATGTTGGCGATCGGGCATCCGATCTTGGGAGATGCGTTGTATGCGCCTTCGGCGGTGTTGGCTCAGTCTGCGCGGTTGATGCTGCATGCGCGGATGTTGTCGTTTGCGCACCCGGTGAGCGGTGTGGCGCTTTGTTTCGAGAGTGATGTGCCGTTTTAGGTTTTTGTGCCGCTGACGCGCAAAACCAGCAACCGATAATCCACCCCATGCACCTGCTGATCCCCTTCGCCTCGGCCCTCTCCGAGCGAGGCACGCAAACCCTGCGCGCCCTGAAACTCCCTCACCTGACCCAACTCCTCTCTCGCCTCAGCCCCACAGCCACACTCGGCACCGACGAATACAGCCTCACTCCACCTCACGAACGCGCCCTCGCCAACGCACTCGGTTGGCAAGCCGAAGACGGCGCCCTCCCCTGGGCCGCGCGCAACGCCGCGCAAGACGGCATCGACATCGGCACCCGCGCCTGGGGCCAGCTCACCCCCGTGCACTGGCACGTCGGTGCCGACCACGTCACCCTGCCCGACCCGTGCAACCTGCACCTGAGCGCGCAGGAATCGCACACCTTGTTCGAAGTGGTGAAGCCGCTGTTCGAAAGCGAAGGCTGGGTGATGGCCTGGGGGGCGCCGACGCGTTGGTACGCCGCGCACGATTCGCTCGACGGCCTGCCTTGCGCGTCCATCGACCGCGTGATCGGCCGCAACATCGACCTGTGGCTGCCCTCCACGCCGCAGGCGCGCTTGATCCGCCGGCTGCAGAACGAAGTGCAGATGCTGCTCTACCAGCAGCCGCTGAACGACGAGCGCGTGGGCCTGGGCGCGCTGCCGGTGAACTCGTTCTGGCTCAGCGGCTGTGGCCATGCGCAAGCCGAGCGCTCAACCGACGATCTGGTCCACGCGACCAGCCTGCGCGCACCCGCGGTGGGCTCGAGCTGGTCCGCCTGGGCTGATGCCTGGCATGCGCTCGATGCCGACCCAGTGCAGCAGGCCTTGAAGCGTGCACAGCAAGGTGAACCCGTGACAGTGACGCTGTGCGGAGAACGCCTGGCCCAGCGCTTCGAGCCGCAAGCACAAGGCCTGTGGTCGCGCATGAGCAAACGTTTGTCGCCCACGCCTGTGGCGCCCATACTGGAAGCGCTGTGAGCGAGCCGCAGATCAAGCTGAGGGAAGCCCCGCCCCGCACGGTGTGGGCGCTGGAGCAGGCCGGCGTGCACCCGCTGCTCGCGCGCCTGTTCGCCGCACGCGGCGTGCGTGGCATCGACGAGCTCGACGACGGGCTCGCCCGCCTGTTGCCGCCCACCGACCTGCACGGTACGCAAGCCGCTGCGCGCTTTCTCGCCGATGCCATCGCCCAGGGCAAACGCCTGTGCGTGGTGGCAGACTACGACTGCGATGGCGCCACCGCCTGCGCCGTTGCGTTGCGCGGCCTCAAGCTGCTGGGCGCACGGCCTGACACGCTGCACCACGTGGTGCCCGATCGCGCGGTGCACGGCTATGGCCTCACGCCGGCGATCGTCGACCTGGCCATGCAGAAGAAGCCCGATGTGCTGCTCACCGTCGACAACGGCATCGCCAGCATCGCCGGTGTGGCCCATGCGCGCGCACTGGGCCTGGCCGTGGTGGTGACCGACCACCATCTGCCGGCGAAGGAAGACGACGTGATCGTGCTGCCCGACGCCACGGTGATCGTCAACCCGAACCAGCCGGCCTGTGGCTTCGCGAGCAAGCACCTCGCCGGCGTAGGCGTGATGTTCTACGTGCTGCTGGCCTTGCGAGGCGAACTGCGCGAGCGCGGCGTGTTCACCGCCGAGAACCAGCCGCGCCTGGACACGCTGCTCGACCTGGTGGCCCTGGGCACGGTGGCCGACGTGGTGAGGCTCGATGCCAACAACCGCCGCCTCGTCGCGCAAGGCCTCAAGCGCATTCGTGCCGGCAAGATGCAGCCGGGCATCGCGGCCTTGTTCGTCGCTGCGGGGCGCGATGCACGCCGCGCAACGGGCTTCGATTTCGGCTTCGCGCTCGGGCCGCGCATCAACGCGGCGGGGCGCCTGTCCGACATGTCGCTCGGCATCGAATGCCTGATGACCGATGACCCGGTGCGCGCAAGCGAGCTGGCGCAGATGCTCGACGGCATCAACCGCGAACGCCGCGATGTGGAGAGCGGCATGCGCGAGCAGGCCGAAGCGATGCTGGAGTCGCTGATGCCCGAGGGCGAATCGCCCACCGCGCTGGCCATCTACGACCCCGACTTCCACGAAGGCGTGGTCGGCATCGTGGCCTCGCGGCTGAAAGACCGCGTGCACCGCCCGACCTTCGTGTTCGCGCTCGGCCAAGACGGGTTTCTCAAGGGTTCCGGCCGCTCGATCCTCGGCTTTCATCTGCGCGACGCACTCGACCTCGTGAGCAAGCGCCACCCCGGTGTGCTGAAGAAGTTCGGCGGCCATGCGATGGCGGCCGGTTGTACGCTGGCCGAAGAAGATTTCGACACCTTCGACACAGCCTTCCAGAAAGTGGCGGCTGAATGGCTCGATGCCGCCACGCTGTCGCGCACGCTGATGAGCGACGGGCCGCTGCCGGCCGAATACTTCAACCTCGAAACCGTGCGCTCGCTCGACGCGCAGGTCTGGGGCCAGGCCTTCGAGGCGCCGGTGTTCAGCGACGAAGTGGAAGTGATCTCGCAGCGACTGGTCGGCGAGAAGCACCTGAAGCTCGCCGTGCGCCACGCCGGCACCGTGCGCGACGCCATCTGGTTCGGCCACAGCGAGCCGGTGGGCAACAAGGTGACGATCGCCTATCAACTGCGCGTGGACGAATACAACGGCCAGCAGCGCTTGCAGATGATCGTGGAAGCCGTGCGCTGAAGCGCAGCGCGCTGTGTGACACCACTCGCGACAGGGTTGCATGCCAATGCCGCTGTGCTGATCTATTCTTCGGCACTCTCCAGGACACGACCCATGAGCGCTTCTCCACCCGACGACAACCCTGACCTCAAGCGACGTGAAGGGCTGAAGCGGCTCGGCATCTTGTGGGCCGCGACAGCGGCGCTGCCATTGATCGCGTGCGGAGGCTCCAACGATGGAGCAGGCTCGACCCCAGTCCCGCCACCAAGCGGGTCGCCGCCTCCTTCTGGCGGTGGCAGTGGCGGCTCGCCACCGCCGGCCCCACCGCCACCTGCGCCACCACCGTCTGGCCCGGCCAAGACCACGATCCTCAACAAAGACCTCTCCAATCCCTGGAGCATGGTGTTTCTTCCTGATGGCCGCATGCTGGTCACACAAAAGACTGGCTCGATGGTGATCCTTAGTGTCGACGGCACAACCATCTCAACGCCACTGGCGGGTGTGCCGAGCGTCTATTCAGCATTAAGTCAGGGCGGACTGCTTGATGTAGCACTCGACCCCGATTTCACGAAGATGAACTCGGCATCGAACTGGATCTACTTCTCTTACTCCGAAGCCAGCGGTGGCTTGGTAGGCACCGCCGTGGCCAAGGCACGACTCGACGTGGCCAGCGGCCAGTTGCTCGATTTCACTCGCATCTTCCAGCAGCTACCGAAGGTCAATGGTGGTGCCCACTTTGGCTCACGACTCGTGTTCCGTGAGGACAAGACTCTGTTCATCACCCTCGGTGAACGTGACCAGGGAGCACCGGCACAAGACCTCACTAACCATCTGGGCAAGGTGGTCCGCATCAAGCGTGACGGCAACGCACCCGACGGAACCCTCGAACGAAACCCCGACTTCGGCGCTGGCACGCCACCCACTCTGTGGAGCTACGGCCACCGCAACCCGCAGGGGGTTGCCTTGCACCCGACCACCGGCGAGCTCTGGGAGGCCGAACACGGCCCGCAAGGCGGCGACGAGATCAACATCGTGCGCGCCGGCAAGAACTACGGCTGGCCGGTGATCAGCTGGGGGCAGCAGTACGGCACCACGACCCAGTTCGGAGAAGGCACCGCGAAAGCGGGCATGGAACAACCGGTGACTTACTGGGAAAAGATCGACGGCTCGAACTGGGTAAGCGGTAAGCCATCGGCGTCGTTGCCTACGAGGCAGCGGTACGGTACAGGTCCGATCGCAGCGGCTGGTCGGCGAAGAGCGTCTTCCAGTTGCGCGGTGTGAGTTCGGCCACGCGCGAGGCTGGGTGCTGGCCCACGCGCTGCAGCACGTCCACCAGGTACGTGTACGGATCGATGCCGT
>Ga0307508_10001588_pt1 | contig 25356 bp, 26 predicted proteins | sample 9_EM_MG_FD_203089 | JGI IMG/M metagenome (GOLD analysis project Ga0307508, IMG submission 203089) | Populus trichocarpa ectomycorrhiza microbial communities from riparian zone in the Pacific Northwest, United States - 9_EM | ecosystem: Host-associated > Plants > Roots > Unclassified | place... | reverse complement strand
GCCGCACCGCTCCGCGCGGGTCTGCCGCCGTCCGGTCCGGTCCGGCCCGGCGCCCCGCCCGCCGGCGGCGTGCCTGCGCGCCCGGTTCGTCGCGGCACGCCCGGTGGCCGTGTCGACCTGCTCGCGATCGGGTCGTCCACCGGTGGCCCGGACGCGCTCACCAAGGTGCTGCAGGGCATGCCGGCGGATATGCCGGTGCCGATCGTGGTCACCCAGCACATGCCGCCGGTCTTCACCAAGATGTTCGCCGAGCGTCTGGACCGCAGCACGTCTCTGCGGGTCTTCGAAGCGGGCGACGGCATGGAGCTCGCGGCCGGCGCCGTGTATATCGCCCCCGGTGATTTCCACCTTGTGCTGCATCGCCGGGGCACGGCCACGCTGACTCAGCTCAGCAGTGCGCCACAGGAAAATTCGTGCCGCCCGGCCGTGGACGTCATGTTCCGGTCCGTCGCGGCGCTATACGGCGCATCCGCTTATGCGACCGTGCTGACCGGAATGGGACACGACGGACGAGGTGGTGCGAAGGTGCTGAGGGATGCGGGCGCCGAGGTGCTGGCGCAGGACGAGGCCACCTCGGTGGTGTGGGGAATGCCGGGGGCGGTGGTCGGCGCCGGGCTGGCGGACGAAGTGTTGCCGCTGGACCGGATCGCCGCCTTCCTGGTCAACCGGGTGAAGGTCGGTCGTTCGCCGGCGGTGGCGCGATGACCCTGTCCCAGTCGGAATTCGCATACGTCTCCCAGCTGGTGCGCAAGGAGGCGTCGATCGTGCTGGCGCCCGGCAAGGAGTACCTGGTCGAGGCCAGGCTCATCCCGGTCGCCCGGGTCGTCGGCGCGCCGAACGTGAACGAGTTCCTGGCCGAGTTGCAGCGGCGGCCGAACCCGGTGAACCAACGCAAGATCATCGACGCCCTCACGACCAACGAGACCTCGTGGTTCCGGGATCGGGAGCCGTTCGCGGCGCTCACCGACGTGGTGCTGCCGGAGCTGGTCAAGTCGCGTGGCCCGGTGCGCAAGTTGCGGTTCTGGTCGGCGGCGAGCTCCAGCGGCCAGGAGGCGTACAGCTTGGCGATCACCATGCAGGAGGCGCTGCCGCCGGGCTGGTCGTACGAGATCATGGGCACCGACATCTCCACCGTGATGGTCAAGCGGGCCGAGACCGCCGAGTACAGCCAGGTCGAAGTCAACCGCGGCCTGCCGGCCAGCCAGCTCGTGCAGTACTTCGAGCGGGCTGGCGCGCACTGGCGGATCACCCAGCAGTTGCGCCGCAACGTCTCGTTCCGCCTGATGAACCTCACGACGCCGCTGCCCCCGATGCAGCCGTTCGACGTGATCTTCCTGCGCAATGTCCTGATCTATTTCGACGTCGCCACGAAGCGGACCGTGCTGCAGAACGTGGCGCGGTTGCTGCGCCCGGACGGATGGCTCTTCCTCGGCGCCGCCGAGACCACCATCGGGATCGACGACAGCTACGAGCGGGTGGCCGCCGGCCGCACCTCCGCATACCGAGTCCGTAACGGGGTGCCCGCGGGCGCCGCGAGAAGGGGGTGACGCCGCGATGCGCGCCATGGTGATCGACGATTCCCGCGCGATGCGCATGATCCTCAAGCGCATTGTCACGAAGCTCAACTTCGAGGCGTTGGAGGCGGGAGACGGCAAGGAAGCGCTGGACCTGCTCGCCACCTTGACCGAGGTGCCGGACCTGGCCCTCATCGACTGGAACATGCCCAACATGAACGGGCTCGAGTTCGTCACCCATGTCCGGGCCGATCCGCGTCTGCGCGAGATGACGTTGGTCATGGTCACCACCGAGAGCGAACAGAGCCAGATCGTACGGGCGCTCGCCGCGGGCGCCCACGAATACGTGATCAAGCCCTTCACCGAGGGCGCCATGATCGAAAAACTGGCCCTGCTGGGCCTCGTCCCGACCGGAGCGAACTCATGAGCGTCGAAGTCGAGGTCAACGAGAGCGACCTCGCCGAGATGGTAGAGCAGGTCTGGATGTCGTACATGGATCCGGAGGGCATCAGCCCGCTGATCCCGAACTACGACGAGAACCAGTCCTCCGAGGTGCATTCCTCGGTCTCCATCACCGGATCCTGGCACGGACACGTCGTGTACGCGTCCTCCACCACCGCCGCGCGCCGCGCCGCGGCCGCCTTCCTGGCCATGGGCGAGGAAGAGGTCAGCGACGAGGACCTCTCCGATGTCCTCGGCGAGCTGGCGAACATCATCGGCGGCAACGTCAAGGCCATGCTGCCGCCAGGCGCGTTCCTCTCGTTGCCCCAGGTGATGCTGGCCCCGCAGTCGGCGACGAAGTATCCGAGCGCCGTACGGATCACCGGCGTCTACGGCACGTGGGAGGAAGAGCCGGTGTCCGTTTCCATGTGGCAGAGCCGCCAGGACAAGGAGGAGAGCAAATGAAGATCCTCATCGCCGACGACAGCCGGGTCATGCGGCAGATCGTCGTACGCACCCTGCGCCAGGCCGGCTTCGGCGACCACGACCTGGTGGAGGCCGCGGACGGGAAGCAGGCGCTCGACATGACGAAGTCGGAGAAGCCCGACCTGGTCATCTCCGACTGGAACATGCCGGAGATGACGGGCGTGGAGGTACTCCGCCAGCTCCGCGCCGCCGGCAACGACGTCAAGTTCGGCTTCGTCACCTCCGAGTGCACGCCGGAGATGCAGCAGCAGGCCGCGGCGTCCGGCGCGGCATTTTTCATCGTGAAGCCGTTCACGGCTGAGCGGTTCGATGAGGTCTTCGCTTCTATTTTGGGATGATTACGACATGTCCGACGTCTCGGTTCTTCCTGGCTCTCTTGCCGTTCGCAACCTCTTCGAGGACCTTCTCGGCCGTGAGGTGACAGTCAGCCCCGGTGACCCGCTCACCGCGGATGAGGTCGCCACGGCGACGGTCGCGATCTTCACCGACACCTCCCACCAGATCTACGGCGTTCTGGGGATGCAGCTGTCCCTGGCGGCCAACGCAGGCGCAGCGTTGGGCCTGCTGCCGGCCGGGGCGGCCGAGGACAGCATCGACGAGAAGAAGCTGTTCCCGAATCTCGCCGAGAACGTCTTCGAGCTGTGCAACGTCCTGACCAGCCTGCTCAACCGCGAGGGCAGCCCGCACATCAAGCTTTACCAGGTGATCTACCCCGGGGATCCGCTGCCGGCCGACGCCCGGGCGCACCTGCTCGCGCTCGGCCGCCGGATCGACCTCATGGTCGAGGTCAACCGTTACGGCAAGGGCAAGTTCAGCCTCTCGCTGGCGCCCTGACCTCTTTCGCGATCCACACCTTCATCCGTGCGCGGGCCCGCTGACCAGGCGGGCCCGCGTTTTTGCGGCTAAGCAATACGTCGGTCCGGTCGAAGCTTAGGTCGAGCTCGCAAAAGACAGGAGAGAGTTGATGACCTCGCCGACCTCGGGAATCTCAGGTACTTCTGGCCTCGGCGCCGCACCGGGCGCGGACTCCGCGGCGGTGAAGAAGAAGGACGACCTCGGGGACAAGGACACCTTCCTCAAGCTGCTCGTCGCCCAGCTCAAATACCAGGACCCCAGCAACCCGGCCGACTCGACCCAGTTCCTGGCGCAGACCGCCCAGTTCACCCAGGTCGAAAAGCTCGGGGACATGGTCGACATGCTGAAGTCCCAGCGGTTGATCGGCGCCAGCTCGCTGGTCGGTCACACCGTTACCTACATGGACGAGAACGGCGCCCGGATCTCCGGTGTCATCTCGGCCGCCAAGCTCAACGGAGACAGCGAACCGACGCTTCGGATCGGGAACACGGATGTGCAGCTGTCCAAGGTCATGGAAGTCCAGACGACCGCCGACAAGACCGGTCCGCCCGGTCCCACGACCGCCTGACCCCGCACTTCTCACCCGCGAACAAAGGAAGAAGCATCCATGCTGCGTTCTCTCTACTCCGGCATCAGCGGGCTGCACGCCCACCAGCAGATGATGGACATAACCGGCAACAACATCGCCAACGTCAACACCGTCGGCTATAAGGCCAGCGTCGTGCAGTTCCAGGACACGCTCAGCCAGATGCTCGGCGCCGCCGGCGCGCCGCAGAACGGCCAGGGCGGCACCAACCCGGCGCAGGTCGGCCTCGGCGTGCGCAACTCCGGCATCATGTCGAACTTCGCGCAGGGCTCGCAGGAGACCACCGGCCGGTCGGGCGACATGATGATCCAGGGCGACGGCTTCTTCATCACCCGCAACGGCCAGGAGAGCCTCTACACCCGGGCCGGCCAGTTCTCCTTCGACGCGAACGGCCTGCTCACCACCGCGACCGGCGAGCCGGTCCAGGGCTGGACCGCGGTCAACGGCGTGGTCACCTCGGCGGCCAAGCCCTCCGACATCCAGATGCCGCTGGGCAGCACGATCCCGCCGAAGGCGACCGCGAACATCACGATCAAGGGCAACCTGACCAGCGACCCGGACCCGAACAACCCGACATCGGACTACGCGATCCCGGTCAAGGTCTACGACCAGCTCGGCACTGCGAGCACCCAGGTCATCAACTTCAAGAAGAACGTCGGCGGCGGGTTCGACGTCTACTACCCCTGGGACTCGACCACCGCGACGGGCACGGCGATCGGCACCAACATCGCCTTCCCCGGCGGCAAGCCGAGCACCACCAGCTTCACCATCACGAATCCCACCACCAACGACGTGTACACGGTGCACCTCGATGACATGACGAGCTACTCCGGCCAGTCCGACGCCCGGGTGTTCGACGCGGACGGCCAGACCTCCGGCGCGCTGACCTCGCTGAATTACAGCGTGTCGAACACCGGCCAGATCGTCGGCGTCTACAGCAACGGTCTGAAGGAGGTGCTCGGCCAGGTGGCGATGGCGACCTTCAAGAACGCCGAGGGCCTGGAGAAGACCGGCGACTCGCAGTACCGCGCGACGGTCAACTCCGGGTACGCCCAGGTCGGCCAGCCGGCCAGCGCCGGCATGGGCCAGGTGATCAGCGGCGCCCTGGAGATGTCGAACGTCGACCTCGCCCAGGAGTTCACCAACCTGGTCATCGCCCAGCGCGGCTTCCAGGCCAACTCGCGCATCATCACGACCTCCGACGAGATGCTCCAGGAGCTCGTGAGCATGAAGCGCTAGCACCCGCGACAGGACCCGGCCGGCGGCCGGGACGGGCACCCACCGGTGCCTGTCCCGGCCGCTGCCTGTTGGCCGTTCGGGCGCTCCCGTAATGCGACCGGACGCATCTCATCCGCACCGATCAAGCGGCCGATTAACAGATGACGGGCCAGGGAACGGCCCACCAGCCCAGGACCACCTCACCAAGGACGGATGCAAGTGATCCTCGTAACCCGCATCAATGGTGCCGTGTTTGCCCTGAACCCCGACCTGGTCGAGCGCGCCGACTGCACGCCCGACACGGTCGTCACGCTGGTGGACGGCACGAAGTACGTCATCGCCGAGTCCGTGCCCGAGTTCATCGACTCGGTGCGCCACTACCGCGCTTCGCTGATCGCCCAGGCGAGCCGCCTGGAGGCCGAGCACGCGGCCGCCGCCCCGTCGTCCAACGACGACCACGACCACGACGCCAAGGTGCTCCCGCTGCACCGGAAGGAACGCTGATGGACATCTCCACCATCGTCGGTGTGGTCGCCGCCCTGGCGATCGTCTTCACCGTGCAGGCCCTGGACGGCGGCTCAGCCAGTGCCATCCTGCTGATCCCGCCGATGATTCTGGTCTTCGGCGGGGCCTTCGCCGCCGGCATGGCTGGCGGCGTGCTCAAGGACGCCACCAGCATCGGCAAGCAACTGAAGAAGGCGTTCCTGGCCAAGGTCACGCCGCCGACGAAGCTGGTCGAGAGCATCGTCAAGCTGGCCGAGCGCGCTCGCCGCGAGGGCCTGCTGGCCCTCGAGGACGCGGTCAAGACGGTCGAGCACCCGTTCCTCAAGCGCGGGTTGCAGCTGGCCATCGACGGCACGGACCCGGAGGAGCTGAACGACATCCTGCACGCCGAGGTCGCCGCGAAGAAGAAGTCGGACCGGTCCGGCTCCCGGCTCTTCGAGAACATGGGCGGCTACGCGCCGACGATCGGCATCATCGGCACGGTCATGGGCCTCGTGCACGTGCTCGAGAACCTGAACAAGCCGCAGACGCTCGGCCCGGCGATCTCCTCGGCGTTCGTCGCCACCCTGTGGGGCGTGCTCAGCGCCAACCTGATCTGGCTGCCCGTCGCCTCGCGGCTCGGCCGGCTGAGCGCCGTCGAGGCGGAGGAGATGGAGTTGGTCATCGACGGTGTGCTGGCGATCCAGGCGGGCTCGAACCCGCGCCTCGTCGCGCAGAAGCTGCGCAGTCTCCTCCCGCCGGAGGAGGCCCGGAAGGCCGAGGCCGCGGCGAGCACCAAGAGGGCGGCATAACCGATGAGCTCAGGCGGTGGGGGCGCCAGGCGCAAGAAGGGCGGGCAGGAGGAGCCCGAGGAGCACGTCAGCCACGAGCGCTGGCTCGTGTCGTACGCCGACATGCTCACTCTGCTCTTCGTCCTGTTCGTGGTCCTGTTCTCGATGAGCAGCATCAACATGAAGAAGTTCGCCGAGCTGGCGTCCGGCCTGTCCTCGGGGTTCGGGGCGCAGAGTCCGACGTTCCAGGGTCAGACCTCGGCGCTCGAGGGCTCCGGCAACGCCGCCGAGATCGTGCAGATCGATCCCGGCGCGAACCCGGGCGACGGCAAGTCGGGCACGTCGAACCTCACGAACAAGCAGATGGCGGCCGTCGCGGCCGCCGTCGCCGCGCAGAACCGGTCGAAGGCGTCAGAGAACGCGCAGTTGGCGGCGAAGGAGGCGGAGAAGCTGAAGAAGATCGAGAACAAGATCTCCGACGCCCTCGCCAAGGCGAACCTGCTCGGCTCGGTCAAGTTCACGATCGACCAGCGCGGCCTGGTGGTCACGGTCGTCACCAACGAGGTCGTCTTCGACGGTGACCGGGCGGACCTGCAGGCCGGCGGCATGAAGATCCTGAACGCGATCGCGCCGACGCTGGCGAAGCTGCCGAACAACATCGAGGTTGACGGCAACACCAACCAGCTGAAGGCGAAGACCACGTTCTACCCCAGCGGGTGGGAGCTGTCCGCGGCGCGGGCCTCGACCACCGTGCGCTACCTGGTCGGGCACGGCCTGGCCAAGAGCCGGATGAGCGCGGTCGGCTTCTCCGACACGAAGCCGCTGATCAACCCGTCCGACCCGCGGTCGATCACGATGAACCGCCGGGTCGACATCGTCGTGCTGACCATGCTCAGGGCCGACCAGGCGGCGCTGCTGCCGGCCGCGTCCGGAGCGGACGCCAACCTGCACACCGGACAGACCACTGCCCAGGCCGCGGCGATCGAGAAGGCCGTTCAGCAGGCCAACAGCGCGGCCGGCACGGCCACCGGCGCCACTACCACCCAGCACGGCTGACAGGAGAGGAGTTCCGATGAGCAAGGACGCGAAGGACGCGGCGGCCGAGGCGCCGAAGAAGTCCAAGAAGATGTTGCTGATCATCGCGATCGCCGCGGTCGTGCTGATCGGCGGTGGCGCCGGGGCGTTCTTCACGCTCACAAGCAGCTCGGCGCAGGCGGCGCCGAAGAAGGGCGTGGTCACCGCGATCGACGAGGCGCTGACCGTCAACCTGGCGGACGGCCACTACCTCAAGCTGAAGTTCTCGCTGCAGCAGACCGCCGACACCGGCACCACCGCGGTGGACACCGCGGAGGCGCTGAACCTCGCGATCGACGGGTACACCGGCAAGTCCGTCGCCGACCTCGCGACCGAGAAGGGCCGGGACGATATCAAGGCGGAACTGCTCCAGAAGATCGTGAAGACCTACACCGTGGACGGGACCAAGGAGGTCATGGACATCTACTACACCCAGTTCGTGACCCAGTAATCCGGACGGCGGCGACGGGCGGGTCCGCATCGGGCGGACCCGCCCATCCGCCCAAGATTGGGCGAAAACGGCTCTCCGGCTCAGCACTTGACCGAAGCGAGCCGATGAGGACGACGTGACCAAGTCGTCCTCCGCGGTCTCCCCCGCACGATCCCCAGGCCGGATGTCTCGGCGCGGCCAAAGCGCAGGGCCGGCGCTCTACGACTTCCGGCGCCCCATCAAGCTCTCCCGCGAGCACGTCCGCACCCTGCAGATCGCCTTCGAGACGTACGCGCGCAGTTGCGGCACCCTGCTCACCACCCGGCTGCGGGTGGTCAGCGGCCTCACCCTGGCGGCGATCGAGCAGCTCAACTACGACGAGTACGTCGCCTCGCTGGCCAACCCCACGGTGATCGCCGCCGTGGTCCTCGACCCGCTGCCCGGCACGGCGCTCATGGAGATGTCCTCCTCCGCCGTCATGACCGCTATCGACCACATGCTTGGCGGCCCCGGCGGCCCGCAGCCCGAGCGGCCGCTGACCGAGGTCGAGATGCCCCTGCTGCGCGGCCTGCTGGAGCGGATGCTCGGTGAGCTGCGGTACGGATTCGAGACGCTCGTCGACATCACCCCCAAGCTGCGCGAGATCGAGTACAACGCCCAGTTCCTGCGCGCCCACCAGCCGGGCGACGCGGTCGTGGTCGCCACCTTCGAGGTGAAGATCGGCGCCGAGGAGTGCCTGGCCAGCATCTGCCTGCCGTTCAACACGATTCTGCCGGTCCTGTCCCGGACCGAGGCGGTCGTACTCAGCGCGGCCGAACGGGCCAGCCGCGACGACGCGTTGCGCAATCTCACCGCCGGGCTCTCCGCGGCCCCGATCGACGTCGCGGTCCGATTCCAGCCCATTCGGATGCGTACCGATGACATCGTTGACCTGCGTCCCGGTGACGTGGTCCCGCTCGGGCACGCGACCAGCCGCCCGCTCGAGGTGACCGTCAACGAGACCGTTTTTGCCCACGCAGTTCCCGGTAATCAGGGCGCCCGGCTCGCCTGCCTGGTGGTGCCGTCGCCCAAGGAGACATCGCTCAAGGAGTCAGGTCGCCGATGACCGCGCCCACCATCACCGAGCCGCAGCTCATGCTCGCCCGGACCGCCGCCGACGCCGCGCTCGCCGTCCTGCCGACCAGCCGTGCGCTGGTCGTCGCCGACCCGGTCCTCGTGACCTCGGACCTGCTGCTCGACGGCCAGGCGGTCACGGCGAAGTTCAGCGGCGCGGCCTCCGGCGAGGTCGTCGTGGTGGTCGGCCAGGACCTGGCGGACGCGCTCAAGCAGAGTCCGCTGGGTGAGCTCGACCTGACCGCCGCCGTCCGGCCGGCGCTCGAGGCCGCGGCCCGCGTCTTCGGCCCCGTAGTGCTGGACCCCGGCGTGATCATGGAGCCCGGGGTGGCGCTCAGCGCGATCGCGGCCAAGGACGACGCCGTCGCGGTGCCGCTGGTCGAGGGCGAACAGGCGCACGCCGTGATCGCCCTGGCGCTCACCCCGTGGCCGGGTGCGGAACCCCCGCAGGGCAACGTCGCGCGCCGCCCGGAGCCGACGGGGACGCGGCGCGGCCTCGACATGCTGCACGACGTCGAGATGGAGGTCTCGGCGGAGCTGGGCCGGACCAGGATGAGCGTGCGCGAGCTGCTCTCGCTGAGCCCCGGTGCCATCGTCGAGCTCGACCGGGCCGCCGGCAGCCCCGCCGACCTGCTGGTCAACGGCCGGCTGATCGCCCGTGGCGAGGTGGTCGTGGTCGACGAGAACTTCGGCATCCGGATCACCGAGATCGTCGCACCCGGCTCCGAGCGGGAGTAGTCGCCGTGTATGAGCTCGTCCTGCGGATCGGTTTCTCGCTCGTCGTCGTCTTCGGCCTGATGTGGGGGCTGGCGCGGCTGATCCGCCGTCCGCTGAGCGCCGGCCGGCACTCCGGTGCGATCGCGGTGCTCAACCGCCAGCCGTTGACCCGCGCGGCCGCCGTCACGGTGGTCCGGGTGGGCGACCGCGCGATGATCCTCGGCGTCACCGACCAGCAGATCACCCTCCTCGGCGAGGCCGAACTCGAGGAATTCGAGAACGCGCACACGCACGAGCGACGCGACCACTTCCCGGTGGTGGGCGTCCCGGTCGGCGAGGCGGGGCCGGGACCGCTGCCCGACGCGCATCCGGCGCCGGTACACGGGCGGTTGGACGGATCGGTGCTCTCGCCCCGGACGTGGACCTCGACCGTGGACTTCCTGCGAGACCGGACCTCGAGGCGATGAGATAGATGCGGCGCGCGATCCTGCTCCTGTTCGCGAGCGTCGGCCTGGCGCTCGTGCTGCTGCCCCAACCGGCCTCCGCGGCGCCGGCGCCGGGGCCGGTCGAGGTCGCGCCGGCCGTTGCGGGGCCGCCGCTGCACGAACTCGCGCTCAGCGTCCCGCGGGCGCCGAAGCCGCCGACGCCGCCGGCCAAGCCGAGCATCAACCTGAACATCGACAACACCAGGCCGGACGGCAGCAAGCCCGCCACCTCACTGGTGATCATGCTGGGCCTGACCGTGCTCTCGGTGGCGCCCGCGCTGCTGCTGCTCTGCACGTCGTTCACCAAGATCTTTATGGTCCTCGGGATCACCCGGAACGCGCTCGGCCTCAACAGCATGCCGCCCAACCAGGTGCTCGCCGGGCTCGCGCTGTTCCTCACCCTGTTCATCATGGGTCCGACCGTCTCGGCGATGAACCAGCAGGGCGTGCAGCCCTATCTGAAGGGCGACAAGACCCAGACGCAGGCGTTCCACGACGGCGTCGCGCCGCTGCGGGACTTCATGTGGAAGACCACCCGGACCGACGAGGTCGCACTGCTGATCAAGCTGTCCGGCCAGAAGCCGCCGAAGAACAAGGACGACGTCGAGCTCACCACCTTGATCCCCGCGTTCGTCCTCTCCGAGCTGCGGGCTGCCTTCATCATCGGCTTCGTCATCTTCATCCCGTTCCTGCTCATCGACATGGTGGTGGCCGCGTCGCTGATGTCGCTGGGCATGATGATGCTGCCCCCGGTGACCGTGTCGATGCCGTTCAAGCTGCTGCTCTTCGTGATCGTCAACGGGTGGGGGCTGATTCTCACGGCGCTGGTGGCGTCGTACCGATGAACTGGAACGTGCCCATCGCGGAACTCCTGACGATCCTGCTGGGCGCGACCCGGACCGGCGCGTGGATGGCGATCGCCCCGCCCTTCAACTCACGGCTGATCCCCGTACCCGTCAAGGCGCTCCTGTCGGTCGGAATGACCCTTCCGCTCGCGCCCTACCTGCGCGGGACCCTTCCGTCGCTGGAGACGGCCGACCTGATCGCCAGCGCCGCGCTGCAGGTCTTCGTCGGCGCGGCGCTCGGCTTCATCACCGCGCTGCTCTTCGCCGCCTTGCAGGCGGCCGGCGACATGCTCGATCTCTTCGGCGGCTTCTCCCTGGCGATGGCCTACGACCCGATGTCGATGGTCCAGAGTTCGGTGTTCGGCCGCTTCTACAACCTCGTCGCGGTCACGCTCCTGTTCGGCAGCGAGGGGCACCTGCTGATCCTGCGCGGCTTCCTGCAGTCGTTCCGCACGATGCCGTTGAACCTGACCTTCTCGATGGAGACCTTCAGCCGGCTGCTGCTGCAGGGCGTGGGCGAGATGCTCCTCGCGGCGGTGCAGATCGCCGGCCCGCTGATCGCCGTGCTGTTCCTGACCGACGTGGCGTTCGGCCTGCTCAACCGGGTCGCCCCGGCGCTCAACGCGTTCCAGCTGGGCTTTCCCGCCAAGATCTTTCTGCTGATAGTGCTCTCCGGCCTGGCGATCACCGCCCTGCCGCGGGTGGTCGAGACGCTGGTCGACAAGGCGGTCTCCGCGGTCCTGCAGCTGACCGGCGGTTGAGCGGGACGCCTAGGAGGTGAGATGGCCGGGGAGAAGACCGAACAACCGACCCCACAGAAGCTCAAGAAGGCCAAGCGGGAAGGCCAGATCGGTCGCAGCCAGGACGTCGGCGCCTGGTTCGGCATGCTGGCCGCCAGCATCATGCTGCCCAAGACGCTGAGCTCCGCCATCGACCACGCGCGCACGCTGCTGGACAAGGTTCCGGACGTCATCGCCGACCCGGAACCCGCGCTCGCGTTGAAGATGCTGAAGGAGTGCCTGCTCGGCATCGCGTGGGCCGTGTTGCCGCTGTCGCTGTCGCTGATGGCGGTCGGCATCGCGGCGGCCGGCGCGCAGGGCGGCATCCGGGTCGCCACCAAGCTGTTCATCCCGAAGTTCAGCCGGCTCAACCCGCTGCCCGGGATCAAGCGGATGTTCGGCCCGCAGGCTCTCTGGGAGGGCGTGAAGGCGCTGGTCAAGACGTCCGTGCTGGCCGCCGTGCTGTACACCACGACCAAGGACGTCGTGCCGAAGCTGATGGCGGCTGGGCAGTTGCCGCTCGGCTCGCTGCTCGGCGTGGTCGAGAACGCCGTGCTGGGGCTGATCCGGGCGGCCTCGGTGGCCGGCATCGCGATGGCCGCGGCGGACTACTTCGTCATCCGGCGGCGTACCAACAAGCAGCTGCGGATGACCAAGGAAGAGGTCAAGCAGGAGAACAAGAACGCCGAGGGCGATCCGCTGATCAAGGCCCAGATCCGGGCCCGGCAGATGCAGATGGCCCGCAACCGGCAGATGGCCGACGTGCCGACCGCCGACGTGGTGCTGGTCAACCCGACGCACGTCGCGGTCGCCCTGCGCTACGAGCCGACGAAGGGTGCGCCGCGGGTGGTCGCCAAGGGCTCGGGCCCGGTCGCCACCAAGATCCGCGAGCTGGCCGCCGAGCACCGTGTCCCGATGGTCGAGGACGTCCCGCTGGCCCGGGCGCTGCATGCGAGCTGCGAGGTGGGCACGGAGATCTCCGCCGAGTTCTACGGCGCGGTGGCCAAGGTCTTGGCGTTCGTGATGAGCCTGAAGGCACGAGGGTCGGCTGCCGGGCTGCACCGCAACCCGAACTCCGCCCCAGCGGCCGCATAACCCCAGATTTAGGAGATTTCCTCACATCAGGGGCTTTGTCGGGGGAAGATCAGGTCGTGGGCGTGCCACCGTCTGCCCCGTTCCTGGAAGGTGCCGTGAAGAACCGCAACATCAGCAAACTCGCCGTCCCCGTGGGGGTCATCGGCATCATCATCATGATGGTCGTCCCGTTGCCGACCTTCCTGCTGGACCTGCTGATCGCGCTCAACATCACCGGCGCCCTGCTGATCCTGCTGGTCAGCATGTTCGTCCAGAAGCCACTGGACTTCTCGGTCTTCCCCGCGCTGCTGCTGGTCGCCACGCTGTTCCGGCTGGCGCTGAACATCAGCGCGACCCGGCTCGTGCTGCGCGACGGCGACGCAGGCAAGGTGATCCACGCGTTCGGCACCTTCGTGGTCGGTGGCAACCTCGTCATCGGCTTGGTCATCTTCCTCATCCTGGTGATCGTGCAATTGGTCGTGGTGACCAAGGGCGCCGAGCGGGTCGCCGAGGTGGGCGCCCGCTTCACCCTCGACGCCATGCCCGGCAAGCAGATGGCGATCGACGCCGACCTCAACGCCGGTCTGATCGACGAGAACGACGCCAGGCGGCGCCGGGCCGAGGTGGCCGCCGAGGCCGACTTCTACGGCGCGATGGACGGCGGGTCCAAGTTCGTCAAGGGCGACGCCATCGCCGCGATCATCATCACGCTGATCAACCTGATCGGCGGCTTCGCGGTCGGCATGCTGCAGCGACACCTGGCGCCCGCCGACGCGATAAACCAGTACAGCCTGCTCAGCGTCGGCGACGGCCTGGTCTCGCAGGTGCCCGCCCTGCTGCTCTCGGTGGCCACCGGCCTGATCGTGACCCGCTCCGCCACCTCCGGGGACATGGGCTCCAGCGTCACGGCCCAGCTGAGCCAGAACAAGCTCGCCCTGCGCATCGGCGGCGGCGCCGCGCTGGCACTCTGCGTCATCCCGGGCCTGCCCAAGATCCCTTTCCTGGTGGTCGGCGCGGTCGTGCTGATCATCGCGCAGCGGATCAAGGACCCGGTGCCCGAGTCCGAGATGGCCGCCGCCGAGGCCGTCGAGATGCCGGCGGCCGATTCGCCGGAGCAACTGCTCGGCGAGATGCGGGTGGACCCGCTGGAGCTCGCGCTCTCCCCGGACCTGGTCGACCTGGTCGACGCCAGCAGCGGAGACCTGCTCGACCGCGTACGCGCCCTGCGCCGCAAGATGGCCATGGAACTCGGCGTGATCATGCCGCCCGTACGGACCCGCGACGACCTGGACCTGCCGCTGTCCTCGTACGCGATCCGGATCTCCGGGGTCGACGCCGGCGTCGGCGAGGCCCCGCCCGGCACCGTGCTGGCCATCGGCGAAGGCCTGCAAGGCCTGCCGGGCCGAGCCGGGATCGAACCGGTCTTCGGCCTGCCCGGCAAGTGGGTGCCGGCCGAACTGCACTACCAGGCCGAGCTCTCCGGCGCGACGGTCGTCGACCGCGCCTCCGTGATCATCACGCACCTCGCCGAGATCGTCCGGAGCAACGCGAGCCGGCTGCTCGGCCGCGAGGACGTCCGGGCGCTGACCGAGATGGTCAAGCGCACCCACCCGGTCGTCGTCGAGGAGCTGACCCCCTCGCTGCTCAGCCTCGGGCAGATCCAGCGGGTGCTGCAGGCGCTGCTCGACGAGGGCGTTCCCGTACGCGACCTGGTGCGCATCTTCGAGGCGCTCTCCCTGCGAGCGAAGGTCTCCGTGGACCACGACAGCCTGGTCGAGGCGGCCCGCGCCGCGCTCGGCCCGGCGATCGCCGCCCAGTACGCGGCGGACGGCCGGCTCACGGTGATCACGCTCGACCCCATGCTCGAGCAAGGACTGCTCGAATCGCTGCGTCCCAGTGAGACGGGCGCCTTCATGGCGATCGACGGCATGCGTGCCGAGGCGATCGTCAGCGAGGCGGCCCGCCTGGCCGAGACCGCGGAACAGCAGGGCCTCACGGCCGTGCTGGCCTGCTCGCCACAGCTGCGGCTGCCACTGATGCGACTGCTGCGCGCCGGCTCCCGCCGGGTGCAGGTGCTGTCGTACAGCGAAATCTCTGGTTCTACCGCACAGATCGAAACGATAGGGGTGGTGAACGGTGCCTACGCGGGTGCTGCTTGAGGGACCGGCCATCGAGCCATTACTGGCTCAGGTACGCGATGAGTACGGCTCCCGTGTCCGGATCATCTCAGCCGACAAGGTCCGCAGCGGCGGCGTCGGAGGCTTCTTCGCGAAGCAGCACTACGAGCTTTCCGTTGAGGTGCCGGACCCGACCGAGGACAGGAATGACATGGCGCGACAGACGAAATCGGCGACCGAGAACGGCCAGCCGACCCTGGAACGACTGCTCGAACGGGCCGAGGCGCAGGACCGGGTCGACGAGCCCAGCCCGCGTACCGTGACCCGGCCCATCCGGCCGGACGCCGGGTTGGGCGTCGAGCAGAGCCGCAGTGCCGCGTTCGGTGACACCGGCGCCGCCTTCGCCGAGCTGATGGCAGGGCTGGACACCGGAGGCCACGTGGAGCACACGACCCTCCGGCCGGCGCCGCGGGCCAAGGCGGCCGCGCCGCCCCGCGAGGAGAGTCCGACTGTCCGTCCCTTCCGGCCGGCCACGACGACCGACGCGCCGATCAACCACCCGCCCGCCCCCGCCCAGGAGCCGGTCGTCGTGGCGCCGGTCGCCAAGCCGCTGCCGCCGCTGCCCAACCTGGCCGAGCGGATCGGTGGCCTGTCGCCCAGCACGGTCGAGGAAGACGTGGCCGAGCCGGACGAGGCCCAGGAGGCCGAGCCGTTGCGGTCGGCCACGACGGCCTTCGGCGTGAACCCGGTCTCCGCGCCGGCAGTCCCCGAGCCGGCGCGCGCCATCGACAACGACCCGGTGGTGCGCAACCTCGTCAGGGTCGGCATGCCCGAGTCGATGGCCCGCAAGATCACCGGCGGCGACACGTACGCGGGTGTGTTGGGCGTCCTCGCCGCGCGCCCCTCGGCGCCCGGTGTTCCCGACGGGCCGGGCGAGATCCTGGTTCTCGCGGGCGACGTGAACCTGGGACTGCCGATCGCCAAGCAGCTGCTCGAGCAGATCGAGGTGGGGGAGAACCACCTGCTGCTGGCCGCGCCCTCGACCTCCGGCACGGGCCTGCACTCGTCGCGCCTGATCTCCACGCCGGAGCTGGCCGAGTCGCGGGCGGAGAAGCTGCACAGCGCGGACACGCCCTGGATCGTGGTCATGGAGGCCCCGGTCGGCGGCACCGATCCGCTCTGGGTCAACGAGATGTGCGACGCCATGGGCGCCACCGCGGTGTGGGCGATCGTCGACGCCACCCGCAAGACCGCGGACACGGCACGGCACCTGCGCACGCTCGGCGAGGTCGAGGCGCTGGTGGTGCACGGCGTCGAGCTCACCGCCGACCCGGCGTCGGTGCTCGGTCTCGACCTGCCGATCTACTCCCTGGACGGCAAGCCGGCCACCCCGCACGCCTGGGCCGCCATGCTCTGCGCCCGGATCGCCGCCGACGTGATGCCGGTGGCGGCCGCCGCGCCCCGCCGGGTGTCCCGCACGGTGCGCCAGTGATCCGTCCGTCGGTCCTGCTCTTCGCGCTGCTGCTGAGCGCGCCGGCGCTGTACCGCTACGTGCTCGACCAGCTCGACATCTCCGCGGTGCTGATCCGGTTCCTTATCGCGGTGCCGGTGGCCGCGGTCCTGCTCGCCGGACTGCGGTTCGTCACGGCGGGCTACGGCAAGACCGAGGAGGAGCCGGCGGCCACCGTGGTGACGCCCATCCCCATGGAGATCCACGAGGCCGAGAAGCCGACCTGACCACCGGGCGGCTCATCGTGGCGGCCGGCCCCGACATCGAGCCGGCCGCCACCCCGGACCGCGCCAACGTGTCGACTTCCGCCAACATGTCAACCCGACGTTGCCACGATCGACAGCTTCAAATCGGGCGGGCCCTCATGCGTGGATGTCGAGCCGTCCGCTGCCGGGCGCCACGCTCCGCCGCGGTGGAGCCGGCTCGGTCGCCGGCGCGGCGGACGGGCCCGAATCGCGGCGACCCGCGCCCGGATAGCCGGCCGAGCCGCCGAACTGCTGCCGCGCCTGCTCCTGCTGCGCGGTGCCCTGGCGCAGGTCGAGCGTGCAGTTGGCGAAGCCGGAGTCCTGCAACTCGCGCCGCAGGTCACTGAGGGCGTCGCGGAGAGCGTCGTTGCCCGCGTCCGTGGTCCCGGTCAACTGCACGCTGATGTCGCCGTTGCGGATCTCCGCCACCACCTGCACCGGGCCGAGATCGACCGGGTGCAGCTGGACGGTCAGCCGGTGCACCCCGTCGGCCTCCAGCCGAAGCGGCGTGATCCGCATGGCGAGCTGGACGGAGGCGGGCGACGTCGGAACCGCCGCCGGAGCCGGCGGGGCCGCGGGCGCCGCGGCGGGCGCGGTCGCCTGCGGCCCGGGCACACCCTGATTCAGTACGCCCGCAGCCGCCGTCCCGCCGTCCGCGGGGAGGCTGGGCGCGGTCGCCGCGGCCGGGTCCACCGCATTCGGGGGTACGCCGTTCGGCGCGGCCGCCGTGCTCGCGGGCGCCGAGGACGGCCGGGTCGCGGACGAGCCCGCCTCGGTTGCGCCGCTCCCGGTCGCACCGCTCTCGGTTGCGCCGCTCCCGGTCGTGGCCGTTCCCGCGGCGCCGGGGCCCGACGCTCTCGTCCCAGCCACCGGCGCGACGGCGTGCCGGCCGCGCTCCGTCCCGGTTCCGCGTTCGTCCTTCCCCGTGCCGCGTTCGCCCGGCCCGGTCGCCGACGCGGCGGTCGTCCCCGCCGGCGTCGTGGCCGGGACCTGTGCCGCGGCCGGGTACGCCGCCGCGGGAGTGGCCGTGGCCGGAGGGTTGCCGGCGGTTGGCGGCGTCTGCGATTCGGGCTGGGCCGGCGCCTTGCCGGTGAGACCGTTCGGCGCGATGGCGCCCGCCGGCGTCGGGCCGGTCGTGGCCGGCGGAGCCGTCTTGCCCGCGGGACCGAGCCGCGGGTCCGGGGCGGCCGCCTTCTTGTCCGGGCTGGCGGCCTCGGGCCGTGGGGCCGCTGCGGCCGGGTCCGGCGTGCCGGAAGGCTTGGACTTTCCGGCCAGCGCCTGGGCGGCCTGGGCGAGCTGGGCGGCCTGGGTGGCGTTCAGGTTGGCGCGTTCCGGGGTCCACTGGCCGGCAGCGTTGCCGGCTGGCGCACCCTTCGCGGCACCGGCCGCCGCACCCTTCGTGGCACTGGCCGCGGTGCCCTTGGTGGCCGTTATGCCGGCGGGCGCGATGCCGGTGCCGGCGGCCCTCCGCCCGGTCCCGGCCGTCTCGACGGCGGCCGGGCTCTGGGCGATCGCAACCGGCGGCGCCGCGGCAGGCAGGCCCGGGTTGACGCCGGGCTGAGCGGGGGCGCCCTGCTGGCCCTGGTTCGCCGCGGCCGGTACAGCCGCGGCGTCCACCTTCGACTGGCCGCCGTCCTTCCCGGTGGTGTCCTTCCCAGTGCCGTCCTTCGCGGTGGCGGCAGCGCGCTTGTCCCCGACCGCGCCAGCGTCGAGCTCTCGGCCATTGCCGTCCGTGCCCGCCTTGCGAGCCAGACCCGTGCCGGCGGTCTTGCCCTGGACGGCTTTGCCCTGGGCCGCCTTGCCCTGGGCCGCCTTGCCTTGGGCCGCCTTGCCTTGGGCGGCTTTGCCCTGGGCCGCCTTGCCCTGGGCGGCCTTGGTTCGGACCGTGTCCGCCAGACCGGCCTCGGTGTGGTCGGCTCTGGCCTGGTCGGTGTTCGGCTGGGCGGGCGTAGCCTGGTCGACGGCGGTCTGTGCGGCCTTTGCCTCGGCTGCCTTGGCCAGCGCGGTTTTGGCTAGCGCGGTCTTGGCCGGTGCGCTCGTGGTCTGTGCGCCCCTATTGTGGTCGGCCTTGTCCGCAGCCTGGCTCGGTCCGGCCTGGTCCTGCCCGTCCCCGGCCTGCCCGTCCCCGGCCTGCGTCCGGGTAGCCGCGACGCGGTCGGCGGAGTCCCGCTCCGCGGCGACCTGGTCGCCGGTGTGGCCACTCGCGTCATTCCGGTCTGCGGCGGCGGCAGCGGCAGCCGGGCCGGGCCGCTCGGCGGTCGTCCGGTCCGCTGCCAGGTCTGCCGCGTGGTCTGCGGCCCGGTTTGCTGCCAGGTCTGCCGCGTGGTCTGCGGCCCGGTTTGCTGCCAGGTCTGCAGCACGGTCTGCAGCCCGGTCTGCTGCCAGGTCTGCTGCGCGGTTTGCTGCCAGGTCTACTGCACGGTCTGCAGCCCGGTTTGCTGCCAGGTCTGCCGCCCGGTTTGCTGCCAGGTCTACTGCACGGTCTGCCGCCCGGTTTGCTGCCAGATCTGCTGCGCGGTCGGCAACTCGACCGGCCGAGATCCGGTCCGCCTCGTCCCGTGTCGCGGCAACCCGCCGTGCGTCGGTGCGGTCGGTCGCGGCCTGCTGGGCGGCACGGTCGTCCGCCGTGCGGCTCGCCACCGACCGGTCGGCCGCGGCTCGGTCGGCGGCGGCTCGATCCGCTGCCACGCGGTCGGCGGCCGCACGGTCGTCTGCCGTCCGGTCGGCGGTCGCGCGGCTCGCCCTGGTCTGGTCGGCGGCGGTCCGGCTGGCCGCGACCCGGTCGGCTGCGGACCGGCCGGCGGCGCGGTCGGCTTCGGCGGCGCGGTCCGCGGACGCGAGGTCGTCGCGGCCGGGACGGCTCAGCTCGGCGGAGAGCGCGGAGCCGAAATCCTCGGCGCTGTCACCGGCACGGCCCCCGGAGCGGCGGCCGGTCTCGGCGGCGGTCGTGCGATCCGGACCTGTGACGGAACTCGGCACGTTCATCGGCTCTCCTGCGTCGAAGCGGGGACAGTGGGGTCGAACGTGGTCAGCCGCCGAGCGCGGCCAGGGCTCGCTGCACCTTCGGCACGTACGCCTGGGTCTCGGCGAACGGCGGGATTCCGCCGTACCGGTGCACCGCGCCGCCGCCCGCGTTGTACGCGGCCAGCGCGAGCGGCACCGACTTGAACTCCCGCAGGTTGCGCGCCAGCAGCTGGGCGCCGCCGTCGATGGCCTGCGCCGGGTCGAACGCGTCCTGGACGCCGAGCCCGCGAGCGGTCGCCGGCATGAGCTGCATCAGGCCCTGCGCCCCGACCCGGCTCACGGCCCGCGGGTTGTAGCCGGACTCGACCGAGGCGACCGCCGCGATCAACTTCGGCGAGACGCCGTACTTCGCGCCGGCCTTGACGAACAGGTCGCCGTACGGGATGCCGGCGAGTGACCCGGAGCCGCGCAGGCCGGCCGGGCGTGGCATGGCCGCCGCCTGGGCCGCGGGCGTGGCGAGGTCCGAGACGACGCGGCGGATGTGTGTCGGTCGCTCGTACACCGATTCGATCTTGACGTGGTCGCCCGGCTTGGGCGCTGCGATCATCTTGTTGTCGCCGAGATAGATCGCCACGTGGTCGACGGGCGAGTCGAAGGCCAGGATGTCGCCGGGCCGGGCCGCCGCCAGGCTCTCGACCGGCTTGCCGGCCCCGGCCTGCTGGTACGCCAGCCGGGGCAACTGGACGCCGAGGTCGGCGTACGCCCGCTGGACCAGCGCGGAACAGTCCAGGCCCTTGCCCGGGTCGGTGCTGCCGAAGACGTACGGCGTGCCCAGGTACTTCTTGGCGGAGGCCACGACGTCGTCGCCGCTCACCCCGCCGGAGGTCTGCAGGATCGCGGGACCGTCGCCGGTGGCGCCGGCCAGCGCGGCGGCGAAGGAACTCCCGCCGGCTGAGGCCATGCCGCCCGGCGCGCCGTTGACCGTGGCCGTGTCGCCGGTGGTGGCCGGCGCGATGCCCAGTTCGCTGCGCAGCTCCTGGATGCGGGCGAGAACCCCGCTGACTCCCATCATGCCGGGCTCCGACCGGCGACCTTGCCCGAGCCCGTACGCCATGCACTGGCGCGCTGTTCGACGAGTCCGTCGAGGCCCCGCGCCGCGTTGCGCGCCTTGCTGGTGATCGTCAGCTCGTCCAGCGCCACCTGCTCGGTGTGCAGGTCGTGTGCGCGTACGGTCTCGGCGTGCCGCTCGGCCATCATCTCGACCGCGCGCCGGCGCTTCGCCGCGTCCGCCAGGGCGGCGAGCTTTTCCCGTTCGGCCTGTTCGGCGTCGCTCACCATGCGTTGCGCGCCGGAAAGGCCGGCGGCCAGAGATTGGCGGGCGACCATCGCGGCCACCATGGCCCGGGCCGAGCCCTCGGTCGGCGCGTCCCTGCCGACGAGGTCGAGTTGGCGGCGCTTGACCAGGGCCTGGGCGTCGCGGATCTCGGCTCGCGACTGGCTCACGGCGTTGCGGGCGGCGTCCTCCTGCGCCTTGCGGGCGCGGAGGACGGGACCGAGTCGGAACAGGCGGTTCACTTTGCCTCCTAGCGCGGGCGGGCTGGCCCTCACCTGACCGGTTCGGCCCCGGCCCAGATTCGCTGAGGCCCTGCACCCGACCTGCAACAGAGCTGGCTGGCTGCGCTTCGCTCCGCGGGCGATCGCTGAGCTGGCTGGCTGCGTTCCGTGGTGTTGGGTCGGGTCTGGGGGTTTTTGTGAGGCGGAGCCTCACTGGGTGGCTGCTATTAGGGCTCTTAGTTGGGACCAGGACTGGGCGGGGGTTGTGCGTTCGGTCAGGTCTTGGCGGAGGAAGGCGTTGATGAGGGGCCAGACGGCGTTGGCGCGGTCCGCGTCGTGGTTGGTGCCGGGCACGTACGCGCCGATTTCGACGAGTTCGCGGACCTCGCGGTGGGCGGCGAGCAGGCGGCGCAGCTCGGAGGCGTCGGCGCGCTGCTCGGCGGTGGTGATCCGGTTGGCGACCCGGGAGATCGAGTCGAGCGCCTGGACGCTCGGGAAGTGGCCGGCCGTGGCGAGTTTGCGGTCGAGCACGATGTGGCCGTCGAGGATCGAGCGGGCCGCGTCGGCGATCGGCTCGTTGTGGTCGTCGCCCTCGACCAGCACGGTGTAGAGGCCGGTGATGCTGCCGCGCGCGCCCGGACCGGCCCGCTCCAGCAGGGAGGCCAGCATGGCGAAGACCGACGGCGGATAGCCCCGGGTAGCCGGCGGCTCGCCGACCGACAGCCCGACCTCGCGCTGCGCCATCGCCGCACGGGTCACGCTGTCCATCATCAGCAGCACGTCGGAGCCCTCGTCGCGGTGGTGCTCGGCGATCCGGGTGGCGACGGCGCCGGCCCGGAGCCGGACCAGCGGCGGTGCGTCCGAGGTCGCGACGACCACCACGGACCGGGCCAGCCCCTCCGGGCCGAGGTCGTGCTCGATGAACTCGCGTACCTCCCGGCCGCGCTCGCCGACCAGGGCGACCACGTTCAGCTCGGCCGAGGTGCCGCGGGTGATCATGCTGAGCAGCGTGGACTTGCCGACGCCGGAGCCGGCGAAGATCCCGATGCGCTGCCCGCGGCCGCAGGGCACGAGCGTGTCGAGCACGCGTACGCCCAGCGGCATGGGCGCGTCGACCAGCTGCCGGTCCATCGCCGCGGGTGGCGCCGCCTGGATGCCGACCAGTTCGCCGCGCAGCGGCGGCCCGCCGTCGATCGGACGGCCGAGCCCGTCCAGGATCCGCCCGCGCAGGTCGGGACCGACCGCGACGCGCAGCGGCCCGCCGGTGTTGACCACCGGGATGCCGGCGCCGATGCCGGCGATCGGGCCGAGCGGCAGGCAGGAGAGTCGCTCACCGTCGAGGGCGGCGACCTCGGCGAGTACGCAGTCCGGGCCGTCGCCGATCCGCAGCAGGTCGCCGACGCGCGCGTCGAGCCCGCTGACCGTGACGCGCAGGCCGACCGCGCCGATCACCTTGCCGCGGGCGAGCGGGCGGGCGGCGGCGAGCGCGGCCGCCATCCGGTGGCGAAAGACGTCGGTCATCGGTGTGCCCTTCGTTCTGCCCGCCCCGGTTCAGAGGCGTAGTGCCTCCCGGGCGCGGGCGACGGCCGAGGCGATCGTGGCGTCCACGGTCGCCATCCCCGTCTCGGCCATCGCGTCGCCCGGCCGTAGCGTGGCATCGGGGCGCAGGCTGACCTGGCGTCCCTCGTGCTCGAACTCGGTGCCGCCGGCCGTGCCGACCAGCGTCTGGAAGTCGTCGGGATGAAGGCTGACCACGAGGTCGCCCGGCTCGCGCACGGTGGCCATCGCCCGGCGCAGCGCGTCGACGCCGCGGCCCTGCGGATCGTCGAGCGCGCGCCCGACGATCGCCTCGGCCAGCTCGAACGCATGCGCGAGCAGCACCTCCTGCAGCTCGGTGAAGGTCGGCATGAGCTGGGTCTCCAGCCCGGTGACGGCCCGGCCCAGCGCGTTGACCGCCTGGGCCAGCGCCGCCGCGCGCCGCGCGTCGTGCGCCTGCTCGGCGGCCCGGACACGCTCGGCGACCAGGTCGGCCTCCACGGCGGCCTCGCGCTGGCCCTGCGCCCATCCGGCGGCGTACCCGGCCGTACGTCCCTGGTCTTTCGCCTTTTCCACGGCTTCGTTGTCGGCCGGCACCTCCTGGCGCAGGTCGATGGCGAACCGGGCGGCGGCCGCGGTCTCGGCGAGGACGCCGCGCAGCACGGGGTTGCGGTCAGGCGATGAGCTCATCGGCCTCGCCGCCGCGCTGCACCTCGATCTGGCCGGAGTCCTCCAGGGAGCGGATCACCGAGACGATCTTCGCCTGGGCCTCCTCGACCATCTTGACCTTGACGGGGCCGAGCAGGTCGATCTCCTCCACCAGGTTGTCCCGGCCACGCTCGGAGAGGTTCTTGGTGACCTTGTCGCGCACGCTGTCGCCGACGCCCTTGAGGGCGGTGGCGAGGTCGGCGGGCTCGACCTGGCGCAGCACCAACTGCACCGCGCGGTCGTCGAGGTTGACGATGTCCTCGAACATGAACATCCGGCGACGGATCTCCTCGGCGAGCTCGGGGCTGCGCGCCTCTAGGGCTTCGAGGATGAGCCGCTCGGTCGTGCGGTCGGCGCGGTTGATGATGTCGACCAGCGGCTGCAGGCCGCCGACCGTGGAAAGCTCGTCGGGCTGCAGCACGGTGGAGAGCTTGCGCTGCAGGGCCTGCTCCACCTGGCGGATCACGTCCGGCGAGGTCCGGTCCATCACCGCGATCCGGTGCGCGACCTCCGTCTGCACCTCCAGCGACAGACCGGCGAGGATCGACGAGGCGAGCGCGGACGGGATGTGCGCGAGCACCAGCGCGATCGTCTGAGGGTGCTCGTACTGCACGTACGAGAGGAGCTGGCGCGGGTCGGCGTGGCTGAGGAAGTTGAACGGGATGTCGTTCATCGACGCTTCGAGGCGGTCGAGGATCAGCGCCGCCCGCTCCTTGCCGAGCGACGCCTCGAGCAGCTCACGGGCGTAGTCCATGCCGCCGGACCCGGCGTACCGGGTGGTCGCCATGGCGTAGAACTCGTCCATCACGTCATCGACGACGACCGGGTCCAGCTTGCCCAGGCGGGCGATCTCGGCCGAGACCGCCTCGACCTCCTTCTCCGACATGTTGGCCAGGATCTGAGCAGAGTGATCCTTGCCGAACTGGACGAGCATTATCGCGGCCTTGCGGATGCCCGTCATCGACATCGTGGTGAGCGCTTGTGTGCTCAACGTGCCTTCTCCTCAAGCCCGGTCTTCCCTTGCGACCTCTGGTCTCGCGTCAGTGCGTGGCCTGCTTGGCCTGCGTGGTGTCCGCGGCCAGCCAGCCGCGTAGCAGCACCGCCATCTCGTCCGGCTGGTCCTTGACCATCTGCTCGATCTCCCGCGTACGTTCCTCCCGGGCCAGCGACTCGATGCCCAGGTCGGGGGCCGCGTCGAGCATCTGCGACGGGATCGCCGCGTTCAGTTCGGCGAGGCGCTGCTGCTCCAAAGCGGCCTGCATGTCCTCGAGGTGCTGACGCTCCTCGGGGCTCAGCGAGCGTCGGCGCTTCGACCGGCGGCTGGCCCGCCAGGCGAGGAAGAGCAGGATGAGGACCACCCCGGCGAGCGCGGCCGTTCTGATCAGGGACATCTGCTTGGCCGACTGGGCGGCCACGGCGGACGCGGTGAGGGCGTTCTGGGCGGCCTGCGCGGCGCTGGTGTCGAACGGCATGGCGCTGACCGCGATCGTGTCGCCGCGGGTCGAGTCGATCCCGGCCGCCGCGCTGACCAACTGCTGCACCTGGGTCGGGTCGATGGTGGCGGCAGTGGTGCTGTCCAGCAGGACGGCGACGTTCAGCTTTTTGATGCTGCCGGGCGCGCTCTTGCTGACCTTGTTGGTCTCGTTGATCGCGTTGTTGCGGACCTGGTTGCTGTTCACGTACTGGCCGGGGCCGGCGGTGCCGGTGGCGCAGCCGGGGCCGGAGATGTTGTCCGGGCCGAGCACCCCGCCGGCGCACGATCCGCTGCCGTTGTAGGCCTCCCGGTTGTTGCTCTCCGAGAGCGCCGGCAGCGACGGGTCCGCGTTGTAGG
>Ga0307508_10001587_pt1 | contig 25356 bp, 30 predicted proteins | sample 9_EM_MG_FD_203089 | JGI IMG/M metagenome (GOLD analysis project Ga0307508, IMG submission 203089) | Populus trichocarpa ectomycorrhiza microbial communities from riparian zone in the Pacific Northwest, United States - 9_EM | ecosystem: Host-associated > Plants > Roots > Unclassified | place... | reverse complement strand
CAAACAAGGTTTGCCTCCTCCCTTCCTCCCGCCTCCTTGCTTCCCACCCTGTTAAGCTCCTGGCCGCCCTCTCTTCCTGCCCCCTCACTGGAGTCACTGCCAGAATTCGGGGTCAAAGCCGATCCCAAAGGAAGAGGGGGAGGGGAGGGGCCTTTATATATGAATGTACTCGCCAAGAGTTTTGGCAGGCAATTAGACTTCGGGGCTGCCCAGTTTTCCCGAGGATCGAGAAATGGGCGGGGCTGCCTTGGTTTTCTCAGCCTCGTGCCAGATTTGTTTGTTTCTCCGCGGATTTGGCCGACAATTTGACTTCAGGGCTGCCTTGTTTTTCTGAGAATCTAGCCAGATGAGTACGTTTTCTCAGATATTTTGGTCGATAATTAGACTTCCGGGCTTCCTGGTTTTCCTGAGGATAGAGCAACGAGTGGGGCTGCCTTGATTTTCTGAGTCTCGTGCCAGATGTGTTTGTTACCCCGCAGATTAGGACAACAATTTGACTTCCGGGCTACCTTGTTTTTCTGACAATCTAGCCAGATGCATAACTTTTCCCAGAGATTTTGGTCGATGATTTGACTTCAGGGCTGCCTAGTTTCTGTGGATCGGGGGGCAGCCTTGGTTTTCTGAGGCTCGTGCCAGATATGTTTCTTTTCCCGCATATTTGGCTGACAATTAGACTTCTGATGGGCGGGGCTGCCTCGATTTTCTGAGGCTCGTGCCAGATATAATCGTTTCCCCGCATATTTGGAGCCAAACAGGTTGCCTTGTTCTTCGGCCGAAGGCGTTTGCCCCGAGATTCTGGCCCACAATTAGACATCAGCGCTGCCTTGTTTTCCTGACGATCTGTGATCAATTACCGAGCACAATCGTACCAGAGAATTCCCCGGGATGAGCGAGAGTGGGAGGCAGTATGGAGAAGAGCAGAGACAACTCGTATTCTCTATATTGTCTAAGTATATAGAAAGAAAGAGAGAAAGAAAGGAGAAAAGAACTAATTATGTACAGAATGATCCTCTGCCACGCAACGTCTCCTAATGCGGCTCCTCGCAATACACCTTTTCCATGGCATTGTGTTGCTGTCGCCACGGCCTTGTCCGATGCCAGCCTCGCCCGACGCAGGCATTGTCTAATCCACCCCGGCGTCCTGCACCTGAGCAGCGAGAAGTGATTCCACCAGGATCTAGTCCGATGCGTATGTTTTCCCTGAGATCTCGGTCGACAATTAGACTACAGGGCTGCCTGGTTTTCCTTAGGGTCGGGCGGCGGCGGGGCTGCCTTGTTTTGCCGAGGGTCTACCGAGGAAATACACAACCCGATCGTCGACAAGTGCGACTCTAATACCTGACGAAGCGGAACAATTGCAGTCAGTCAAGGGGCCGGCGGTGTTAGCACAGGACAGCGACAATTCAGGGCCACAACGATGGCCTGTTGAATCTCATAATATTCTATGGCGGCGAGTGGGTGTCTGGCAAGCGCGCGAGTAGATCCCCATAGGCGGCCAACAGGAGGCTGCCTGGGGAGATTTGTGATGACTTTTTGGACAGTTCTGCAGTGTGAGCTGCGTGAAGGCGAACAGAACCAGGAGGTGTCGTGAAGTATTTTTAACTGCAGAAGTGTTGGAAATGCTTCTCGCGGCGTTCTACTTATTGGTGTTGTTCGCCGAGCCGGTTGTTTGGATTTGGCGCTTGTGCCTTAGAGTTTGTTGAGGACACTATTAAATTGTGTAGGGCGTAAGCTGGGAAGTGTGAGAGGAGGATCTTTTTTCTGCGGGTTCATTCCTTTTCTCCTGCTGTTCACGATTGAATACAACGAAGTTATGAGCCATTCGGACGACCAGTATCCATACGCTTTGTGTATCCTCATCTCATACGGCATTCAGACTGATCGAACTCCTATCGTTCATTTCCATCCGCATTGCTAATCGGTATTATTTCAATAAGAAGGGGATAGTTAGAGAGAGCAGCGCGTTTGTTTTGTAGACGGCGGGTTACCCAAAGTCGGCCAACCACCGAGGTCTCCCTCGCGGAGGCCGCAGCGGAGCTATCGAACGCTCATCTCTCCGAGCCCGACATCTACATTTCCTCCCAGGCGCGGCATCCCCGACCGATCCTACTCCGCGACCCGCCGACCGAGTTTGGAGACGCAATGCACATTGCGCTTATCCATGCACTATGTTGGAATATGCGGATCGATAGAGATGAAGATTGTAAATTGGATTGAAGATACTTAGTCGAAGGCAGAACATTCTCTCTATATACAACGGACCTCAGGGACCCCTCAGAAAAGGACGGAATACTGTCTCGCGAGTGCAGGTGCTTGGAGGCTCGGGCAGCCGTCACCTCCGGACGCGCCGCCTCCTGGTCCATCATCTCCGGGCGTCCATCATTCCGACATACCGACAGATAGTTCTTGTCGACCAACTACCCCCGCAGCCGTTTCTACGGGCCTCGTGGCCGTGGCAGGTTGGTTAAGCAGATGGACAAATCTTGCGGGAGGGACGAGCTAGACGGACAGGTCTGTCAAGCATCTTGGACTTCATGGAAAAGATTCTTCTTTTCTTTGCTAGCTGCCTTATGGCGGCTATCTATGCTTAACTATTGTGGTATCAATCTATCGACGTGCCTGCCGCGCGCGCAACGTATCGAGCCCGGGAAAGAGTACGTTGGCGCCGAGCGTGGCGACGGCGACCATGAGCACGCAGACGGCGAAAAGAGCGTCACACATCTCGCTGATCGACCACTCCCAGCATGTCACCCGCAAGTCGCCGAGAGTAACGAGCACGATCCGCCGCCAGACGTTGGCGGGCGCGGGGGCGGGCAGGGGCGTCGTCGCCGGGACCGGCGGGTATCCGCTTGAGGTGGTTGCCGCTGTGGTCGGAGCGCGAGCGCAGCTTACTGTACGGGCGTCAGCACGGGAACGCATCGCCTCTCTATGGCGGGGGAATGGACGTCTTGTCATCGTGTAGGCACTCGCGTGCGACGGCTGCTCGGTACGCGAGACCGCGAGCGTCTTGCCCGACGTGCGACGTTCGTGTGAATTCGCACCGGCGGCGCTGCAATGGTATAGAAGTCCGAGGATCAGGAGAAGGCGAACCGGGGTCGCGCTGAACTTCATCGCGACGGGAGTCGTGAGTGTTCCGGGCAGGTGTGGTCAGCCAAGGGGCTTTTGTGGCGTGGTTGGGTGCAAACTACAACTTTCGTTCGAAGCTTAGGAACGGGAATAAACTTGCCCGGCTCGTTTCTCGAAGGGTGGTCAAGCCGAGCTGATGCGCGACAATCCACAAGGCTGTTCAGGCATACATATGTAAGTATGGGTTTTTTGTTTTGTCATTGATCGCATGCGACCTATGGTGACCATGGCAATTACGCACTGTCCATTTCCCGTCCGCAGTCCGCCCACCGTTCAGGCACTCGGGAACTTTCATTGTTATTATATTATTTATTCATTGCCCGCACACTACCTAGCTAGATCATGGCGAGAAAGTGCATTCGGAAACCTGTCGTGTGTGATGGTGCCTGATGTGGTTGTCGCTGCAAGGACCCACGAGCCGGCGATCGAGGTTTGCAATCCTTGTCGGTACTAGGTCGTCAGGGCAACGGAGAATTGCAGGGGAGGTGACGGGGGTGTGTGCGGGGATTTGGGTAAGGTATGAGAATACATAAGTCATGACTTAATAACACCAGTGCACGATGCTATTTCCCTGGAATGTAAGCGGGCGCTCTGATTGGTTCCACTGAATGACACTCCAAGGCCTGCGGGGGCTGGGCAAGAACAAAAGTCAGCATGTGGATAGACATCAGCACCGTCACCTGACTTAAGAACGTGCACCTTGCAAAACCACAATTTTTTTTCGAGCGTTCCTATTTTGAAAAATAGCACCGATTTAGGACCGACCGGGATTGCTAAACCTCTAACAGTTTGTTTTTAGTTTATTCATTAGTTACTCGCATGCGCAATATGGGCAGTGGCGTCCTATCTTCACAAGACGACCACACGTCACTCCTACTGATAGCTGTAAGCCCTCTTCGCAGCTTCATCGAATCTTTCACGCATACTCGGCAAAATATAGTCATAAAGAGCTTCCTTATCCTTCTACTCAAGTTATTTCCTCGAATCAAAGAATTTTTCCAACTCGTCCTCAATTTGCCACCTAAGTCATACGTCATGCAATCGTCGAAGTTTGATGGAACGAATTACGAAGACTAGAAACGAAGCTTCACATCTGCGCTCGACGTAATCGATGCCTTCAACATTTTCACCGGAGACGAATAACAACACCACCTTCGAATGTACGGCGGCTAAAGCGGCGACTGATAGCTACCGCCGCATGCACGCCGAATATCCAGATCCATATTCGCGATCTCCAAGACCCTAAAGAGATCTGTGGCACACCCCATAAACGACTCGATTCCACTGCACCGCAAAGCGGAAGAGCTACGATTCTTACCAGGTTCCTCAATGCTCGTCCAACATCAGAAGAAAGAGTCGGGGACTATATCGCACGCCTACAGAGCTACCAAGCTCGACTTCACGGTACCAATGAAGCAATATCGGACGGATTACTCATAACTCGCATCTACGATACCGTTTCGCAAGGATTTAAAGGCATTAGCACGAACCTCTGAGACAAACTAAGCATTACCGTCGAAACGGTAATCGCTAGACTTTCCCTCGATGAAGAAGAACGCCGGAACAAATCTTCCACTGGAGGAGTAGCACTGTATACGCAGGTTCAGGTCGAGGTGGGCGAGGACAAGGAAGAGGTAATAACTGGAATAGGTCGGATGGAGGATAAGGAAGACGGGGCAATTGGGATCGATCGGGGACAGCAAGAGCAGTCAAATACCAACAGACGGAATCTCTCCGACAATGGACAATCGCGTCTGTAATGACCGATCTTACCGCATTGGTAGCACGCCGCCTTGGAGAGATTCCGTCTGTTGGTATTTGACTGCTCTTGCTGTCCCCGATCGATCCCAATTGGAGGTGGTTGACAAACCAGGTGATCCACTATGTTTCTGTTCACAATGCATACATTTTACAAGGTATGTTCTTACTTACAAGTTATGTACGTATTGATTTCAGCGTCTGTAGAAACCTTTGATTTACACTACATAAACATATGTGTTAGATCTTAGCGGAGACTGCTAAACCCATGATCAATTTTTCTCGTTCTGGATCTCGTTCTTTTTCGTCACCGCACTGCTCTCAGATGTTCGACCGGAGTCTCAACCCTACTCCATCCCTCAGCTCTACCCCGCCTCACCACCACCACCAGCAACATCTCACCCGCAACATCTACCGGCTACCTATCCGCCAATAACATGACAGCCATGCTAGAAGTCATCCGGGCGCTGGCGGTCTTCTTCGCTACAAGCATCCCCATCGCAGCCACCCTGGTGGTATGCTTTTGGCTACTACTGGAAGAGATCGAGGACCACGAGATGGACATACGCAGGGAAAGGATGCGAGAGAGGCGCAGGGAGAGGAGGGTGGATTGATGCCGCTTGCTTCGATGCTTCGTTTTGCTGGGGGTTGATGGTCTGGCAGAGAAACACCCATTGTTGTTCTGTGTGCATCTCCCCTCTGCGGTCCAGAGCAAGGAACTGACGGAAATCGCACAGCAGACTTGTTCACGATCGATGGGGCGCCGACCGCTGCTCGATTACCACAGCTCTGGCGATGGTCTTTCAATAACCCCTCCGTTACGCATCGCACGTATCCACCTCGTCGAGACGAAGCTCGATCGTTTGAAGAAATCATTTTCAGGCAGTAACTACTTTCTTTTGTTCACCTGGAACACGGCCGGGTCGGGGGATTAATGGCAGGATCGCTACCTCCGTCTACCGCCTTATCAATCTTTCTCGGTTGTATCCTTGAGGCAAATCGGAAGGAAGTGGGAATAGCAGTGGATGTTTAAACTTTCGAAAGGGGAGGTTTAAGTGCGTGGTCTTCGAGCGCATTCGGTTATTTTGGTTTTCTTTTTCTCTCTTCTTTTTTGATGAAGTGAAATAGACGGGATCGAATGGGATGGAGGGAGAGAAGATGAATGACTGACTGACTATCGATCTATGGGAGCGAAAAGAGAGATATTATATTACTCCGACCACTTGGCCCAGGCTGTGTTGGGTGGGTAGCAATTAGCGATGAGGATAGAAATCAATAACAGGAGTTCGATCTGGCCCAGAGTGCGCTTTGGATACCGCACGACCGATGCCGTGCAAGACCAGTAGACACTGGGAGATGGGTACTGGACGGTCGAGCAGCTCCCAGCTTAGGGTCATGGAGAGAGGAGGATACTGACACAGAGTCGGCTGCCTCCACCCCCGTCCCGGGGTGATATCTTCGATGGGCGTCCCTTCCGGTGTTCCGACTATGGCCTTTCGGAGTTCTCGGAGACGGACTCACAGGAATCCAGTCCGTCTCGCCCAGCCGCCAGAACCGACGCAGATGGCCTCCCGGGCCCACTGCACCGCTGTGTCGGGGATCGGAATCTCGGAGTGCACAACCCCCGCCACCCACTCGGATGGCACGTGCCTTGTCAGAGAATCCCCTGATCGCCGCTCAGTTCCCGGCTTGGAATTGGCACTGGACGACCTCGCTGCGGAGTACGATACTCCATGCTGGAGTGGCTCCGGCTGTCAGAATAATGGGCGTCCGGAGATGACGGATCGGAGACGGTGTCCGGAGATGACGGACCGGAGCCGACACGTCCGGAGATGACAGCTGCCCGAGTCCCCCGAGCACCGGCTTGGGGGACAGTCTTCCGTCTTTACCCCCTGGCGAGTCCCTCAGGCCCGTTGTATATAGAGAGAGTGTTCCTCCTTCGAAGTTGTATCAATCAATTAATTCACCGTCTTCATCTCTATCGATCCCCATATTCCAACACTCGACGTGGGTACGAGATGAGACTCAAGGTAAAGGTGCAAACAGCTTGGGATACACACGGACTACGTGATGAGAAGACGTGGATACCAGGAGTTAGCGGATTGATAGCGGATTGAGGTGCTGGCGGGGGTATCGAGCTCGGGCCCTACCAGTCACGTGTAGAGAGTAGTTCAAGGGCTTCGTCTCCAGATCTCGTCGGGAACCTCATCCCGATACACGTCGGACTCTCAGTAAATATTGCGTCGTGTATGTTGTGGATGTTGTGTCGTAATTGTAGTAGATATTGCATCGGGTTATGTCGTCCTGCAGAACCTCCAAGCAAAGTTCAGCGGTCTGTATGCCGGCAGGTTAGCAACAGATACGAGCGTAGCTCAGTTCATGCGAACGAGCAGTGAGCCAGAGATGCGTATGAGGGTAATCCCACAACGTGTACGCGGAATCATAGTAGAAGACGACGAGGACATTGCGCACGTTATTGACGTTCGAGTGGCGGTAAAGGCAGCGAAACCCCTGAGTGGTGGTGGCTGCCTCCATATTGTACACAACTTTTTATATTATTTAATTGTTTAATCTGATGATTACTGTCTCATCGTCCCGCTTCGACTGGCCCCCGCCGCCCGGGTGGCGGCGAGTTCCGAAACCGGACTAGCATGCTCAGCGCATGAATCGATTCCTTCTCCACCTCTGCACTGCCCGTACCAGACTAGCAGCAATAGATCTGAACAACTCCGCATCCCCCAAACACAGAACTCCCGAATTTCATTCGCTTATCCGACAAAGGGAAACACCGATCATCGGAGTCCACCCCGTCGCCAACCGGAGGATCCAGACTCCCTCTGTACGTACTACACCTGGAGCGACGATCCTATTGGCGTATGCCACCGCCCCTGCGCGCATCGATCATATGTATGTATCTAGTAGTGACTGACAGGGTGCGTGCAGGGGAGTGCACCCGCGATCGCTCGACGACGTCAGTTCGCTTATGTTTCCGGATTCGGTAATAAATGACTACATGCCATCGATCATGGGTGGTGCATACGACGCCGTGGGCGTCGAGCCCGGGCTCCGATTCGCCGTGGATTTATGCTGCGGATGCATTGGAGTGCGGAGACTCTACTACCGCTGTCTGAAATAGATGAGGAGGAGCCGACAGCGCTGGCAGGTGTGGTCGGCTGCCTTGGCGCGGTCGGCGCAGGAATGTGCCAAGCGGCTGGTGCATTGGGAGGAGAAAGCAAGCATTGATTGTTGTCCTCACGGATCGTTACTGTTTTGCGCTTGTGTGTTCTACAGCTTATACACCCCTCTTTGTAGTCTGGGGGGATTGGGGGATTGGGGATTGGGGATTGGGATCTGTTCACAATGGATTGTTTGTTTGCCAACATCGACGCTTTGGCCTGTAACAAGCTACCTTTTTCCAGGGGAGTTACAGCAGTGGAGTTGGGATACAGCACGCGAGCGAGAAAAACATACCGATCGCAGAAACGGCTGAAGCGGGGTAATCGAATATGAGCATCGTGGCGTAGGCAGCAGTCTCTAGCGGGGCATGTGGGGGTACGAGGGGACTGGTCCAGCCCATCCAGCCTCAAGAACAAAGCAGCCGACGCTGTCCATGAACAGTGCCGAATCAGGGGGAGTCGTCTGTAGCTTGTAAGCAGCCGGGTGCTCGAGTGCTGTAAAAAGTAAGCGGCTTCGAAGGTCATGGCTGCCGCGGCTGTTTCTGTCTAGTGAGGCCCGAACACGGGACGATGGATACCGCTTCGTGAGAGTGGCTTGTCCAGCAGCTGGGTTCCCAAAACGAAACATTCAAAAACATTCAAAAACCAGTTTTCTGTGCAATTCTGGCTGCAGTGTGTGCGGCAGCGGGAGAGTGCCAACGCGCAATATTGGACAAACAATGGCGCGGGCGTGGCGTGGCTCGGAAGTGGCTGCTGTTCTCTAGTATCTACGGGAGACTCGAGTGTTCTACGTGGCTTGGGCGAGCAGGGCCATTCCTGAGTGCCCGCTTTTGGAGGGAATCGGTGGCTCGTCTGCTGATCTGCCTGCTGCTGCGCACCACCTGCCACCGAGGGCGGCGGACGGCACTCGCCAGCCCCACCTGTTTTCGCCGTTGGCGTCCAGCCACGGCCTGCCATTCGGATGCCGCCGGCCAAGCTCCGGCCTTTCCACTGCCCGCTGAGCTCCACCCCCTCACCGCCCCTCCGAGCGCTCGAAGCGGCGCACCTCCTCTGCCCTAACCATCCTGAAAAAATTTCTGGGCAAAAGTTTTGGCCGCTCCCACTTGGCACGCTATTGGGAGCGAATAAATGTACTCCTCTTCTCCCTCGCTCTTCCCTTCCTTCTGTTCCTTCTTCATTCACTCCGCACTTCTCTCTCCGCCTTCCAACCTGAACTCCAACTTCATCGACTCTTGTGCTTGCACGCCAATATTCTCTTCTCCTTCGGCTCTCCTCACCTCTTCTACTTCCCCTCCTCCTTTGCGCCTCCTTCCCCCACCTCCTCCCCAAATTCTCCTTCTCTCCCTTCCTCTTCCTTTCTTTTTCGTCGAAGTACTAATGGCTGCTCAGGTCACCGTCGCTTCTCTCCGCGCTGCCTCGCGCATCCCTCTCCCCACTCGCCCCTCCGCCATCCTGCTGAGGATCGCTAAGCGGGGCAAGACAGTCCACGCGCCTGCCCGCGTCCGCGCCACCCGGGCCGATTGCACCCGCTTCGTTTCGAGGATCCCGACCCGTACTCGGTCGGCTTCCTTCACCTCGTCGGCTTCCTCTTCGGCCTCGGACTGTACCGCTTCGGCGGTATCCTCCCGCACCTCCTCTTCCTCGACCAAGGCCAGCCTTGTCGTCGAGCAGCTGCTCATTTCCTCGCGGAAGATGAGCCGCATTCCTATTGCCGTGCGAAGAGTCGCGCCGGGGCGGGCCGCTGCCAGTGGTAAGGGCCCTCCCATACCTTCAATCTCATACCTTCCCTTTATACCTTCCCTTCATACCTTCCCCTTCATACCTTCCCTTCATAACTTCCTTCCATCTCATACTTTCATTCCCCATTACTTCCAGCCAGGAAACACTCCCCCTGCACTTCGGAAGTTCCACTGCTTTCCCCCAACTTCCCTGTCTCATTTCATGGCATTCCTATCACCACATTTGTACCATCTCATAAACTTCTTCAGCATCTACCATCCATTCTTTCGTAAACATTTTCAACTGCCATCTTGCGTATCACTGCCATCTCCCTCCTTAAACAACTTCTGACATTCTCTTAACAGCCGCCAAGAAGGCCCCCGAGGTCACCTACCAATACGCCGAGTCTGTCTCGAGCGCCGTCTCCAGCGAGTTTGAGATGTACCCTCAGGCCCGCGAAGAAGACGCCGAATCGGTCGTAAGCTCGGCCTTCCCGGACCAGGAGTTGCTGGATCGGCAGTCCCCCTTTGGATCGGTTTGCGCGACGATCCTGGACGAGGAGGACGAGGGCGAAGTCACCCGTGTGACCGGTGCCAGCTACCTCGAGAACGCCAGGGAGATCCTGATCTCCGCCTTCGAGCTTGTTTGGGCAAGGGGCGTGCCCGCGGCGACAGTCTTCTCCCCCGCTGCCTGCTCTGGACCTCTCCCGAGGGCTGGCCTTTGTGTTCGGTCCCCACAGCGCGACCGCCTCGACTTCAGGGCCGGGCCCAGCAGGAGCCGCTACAGCCTGCTGCCCGAGGAAGTGGACTCCGATGGTCCCTCCTTCGAATTTGTCCGGCCGCGGCTGGACGAGGACAACGAGCTGGAGCCCCGCCAGCAGCTCGAGCTGAAATGGCGGGACGACGCCGACTACGCGATGTGCTTCTAAGGCATCGCGACGGCAGGGGCGGGGAGGGTGGAACGGGGTGTGGTGGTGGCGGTTGGAGGACTGAGTGGGATGTAGGGGTGCATTCTCTCCGGGAGTGCTGACATACATGCATACAGGTATGACTTGGGTACGGCCTCCCTGCCCGAAGGCGGCACCAGTTTCGAGAGTATCCACTCGTTTACCGGTAAATTTATCCTTCCCGCTCTCGTTAATTCTTAACCTTCGGAACATTAGTTAATCACCCAGCGCAGGCGACCAGCGGAGGATGAGCTGCCTCGGGCACACCACACCCGGAAGGGTGCACCGGTTATGGGAGTACCCACTCCTTAGCTGGTGTGATCCTCTTCTTACACTTTACCATACTCCAATGCCTAACTAACCATCTATTGTAGGTGACGATCGGAGGATGGGTAGCCTCAGGGCACTCCAGAATCCACCCGGAAGAGAGGGCCGGCAAGCCATGGCGCTGCATTTTTATATTGGTATGTCATACCCCCTTTTGACTCATAATATCTTTCTAATGAGCTCTTGTGAGGAATTCTTTATTCTTTCTGTATCTAGTTCCGCATCGCCTCTCCTTTCCCTTTATACCACGAGGCTTTTTATTCATATCCAAAAGGAAACACGAAAAAAAATCACGCGTTGCTTTTTTTTTAATTTTGTATTCCTTCTCTTTCATCTTTTACTCTTATTACTGTTCTCCGGTGGGGAGCAGATGGGGATTGGTCGGGCCGTTGTGAAGGAGGCTAAGGAGGAGTTGGGCGTGGGGTCGGGGCGAATATTGGAGGATAGGGGTTCGGGGGTTCTTTGCTTTGGATGTTGGATGCGCTTTTGATGCGCATTGATTGCAGGATGCGCTTTTGATGCGCGCAGCTCGTGGAGGAAATTATCTCGTGCCGACCGTACTTGGGGAGTTTAGGATTATTTTTGGATGCCGACGAGTTAGATTTAGGGTCGGAGGGGAGGATAAGGGCTGGAGTTGCATTATTTTTTTTGCTTTCTTGAATGTTTGTTTGGCCTCCTAGCATTATTTTCTATCGGTAATGCTAGCCAGAGTACCACATCCATCTTCCCGATCCGTAACCTCACCTATCAGCACTTTCCCCGACCACGTAATACGACTGTTCGATGTCAACACCGTTACAATTTCTAGTGCCACACATCCCTACGCATTGACTCCTTCAAACCCGGGACCACCTCTTCAAGGAGTGACCCGAGTGGAAGCCGCAGCAGAAGATCCTGTGGGCGGAGGTGAAGAAGGAGACCGGGAGGTGGAAAGAACGGTGGAAGGTGCGGGACCTCCTTGCCGATGGGAGGTGCAGCCGGGCGGTACTAGACTTCCTCTCCTCTACGAATGTGGGGAGACGGGCACCGGCTGAGGCAGAGGACGGCGCTGTGAGCGCGGTGTCGGAGCTGGAGGTGCGGGAGTGGCTGGAGGAGCAGGGCGCAGAGGGGGAACCACCGCTGTTCCTACCCACCCCGGACTTCATGCCGTCCGCAGGAGAGGCTAGGCGGTTCCATTTGCCTCTCCTCCTTCTCGGTTCCTTTCTGTTTTCCTTTGTCATTCCTGAGTAATGAATAAACAAAAAAAAAACGCATTGACTCATTGGATATCCCAACCACCCTTGAGTAAGTGGGGGGTCAACATAAATTGTCGGAAGATACTTAGGCGGCCCCGAAGTCCAGTTGTCGACCAAAATCCCCGAGAAAACGTACGCATCTGGCTAGATCCTGAGAAAATCAAGGCACCACCAAAGTCTAATTGTCGGCCAAGTCTGCGGAGAAACAAAAACATCTGGCACGAGCCCAGGAAACCAAGGCAGCCCCGCCCATTGCACGATCCTCAGAAAACCAGGTAGCCCCGAAGTCTAATTGTCTGCCAAACCTCTTGGCGAGTACATTCATATATAAGGCCCCTCCTCTCCCCTCGCCCTCTTCCTTTTTGTTCACTCACCTCAAACCAATCCTTCATCTTCAGGTTTCTTCCTTCTCTCTTCTCACTTTCCTCTTCTCACCATCTCCTTCTTCTTCTCCTTTGGCTCCGCGAGCCCCTCACTACTCTTTCTTCCTCTCTCTCTCTCCTTCCTTCACGCTATCCTTCTTCGGTCGTCACAGCCAAGATGGTTTCCTCTTCTCGCCTCCCCCGCTCCGCCTCCGCATCCGCCTCTGCTCTGATGAGCAAAATTGCCATGCGTGCCCACGCCGTTCATGGTAAGAAGCCTCATGCGTGTGGCAAAGGTAAGGCTGCCAGGTTCGTCTCTTCCCCCTTCTCCTCCCGTCTTCCCCTCCCTCTCGGGCCCTCCAAGGGGGCCTTGAAGAGGATCGCACTGCGCGCTTGCTGCGTGCATGCGAAGGCTTCACGTGTGCCCAGATTCTCGGGCAACGGGGAAGCGCCTACGGCTGCGGCCGCCTCCTTCTCGCCCCCCTCGGAGACCGAGACGACCCGCAAGGTACGGGCGTCTCGAATCCCGACCACGCGCACCCCCTCCACGGCCATCCTCAGGTGTGCTGCTCGTTCAACGGTGGTTCACGCCACCTTGAAGTTCCCGCGTGCTGCTAGCAGCCGGGAACTTGGGGGCTCCTCCGGCACCACCGGACCCTCAGATGCCGCCGGCGCCCCCGACGTCGCCGGCACATCCGGCTCATCCTCCCCCTCCGGCTCTTCCTTTCTCTCAGGCCCCTCCCAGTTGGTAGACGACAGTCTGTCCGACTATACTGACGCAGAGTCGGCCGCCTCCACCCCTTCCCGGGGTGATATCTTCGATGGGCGTCCCTTCCGGTGCTCTGACTATGGCCTTTCGGAGTTCTCGGAGACGGACTCGCAGGTATCCGTTCCCTCTCGCCCAGCCGCCACAACCGACGCAGATGGGCTCCCCCACTGCTCCGCTTTGCCGGAAATCGGAATCTCGGAGTGCGCAGCCTCCGCCACCTACTCAAATGACACGTGCCTTGTCAGAGAGTCCCCGGATCGCCGCTCAGTTCCCGGTTTTGAATTGGCACTGGACGACCTCGCTGCGGAGTATGATACTCCATGCTGGAGTGGCTCCGGCGAGGTTGTACTTGTCAACCTCGAATCGATCCTGAGCGGCGAAGAGGAATTGGACGGCGCTACGGATGGCGACGACATGGATCTGGATTGCCTCGCGATCTGCATCTGGGTCGACGATGTCTGCGCACACGGTGAGTTGCCGGACACGATCATTGTGGACAGGCGGGTACTGGGGCTCGGTACCGGACCCGTGCAGACTGCCTGGTTCGCGGAAGTGGCCTACAATCTCGAAGAGGAGCTGGACTCGGAGGTGACCTCGGCCGTCCTGCAGCAAACGGAGGAGCCCCGCCAGAAGGAGCGGCCCCAGCGGGAGAACTGGCCTGTCAGGTGTGAGATTCGGCACCTCTGGCAAGGTAAGGAGGCCTCCGTAAGTATCGAGCTTGCCGACCACGAGCTGGAGGTCGTGGTGCTGAGGAGGCTGCCGACTGGATGGGACGCGGACCTCTTCCGGACCTTCCAGGAGATGGGGGGACGGACCCTTGAGGAGGACGGAACGATCCTCTGGAAGGTAATCAACGAGTGGGAGCTCGAGGATTACCTGATGAAGGAGGGGGAAAAGACGGTTCTGACGGCCTATCGGCTCAAGGCACTCCGTCGGTAAGTGTGTTGGTAAGTTTTATTTATTTCTCTCTTTTTTTGCGTTGTTTTCACTGCGTTTGTTTTTGTATCCTTCCCCACATTACCCGTCGCCTGTTCCATACACACTCTACCCCAGCAGGCGATATTGTTACCCCTTAAAAAAACCCCAAAAAATAATTATCGTTGCTCTCTTGATTGTTCGTTCTGCTTTTGCATTTATTTCTTCTTTTCACTTCCCTATTGATTCTGCATGCCTTCTACCCCCGGATACAAATATACCCATAGGCAGATCATTACACATACCATATTTCCCTACTGATTCTGCACGCCTTTTACACCCGATTCACATATAGCCTAGGCGGTGTATTATCCACATGGTATTCCCTCTCACTTCCCTATTGGTTCTGCATGCCCTCTATCCCTAGATACCCATATACCCATAGGCAGACCTTTACCTATTCTTTATGCGGAGAAGTATGATCATTCCCAGGTCATACGGGGGTTTTCTCCCTTTGCCCTTAGGACCTTCCGGAAATCCTAAGGGCAAAGATGTTTCCTCCCGGCCATCTCCGGATGGCCGAATCAATGTTTTCGTTCTGGCCACCGTGCGAGATTACGACATTGGTTTCTTTCCCGCCGCATTTTGGCTCGCGTTATGGGATCTGCTTACTGGCACACCAGATTCCTTGTTGGCAAAATCGTGGCCAGCCTTTTTATGCGCAGCTGTCTGTACCAAGATCCGCCTCTTTTTCACATCCCCGAACACGTACACACGGCCTCGTTACGCCAGCCACGATCTCGAAGTGCACCTATTGAATATGCACACCCTTTGATCTCATTCTATATCTTGAGAAGCTGCATGTCGCAATAGCTCTGCCGATCAACTACCGCGACCTGCAGCAACGACCACCCCCCGACGCCGCATCCCCAGAGTTGAACCCCGTGGTTCCGCACAGACGGCCTCTCGTTAAAAATCGGTCGGGCTACGGACCATAGGCGACAGGAGAGAGGCCTTTCGACTGGGACTGCTCTTAGAATATGTTGCAATATGGGGACCGCTGAGATATGCTGAGACCTGGAGGCTCTAGAAATTCGAGATTACTTTTCGGGTCCTATAGTGAGAGAGCAGTAAGAGTGAAGAAGAGTAGTAATGAGTAGGTTGAGTGTTGTTGAAGTGATTGATCAAGAGATCGAGAGACAAGGAAAATAGAGGCATTATATATACCGGCCCGCCGATGCCTACCTTCCCTATACTTTGTCATCCATTCCGACCTCGTCATCCATTCCGTCCTTGCCATCCATTCCATCGCCGCAGCGGGAAGTATTTGCAACAGAGGTTTTGCACCCTGGTGCGGTTGGGTTTGACAGTGTAGTTGTGTATGGGTACGTCAGGAGGGAGAGCGGGATGGGATAGGTGTTGGAGTGTTTGCGTCGCGGTATATATTGCAATTGGAGGAAATCAGGAACTCGCTAAAAGCACCTGTACTACGACCAATTCCGAGCCTTCCAGATGCAGTTTAGATGATTGATTTATTCCCAAGTGCATATGTCCTTGCTGCTTGGTTGGACACTTGATGGGAATGACAGGAGAGCACTTCCATCGCCTGAAGAACGCTCAGATCCCCCGAAGGTGTTCACACAAACACTCATGTACACACGACCTCGTATCAACAACAGTTCTTCTCTCCAACTTAGTATGCTCCGGCACAGCGGACAAGATGGCGCGTTGGGAAAGACAACGGGCTAAAATAAAAGACGATGTGTGACATCTGATGTCGATGCAAACGAAGAAGGCAACCCTAGAAACCTGTGCAAGATTCGCTGAGCGATCAGCAATGAGGAAGACTAGGTTAGTGCCAGAGTAGTCGACTCACCCAGTGAAACTCCAGAGTAGAAACACTTATAGAACCCATCCCGAATATTCCTTATTTTTTTGTTTATTCATTACTCGCATGCGACATATCTATATCATGGCGAGATTATGTACAACCCGTTTCCTGTCTGCTGTCTGCTGTCCGCGCAGTGGCGGCACGTTGCAAGCTCCCCTTTTGCCCTCCGCCCAGGCCTGTCCCGAGAAGATGTGAAGCGCACCAAGGGAAGTACAAAAGAGAGGGAAGCGAGCGTGACGGACCAAGGAAAGAAGAAAGGGAAACAGCAAAAGAGAAACCGCCCAGCGTCTACACCGCCCTTGCGGACGCCATGAAATCGGGCGTGGGCAGGAACAGTCAGGCGGCCGATGTCGCATCATGCGCTGGTGGGAATGAGTGGTTTTTCCTGGATACAGCAAGGGAAGCGAAGAAGCGTGAACTTGCACCGTTGGTATCGGAAGTGAATCGTCTGGAATACGGTGGAGGGGGAAATCGCTGGATGGTTCGTGTCGTCAGTGCATCGCGTGGAATATGGGGTAGGGCCCAGAACGGCTTACCGTTGCATTGTTTTTTCCGGCAGGGAATGATTTGGATACTGTGAGCGATTCAATATGGTGTAATGCTGCACAGCCCGTAGTAAGTATTGATCTTTGCATTGTTGCGGACGGCTCAGACCGCCCAATAGGAGATCGCTCGTGCTGGCGGTGGATCATTTGGGATACGCACGAAGCTTGGCGTAACGACGGATCGGTCGACGGTCGCGCTGCTCGTGGTCGCGCTGATCTGTAATGCTAGATGATTATTGGTGACTGTGTGGTTGGGGAGGGTGCGGCCATCCCGGATTGAGAAACCTCGGATCTTTTGCTATGGAAGCTGATCGACTGAGACAGAGTACAGGACTGAGACCTAGAGACGGCGGATAGTTGTGGTGCAATGGGCCGAGAGGATACGGTACAGCGGACGGCTAGACAATGTGTAATTATTGACGGGTTCGTAGTAGGTCTGGATGTTTTGGAACACGGCCGGCGGATCGAGACACGGAGAGATCATCAGTTGCAGTCCTCTGATTCTTCGTGATCGAACAGCAGGATGGATGGTCTCTGGTTGACCGAGGGCGTACCTAAAGCTTTCGCCACGATAATAAGTTTTAAGGCGTTCGGGAAGAGCGATGATGGGTAGATGATAGATAGCTGAAGAGAATGAGGAGCAGCCCTCATGGTGATTTACCCTTCAGCTATGGAGCTTCATTTGTGTTGGCAGTAGGGACGAGGAAGTCATAGCCCGGAGTGTATTTCTCGGCCGAATGTAACCGTGCGAAGCTAAGTAGTGTGCCGTCGAGCGTTTGTGTGCGTACTCGGTACCGTACGATGAAAAACATTCAGAATAGCCGGATTGATCGTTCATAGAGAAGGGGTAGGCTTCGCTGGTGTGTTGGTACTCGGTGGAGAGCCACATAGCGCTGAACCTGCACGGGATCATAGATAGAGCGGAGTGGCCGGGGGTGGTAACGGGAGAGAGGAGCTGGACGCGGCGAAGGCCGGAAGACGGTACTCTGTAGAGAGCCGGCTGCGGAGCATACACCCCTGTCCGAGTGCAAGTCTGTCACACAACCGTGCACCCTCGTTCACCTACAAAGCGATGATATTGGTTTATAATCCTGGCCTGAAAGTCTCGCCAAATGGGGGATGGGCGGAGAACGTGATGGACGCTTTGATAGGCCCAATGCCTACCCCACCAATGGTGCGGGCTCAGAAAAATCGGTCTCACGGTTGCATACCTGTCTCGGTTTGTTCTGCTCAGAGAGATATGATTCCTCTTTCCGTGCAACATCACCAGGGTTCACAGAATCTCACTCGTGATACGCCGTTGTGCAGCCGGTGAGATAACGTTGGCAACCCATCGTAAAAAGGATCAGATGTATGGCACCACCGGTGGCACACTTGCAGATACTAGTCAACCGGGACGCCTTGTCAGAATAATGGGCGTTCGGAGATGACGTCCCGGAGGCGACACGTCCGGAGATGACAGCTACCCGAGTCTCCGAGTACCGGCTCGGGGGGCAGTCTTCCGTCCTTTCCCCCTGGCGAGTCCCTCGGGCGCGCTGTATATAGAGAGAATGTTCCTCCTTCGACGTTGTATAAATCAAGCTATTCACTGTCTTCATCTCTTTCGATCTTAATATTCTAACAGGCCTAGGTGACTCTAGGGGCCTTCTGGACAACCAACCAAGGATGCCTCTCACTGGAGTCGGGATCAGGAGTGCGTCTACGCAGCTTAGCAGCCGAGGAGGCAATTTGGGTTCCGGCTTTGTAGTCCCCCAGAGGGTGATCAGGCCAGGGAGTTTCAGTGTCTTCTCGGGTGGGGTGGAAACAACAGTTATACCACCCTGGGCGATACCTCTCCGGGTACTGATTATCATTGAGGACGAGAAAACCGCCAAGCAAACTGCGCAGAGACCACAGCCCCCAGGGCCTATCCACCTTAATGGATGGGCTCGGGTGAGCCTGGTCTTTATTTTTTGTTTATTCGTTCTCGCATGTAGCCCATCTAGACAACGGCGACTCTTCCCCACCACCCAAATCCCCCCTTGCACCCAGCTCCTCCGCCTCCACCCTCCTCTCCTCTACCTACTCACTACGCTCTCGAAGTCCCCATTCGGACACCTCGCTGCTCCATCTCCTTCAGTCGGGGCCAGCCTTCCCAAATCCATAGTGGAGAGGAAGTCTAGTACCGCCTGGCTGCATCGCCCATCGGCCAGGAGGTCCCGGACATTCCACCCGCTCCTCCACCTCCCGGTCACCTTGAGAACCTCCGCCCATGGGACCTTCCGCTGGACCTTCCATTCCGGACACACTTGAAGAGGCGCTCCCACGTTTGAGTTTGATACTGGCACTACCTGCACTGGGTGGTGGGGAGGTTCTTTGTCTACTGAAGGTACTGCCCGGTGACACAGTGCCCCGTATTCGGTTGGTAGAACCTTGAGGCAAGCCTCTTGGAACTTCCCGCAACCGCGCTGTCGGGCTTCTGTCCACTTCTTCTCCGTGATCTCCCGCTTGAGGTGCGCGAGGGATCTGGGGAGCGGCATCGCGCATGCCCCCGGTCGGTCCGTGTATCTAAGATTCTACCGCCGGGCGTCTGGCTTCTCCGCCGCGAGCTTGGCCCATTCGTCGGCCTTCTCGTTCCCTGGGACTCCCTTGTGCGCTGGGCACCACTGGATCTCGATGATGATACACGGCCGGGCTTTCCGTAGAACTGCGATGCGCTTCCTTGTCTGGAGCGCATACCTTTGCCCGGGCCAGGCTCCTCCGATGCCATCCGTCTGATGGCGGCTTGGGCGTCCGTGGAGATTGTGACCCGCTCCGGGGTTGTCTGTCTTCGCGAAGCCGATTCCAATGCCTTTACGAGGGCGGCACACTAGTCTGCACCGTTGGCCTCCTGGTTGAATCCCATATGAGCTTTGATGCCCACCCAAGACTAGCCATTTTTCCATACCACCGCGTAGCCGGTAGCTCCACCGTCCAGTAGCGACCCATCCGTGAACGTTGTGAGTCCAGGCCGTGCTTTTGCGGGGGGAGAGAGGAGGATGTCCGTCGCTGTTTTCTCCCAGGCCGAAGAGACCAGGAGAAAGGAGAAGGGGGGCCGGAAGGAGAAAGGGAGAAAAGGAGGAAATGGTCGAGGCCGCTCTCCTCTCCAGTACACACTGGAGCAGGACGAGATGAGCGCTCACCGAAGGAAGCCGAGAAAAGAGAGAGGAAGGAACCGGAAGAAGGTGGGGAAAGAGTTGTATTTCTCTATCCAACTATCGACGACGAAGGCTATGTAAAAGAAAGAAGGAAAAGAACTAAAACGACCAAAGAAAAAGTGAGTGCAGGTGGAGGACAGACGCTAGCAGCGCCAACTCTGCTCCAGTCACTCCACTTTCCTCCACAAAAACGAGTGCTCGCGAGTGCACCGCAACAGTGCCCTCTCTGCCTTGGCCTTGGCTGGATAAGCCCGGTCCCGGCCAGAGGTTCGCACTTGAGGCAAGGACGCACATAGCAACCACCTGCAGAAGAAGGCCAGGATTTACAATCAAACTCCGCTGTGTCCTGCCCACAAGGGGGTGCCAGCAAATCGGAGGAAAGATGAATGGGAAAAGGTGGCAGCCGGCGAGCCAGATACTCACTGCGTGGAACATCTTCGACCTGGGCAGTTAGGCGACCAGCCAGGGCAAACACGGCAAGCCTTTAGATCATTGGGGCACTTGAAGCGCTCGATCACAGAGGTCGAGTGGCAGGAAGCCACTGTTGGAATATAAGGGTCGATAGAGACGAAGACGGTATTGTTCCATATTATTACAGCATTATGCGGGCGCGAGTTCTCTCTATATACAGAAGGGACGTCAGGACAAAGGACGGAAGACTGTCCCTCGAGCCAGTGCTCTGAGACTCAGTCAGCCGTCATGATGTCCGGACGCCAACTCCGGTTTGTCATCTCCGGACGCCCATCGTTCTGACAGCCGCGGTTTGGGCGGGGTCTGGGGTTTCCGGGAAGAAATACCAGTACAACTGATTTCGGGAACCACGCCAGTAATCTGATTTCGGTCCGGCAAACGCCAACAGGCGGCTTGCTGCTAGGCTATACCAGTTGAAGACCGGTCACCGCCTTACTGGCCAATACCTTATGTGGACGAAGAAGCAGCACACCGCTAAGTGCCGGTGGTGCGCTTAAAGGACCCAGACACGGGTGCACCTCTTAAAGTTCTGCCCGCACTGGAAACGCCAACAGCAAACCCCTATGAGCAGAGGCGCAGAGGGAGACAGGGAGAGGTAAGGGCCGGTTCAAGTTGCGGGATCTCTTCGCTGATGGGAGATGAAGTTAGGCGGTCATGGACTCCCTCGATACTGGGGAAGGTTAGTCACGAAGCTGGCTGAGGGAGACGCCTAGAGCGAGGCATCAGAGTGGGAATTCCGGGAGCGGATTGAAAGGGAAGGGAGTAGGATGTCGCCTGTTTGATTGAGCTTTACTTTTGTAATTCCTTTGGTGCGCTCTATCTTTCTCGGCACAAACCAGGGCGGAGGGCGAGGGAGAGCCGCGGCGCACTGAAAGGATAGTGGACGGAAGATAGTGGCGCCGTGGTTTAAATAGGTCGCATGCGATCGTGGCCAAAAAAAAACCCTCGTAAAAAGCCTCTGCTCAATAGGATCTGCGGAGAAGGTGCGCGTATAACGGAAATACGGCAATGTCACACGCCGACCTATTGGGTCAATTTCGCAACTTGGGGTCATTGTAACTACGGCGGATTGGGGGGCTGTCCTGCATTCACGGCCCACAGAGTCTCGTTTGTGCAGCAGTAATCATCTCCTCTTATCGCATTGCATTCGTGGCGCCTTCGGTAGGACCGAACCTCATCGCTAAGGTAGCGGCACCATGGGGGTCGATGAGGAGATCCCTTCGCGATCACTACCACTACCTCATGGCGGAAGGTGCAACGAGCGTGTGCGCAGCAAGAAGTAGCACTAAATACTGAAACAAACATTTGGAGGTAGGGAAACCTCTTTCGGTACCTAGGTCTTCCTTGGCGTGTTACCTGCGACACACTCGGAAAGTAGCGCTTCTTGCACCGCGCGTGAGTCCCTACCTCTTGTTTTCGATAACGTGCTGCTTCCTATTCCGCAACTTCGCCTTACTGTGACCCCCTTCTCTCTCCTCCTTCCTGCTGCGGCCTTCTTTCTTCTGCATCCCCTGGCGCTCCGCAGACTCTTCCGTTCCGCTACCTCTAGCCCTACTTCGACCCAATCTCGCATCCAGCTTCAAAAAATGGCCTCACTTCTCGAGACAGCTGAGATGCCCAAGCTCGACCCCAACCATGCCTGCATCGTCGAGAGCTGGTTGAGGGCAGCGGCACAACAAAGGCGCCATATGAGAAGGAATATCGCCGTCCAATCGCCGGAATCGTCCGAACTCGCACGTGAGGCGGAGATCAGCGGTCTCAGCGAAAACACGCGCCAGGTTCTACAGAACTGGTACGCTAAGAAGCTTAGGGGCTGTCTGGAGATCGAGCAACAGACTCTCCACCGCTTCCAGCAGTATGCAGTTGAATACGCAGAATCCAGCCGGGACCCCGCGCGCACTGTCGCATTGCACGATCAGGTGAAGAGCCACCTCCGTTGCCTCAGTCAGACGCAGATAGTATACATGCATGACGCTGTTGGCGGATGGCTCGGCTGGATGACGGAGTTCGAGGAAATGCAGAAGGCAGGCCCCACCAACATCGTCTGGTGCTGGAAAAATATTTGCTAATTCCACCAAAGGGCGCCTCGTCCGTCAAACCTCGCAGGAGCAGCGAGCCTGGCTCCGGGCCGGCAGTCGTCCGGGCGGTTCCCGCAGCTTCTGCTACTGTCACTGAGTCATCCGTCCCCGATCCCGTAACCCCGCTGGCTCCAGGACCGTCTATCCCTATTACAGAGTCTTCCATGTTCGACCCCGTAGCCAAGGTGGCCGAAGCTGAGTCAAGGATCCGAGAGGGCAAGCCACATGCTTCAGCCAAACCTCGTGAGAGCAACGAACCCGGCCCCAGGCCAGCAGTCGTTCAAGATACCCCTGCACCTTCTGTTACTGTTACTGAGTCCTCCGTCGCCGTCCCTGTACCCCAGATTGCTCCCGAACGTTCTGCTACCGTTGCAGCGCCTTCTGTCGTCGACGCAGTACTCCAGGTGGCTCCCATAGGTTCTGCTCCTGTTGCGGAGTCTTCTGTCGCCGGACCCGTACACCAGATGGATCCCGCACCTTCTGCTGCCATTGCAGGGTCGTTTATCGCCGCCGCAGCACCCCAAGGGTCCCCAGCACTTTCTATTGCTGTTGCAGAATCTTCCGTCGCCAGTCTGCCACCCTGTGTACTGCCCTGGTCACGGCGTCCCCGCCTCAGTATGGAGGAGGCGAGGGAGCGAATGCTGCGCTGCTATCGTCCCACGATGCGCGGCGGTAATTTCATTTGGGACACCAATGTGGTACGGGGGTCGGCGTCGCCCTTGTTGGCTGGCGCAGTGGTGGTACATTCATCGCGTGTTTGTCCCCGTCCGACGGTAGCTTATCCAGACCACGTCAGTATAGTGGGGCCAGGTACCTCCCGGGGTAGCTACGGGCTCTTTTATGATGACGGTCAGGACTCAGGTGAGGAGGGCAGTCTTGCTGTGGTGGGTGAACCCCAAGAGCTGCAGCACCCAAGGCGCACGACCATACCGGATATTCCTGGACTCCCGGTCAAGGCCGCGCCCGGATATCCCCCTGTAGTGCGTAAGAGGCGGAGGCGGCCCTTGTGTCCATTTCAGGGTCGGCAGCTTGACGCCAGAATAGTTAGTGGATTCTGGGATTTCGACTACCCAAAGCCAGCCAAAGCCGGGGTGGGTGAAATGGTGTTGAATGCGGTGGCCCTGTTTGTGGTAGCAGTGGGCATCTGGGGAGTCGTTGCGTAGACCCGCCGGCGGGGCGATCCAGCGAGAGGAGGAACGGTATCTTATAGTTTTTTATTCATAGTCCACTTTTCTGCCGAAAGGGCAAGCACGATGCACCTTTTTTTTGTTATCGTTGTCTAGGATAGTCCGCTTTTCTCAGGTGGTTGCTGTTGGAAATACTTCTCGTTACTGGAATTCGCATTGGTGTAGCTTTAGATTTTGGCCCATGTGACCTACAGTTTGTTGAGGATATGATTGTGACGAAGTATAAGAGGAGGATCTTTTATTCTGTTGGTTCTTCTCTCGTCTTCTGTTCCATATACTGCAACATTCAGTGAAGTTGGGGGCTGGTCGATCGTCCAGTACCCATTCACCAATCGTCTACTGATCTCGCACATCAACCATACGACATCCAGAGCGTACTCTAAAACTGATCGAACTCATATCACCAATCTTTATCCTCACCGCTAATCGGTATTCTTCTAACAACAGCTTGCATACCAAACAAAAGAGTCGAGTGCCATGAACTCCCAACCTTCGACACATACCCCATGTATCGCAACATTTCTCCTACCGAGGGAAACCCCCCCCCCCCCCAAACAAGTGAGACACCCTAGGAATCCGCAACAACCATGATTCCAGATTTCAGGTACCATCCCGCTTCGAGATGATACAAATAGGCAATCCTCTTCCTTGCTCCCAATACTTCATGTCAAATATATTCAGCGATAGATAGGTAGGAACTTCGTTTCTTAATCTTTCACCGAGACTGGAGGACCGCTCTCTATATATACATGCACATCCAATCCGTTACCCATCACCGGCTCGTCTAGATCCTTTGGTGGCAACTTGCCACCTCCGGTCTGGATGTCGCCGGTGGCCATTTGCCACCTGTGCCACCCGATGCCTTCCGCGCGCGCATCTGCTCTCAGCGGTCTAGGCAGGCCTCGGCCGCGGGCCTCGTTGGGCGATCGATATATCTAACACTTCAAGAAACAGATCCTCCGGCGGGCTACGCAAGACGGAACCACAGCCCACTACCGGAGGCCCAACGGCCAGAACAATGAGGTCGGCTGCCGAGAAATCTGGTAAATTCAAATTACGGGCGCACTGCTAAATGAAAACCGCACGGATGGAGGTCAGCACTGTCGATCCAAACAATACAGCCTTGGGCTCATACGTGTCGTAAAGTCCATTTCCAGTACTGGCTGTAGTCTTGGTCTTTCTGTATGTGTTCTCGCTAACGACTCGCATATGACCATCCATCGGGCAACGTCCGAAACTGTTGGAATATATCGATAGATAACAGTGAAGATTGCCGCTCTTACATTATGCGGGCGCAATATCTCTCTATATACAGGAAGGCCGTCTGGACAAAGGACGGAAGACTGCCCCCCGAGCCGGTGCTCGGGGACTCAGTCATGTCCGGACGCCACCTCAGGTCCGTCATCTCCGGACCGGAGACGGCGTCCGGAGATGACGGACCAGAGGCAACATGTCCGGAGATGACAGCAGCCTTAGCCTCCGAGCACCGGCTCGGGAGACAGTCTTCCGTCCTTTCCCCTTGGCGAGTCCCTCAGGCGCGTTGTATATGGCGGCGGTTGTTAGTTACAAAAGTCCAAATGGAAATTTTGGTGGTCGGTCGGTACCCCACTAATTTTGTTACCCCGATTTCAATCCACAGCCAGCGACACAACACCAATTAAGTACCATCAAAACT
>Ga0307508_10001586_pt1 | contig 25363 bp, 26 predicted proteins | sample 9_EM_MG_FD_203089 | JGI IMG/M metagenome (GOLD analysis project Ga0307508, IMG submission 203089) | Populus trichocarpa ectomycorrhiza microbial communities from riparian zone in the Pacific Northwest, United States - 9_EM | ecosystem: Host-associated > Plants > Roots > Unclassified | place... | reverse complement strand
TGCACTTTGTGAGTCAAGATAAAACAAAGTCTCACAGGCTCGAGGCTTCATCCTTAGGCAAGATTATCGCGCGACATTCCCGCTACCCCCACAGGAGGTGCAAGAAAGTCTTGGGCCAGATTTTGACCCAGAATCGATGACAATTTCCTTCGACACTTTGGACTCCAAACCTGATCGTAATTTACCTGACCCCAACCTAACGCCAATCTCAATTCCAGTAACCATCCGAGCGCCATACTACTTTCCCAACCCAAATAGCAGGTCTCCATTTTCAACACGTCAAGAGACGCCTATATCCGAAGACGAAACAATTGGGCCAATCGTTGACAACCTGTTCATTTCTGTGGCAACTTTTTCTCGTGAACCCGTATACAGGGAAAGCATGCCCTCGGCGTTGGTGCACGACAGAGATGGAGTGGTAATCATGATGTCCTCTCGTGGGAGATTGTTCAAAATCCCTCGGGAGATGACGATCAAAGATGTCGTTGCTGGAGCGCGGTGGCCCCGCCAACCCAACGCACCTATCTTTGAAGATCTGCGCCGAGACCCACGAAAGCGGAATGACGAAATTGACGGCATTGATTTGATGAAGGGCTGGATGATAGAGATATATGTTGTCCCCAAGAACAATTTGGATGCGTTGTGAGATCTATGTTATGCACTATATCATTCAACCTAAAATATTGATGCGTTCAGCGTTGATCGCCTCGAAACGGGGTTTCGAGAACTTGGCATCTAATCACTCGGAGATCGCACTGTTCGAATTAGCCACCATCTGCCTTTCTTTTTGTCGGCGGTTCTCAATTCTTGCCATGTTAACTTATCTGGCATGGTCCTTTGTAATATTGGTCAGTGTTCTCCCGATACTACCGTCAGGATTCAATTTTAATGTGGGACGTTCACCCTCTAATGGCTTAGATTTCATCGCACAAACGTCAAATTCACCAGATTCAGTAAGGTCTTTTCCCTTTGATGGGGATGAACAATCCAGTCATCTCTGCCCTACGAAACCCATACCCCGAGGTTCAGCTCTGCAGGTTCTATTGCGATTAGCGAGGGTCAACAGTACTTCTTACGGTTCAATAAGATGGATATTTCGGTGGGAGGTGATTAGTCCAATGTGTTCAGGTGCCAATACATCCGAAGTTTCAATTTCTCATTCCAATATTTCCATACCGAATTGTGCTTATTGCACATGATTGACTCGGATACAGTAAACTCCTACACATACATGCATCTCCTTAAATTTTGTTTCGAGAGAAGCCGCGACCCAAACTCCAGCCTCCATATCACAAAGCTGATATCGCTGGACATCGACTGATTTAGGGGACAATCTTGGGACAATCGTCAATGTCAGTTATAACAAGCCAAGGATTTCAAGAGCTTGAGGCTGCTACACAGACATCAACACTTCTATCTATCAAGTCGTCCACGTTGTATAGTGCCTATCAAATTGGTTAGTGGACATGCTGTAGAGGATTTCCCACATTTGGGTAGCTGGGTATAAGTAAATTTTGCGAGTTGGGGTTGAATACACTTCCATTTCACTGGGCCAAATATTTTCGGGTTGCCGCTCTACTACAAGACCCTAGCTCCTATTTTTGTAGTAGCAGTCAATTAATTCAAATCACCTGATTGTGTATAAAAAAGGCAAGTCTGTCTCAGACTCGGAGTTCTCATTACAATGGCTTCTCAGAAGACGACATTTACCCGCGATACCGAGTACTACTTCAGGAATGTTGTGTTTCGAGTACGCAGACACTCCGACAGGGTCCAATATCGACTCTGACAGCTGCTTAGGTTGCAAACACCATCTTTCAAGTTCCTAGGAATGGATTTGAAGTTCCGGGAACTATCTTTGAAACCATGTTCAGCTTGCCCCCTGCCACTGTTGGGGGTGGAGTTGAGCGTGCGTCTGAGGGTTCCAGCGATGACAACCCGATCGTGTTACCAGTAGACGAAGCTCATTTTAGGGGATTTTTGCGTGCGATGTACCCATTCAGGTGAAACAGTTGCTCTGACGCAGGTATGGCATACGACTGATTAATTACGAAGTGGACAAGAAATGTCGAACGACGACTGGCTAGGTGCGCTGAATCTTGCAACGATGTGGATGTTCGAAGAGGTCTGTTATGTTCATAAGTTATTTATTCATCACTTTGTGAAGTTATATGTCTCTAGATCAAGGGAAAGGCTATCACTGCTCTTGATAGCTGGGTGACTGAAACCCATGATGCCAAGGAGGCTGTCCTGCTTGCCAAAAAGTATCGGGTCCTGAGCTGGCTAAAAGCTTCATACGGCCGGCTTCTACAAAAAACCCCTCTGACAATCGAGGAGCTATCTAGCCACCCAGCTTTAGACTGGGAGACGATGGCCAGACTTTTTTACCTCAAGCAAGAGACCCCCCTCACAAACCAGCAGAGGACCCATTATTATTATTATTGTGGGACCTGTAGCCTCCACGTTGCGCCAGGGCAGATTTGTTTGACGTGTCGTGACACTAGGCTCGAAAGTGTCTTTCGAACAGAGTTTGAAAGTATGGATGTCTCATAGACCACTTATCTCTACCTGGACTACCTGGACCACCCAATGCATGGGTAAGCTACAGCTTTTTCCCTCCTAAAACGAGCTCAGACGAAAGATGACAGTCGTTTAGTCGGGGTTCCCACTGCCAGCCGAGTCCATGAATCACAAACATAAGTTTACCAAACAAGACATACTGTTCGCATAGTGGTATCCTTAGTAACTCTGAAAGCATCTGGTTGACGATCCTCTGAAATATGTATTTCAGGAGTTGAGGCAATGGCAAGGCCTGAACAACCTTAGCCAGTAAAACTCACTTGTTGCAGGATGGCAACCTGGCATTCCTCCACCCTGACATAAGGACGCTCTGGCACTGTCTCTATCTGGGCCCAACCCTTCAAAGCAACAAAACTCGAAACATACTTTTAAGGGATGTGTCCACTACCGATACGAAATTGGTGCTCTACTTCTGTTGGTTTCGTAATCTCACCTGCAATGTTCAGGGAATCAGACCGTGGAGACCATATCCTCCTTCCTGACATATTCACGAAAAAGATTTTTAACACCTTCGGAAGGTCTGGTTACGATACGACTTCTACAGTTGAGGAAACCCTGGCCTTAGAAGAGGAGGGGACCACAAAGCATTCTGAGATGCAGTGCCGTACGTGGTGAGTTGAATGTGGATCTCATGCCCGTGGCTTTGGGTCGTTTCCAGATTCCAAGTCAAGCAATGAAAATGGTAAGGTCCAGGTTACTCCACGCCTGGCTCGAAAGACTTCATGTTTTTCGTATTTATTTCAGTCATTAGCCCGAGCATAGTACTACACAGCATTGTTGATAAGTATGATCACAATTTGCCCTCGTATCATTTTCGTTATCGTATCTCCAGGATAGTCACTATTCCTTCCTAAATTTGTGATGTATGAGCATGTGATAAGCCGATGGCAAATCTCCTCCGAAACAATTAGCTGCGGTGGAAAGCCGCAAAAACCCACAAAAAGGGACAGATTTGCTATGTCGTCGGGTTCACGGAACTTGACAGCCCCATGTCTTTCGTTTGTCCCACTCTGGAGTGGTCACCCTTAGACTCGTCACCGCTTTTTGTTCCTGACATGTTCACCGTTACCAGGGTCCCTCTTTCAGACGAGTGGGGCAGCTCCGGAACGGCTGGGTATAATAAGGTAGGTTCAATATTGATTTTTCAATTGTTATCGCCGTTCTCAATCAGCTCAGATGGAAGATAGCCGCCGGACTCCGTCGTCCACAAGGAAGGATGACCGCCGTAGTGGTGCACCATCACTAAGCAGTGATCTCTTTCCTGAGCTCTTGTCCTGGTCGGCGTTCAACGACTCTATGGCACGACATTCTCGACCTGCTTCGTCTCTTCTCCAAGGCATGCCCGACGATATCACAGACGACGACTACATTGACGACGAGGCCGTAATTGATCACGAACGGCACCGCCCTCTTTCCCTATCACGGATTTTTGACCCAACAACACTTGCAATTGGTTTCAACACATCCCTTCTCTACGGCCTTGACGACCAGCTTGTATACTCTCCAAAAGATGCGTTCCTCGACGTTTGTTGGTTGAGTGGGTCAAGCCGACGTTCATCAGATGAGGACTTGAACTCGGAGATCCCAGTGGCCAAATCTTCCATGAGATCAAGCTCATGTTCGGGTGAATCTGACTCGGGGCCCGATGAATGCAAAACTGACGAAGTGGGAGTTCTTCATGTGGGAAGAGGTGGTAATCTGTTCCCAACAGTGGAACCTGCAACATATGTGAGTGATGATGATGATTGATGATCCTTGAAATGGAAGATCAAACACTTCTTTTTAGGATGGAGAGAAATCTCCTTCTTCCAAGGAAAACATACGGGATTATCTATTTGCCTTCGATTACCACCTCAACCCGAACCAGTATGACTCCGTTGGGGCATTTCCCATACCCTCCGTTACGAAACAAAGCAAAGTATCGCGAGGTCTCAGCGCCTTTCGCTCACAGTGGAACTTTGGAAGACCTTGATATATACCGTATGTTTCTTATTGTTTGATCGGAAACATTCATTTTATTGATCTGTCCGAAGATCATTAAGCAGTTCTTTCATCATCAGACTATCTTCTCGCTTCGCTACTCCCCGTCCATTGTTATCAACTGTTCTTCATCAGGAGTCAATGCTCGTTTTATCTCACTACATGTACACTTCAATTTACTGTATATTATGAGTACATCTGTGTAGACTAGGATATCTTAGATTGCTTTCTGTGACCCCAACTTGGAAAGGTTGATATTTTCATACCCTGGCCCAGTATCCAGACTGCCATAATTATAGATCACGATCACTATGGACTTACCAGGGCTCTAGAATTCTTGAAACCCCACCGAACTGGTTTGGGATAACGCCAAAGTGAGAGTAGCTTCGCAGCACGAAGTTCGATAGTCAGTCTGAGCATAACTTATATGGACATTGACAAGCATACGCTGTCGCCTTTCTTTAGTGAGCCAAAGCTGTAGTGAAGTTTTACAAAGAAACCCAGAACGGCCATTCAGCATGGAATGTAAGGCTTCCGCGGTATTGGCCCAGAAGACACCCACGTTTATCCCCATTTCCACGCTGTCGAGGGGTCCCGTGTAATCGGGTCGTCGTTGACATTTGCGGTAATGAATGGGCCATCATAAGGAGGTAGTCAGAAGTCAACGTGGCCGAATTTGGCATCAGCACCTCCAGGAAGCATGGTGAGTGACAAATCTGATTCCGATGGGAGTGTTGGAGGTATTTCGTGAAGACGTGCCAAAAAGGGCCAGGATTAGCACTACCATGAAAAGTCGTTTATTAGGTTCAGGGCCGTCGTGAACCCGAGAATTTTGATTTCGGGATTTGTGGTCATGAGTTGGTACGTAGCTTTGATTTTGTCTGGGATGGGGCCATTCTCCGTTTGGGTTTTTAGCCTCAGGGCCCTAGGGACTGCAGACGCAAACAGAAATGAACTTAAGTAGAGTGCGGATAGGAGGTAGATGACACTCATTTTGGACAAATAGCGGCGCGTCCGCACCACGCGAATTTATAGATTTGAATAGCGTACAGATTCTAAATGGAAATGGTGTGTCAGCCACGGAATTGTTAATGATCGTCCGAGTTGTCTTTTCGGACTCCAGGAGAATAATCTTATCGTTTCGAAGGGGAGAAAATGCATTAGAGTCATTTTTTGACTTACCCCGGAAGAACATCTTTGTTAGTCGAGAGTGGTGATGAGTTTAAGTGAGCACTCAGTGTGACGTTTCCACCAACGGTTCTGGTTCTGCGCGAGATTGAAGGTGCCGTATGGTGGACATTTGTCTTGCAAACTTTTTTTCTTGTCACAGTCCTAGTGTGCATCAAAGAAGGTAAATGGGTACCAAAGAGTGGGAGATCGAGACGGGGAGTTACCACCTGCTTTAAATGACAATCGTTATCAGCTAAAGTTGTCCACGAAGGGAGGGCCAGATTGCATATCAGTATCAGGAAAGCGGTTCAGATGCCTGTTACGAAGTGGGAAAAAACTGAAGCAGAACCGTCCAGAAATCCAAAACGAATGAGATTTGAGTATCTAAGAAAGACAACATGAAAAAATTAAGGGTCCTACTCGCCGTCTTTCTTGTGCTTCCTCTTCCTCTTCTTTCTCGGCGCTCTCTCCTGAATAGCATCAGGAGTCTCTCCGTTCTCTTTCACCCCTGAAGTAATGTCATTCAAATTTGATTCCTCTCGTTTCCGCTTCTTCGAACTAGATGGGCCGTCAACGACGAGGCTGTCAACAGCATCCTTGCTCTGGATCTCCGGACCGTCGTCTGCTCCCGCAAGCACGGTTTTCATCTTCATCCGTTCCTTTTTCCCTTTGCGTTTCTTTTTCTCAGCGATGCCGAAGCTGGAAGCCCCTCCAGTCCTTTCGACGACCTTGGTTTTCAACTCTCGAAGCTTTTCCTGATTCGTCTTGTTAAACCGATGCTTTTCCGGCTTGTCTTGTCTGTAAGGAGCGTATTTTTTTACAGACACATACTCGTTGAGTTCCTTGTTTGTGGCCATGAGGATCTCCGCAGGTGTGAGAGAATAGTTGGCAGGTGCAACTGGAACGTATTTGAATCGAGTCGGAAGATCACCACCGACCTAGGAGAAAGGGGTCAGGAAATTAAAGACTACTGAGGGGTTCAAGAAAACGTTGCCAACCATGTCGTTGAAGTCGAAAGCATCAAGTTCGTCCATGTACTTTTTGAGCACTCTCTTCCGCATTTCCTCACTTCCATCCCACACTTCCTCTTCCTCTTCCCCAAATACCTGCGGAGCGTCTGCATCCATGGCATCGACATCAACTCCTTCCTCGTCGCCGCCTTGGTCTTTCTTTTTCTTTGTCTTCTTCTTCTTGTCCTTCTTCTGGTTCTCTTTGCTTTGCACATCGTCATCGTCATCCTGCATAGTAATATCACCGATATCAATATCATCGTCCCAGACGGGTTTCCCATCTTCATCGAATCTAAGACTCCTGTCATTATCCTCTTCGTTTGCACCACCGTCTTCGAAAGCGTCGTCGTTGCGGTTGAACAGTCCTGCCATCTGACGATCGTACTTCTCAGGATCCCAGTCACCCTCGAGGTCGAGCTCGTGCAGTGCTTCATCAACCAAGCCGTCATCTTCCTCATCTGGGACAGACTCATCCTTACCCTTCCCTTTCTTCTTCAATCCTGCTTGTCGTCCGATTATCTCTAATTTCCTTTTCACATCCCTCATTTTCAAAGCTTTTAAACGCCTAATTTCTTCCCTCTTCTTCTCCAACTCTTCTTCTTTCCTCGCCTTTTTCCTTTCTCTTGCTTCCTTCCGGGTTGTATCTTGTCTACGAACCGTAGATTGAATGGTGCGAGGGAAAGTCGGTATTGTCGCCGCGCCAGGCTCTTCAAAGCGGTGGTTGTAAGAAGCTTCGAAGTGAGACGCAAGAGATTCGAAGGAAGCGTCCGACTCCAGACCAGAGTCCTTCTCTCCTTCGTCATTCGACTGGATATTGGTTGGCGAGCCTTCGTTTTGTACTTCACTCGTCTCCGAGCATGCTTGCTTCTTTTTTCGACGCATAGTAGATGTAACCTCGTCATAAGTCGGAACATGTCGTGCCGAGCGGTCAATCCAACCTCTGTTCAGGATATAACTGCACAGAATTAAAATATTTCCTTATACATGAAGGCAAGATGGCTTACTTCATGAGGAAATCCTGATCTTCTTCAGCTTTTGTCTTCTTTCTAAGAGCGCCACTATCATCTCCTCCCCTCTTCTTCTTCTTCTTTTTATGCTCACTCTTTTCTTCGCTTTTGCCTCCGCTGACCGCTTCTACACCAACGGCTGTCTCGTAAAGACGATCCTGTGCATCGCCATCAAGTTCAACCAGCTCCCGCAAATTGCCAACTTCTCTCTCTAGAAATGCTCGGTAATCCTCTTCCTCCATTTCCAGTTCGTCCTTTGTTTTTTCTCGAAGAACTAAGAAGTCATCGCCTTCACCTTCTGGAATGGCGTTGTGGAATGCAGCGATAGTTTCTTTTCTGAGCTCTTCCTGTTCTTCGACGTGGGTCAGCGGACGAGGAAAGTCGTTTTCAGGTGACTGAGATCGCGAGCCGTGAAGCATGGATTCCAGCTTTGCCTGGTGGATTGTAAAAGGTTTTGTCTGAAAAAAAGATAACAATTATTTGTATGATGGGACGTAAATTTTTTTGGGGCTACCTACTTTCTCCATCGACCTGGGATGTCTTTTCGTAGAGACAAATGTGACAGTCTCCTGCTCCTCTGCAAATATTAAGTACCATACAATTTGAACTTGACGAAAACATACCTCCAAAGATATTTTTGCTAGAATCGTATATCGCTGGATCCCTCTTCTTTATCCTAGCGAGCGTTCGGAGGATAGCGGCATCCACCTTTGGCGTCAACTCTTCTCCATCCTCGTCCTCAGACTCTGCACTTTCAGAGTCTGTGGAAAGTTCAGAACCAGAGGTATTTGGATCATAGTCCGAGCCATACTTTGCTTTCACTATATTCAAGGTTAGAGTGGTTTTGCGAAGGATAATACTAGCTGAGAACATACACCGTTCTAGTTCTTCGCGTTCTTTGCGATATCCAAAGGCCTTTGCATAATGCTCATTGATAGTTAGTTGAACATCACGTCCACTAAGAGAATCTTCGTCGTCCGAGAAGAGCTGGTTCATCGTGAGTCGTACGCATGAAGTGATCGTGTGAATCCGAGACTCCGCAATCGCCCTTTTTTTCCGTCGTAACAATCTCTATACCATGTAGTTGATAATGTCACACTAATATCTGCAGTATCGATATTGCACTCGCCACCTCATCACCCTGACTGGCACCGTCTGGTGTATATCCAGTGCGTTTTGCAGCACTTTGCCACACCTGAATGCCAGACCTCCGTGTCTTCACAGTATGCTGCCGCGACAGGTCGTCAAGAAAGGTTTAAAAATAGAGGTCGTCAAACTCAAAAATACTCTAGTTGTCGTCTCTTGTATGAATCGACAAGGAACAGCATACTTTGCGTTACTAATGTATGTTCGTAGCTCCGAGCCCCTGCCTTCAATAGCTACTATTTTCGAGACATCTATGTTCGGCATCCCTTGCGAGGTGAGGTGGACCACTACACCACAATGCGTTCTAACTACCTTCAGATTGACCATAGTATCAAGTTTGGTTTTTTATCAACTTTCTGCTGCCCTTCACCTTGAATTTATTTATCCGCCAATTCAGGATACCAAAATAGACTGAACGGAGCACCCGAATTGTAAATGAAGTGAAATTCGCTCGATGGCTATGAAAGGGCTGAATCTGCAGGAATAGACGCAGGCAGTGGCGTCCTCGGAAGTGGGGGGAGAATTGGAAACCCGATGAGGAGGTTGGTACTGGAGTTGCGAAAGGACGATGGCTTGCGGACGGCGGAAGTCACCACTGTAAGTATTGGGCAGGCATCAAGCTAAGATGCTGATGGGGAGACATTGTGGCAAAGGGTAAGTAGCAGATTCAGAGCGGGGTCGTTGTAAACTTCGTCACAATGAGATGTATAAGGACACTGTTTTATAGACACATTCCTCCGTCCTTTGCTAACTGCAAATGGAGATGAGGCTTCGCTTGTAAGGCTTATCTACCAGTGCTAGTTTTCGAATCCGGGCCCCCCATGCACAGCTATCAATTTCGGTCAACGTCCATGCCTCAAGCCCTACACGTTTTGTCCCTCATTTCACAATCCGCAGTGTGAGGACGCCAGTATCACATTCACCCACGAAATACAATCTTTGCCTCCCCCACGCTTAACCGATTCCTGAACTACAAGCAAAAGCTCGATCTCAATTTCTACTTCGACACAGGAAAAGGTCCCCATTCCGTTTCTTCAGAACTGGTTTGTCGTTAACCGCTCAAGCCATAGCAGTCAATCGATTCGAATCTTGAACTGGTGAACCACCAATATGCATCGTTTCCAGAGTCGAAAAAAGAAGGAACCCGAGCAGGCTTTGACAGAACAACAGGATGAGGCCGAAGAAGAAAGGGAAGAGACCTCGTTGAGAAAGTATATTACGAGGCTAGAGGAGAGGATCAGGAGTGATATAGACGAAGCACGGCGAATGAACGAAAGCACGGCTCGAAGCATGGCTGAGCAGATCAAGAGACTGGAGGATGAATTACGACAGAAGACGGAACACCAAAAGGCAGAAGAAAACAGGGAAATCGCCGTGCTCGAGAAAAGACTGCAGGAAGCACAGACGGAGCTGAGTACTCTACGGTCACAAAACCAGACGCTTGCTGTCCAATGTGGACAACTGGAAGGGGAGCTGCAGGAAAAGACAAAGCAGCAAGCCAGAGTAGGGGACGTGTTGATAACTGTGCAGAAGGATCTTGACGGTATGCGGGAGCACAGTGAGATGTTGGGTGAACGGAATGTGGAATTGGAGGCCGAGTTACATACGGAACGAAAGCGGTACCAATCTGACATCGGAGCATGGAAAGAAGCGGTGGCATCCTCGAGGGAGGAAGTTGGGAGATTAGAAGAGGAAAAACGAAAGGCCGAAGAAGAAATCTACGTTGTCCGAAAGGATATACAAGTGTTGGCCGAACAGAGTACGCAATTGAAGGAGGAGCTAGAGAAGGCAATGGAAAGACAACAATTCCAGACTCGGGAATGGAACCAGCTAAAGGAAAAGCACAAGAGCGCAGAAGAGGAGATTAGTTTCATTCGAGAGCAAAATATCCAGCTGCAGAGCGATCTGGAGAAGGCACGGAAACACCGCTCTCAGGCGTCCCAGGATACTGGTGGAGAGGTGTTGATGCACAGGGTAGCGGAGCGGATGACGGCCGTAGAGGGCATAGTTCAACAAATGGCTGCAGACTTTCGGGCTGAGGCACAGGAAAGAAAAGCAGCCGAACAGCAGAGTGCCGATTGGATGAGAGAAAAGTTACGAGAGGCGGAGTTGGACAACGCTACGCTGCGAAATAAGAACAAGACACTGGCAGCACGGATGGCGAGAGGGCAGAGAATGACGGAACCCCAGACTGGCTTTGAAGACGAGTTGAAAAGGGTGCGAGAAGAACTCGACGAAGTCCAACAGAAATACCAGGCTTTGCAACACCAGAGCGAGCAGGAAAAAGTGGACCATCGAACCGATTTGGAAAACGAGTTGAAGAAGATACAGGAGGAACTTGCCGCAGTTCAAAAGCAAAACGGGTACTTGAAGAATGCGCAACTCGAGAACGAGAAAAAAGCGGTGGGGCGTCGAACTGAGGTGCACAAGTTACGGAAAGAAGTTGAGACTTTGAAACAGCGAGAGAAGCAGGCCCAGAGCGAACTTGAAAAGGCGCAGATGAAACATCAAACTGAGATAAAGAAATGGGTTAAGGAAGTGACATCCTCGAAAGACGAAAACGATGCCCTCCAACACCTGGTTAGACAGCTTGAGGAGGAGAATCAAAGCGATTTGCTAAGGGCACGGGCTGGGGCATGGAGGTCTAGAAGGGAAAGGGGAATCACAGCCAGGGACGCCTCTAGGCAGGTGGAAGAGCCAAGCTTATAGGTTGGATTGTCAGTTTAGGGTGTTGCATTATACCAGCATGCCATTTTATCAAGTACCAGTTGTTGGCTCCTTGGGCACAAAAGAGATTGAGGACTATCAAAAGACAATTGTAAAACGGCCGAATACGAGCAAAGAATTGAAGACTTTGGTAGCGACACAACGGAAGACCTGAAAAGCCCTCAAAACGTTTGAATGAATCAGAATGATGAACACACGGGATCACCGCGCACACGTGCAGCCTATATTGGAGTCGCGACGCGCTCGCGTTCTTTCTCACGTATTGAATAATTTATTTAGTGAATAGACAGTCGTCGGTCGTGGTATGGTTAATTCTGTTAGTAACAGTGTTGGGACTTGATAATCCAAGTTGCGTATTGGCAACTCTTTGGCTAGTTAGTTATACTTGTTTCCCTTGTTGATTGTTTCTAGCTACAGTATATAAGTAGGAAAGAATCTCCCAATAAATAATCGTGTCCCGCTCTGACTGGAGCCTGACCCAAATTGAAACTCAGCCACTTCTTCTCTTTCCCCCATGGCAAACGCAACCGGAACCAAACGCAAAGCCACCGCTCAAGGAGGCAGCAAAGGCAAGAAGGCACGCCAAGAGGACTACACAGCTGCCAAGAACCTCATCGACGCACTCCTCACATGCGAAGACATCGAGGATGTCGAAATCAACCCGGGGGACGCGTTGAACCTCGCTGCCTATGCACGTCACCTCGAAGACGAGGTCGCAGAGTACAAGCCCAAGGAGAAGTCTCCTTCGGAAATTGATTCAGCTGCGGAGAGGTTGCGTACAGTCACGGTTAGCGGGATTCAGAAGCAGATGAGCGTGCGTTGGTTTTCCTCTCTCTCAGCACGTATTTTGGCTGACCTGGGACGCGTCTAGTGGAAGCCTTCCTGCAAGACTGGTGGTGCAAAGTATAGTCGTACGTCTGTTCTTTTTGTCTTTGACTCATTCGTCTCTTATTCAACTGAACAGACGATGGTATTTGCACGGACCAGGCCGTTTTCGCCTCCATGCTTGGCTGCGCTGCGCCTATCAAGTGGAAGATGAAAAAATTCACTCCCGATGAGTTCGAGAACGCCATGGGACGTATCCATGGGAGCGTCCGGTATGTCTATCGAGTCGAATAATAGTGGAGACGTGTCTAACCAAACCTCGTCCAGTTACAACACGTTGTACCTGCGCGGTACTGTCAACGTGAGGTACAACGCTGAAGAAGGAACCTTCAAGGTGTCTGGAACATACGGTGTCTGAGCAAACATGTCTCCGTAATAATTCTATACATTAAATCCCAACCTGATGATACTGTACAGTCCTACTAGTACGCATTCTGCTTCTATCTTCCGTGCTTATTTACAATCCGCCTCTGCCAAGGATATACTTAATAGCAGTATGAACATTGCCATCTGTTGCCCCAGATAGGGCCTAGTGTATCCCTATGGTCGACCCGCGTGCATTCCAAGCGCATCAAAAGTTCATACAGTTTGCCGATCAACGATCCCTTCCAGCAACAACTCCTCAGCACGTCGGTATTAATCATCACCACCTATTTCAACCTTTTATTGGCGCGACGAAGCGGGGAAACCGCGCTTATATGATAGCTATGGATTAACAGGCATGTTCTATGAGTTTTTTTTAGCCACAATCCGCTCTCGAGATCTCTCGCTCGAAACGCAAGACGGAGGGCTTTGTTTAACCACCTCGCTCGAAACATGAAGGGTGGCACTCCTTTTTGATGCGATGGGGTGGTTTTCCTGACTTCATCATATCTATTTGAAGATTCTCGACATGATGAAGTTGGGAAACCCTGTCACGTCCAGGTAAGTTTTTCGATGAGATGGGGTGAGTTTGCTCACCTCGTCGCATCTATGTCACTTTTTCGACGCGAAGAAGTGGGGAAACTCACACCTTTGCGTCCAGATAGGGTTTTTGTGCGACCCTGTGGGGGACCTGGTTCCCCACCTCGTCGTTGATTCCCCCACCTCATAATTTATTTAATTCTATGTACAAAGTGCCAGTACCTGTCACACAAGAGGAGCTCGGCTATGCTCTGTAGTACTTACGTATTCCCATAATAAATTTGTATCGGACTATATTTTTTTCAGCAAGACAAAGTGGCTTCTGATTCCTTTGCGCTTGCACCTAACTCCCTTCCCTTCCAAAAAAGCATCATAACGGCTACTACCTAGTAGTAAGCATACCCAATACATGAACCTCTACTTGATCATGGGTAGGCCAGGGGCCAAGTCGTACATTCATGGTATCTACAATCTATTCACTATGAATTTCCTTCACCTGAATAAGCAAGTAAATAGCGTAAACTGATTCTCTCATCAGAGTCATTATTGGTATAGTATGAAACAACTCAAAGTTCGCCTGTGCCCAAATCAACAGCACTCGCAACAACCTTCTCTATGCTCCATCTGTCCTTCTTCCTGATGCCATGCTTCAAATCCAAGACATCCCCAATCTCATCACAGGCTTTCAATATCATATCAATGTCCTCCTTGGTATGCGCCGCGCTGACACAGAACCTCACTCGGCTTGTCACAAGTGGGGTAGCTGGGTAAGCCACAACAACAACAACGATAGGTGTTTGTCTTTCTTTCATCATCCTATGGAACATGTTCATTTTTCCAGGGTTGAACAGTAGCAGGGGTACGACAGGGGAGGCGTGATGTCCGTAGGTGATGAATCCAAGTTTGATGAGGCCGCTGTGGAGATATCGACAATTGAACGCGAGTCGGCGGAGACGGGAAGTTCCCTCAAGGCCTGAAGAGAGGTTAGGAGGTAGGTTCATCCATTGCGGGAGGTAAGAGGGAGGCACGGGACCGGGATGTGCGATTTGATTGGGCGAAATGTTTGGAGGGGCAACACCCATAATACTGGCCATACTCGAGATAATCTGGGTCAGCACAGAAGGGGTTATTGATTCTGCGTAGACGCCTGCGTGTGCGTGCACGCGAAGGTGGTCAATTAGCGTCTTGTTGCCGGCAACGTATCCTCCAGCAGCGCCAAACGACTTTGTAAACGTCCCCATGAGGATATCAACTGCTCCAGGGTCGATGCCGAAGTAATCCGTAACACCTCGCCCGCGTGGACCGATGGCACCAATGGAGTGAGCTTCATCGACAAAGAGGTAGAACTGTGGTAGACAAAAGAACTTTTAGACTTTGACCAAAAAAAATTGATGCAATGAATGACGAAGAACCTTGTATTTCTTCTTCAACTCCAAAATACCAGACAGATTTACCAAAGTTCCTTCCATACTGTAAAGCCCCTCCACAATAAGCAGGATTTTTTTCCATGGTCGATGTGTCTTGGGTTGACCTTGACTGATAACCTCTTTAAGCAGTGCCTCAAGGCTCTTCATATCGTTGTGCTTGAACATCCTGACACTCGCACCACTGAGCCTGGTTCCAAATCGTATCGAAGCATGATTTAACTCGTCGGAGATAACCAAGCACCCTTTCCCAGCGAGGGCGGGTATAGTGGTCGAATTAGTTGCGAATCCCATGGAACAGATTACTGCGTCCTCCATGCCGACGAATTTGGCAACGAGAGACTCGCCAATAGCGTGCAGGTCATTGGTACCGCCCTCGAGACGGGGACCGAGAGAAGATATTCCATATCGTCGAATAGATTCCTCGACAGCATCTGCACACCCACCGCGCGCTTGTGCGAAGCCAAGGTAATTATAAGATGAGATATTAAGTGCCCGGGTACGAGTTCCAGTGAAAAGTTGAGTGTGGTTATAATCTGGGGAAATACGATCCAAAAGGACGATGGTTCGGCCTGCAACACCTGTAACGGGTTGGGAGAAGCATTCATCCATTCTTGTTTTCAGCCTTCGGGTATAGAAGGAATCGAAATCGGAGTTCAGAGGTGCATAACCCTGGATAGATGGTCAACACCGCATCAGGAAAGAAAATGAAATGTGGTTGTAATAAAGAAATTCCAACACACAACCTCGCTGGCACAAAAGATGGGACGAAAAGGATTTGCAGACGTACGTTTTGGGGCATCAGATGTCGGTAACTGACAGGTTTCAACCTCTTGCCTACAAAGTCCCGGACATGTCCCAGACAAATGAGAATGAGGTAGCTGATATAGGTAGAGAGTAGGATGTAATATGGTGGGTCCTGTTCGACATGGGCTGGAAGAGGGGTGCCTGGCTCATGTTGGCTTGTGGTACGGTATTTTTCCTCTGCACAGTGACCAAATTCTGTATGCACGGTGGAGAAAACCTGTTCGGACGTTGGAGGCCGCATAGTTTGAAGGTCAGGTTGTGTGAATATATTCTTGGAGCGCCCCGGAGCGGTCCGTCGTTCGATGCTGACGAACTCATCCTTTCTCTTCCACAATTTATCATCAGTCCGCATCTCTGTGCCCCTCGGGTCCATGAAATCAAGTAACAAGTACTCGGAGAAGGTTCTTGCTAATGTGGATAGCTGGAAGAAATTTGTACAGTATTGGACATGTCAATGGTGTGGACCACTCAATGACTGAAAATCAAATTTCTCCACCATTTTCATGCCTAGTCCGAATCTCCAAAATTTTATGCATGTTGGGAGTACACTATATATGGTCTCTGGTTACTTATTATACTTAAATATTTCTCTAGACATGAGGTAAAAATCCAGAAAGCACAATATTTGCACATGCACATATCACCCCCTCTTTCCATGATGTAAGTAATGATTGTGATCCTGATTATGAGAGCCATGCATGTTACCTGCATGCTGCAAATTTGAGAGCTGTAGGTGCATCAGTAATTCCCGTAATGGTTAGGTAACACTACATACCACTATACAGCAATATAGCACTGTAGCAAGGGTCCCTATGTATATAACACGCTTGGAGTGCTACACATTGCTATGGAACTAGTGATGTTCCGGCTCCGGCTCGGCCTAAAAGCCGGGTCTTTGGCCCAGCTTATACCAGCCCTGGCTTCACGAATCTACAAGCCAAGCCCAATTAGACGGCTCTGGCTTGGCCCGGCCCAGCTTCGGCTCAGGCCCCGCCGCCCCAGCTTTTGGGGGAAAATCAATTATTACTAGTTTAATATAAATGATAATTAGGGAAGGGAAGGATGACCTCCCCTTGTTGTGTCGAGTGCGAGAAAACATGGCAAGAGGGGGAGATGACCTTCCTGTAAGGGGAACCCCTCCCGCTTCAAGTTCCCCTTCCGCTTCCGCTCCCGGTTCGCCCCTTGATGTTACACCTACTGCTCCCGACCCGCCATTGCTTCCGACCTGCTTCCCGCTAGTGCCGCGCTGGCGTGCCACATAAGTCGGTACCTTACACGTACTTACACATATTTATCGATTTTGGTTTTATTTATTATATCCGTCACTCTGTATATTAGCCCATACCCGCAGGAGGATCCTTATCCTTTCCTCTTCGGATCCCCTGCTAGGTATGTTCATATTTAGATTAGTATTACATAATAATCTAAAGACCTTCCTCCGTCCAAAAGTCCCCTCTCCCGCTCTGCATCTGACTACCAGTCCCCCCCCATGTCGCCCTCCGATATGATTGAGGACCAACCAGTCCGCATGGACCGTGTCTGCGCCATCGAGGTCACCATGGACGAGATGAAAAGTCAACACGAAGCCACCCACCAGCTTCTGCAAGACGTCCTTGCCAGACTCAGCCCCACACAGGCCCAAAACATGCAAGATCCCCTGCCAACACGTCCTGCCTGCGAGTCCCCTACACCATCTATACCTGCCTCTTCTGCTGGCTGGAAGAAGCTCACCCTTAAACCTTCTTTCCCTCCCGATTTCAGTGGAGACTGGGCTGCCGGAAAGGCTTTCTTAACTTCTTGCCGAACTTACATCCGCCTCTGTCCCGAAGCATTCCAAGACGATCTTACCAAAATTGTCTGGGCCATGTCGTATATGAAGACTGGATGCGCCAACCACTGGGCGACCCACGAATTTGAACAGGAAGCAAAGACCGGCCACCTCCGCTTCATCGACTGGCTAGACTTCGAAGAAGAATTCTGAAAGGACTTTATGCCGCTCAACTCGGAATCCGCTGCCATCAACGTCCTGGAGACAACCGCCTACTTTCAAGGCAAGTGGACGGTTGATGACTACCTCGACCAGTTCCAGGACCTAATTTATGATTCTGGATACACCAACCCGAAAACCGTCGTGGTCAAGTTCCGCCGAGGCCTTGACCATCGGATCTCGACGGCCCTTGTGGGAATGACATACAGAAGACCTTCGGATACGGACCTGGAAGCCTGGTTCCGTCTCGCAGTCCGGATGGATCAGAACTGCGAGGCAGACGAGGCGTTCCACATCTCTCACTGACAACCCTATGTCCTGACTCCCACTGCGAACTGCCCTCTGGCAATGTCCTGACCTGTCCCAACTGCGCCCACCGCGCGCTTTGCCCACTCCAACCCATCCCTGGGTAACCCTGTCCTGATGGACATAGACGCGGCACGGAAGGCCAAGGCCACTCCCAACACCTGCCGGCACTGCGGAAAGACTGGACATTGGGCAAAGGAATGCGACCTCCATTTCAATGTCCGATACATGGACACGGACGAGATAGAAAGGGAATTGGAGAATAAGTTTGCCGCCAAGGACAAAGCATCTGTGGAGACACCGGATGAAGTGGAACCTCCAGTTAGTGTAGAGGATTTTGTATCCCACAGTGGGTGAGCTGTGCGCCCCCGTTGCTAAGTAATAATCGATTTTCTGTTCTTGAAATTACCAAACCAGAAATTGATGAAGACACACAAGAATCTGACACACCTGCACTCCCGCCAACCAAACCCCACAAGCCACGCCGGCCTAAATGGGAAAAATGGATAAAGCGCAAGCTTGTCATCCGTTCTCTCAAGCTAGATGCGAAATGCATTATGCTCCCGATCCATCTAAAGATGACGGACACTATGGAAGAAACATCCACGGAAGCCATGGTCGATACCGGTGCCACCGGAGATTTCATTGACCAGGACTTCATCACCCAAGCGAAACTTCCGACCCACAAGCTGTCCCAGCCGATCCCGGTTTACAACGTGGATGGAACACTTAATGAGGCCAGGAGCAACAGGACGACTGGTACACACTCCTCCCCCTGGCGGAGTTCTCCTACAATAACCACATCCACTCGTCCACACAGCAGATGCCTTTCCTCCTCGACACCAGCCGACACCCCCGGATGGGCTTCGAACTGCATCAACCTGCGTCCTGCATTGAAACTGTCAACGAGTTCACAGATTGGATGAAAGATACCCTCAAGGAAGCCAAGTCGGCGCTGGCTAAGGCAAAGTTGAAAGGACGATATGGCATGGTATTACAACCGCTGCCGCTCCCCCGCACCATCCTTCTCTCCCGGCAACATGGTCTACCTTGACTCTGAAGACATCCAGACCACCTGTCGAAGAAACTCTCACACCGCCATCTTGGCCCCTACCCGGTTGAAAGACGCGTCAGAAAGTACACCTACCACTGATGAGTCCCTCACCAGTCTAGCTGTGTATTTTCGCAATTGGCATATGTTTCGCGAGTATATGAATAATATAACTTGCTAGCATACTATAACCGTATGGTACTAGTCTCATTCCAATAGTCCGACGAAGCTAGGCCCAGAGTTGCCTAAGGAAACCATGATAGAGCTCAAGCGGACTCGGTGCATCGCAGCTAGCTAAACAAAGTAGCCATGATAAATCATTTATATTGCATGAACTCTCAACAACATGAAGCCTTATGCTTAATAATACAAGGTAGAGGTCTTAGAACTCAAATAAGCACCAAGGATGAAGCATTATTACATGTTCTAGAGCGAGCTAGCAAGGGCTAGCGCGATATTAAAGCTGAGCTTCCTTACACGGATGCGTATCTAAATTAGGCCATGCGTCTAACAACACGAGCCTAAGCTAGGGAGCACACATGATTGATTATGCATATCTCGGACTGATAGAGCCAAATCTGATCAGCATGATTGACGCAATGTGTCAAGTGCATCAGTACAATCTCCAAGAAGGGAATGTCGCATGATGTCACATGATGATAGTATCGAGCACACAGGGCTTGTAGTAGAAACACAAGCTATGCTGTCAAATGACGCTAGCAGACCACGAGGGATAATTGGCACCATATGCTAAGATAAGGAGCGGAGCGTCCGCCAAACCAATTAGAAAACTAGCTCAATCGAAAATGATTGAGCCTGATGGATAGAAATGCAAGAGTCGCGCGTATCATCGTGGCCAATGCAAAAACTGAAGAGCGAGGAATTGCCATGGAGAAATCCTCGGCGAGCTCGGTGTGATGTCCATACGGGTGTTACATGTGGGCTAGTACGAAGAATGTAGATGAAAACATGATCTAGATGAGGATCGGGTGCGAGCAGGTATAAAAGCCACTCGTTTTCAAGGAAGGAACCCAGTCAAGCATAACCCAGTCAAGCACATCAAGCAGAGCAGTGACCAAAGCTTTGTATATTGCAATCGCCGCTTAGTCTTGAACGAAGTAGCAGAGGAGTGGATAAACCACGAGCATTATTGCCAGTACACGTATTAGCTCAGTGTTGGGGTCCACAGCATTGGAACCAACACTAAACAGCGAAGTGCAATAATTGTGTTGTTCTGACCTAGCCATTCTAAAGTTGCCAAGTTCACCAAAGAAAGAAAGAACAAGTCATAGTCATAGCTCGAGTCTTGAGCCCATTCCAATTGTTTGATCTGTCCAAGAAATATGGATGCACTCATTCAGTTTTCTAAAGATACAGACAGAGAAGAAGATGGCTCCAGTCTAGTGTTAAGGCATTGCAGAACCCATTGAGATCTTGGGGGACTTATAAACCAAACAATACAATTTCGTTTCTGTCCATAATCTGGCGTGACATACTCAATAAACTACGAGAGCATAAGACTCGAGGAAACAGATAGCAGTGAGCTAGCTTGTTTTACTCAAAGATTTCGAGAGACTAGAGCTTCAGAGAAATAGCCAGCAAGGCTAAAGAGTTATAAAGCTAGCCAACGAGGCTAAAGCACAGAGTCGTCCCAAAGTAAAGCTAGAGTCCAGAGATCAATGAGATCTACAAGAGAGCATATTGTCGCAACCGTTTCCAAAGACAAAGAGTCTTAGCTAGCACAGTAGGGTTGAGGTGGAACATTAGAATTCAAGTCAGACGAGATTTAAGCAAGCTAGCTGCACCATTGCATAACTAGCTAATGCATTCTCAAGCAGAGAACACAGAAAACCCGTCTTAACGGACACACATATATAGCATACACCCAATACCAATTTCATTTTCATTTGTATATAAATTCTACTGCTACTGATAATACGCACCCAATGAAACTCTTCTAAACAAGAGCTGATATTGAGGAGGTGTCACTTTGCCTGCCTGTCCTGCTAGCTAGCTCACTCAAAGTTTACCTTTGAGTTAGTTTTGTTAGTTTCACAGTCACTTACGCAGCAAGCACTTCACCTAAGGAGCCCACCGTGAGGGTGTGTTGCAATCAGAGCAGTAGAATCTTTTATTATTTCGTAGAGTTGAGTTTTACTTGGCTCACCAAAAATTTCATCTTCAAACAGTCGAGGATCTTTGAGAGGGCATGGCGCGCCAGTGAATCTTAGACCCAGAACCACACAGAACTCTCTCAGAGCAGGGTTACATCCTGGAATTCCTCTGTTACCACTTAGATGAAGCTCGCAGGATCCAACCAGCGAAAGAGTAGTTCAGCGAATTTCTGTGAATCAGCACACACAGGCTTCACGCTCGAGTGCACCACCAGAGCAAGATCTAAGCCCGTTAACTGAGCCTCTGAGTTTGCCTTTGATACCAGGTTCATTAGTTTCTCCTTTATCTTCAGTTCGATCTCCTATTATTTCTACAGTACATAATATGACAACCCCAACACAAGCAGCGTCTGGAAGTGCGGCAGCTAGCTTGTCTGCAGCTGTCCCTTCCAGCTCCATACCAGCAGCAGTTCAACCTACTGCTGGGCACCGAAAAATGCCACAACCAGGCGAAAAGAATGCCCCAAAGTTTGAGCTAGACAAGTCGCACGAGCTTCTAAGGTTCTTTGAGCGCATGGATGATTGGTTCTCTGAAGAAGGGATCCAAGGCGACACTGAAAGAAAGAAAAGACTAGTCCACTATACAGACGTGGAAATGGAAAGGCAGTGGAAGGCCTTACCAGAGTTCTCCACGGGGACTTACGAAGCCCTAAAAGAAAAACTCTTAAGGCTATACCCAAAAGCAGAAGAGCTAGGCAGAGGTTCCATGGACAACTTAAAGAAGAAAATGCGGGGCATTGGCAAAATTGGAGTAAACGACTGAGATGTGCTGCTATCTCTAATCAGGATAGTAACCGCCCAGCTAAGCAAGCTCAAAGATATAACACCGCCTATACATACCAACAGGGAACTGGTGGAAATGTTTTTAGGTTGTTTGTCTAGAAAGTTTGTGGCTAGCGTCGCCCAGAAACTGTCTATTCATTGAGTCTCTGCAACAGTAGCCGCTGTAACAGGACAAGGAGGACAGAACCCCCCTAGAAATCCAGAAGATATGTTTGATATCGTAGAATTCATGGAAATAGCCAGACTTACATCAATCGAGAATGCCAATCTATTTGCAAGATATCTAGCTTTGCCTAGCAGCCAAGGTGATAGTAGGGAGACGGCAGTCAAGCTAGAAGAAACCACTGCAGTGGTAGCAGCGTTGAAAGACACGATAGTACTGCAGCAGCAGAACTATAAGCTCATAGATCAGAAGCTAAGCACGCTAGCTAATGTGCAAGCTCAGAACCAGAGCCAGAGCCAGAACAGTGTGTACAATGCTAGGCCAGTGTATAGTAATGCTCAAGTGCAACAAAGTACTACAGGAGCGCCATGTCAGGATGGTTGTTTTCATTGCGGCACACCAGGATGTCACATCAACATTTGTGAAAGCATGAAAGCGCATATGGATAAAGGCTGGATAATTCACGTTGCAGGCTATCTAAAGTTGCCCAATTGCTTGAACATCCCAAAAGATGGCCGACCCATGAAGCAAACCATAGAAGAGCTGAATAAGCCTAAGCCGGGACTTATACAAATGGCTCGGATACGAAAGGAGCACTTTTATCAAGGCACGCCTCAGGCAGAGTCGTATATCCAAATGCAAGCCGCAGATCCAGAGGAAGAAGCCTCAAGAGTGTTAATCGAGCTAATGCATAAAATGGGAGTGGGCAATCTACAGAGAGCCCTGCAGAAAGAGAACTTCCACCTAGCGACCAAGGATAATGACGATGAGGCAGAGCAGGGTTTCTACCAGGCTGATGAAGGCAGCGTATGTTCAGCAGCCGGAGGACTTAAGAAGAAAAATGAACAACCTGAACACTTACCAATGATGGTTCGTTGAAGGATGCTAAGACAGGTGTAACACTCTTTAATCAAGCTGCATGGCATGTTGGAAAAAATATCCTCACTCTCATACATGATAGTGGTGTATCTGATCTATCTAGTGTTCCACTGTACTCAGTCATTGGCCTAGATGCCAAAAATGGTGGCCTGCTCCTGTATTGTGGAACTACATTCACTGAAGGTGGTGTCCATACCCCTTTGATCAAGGCTTCCCTCATCAGGAGCATCATCTAAACATATATGTGCTTGTCTTTTCAATTTCATAATCTGTCACAATCTCTTGATTTCACCTGCTATGTTGAAAGTTTTATGAATGAAGATGAAGGTGTTATCATGGTTGAAAAAGAGAAGAAAGTGTTCAATCCATACAATGTTGTGTTGAAGAGCTTTGATTGTCTTGTTGTTATTGATTAATTTATTTTATGCTGTTTTTCCATTAACATATTGTATTTATTACTGCCAGATTTCATTTGTTATATGATAACACTAAAAATATTGGATATACTGTGAAGTAGGAGAATGAAAATAAGCCACATTTGTTTTAGCTATATACAGAAAGAAAGTGATGATCCATAACTTGATAGAAATTGTATTGAAATAACATAATGCACTAATTATATCAACATTTTGATTTATAATAGCACAAGTTCCACGAATTGCCATGGACCATTTGACTTAAATCTATTTGCACAGGAACTGGGATAACTCTTTGAATAGTTGGATGATACCAACAGGGTTTATAAGTAGGTGGTGCCCAAAATAAAAGACTTGAGGCAACAGATATCCATCCCTGATTTGTAACTTTAACCAAGTCTGTGAATTGGCATTCTGAGGAGATTGATGTTTGATTAATAAGCTCAACAAAATTGGTGAGAGCATGTTCCAACTGTATGGAAAAACAAATCAATGATTGATTATGGAGAAAAAGTGGTAGCATATGAGCATTGTACAACTGGAGTGTCTTGTCTCCTAATGTTGACACAATTTGCATGCCATCTGGTGAGAATGCAAAAGAAGAGACCAAATCCTCATGTTTCTCAAGAGCCTGTTGCAGCTGTTCTTCTGTTTCAGCATTCCATAATCTGATTGTGCTGTCACGTGACCCTGACACAATTTGCTTGCCATCTGGTGAGAATGCAACAGAATAGACTGAATTCTCATGTCCCTTGAGAGGCTGTTGCAGCTGTTCTCCTGTTTCAGCATTCCACAATCTGATTGTCTTGTCAGCCGACCCTGACACAATTTGCTTGCCATCTGGTGAGAATGCAACAGAATGGATCCAATTCTCATGTCCCTTGAGAGGCTGTTGCAGCTGTTTTCCTGTTTCAGCATCCCATAATCTGATTGTGTTGTCCCATGATCCTGACACAATTTGCTTGCCATCTGGTGAGAATGCAACAGAAGAGACCCAATACTCATGTCCCTTGAGAGGATGTTGCAGCTGTTCTCCTGTGTCAGCACTCCATAATCTGATTGTGTTGTCATGTGATCCTGACACAATTTGCTTGCCATCTGGTGAGAATGCAACAGAATAGACTGAATTCTCATGTCCCTTGAAAGGCTCCTGCAGCTGTTCTCCTGTTTCAGCATTCCATAATCTGATTGTCTTGTCATATGACCCTGACACAATTTGCTTGCCATCTGGTGAGAATGCAACAGAAGAAGCCAAATCCTCATGTCCCTTGAAAGGCTGTTGCAGCTGTTCTCCTGTTTCAGCATCCCACAATCTGATTGTCTTATCGGCTGACCCTGACACAATTTGCTTGCCATCTGGTGAGAATGCAATAGAATAGACTGAATTCTCATGTCCCTTGAGAGGCTGTTGCAGTTGTTCTCCTGTTTTAGTATCCCATAATCTGATTGTCATGTCATATGACCCTGACACAATTTGTTTGCCATCTGGTGAGAATGCAACAGAAGAGACAAAATTCTCATGTCCCTTGAGAGGCTGTTGCAGCTGTTCTTCTGTTTCAGCATTCCATAATCTGGTTGTGTTGTCATGTGATCCTGACACAATTTGCTTGCCATCTGGTGAGAATGCAACAGAAGTAACCCAACTCTCATGTCCCTTGAGAGGCTGCTGCCACTGTTCTCCTGTTTCAGCATTCCATATTCTGATTGTCTTGTCATATGACCCTGACACAATTTGCTTGCCATCTGGTGAGAATGCAACAGAAGTAACCCAACTCTCATGTCCCTTGAGAGGCTGCTGCCACTGTTCTCCTGTTTCAGCATTCCATATTCTGATTGTCTTGTCATGTGATCCTGACACAATTTGCTTGCCATCTGGTGAGAATGCAACAGAATAGACTGAATTCTCATGTCCCTTGAAAGGCTCCTGCAGCTGTTCTCCTGTTTCAGCATTCCATAATCTGATTG
>Ga0307508_10001584_pt1 | contig 25383 bp, 21 predicted proteins | sample 9_EM_MG_FD_203089 | JGI IMG/M metagenome (GOLD analysis project Ga0307508, IMG submission 203089) | Populus trichocarpa ectomycorrhiza microbial communities from riparian zone in the Pacific Northwest, United States - 9_EM | ecosystem: Host-associated > Plants > Roots > Unclassified | place... | reverse complement strand
AGTTTCAGGTCGGTCCAGCCCCCGCGTCGGTCGCGGATTCTTCAAGCGTGAAACTCGCCGCTGCGGCCACCTGAGTTTCAGGTCAGCGGGGCCCCCGCGACGGGTCGCGGATTCTTCGGGCGTGAAACTCGCCGTCGTCCTTCACCTGAGTTTCAGGTCAGCGGGGCCCCCGCGACGGGTCGCGGATTCTTCGGGCGTGAAACTCGCCGTCGTCCTTCACCTGAGTTTCAGGTCAGCGCGAACCCCAAATTCACGCTCGCACGACTCCCGATCTCCCGATCTCCCTGTGAAATCTCGGTCCCCGACGATGCTTCAGGAAGCGCACGGCCCGAAGTGTCATCAGCGGGCGTCCGTCCGCACGGCGTTGCCGAGCGACGACACGGAAGTTTCTGCGATTCTGGCTGCGGGGTGGCAGCCCCAATCCGCAGCACGCTTTGCGAGCCCGCCTCACCGCGTTCAGACGATCGCCGCGCTCACGACCTTGCCTGCGGCGATGCGCTTGTCGATGACGTCGGCCGGCACTTGCACGGCAGCGGCCAGGGTTTTTCCGGCTGATTCCAGCGAAGTGAGCGGATCGATATCGCCTCCGGGACCAACCTTGCCGGTCTTCGAGTCGATAGCGACCGCGCCGTAGTCACTGTCCACCACGTCGACGCCGCCGATCACGCCGCCCTGCACGTGCTTGCCGAACAGGGTCATCACGTGGTGGTTCTGGTTGTGGTTACGACCACCGCCGACGTTGCGCTTCAAGGTGCGACCGAACACGTTGAGCGAGGCGAACGTCACCTGATCTTGCAGCCCTGCCGCCACTAGCTCGGTCCAGAGCGTGGTCAAGGTCGTCATGCTGTCGAGCGTGTCTTGCGCTTCCGTGCTCAAGTCGGAGTCGTTGTGGTTGTCGCCGCCGAACGGCATGTGCAGAGTGACGACCGGCGCAACCTTCAGCTTGACCAGCGCGACCGCGGCGATCACTTGGTCGACGGGCGAGTCTTTGTTGGCGGGGTCGACCGGCAAGCGCGTGAGCAGATTGGCCAAATCACCGCCGAGCTTGCGCACCTGGTCGCGGCCGAGCGCGTAGCGATCCAGAAATTGCCTCTGCATCGCCGTGCCGTTGCTCTTCAAATCGGCGCAAATCGCGTCGATTTCAGAGTCACGCAAGCTCGTCAGGCCGGTCAACAAGTCGTCGGGCTCTTCGAACAAGCCTTTCAGGCTGAGCGGGTCGATGTTGCCGAGCGCGCGGCCCTCGAAGGTCATCAGCTCGCTGCCGATCGGAATGGGCTCGGTTTGAATCGTGCCGAGCGCGCTGGCAAGCTCGGACGCGATCAAGCTCGGTAGCATCTCCGAGCCGTTGCCAGTCGCGAGCTTGGCGGCACCCTGCAGGGCCATCACTTTGCGATGCTCCGGGTGCGCGTTGGTGTAGGTGCGGTGATGAAAGAATGCCATGCGTGCGCGCAGCTCGTCGGGCAAGCTGCCCCAACACTTGGCGGCCTTGTACGTGCCCGCGCCGAACGTGACGTCGGCGGCAGCTAAATCCGGAAGCGGACTATGCTCGGCTCCGGGCACGAACGAGCCGGGGGCGTTGGCGTTCAGTGGGTCGCCGTTGCTCGACGTCGCCAAAATCAAGTACTGCGGCGTGGCGGCCTCGGCGTGCGCGACGCGCTCCCCCAAAATCCAAGACTTGGGCAGGCCCGTGGCGAGCGAGCGCAGACCCAAAAGGCCCGCGCCAAACAGCGCGCTCTGTAGCAAAGTACGACGTGGTGTGTTCATGTTCGGCTTCCTCACAGGCCCACCGCCTGAACTTCGGGCGAAATGCAGGCCACCACGAACGACGAGCGCAGCGCCGTGAGCGGGTTGGTGCTCGCTTTAGCGCTTTGAAAGTGTTCTTCCAGGCTGGCGCGCACGGCGTCGTGGCGCGGATTGCCAGCGTCGAGCCCCATCAGTTTCTCGACGAAGGCGTCGAGCGCCGCCTCGGGCTGATTGCTTTGAAACGGCACTGCGGCACCCGCGCCGACCAGCTTCGTCGCCAGCTTCGAGCATAGCTTCTCGACGGCCGCGTAGTGAAAGAGCCCCGTCACTGCCGTCTGCACCGGCTCGGCGGCGCCGCGGCTGAAGTCGTCTTCCGGCACCAAGTTGGCGAAGCTGGCTGCCACGCCGCACGCGTCCGGCGTGCCGAGCCGCGCGTCGAGCAGTTGGCAGAGATGCTGTTTGCGCGTGATGCTGACGAAGGGCGCGCTCGTGCTGGCCGTTTCCGTGACTTGTGCGCCGGTGACGAGCGGCGAGCTCATCAGCTCCACGAGCAGCGTCTTGAAGTCGAACTTGCTGTCGGCGAAGGCCTGCGCGACCCGCACAAATTCCGGATCCTTGGCGCTACAGGCCTGCGAATTGGCCCAATAGCAGAGCTTCTGCGTCCAGCCCGCGGCAAAACCGGGATGGTCGGCCAAGGCCTGCGCGAAGTCGTCCATGTTGCCGCCGTCGTGCACGTAGCCTTGGAAGGCAAACGACGGCGTGATGGCGCTGGGCTGCTCGGGGCGCTGAAAGCTGTAAGAGTAGTTTTGCGCGAAGTACTCGCGCATCGGGTCGAGGAATTGATGACAGCCGTAACAAGTCGTGCCCGGCGCCGCGTGCTCGGTCGCGAGCCCATCGAGCCTGACCGGCGTCGTCGAGTCGGCGGGCGAAAAGATCTCTCCCAGCGACACGATCACGGTCTGGCTGGTGGTGACCGAAACTGATTGTCTTCGTTGGTCTCCCAGTTTGCCAAGAACGCCGGCGTCGTGAAAAAGCCCAAGCGCGGCTGGCGCAGCGCGATGCTCGTGGCAGCAGCACGCAGCGAGCCAAGATCGTAGAAGATGGGCACAGCCTTGGCGGTCTTGGCGAGGCCGATGTCGACGAAGCGCCAGTCGCTGAAGTCGGCGTCCGTGAAAGCCGTATCATCGAAGCGGTATTGTCCGGCCATCACGCCCTTGCACTGCACGAAGCCGAGCAGCATCTCGAACAGCGAATCGGCATTGATGACGCCGACGTCACAAGTCGCGGGCAGCGACGCCACCTGCCAAACATGGTTCGCGACCGAATAGTCGAGCGGTAGCGGCGCGGCGGGCATGTCGGCGCTCGGGTCGCGAATCACCGTGTGCTTCTCGGCCTTCAGCTCAGTCTCGGTGCGCTCCAGGTACGCCAGGGCCGACAGCGTTGCCGTGGTGACGGCCCAATGCTTGGTGGTGAGCACTTCGGTGAACGGTCGACCGCTTTGCACGACGTCGGTCGCCGTGCGCACGAACGACTCTTGCAAGTTGGACTTGATGGCGGCAAGTAACTTCGGGTTACCGCGCAGGCGCGTGAACTGCGAGTCGAGCGTGCCGACCAGCTTCTGCTGCAGCGCGACGCGCAAGAAGTCGCTCAGCTTGTCTCCGAACTCGGGCGTCGCGAGCCAGGTGCCGACCAGTGCTTTGAGCGCCGCCGGATCCTGCGTCACGCTGGCGACTTCGGCGCTGCTCGCAGCGCTACCAGTGAGCAGCGTTTTGACCTTGTTTACGTAAGACAGCGCAGCCACCGGCTCGAAGGCGGCGGGCGGCTCGGTCGCCACCGTTGCACCCTGGGCAATGCTCGTGACCCAGCTCTCGAAACAGCTGAGCGTGTCGGTGGAGACGCCCGTCTGACTCCCGAACGGCATCATCACGCCGCACGGCGACGACTTGAAGCGCACCGGATCGATCAGTCGCAAGATCAAGCTAGCGTCGACGTTCGCCGGATCGACGAACAGCGCGCCACCGCAGGCCTCGCTTTGCGAAGCTACCCCGAGCAGCCGCTGGTCGACGCCCGGCGACAGCAAATCCAAGTTGCCTTGGAAGCGCTCGCCGTGACAGCCGGCGTTGGTGCAGCCGTTTTCCGGCTGCGCCAACAACGCTTTGATGTCGCACTTGCCGCCGGGCCCAAAGTCTCCGGTTTCGGCGCCGGTCGGCGGCGGGTCGTTCGGCGACGTCGGCGAGGGGGTGGCGGTCGTGGCGGCGTGCGGCTTGGCCGGGCTGGTCTCGCAAGCCGCGGCGAGCAGCAGCAGACCGCCGACCAGAAAAGTCACACCAAAGCGAGCGGAGGGTGGATGAGAGGGTGGCAAAACGGGCTGCACGCTTGCTTGACGGGCCAGACGGCAAAACCCGACACGCTTTTCTGCTTCCAGAAAATTGCTCAGTCTTTTCGGGATATTGGCGCCTCGCCCAGCACCCGATGCAGGCTCACTTGCAGTTGGCTGTCGACCAAACCGAGCAAGCTGTCGAGCTCCGACGGGCTGAGCGCGAGGCGGGCACGCAGGCCTTCGCGCGTGCTGGCGCGAACGGTCTCGCGCAAGTCGACGAGCCAGCGCTGCACCGTGCGGCTGGTGACGCCGTACATCACGCCGATCGCCGAGGGCGCGAGCTGTTCGATGAACGAAAGTTTCAGCAGCGTCACTTGGCGCGCGTCGAGCTGCGACAGGGCATTTTCGAGCACGACTTTGAAATCGGCCGCGTAGCGCAGCTTGAGGTAGTCAAGCTCCGGATCCGTTGCGACGCCCGGGCTGTCGAGCTCGCGCGGCGCCTGCTGTCCTTTGCGAGCGCGCCGTAAATCGAGCAGGCAGCGCGTCGCCACCATGCGCAGCCACCCGCCGAAGGGACCGCGACCTGAGTACTGTGTGATGCGCGCGTGTTGACCCTCTGCAGGCACGAACAGGCGCGTGCGCACCAGCTGCTCGAGCTCGCCGGCTTCGGCCGCCGCGCCCTTGAGCTGCGTGGTTAGCAGCGCCAAAAAGTCGCGCTCGAAGCGCGCGAAGGCAGCACGGTCACCCCGCGCCAGCGCCCAGGCCAGGTACATGTCCTCGACATGAAGCTCGGACAGCTCTCGCTCGGGCTCGCTGGCGGCGGCCAGTCGCTGGCGGAGATTTGCGGCAAATTCCGCGGAATCTAGCTGAACTCCGGGGGTCGCAAGCTGGGCGGCTTCGATGCGACCGAGCACGTCCATCGCGCGCATCTTGCTCGCTCGCTCGGGCGAATGCAAACCTAGCCAGGTGCCCGACGCGAGCCCGTGCGTGGACGACGAAACGCTGTTTGCGTTCGCGCGCGGCGAGCTCGCCGAAATGGAGCTTCAGCGCGTCGAAGCGCACCTGCAAGATTGCGCCGACTGCCGCGCGGTCCTGGCCGAGGCTGCTCGCTCGCTCGAGCCGGGCATAGCGGAGGCTACCGGCTCGGACAGCGGCGGCCCGACCAGCATCGCACGCTATCGGATCATGACGCTGCTCGGCGCCGGAGCCGCGGGCGTCGTGTACCGCGCCTTCGATCCGCAGCTCAAACGCGAGGTCGCGCTCAAGTTGTTGCGCCCAGAGCTCCACGGTGCGTCGCCCGAACAATCGGCACGCATGCTGCGCGAGGCGCAAGCCATGGCGCGCCTTTCGGATCCGCACGTGGTCGCCGTCTACGATGTCGGGCTGCACGAAGGGACCGTGTATTTGGTGATGGAGTACATCGACGGCCACACGCTGAGCGCCTGGCTCGGCGCCGAGCCACGTAGCACACCCGAAATTCTCGCGGTTTTCGCGGATGCGGGGCGAGGGCTCGCGGCCGCGCATCAAAAGGGCTTGGTGCACCGCGACTTCAAGCCTGAAAATGTGCTGGTCGCCCGTGACGGTCGCGCTCGCGTTACCGACTTTGGTTTGGCGCGTGAGAGCGAGTCCTGGCTCGCGGAGCGTCAGGTCGACGATCAGGCGAGCACGGAGCTGTACGCGCCGACGCGCGGCCTGGTCGGCACGCCCGCGTACATGGCGCCCGAGCTGTTCGAAGGTGGGCTGGCGAGCGCGGCCAGCGACCAATTTGCGTTTTCGGTGGCGCTGTTCGTCGCGCTGTTCGAGCAGCATCCGTTCAAGGCGGGCGAAGGCATCGCGCTCAGCGAGCTGGTCACGCGTGTGCGCGCGGGCACGCTGCAAAGGCCGCCGCTCACGAGCGCGCTCAGCGAAAGACTTTTCGACGTGTTGCGCCGCGGCTTCGCGTCGGCGCCGTCGGCGCGCTTCGCTGACTTGCCGGAGCTTCTGGCCGCGCTCGAGCGAGCGGCGGGGGCGCGGCGTGGCAGGCTGATAGTTGGCCTGGGCGCTGTGGGGTTGCTGCTGGCCGGCCTTTTGACGCTGCGTTTCGGCGCGCGGCCTAACGCGGCGCAGCCCTCGAAAGCCGCTGCCGCCGTCACGGCCCCACTGGCGCCCGAAGACAGCGCGAAGCCGCCGCGACCAAGCGACAACCTTGCGACGTCGTCAGACTCCGCCGCCCGGGTGCCCGCGCCGCCGTCGGCATCGCTCACTGCGCCCGTTGCGCCCACCGCAGCGGCCCCCGAAAAGCGCCGGCCGCCGAAGCCCACCGATGTGCGCTACAAGGACTGGCTGAAAGACCCGTTCTGAATGCTCGCTGCTCGCATCGCTCGTGCGCTCGCTGCCGCTTCGCTCTTGGTCAGCGCCTCCGCGGTCGCGGCCGAGCCCAGCGCCGAGGCGCGCCGTCTATACGCCGAGGGCAAAGCCCAATACGCGCAAGGGCACTACACCGAAGCCGTCACGCTGTTCGAACGCTCGTACGCGCTGTCCGAGTCGCCAGCGTTGCTCTTCAACATGGCACAAGCCCACCGCCTCGCCGGCCCCGACCACTGCACAGACGCCGTCGCGCTCTACAAAAGCTACCTCGCAGCCCAGCCCGACGCCGAAAACAAAAAAGAGGTCGAAGAGCGCATTCAAGACCTCGGCGACTGCGCCCCTCAACAAGCAGCGGCCCCTGCGCCCGCCGTGCCCAGCGCGGAAGCGCGCATAGCCGCGCCGGCGCCCGCGCGCGCGACGCCTCCGCCCGTCGCTCCGTCGCCGCCCCCCAAGTCAGCGCTGGTCACGCAAAATCCCTCACATTTGCCCACCGGCCCCGTGCTCGTCACCGGCACGGGCGCCGCGCTGCTCGTCGCCGGCGGCGTCCTCTACGCCCGCGCCTGGAGCAAACACCACGAAGCCGAGAAACTCTGCCCCTGCTACCCCGGCACCTACTCGAGCTGGGAAGTCCTCACCAACGTCAGCTACGCGCTACTCGCAGTCGGCGGTGCCACCCTCGCCGGCGGCATCACCTGGTGGATCGCCACCGAACCCCGCACCACCACCCAACCCGGTCGCGCCCTGCTCGGCATCTCCGGCAAGTTCTAAAAGCCCAGGCACAAGGGCGCCACTCCGTAGCAGGGCGCGTCTGCGCGTCAACGCGCGCCACCAGGCCAAGCCGCGCGCCACTGCGCGGCGCCGCCGCCGCGCACGCGCGTCACCGCAACGCAACCAGCAGTGATGAAGTACCACAGGCTCACTCGTCCCCACCTGTCACCGCCTCGTTTCCTGCTGCGGCCGCTGCTCAACGGCGGTACGCTGGGCGGGCCAGAAGGTTCCGTGTCAGCGACGCTATGGACTCACCTAAGGTAACCGCGGTTCACGCGAATCCAGCGCACTCCTTCAGCAAGACCACGGCGAAGGAGATTGAGCTTGTCGCCGGCCTCGGTGTAGTTGGCGATGCGCACTTCGGAGCCCGAGTGCAACACCGGTCCCGGGTCGTCGTCGATCCCACCCAACCCAATCTCCGGCAGGTGCACCTGCTTCACGCCGAATTGCACGATGAGCTCCGTGGCGAAGGGCTCGTCGTTTCCCCCGGCGACCTTGGAGAGAACATCACAACGCGCGGGCTGGATCTGCTCAGCTTGCCCACGGGCTCGGTGCTCAGACTCGGCGCCGACGCCCTCGTAGCCATCACCGGACTTCGCAACCCATGTAAGCAGATCGACGAGTTCCAGTCTGGTCTTCTCCGCAGGGTGGCGCACAAGCGTGCGGACGGCACCGTCGTGCGCAAGGCTGGCGTGATGGGCGTCGTAGTAGCTAGTGGCGTCGTCCGTCCCGGAGACGCGATCGAGGTCGCCCTCCCACCTGGTCGACCGATTCCCCTCGAACGAGTGTAGCCGACGAGCAAGCCGCCCGACGAAGGTTTGAAGCTGACAAGAAGCTCGCTCGCGCTCGGCCTTTGCGGCCTAAACCTGGTACGTTGGGCGGGCGAGAGTCGGACTGCAACCTGCGCAGCCGTGATCCCTACAACCCCGCCGGACGAGTTTGAACGAATGACGATGCGTCGGCTATTGATGCTCGTTGAGACGACTGTCGGGGGAGCCTTGGGCTGCGTCGGGGCATTCGCGGTTGCGAAGGGGCTGTTTTCTCACGACTGGGATTCATACGACGGTAGTGGGGGCCCTATTCTATTGGGGCTCATCCTTCTGACCGGCGCAGCCGTGTTCGGTCTTGCCGCTCGGTTCCTTCGTGGTACCCGACGCTCAAGCTGGGTGCCCCAGCTCATGCCGCTAGCCATCGTAACTTGGATCGTTTGGAGGCTCCTCACTTACTCCCGTGAGCCAGTCCCCGTCCCCGTCCTCCGGCAGCCACTTTCCGGCTTGCTGCAGTTCGATCGCGACGATCCAGCGACGCGGCAGATCGCAACTTCTTCGACCAACGGCGCCCAACTCGTGCACTGAACCACGAAGCAGGACGGCGCAACGCCCAACCCATGATCATCGTCTTGAATGGCCCGCTCGGAGTAGGAAAGTCGACGCTTGCCGAAGCGCTCGCCGAGAGCATCGACCAGTGCGTGATGCTAGATGGCGATCAGCTCGTCGCGGCAAATCCTCCGCCAGCCAATCAGATCGAGTACTTGCACTCAACGATCGGCCTGCTGATCGCGCACCATCGGCGCTTTGGTTATCGCCACTTCGTCATCAACCACCTCTGGAGCACGCCCGCGGCTCTCACCGACCTACGTCGCACACTTCTTGATGTCGACGGCGCTGGCGACATTCGCTGCTTTCTCCTCACTCTTGCATTGGAGGAGAATCTCGGCCGAATTCAGCGTCGCCAGGCTGCACGCGCCATCGACGAACAGGAACTCGAACAGCGCACTTTGGCCGAAGAACGGGAAGCTCTGTTCAAGGATGGCAGTGGCGACCTGGGCGACCCATTCGATGTCTCGGCCCCGCCGATGGTTCTCGTCGCGACACTTCTCCACCACCTCGGCCTGCGATGAAGCCGTCGCTCTCCGACTTTGTCAGACGACGAATCTGCTTGGCCCAGACCAAGCAAGCCTGAGCGACACCCCGCAGCAGCGGTTGTCGCCGTTGGGCCAGTGTGTATACTTAGGCGTATGCCGCGCATGCAGGTCTACTTGCCTGATGACCTCTACAAACTGGTCAAGAAGGGTCGTCTGCCAGCCTCTGAATTGTTGCAAGATGCGGTGCGAGCCGAGGTCCGCAGGCGCGAAATCCTACGCGAAGCGGATCGCTACATCGTCGATTTGAGCGCCGAGGTGGGTGAACCTTCAACGCGACAGCGCGCTCGAGCGGCAGCCATCGCCAGGGGCATTGTCGAGCGGCGGCCCCGCAAGACAGGCTAGCTCCAAGTGTTGATCCTCGACTCCGGTGGCGTGACTCGCCTCGCCGAACGTTCGAAGCGGACCTTGGCCTTGGTCTTGGCCCTGCGCGAGGCGGGTTTCTGGCCACCGCTTGTCCCCTCTGTCGTTCTCGTCGAGTGTCTTCAAGGCCACGCGGGTCGCGACGCCGTCGAGAACAAGTTCCTCAAGACTTGCGACATCACGCCGACCGTCTCCGAAACGCTCGCCCGGCGTGCCGCGCTCTTGCGCAGGCGTGCCCGACGCGGCTCCGCCATCGACGCGCTCGTCGTCGCGTCGGCTGAGCCAGGCGGAACCGTGATCACGACCGACGCCGGCGATCTCGAAGCGCTGGCGGCCCACGCGCAAGACGTCAACGTCGTCGCAGTCTGAGGCCTCGATGCGAGCAGACCTGTGCAGCGCTACTGCTGGATCTCCTCGTCATGAATGCGCTTTTCGACAATTGGCGTTCGAAGGTCGGAGATCGACGCGTCGGTGGAGCTGTATCGGCGACTGAGCTCGCGCCTCGCCGGGTGACGACGCAGCTGTTGTGTTTTGCCCCGACACGAGCGCCGAGGTTCGCGAGCGCTGCGAGTGGCGGACTCGGGAAGCCGCGCCTCGTCCCCGTCATCCGATCCGGAGCCGCCCAATCCGGCCAAACCTCGCGCTTCTTGGCGCTCGCGCCTGGGAACCTTGCTAGCGGCTCGCAGCACAAATACAAATTTGGGCGGACCTGCGAGATCGACATGACGCCCAGCACCCCGCCGCGTTGGCGAGCGCCCTATCGGATCGAGACGTCGAGGCTAAATCTCGGCGCGCTCGGTCCCGAACACGTTGACCAGCTGCACGAGGTTATCCCGAGGAACAGAGCGCACCTCGCCGCGGCCATGCCGTGGGCGCACACGGAGCCGCTGTCCTATGAAGCGAGGATTGACCTGCTACGGCAATGGCGAGCCAACTTCGATCTGGGTCTGGACTTCGCGCTAGGCATTTTTGAGCGACCGACCAACCGCTACATCGGCGGGACTGGCCTTCATCCGAGAATCGGTCCCCAAGCGTTGGAAATCGGATACTGGATCGCTGCCGACCGTCAGGGAAACGGCTTGGTCAGCGAGGCCGTCACTGCATTGGTAGCGGTGGCGTTTGAGACGATGGGTGCACGCCGGTTGGAGATCCGATGCTCGCCGCAGAATTCGAGGAGCCGCGCGATTCCGCAACGACTCGGATTTCAGCTGGATGGTGTGCTGCGTGAAGGCGGCGTATCCGCTACCGGTGAGCTCGAGGACAAGATGATCTGGAGCCTCCTCGCTAGCGAATACGCACGGCATTCGCTCTTTTTTTGCCCGAGACCGAACCTCTTCAACGTGCTCGGTGAGCGCGTACCGTAGACGCGAACGCGATGTCTCTTTCACCAGCTCAGCGCAGCGCTATCGAGCACGTCGCGGTGCAAGCGAGAGCGCGCCGAACCCAAGCCCTCGCCGAGCAAGACGATATCCGGCGTATGTGTGACCTGTCGGCCGGCGAGCTCCACGACGCTCTCGTCAGCATCAAGCTGCACGCGCGCGTTGCTCTTCACTTTCATCCGGACCGGCCCGACCTTACCGGGCACACCGTCGCCCAAGCCTTGCTGAGGGACGGGCGCTATCGCAGTCAGTTCGAGACGGGGCTGTCCAACGGCGGGTTGTCCGCCAACCCCGGCGGGCGGCGAGATGTGTGCGAACAGCTGCTCTTCGCTGGCGCGTATCATTCGCCCGTCGCGAACAACGCAGAGCGGCCAAAGTACGGTTCGCTGGCGCTGCTACGCCACGCGCATGGCCCATCACCACGCTTCGGTTCGTGCTACCTCGTCCTGGCTGCCCCGGCATCGCGCCGCTGCACGTTCACGTATCTGGATTCGCACGAAGGAGCAATCGAGCGCGGCAGCATCGAGGAGTTCGACGACGTGTTTGCGGCGTTGCTTCGCAGCGTCTTCCATCACGAGCTTGGTCTCGGTGAATCCGGCCTGACTGTGCCGAGCTTGCTTGGTCGTCTACGAAACGAACTGCCGCTGCCTGTCAACGCGACCGCGCACTTCCCCATTGTTCGAAATCTGAACCACTACATCGAAGCTCAAGTCCACGGCGACGTGCTTCTGAGCCAAGATGTCGACGCTCTGATTGTCGACCCATCGTTCCGAGACACAGATACCGGACGTGTCCTAGACGACCTGTGCCGGCGCTACGCCATTGCACTCCACTGGCATCCAGGATTTCTGCTTTCCTGCGCGGAGGTGCCGCGTGACTTCCGAGGCCCAACGATGCCTTCGCTCGCGGAGCGAGTCGCAATTTCCAACATGGTCGACGCTAGTGCGATTGGCGCCGCGGTCCGCGACCTGCAAGCCCACCCCGACGACTGGAGTGATCGCGGAAGCCCCGACGAGGTGCTACAAGAATTGAAGCTGCTGTGGCACGTGCTCGTGAAGTATGGCCGGCCCGCTCAACCGAGCGCAGAGAGGTCGCTTCCGCTGAACCAGGGGCAACGGTGATTACGACCGAGATTGGCGATCTCGAGGCGCTGGCGGCCCACGCCGAGGATGTCAACGTTGTCACGGTCTGACGGTCGTCGCCGTCGGTCAACGTCCGACCCCAGCAGCCTGGCGGCGGATCGCTGGGCTGAGCGCGCGATCACAATCGGGGCGCGTGCGTGACCTTGCCGAGCCCTATGCTAAATTGGCGCCATGCCGAACGCCGCCGAGTTGGCTGTGGACTCTTATGTCCGCGCCTGGAACGAACGCGATCCCGCCGCGCGCGCGGTCTTGATCGAACGCTGCTTCGCCGCAGACGGTCGCTTCGTCACGCGCAGCCGCGAGATTCGCGGCCGCCAAGCGCTTGCCGATTACATGACCAGCTTCCTGGCAGATCCGCAAATCGTGCGCGTGCGCTTGAGCAGCGCGCTCGATGCGAGTGGCACCACGTTCCGCTTTCGCGGCGTGGTCGAACGCCGTGACGGCACGAAGCCCGAGGCGTTCGACGCCGGAGAGATCGACGCCGACGGGCGCATCTCGTTGCTACTGACGTTTGCGGGTCCGCTCGCTGACGTTACAACTTGAATCGGCCGGCCGTGGTGAGGGCGCTCATCCTCGTCATGTTGCGGTCGGATTGGGATCCGCACGCAGGCGGCGGAGCCGTGGTCGTTTCTGATGGGATCTCGTTGCTCGCGTCGGCGGACGCGCCGCTTGGCTCGACTGCTTACGCGGCGCTCAATCGAATTCGCAGATGAAGGCGTGGGGCTCGCTGCAGACGGCGTCGGCGAATTTGTCGCCGGGGTTTAGCATCAGGCAGCCTTGGCTTTGGTTGGTGTCGTCGGGTTGGCCGGGGGCGAAGGCGGCGGGGTCGACGGGCGTACCGTTGTGCCAGACGAATTGGTTTTCGACGGCGCTGTCACTGGCGTCGAGCCAGGCGGCGACGCCCACGTTTTTGCCGACGAATTGCCGCTCGGCGTCGGTTTCGAGCGCCGCCAGGTGTCCGCCGTCTTGGTTGCAGCGCACGCGTGCGGCGTCCGCTGCCAGCGCGCCGGTGTGCAGCCGGTACGCGTGATGGTCGAGCGGGTACACGAATGCGGGCGAGCGCTCGCACACGAAGCCGAGCTTGGCGGCGCAAGTTGCCGAGCTCCAAGCGCTGCTGTTGGGCTCGGCGTCGAGCGCCACGCAGCGCAGCGCGGGATCGCGCGGCTCGCCAGGTGCAAAGGCGGTGTATTTGGTGCCTTCGCCGGTCACCCAAGTGTCGCCAGTGTTGGTCGTGAGCAAGCCGAGCCAGTAGCGGCCGCTCAGCATGAGCTTGGCAACGACGTCGTTGCTTTCGGCGTCGGAGGTCACGGTCCACAGGTCGCCGCCTTCGCTTTGGCAGGCCGCGCGCGCTTGCGGCTCGCTTTCGCTGTCCGTGTGTAGGGTGTAGCAGTGGGCGCTAGCGGGGCGAAAAAACGAGTCTTTGGTGGCGCCGCACAGCATGCAGCCCTTCGTGCACGGCTCGGTGTTGTTCACGTCGGCGTCGTCGCACTCTTCGACGCCGGTGCGGACCCGACCGTCGCCGCAAGTCGCCCAACTGCAGCTACTGAGGCACGAATCGGTCTCGGACTTGTTGCCGTCGTCGCAGGCTTCGTGGCGGTCGAGCGTGCCGTCGCCGCACTTTGGCGTGGGCGCGGACGCCACGAGCATGCAGCTGCTGCTGCAGGGGTCGCCGGGCGTGCCGTTTTTGGCAGTGCCGTCGTCGCACTGCTCGACGAATTCCCTCACGTAGCCATCACCGCAGCTCGCGTCGAGGCAGCCTTCGACGCAGGCGTCGTTGTTCAGCGAATTGCCGTCGTCGCATTGCTCGCCGCCCTCTTTGCGACCGTTGCCGCACACCGCCGGCTCGATGTGGCAGGTGTCGCTGCAGCCGTCGCCCGAGATGCGATTGCCGTCGTCGCAGGCTTCCTCGCGGCCGACGAAGCCGTCGCCGCAGACGCCGTTTTCGAGCGCGCTCCAATTCAAGCAGGCCGGCCCGAGCGCGACCGCGCCTGGCAAAACCAGGCAGAGCCGTGTGCAAAAGGGGACGCGCAGCCTCACCCGCCGACCGTATCCCCGCTACCAGCGCGGGCCAAGGCCCACCGGCGCCGCCCGCGAGCCCTCAGCCGTCCGCTGCCGCCAAGGCGTTGCGAAAGAAACTTGAGCTTTGCGCCAGCTCTTCGACGTAGCCGCGCACGTCTTCGCGCGCTTGATGGCCCAGCTTCGCGAACGGAATGACGTGCTGGGTCGGCACATAGCGGAAGGTGAAGTTGATGCGCCGCGTTCGGAAGCTTTCGATTTCGGGAGGGAGCGTGATTTTCGCGCGCCGGTCGACGCGCTGCACGCGATGAAACACGCGGTCTTTGAAGAAACTACCGCCGAAGACCTGCAAGCTGTTGTCGTCGAGCCATTGCGTCACCAGCGGCGCCTCGCGTTCACCGATGCGCCGAGACTGCACGAATTGAAACAGCGCCCGCTCGCCGATGGACAGCGACGCCACCGGGCCCGGCTCGAAGTCGCGGTGCTCGCCGACACGCGCGGTGTCGATCCACTTCTCGCCTTCGCGGCGCGCGCCGTAAAAGTTGACCAGGCACGTGTTCAACTTGTAGCCGTCGGGAATATCTTTGCGTGGGAATAGTTTGGCGATGCGGCGCTCGGTCTCGGCCACGACCCGCGACAGCACTTCCGGAAACGGCTCGGCGGCCACACACCTGTCGATGGTGCCGCGCGGCGGCCGGTAGTAGTCGAGGCAGGCGAACTGCCAGTTGCCGAGCCAGTACACGGGCCGGAGCAGTGTGCGTTGCTGCTCGCCCGCCGGAGGCTCGCGCCGCGTGGAATAGCGCTGTTCCCAAATCGGCCGGAGCGTCCGGAGCCACGCGAGCAGCTGCTCGCGGTCACGGGCCTTCAAAAACCCAGGGAAGTAATGATGTCCCCGCGGATCGTGAAATTCTCTGACAGTCATCAGGCGGGGGGCGGGAACGGGAGAGCGAGGAGCGGGGCCCCGCGGTACGGGACAGCGGCCCCGCGGTACGAGACAGCCAAAGCGATGAAAATGCGCTTACACGAGCGTGGCCGGAGCGTGAAGGGGGCTATACTGCTCGGATGCGTTTTCTGGAGCGGATCGGCCGCGCACTTCTGATCCTGACCGTGTTCGGCATCGCCTCGTACTTCTCGATGCAGTCCGGCACCGGCGGCTTGTGGCGCGGGCTCGAATCCGCGCACGCCGTGACCGCGCCCGGCCAGCCGAAGACGCCCTACGACCTGACGCAGTTGCTCGCTGTCAACGAAACGCTGAACACGATTCGCACCAAATACGTGGACCCCAGCCGCGTCAAGCCGCGGCAGATGTTCCTGTCGGCGCTGAACGAGATTCAACGCGAGGTCGCGCAAGTGATCGTGCGCCACGAAGACAAGGCGAAGGTCGTGAGGGTGCAGGTCGACAGCGAGACGGCCGAGTTCCGGGTCGACGACGTGCAGGGTCCGTGGGACGTGGCGGCGCGGCTGCGTCAAGTGTTCGCGTTTCTGCAGACCAACCTCAAAGACACCGAGGTCGATTTGCGCGAGGTCGAGTACGCGGCCTGCAACGGCATGCTGCGCACGCTCGACCCGCACAGCGTGTTTTTGAGCCCCGAGGCGTACCGCGAGATGAACTTGTCGACGTCCGGCCATTTCGGCGGCCTCGGCATCGTGATCTCGATTCGCGACCAAGCCTTGACCGTGATGCGCCCGATGCCCGGTACTCCGGCCGGGCGTGCCGGCTTGAAGCGCCTCGACCGCATTACCAAGATCAACAACGAGTCGAGCCTGAACATGCCGCTCGATGACGCGGTGGGCCGCCTGCGCGGCAAGCCGGGCTCCAAAGTCACGGTCTGGATCCACCGCGACGGCACCGACGGTTGGAGCGGCTCGCGGCCGTTCGAGCTGACCCGCGAGGAGATTCAGGTCAAATCCGTCGACTACCGCGCGCTCGGCGGCGGGGTTGGCTACATTCGCTTGAAGCAGTTTCAGGCTTCGTCTTCCGACGAGCTCGACGAGGCTTTGGCCGAGCTCGGCAAAAAAGAGAAGATCAAGGGCCTGGTTCTGGATCTGCGTGGCAATCCGGGAGGATTGCTGGAGCAAGCCGCCAAGATTGCCGACCGCTTCCTCGAAGACGGCGTGATCGTCTCGACGGTCGGCACCGCGGAGGGCCGCGAAGAGAAGCGCGCCACGCGCCACGGCACCGAGCCGAATTACCCGATCGCCGTCTTGGTCAACGGCTCCAGCGCCAGCGCCAGCGAGATCGTGGCCGGCGCATTGAAGAACCTCGACCGCGCCGTGATCGTCGGCCAAACGACATTCGGCAAGGGCTCCGTGCAGCTGGTGTTTCCGAACGTCACGCCCGAGCACGCCGCACTCAAATTGACGATCGCGCAGTACCTCACGCCCGGCGACATTTCGATTCAAGGCGTGGGCGTCGCGCCCGATGTCGAGCTCGATCCGATGACGGCCGACACGCTGGAGATGGACCTGTACCGCTCCGAGCACGGCCTGCGCGAGCGCGACTTGACCAAGAGCCTGACCGGCGCCGCCAAGCACCCGACGGAAGCATCGTTCTTCCGCATGCGCTACAATTTGCCCGAGAGCGAGCGCGCCAAAATCCGTGAGCGAGGCGGCGACATCGAAGACGAGTTCGAGCTCGACACGCCGATCAAGATCGCCCGCGATTTGGCCGGAAAAATGGCGCAGGGCAAGCGCCAGGACCAGCTGCGCGGCGTCAAACCGGTGCTCGAGAAGCTGCAGTCGACCGAAGTCGACGCCATTGCCGCCGACCTGAAGCGCATCGACATCGACTGGACGGCGCCGCCCAAGGACTTGCCGAACGCGCCCAAGCCGAGCGAGTTCGAGGTCACGACCAAGACCGATCGCCCGGGCGACACCGTGACGTCCGGCGACAGTATGAACCTCAAGGTGTCGGTCAAGAACAAGGGCAGCGCGCCCGTGTACCAGCTGCGCGCCATCACCAAGAGCGACGGCCCTTACTTCGACGAGAAGGAGTTGGTGTTCGGCAAAGTGATGCCAGGCGAAACCAAGACGGCCACCGTGCCGCTCGGCTTCTGCGACATCGACGGCCACAAAGCCGGTTCCACCGAGCCGTTGCCGCTCGACGCCAAACGCGTGTGCAAGGTGCCGCTCGACGCCGACACGCGCTCCGACGTGGTCAAAGTGCGCTTCTTCGCCGAGGGCTCCGAGCCGCCGCAAGAAGCAGAAATTCGCACCACCATCAGCGCGCAGCCGCAGCCGACCTTCGCCTACACCTATCAAATCGCCGACAATCGCCCCGGCAACGGCGACGGGCAGATTGCGCGCGGCGAAGGCGCGACCGTCTACCTGACGGTCAAGAACGTCGGCAAGGGCAAGTCGTTCGAGACACAGGCCAATCTGCGTAACCTCACCGGCGACGGCCTCTTGCTGCACGCCGGTCGCTTCGACGTCTCCAACATGAAGCCTGGCGACTCACGCACCGTGGCCTTCACGTTCGACGTGCTCGACGAGCTTCAAGAAAGCTTCGTCAACTTCGAGCTCAGCGTCACCGATCGCGATCTGCGCGTCGGCTCCAGTGAAAAGGTCAAGCTGCCGCTGACCAAGAGCCCGCTGTCGCTGGTCAAAACGCAGGGCAAGGTGGCGCTGCAAAGTGTTGCCGGCGTGCGCGGCCAACCGCTCGGGGCATCCCCCGTGGTGGCCGAGCTCGACAAGGGCATGGTCGTCGAAAAGCTCGCCACTTTCGGCCCGTATACCAAGGTCAACCTCGGCGACGACCGCTTCGGTTTCGTCGAAACCAAGGCGCTCAAAGACGGCGCAGCGGGAGCCGTGAAGGTGACGCTCAAGCCGCTACTGTCGCATTCGCCGCCGCAGCTCGACGTCACGCCCGCCAAGCTGTCGGTCAAAGACGCCAAGGTTCACATCGAAGGCCAGGCCACCGACTCCGATAAGGTGCTCGACGCTTTCATCTTCGTCGGCGCGCGCAAGGTCTTTTACCAGTCGAATCGCAAGGCCGACGACCAAACCAAGCTCAAGTTTTCGCTCGACGCGGACCTGCAGCCCGGCATCAACATCATTACCGTCGTCGCCCGCGAAAGCGAAGACACCACCAGCCGCTACACCATGATCGTCCGTCGCGACGGCGCGAACGGGGAGGCGCTCAAGACCACGCGCGGCGAATCCATGGGCGACGACCTGGGGCTTGATAGCGAGGAGTGAGCTGAGGGCACGCCTGCCGATTTCGCATTCTGGCTTCGCTGCGCCTTCGGCGCTCCCTCGCCTCTGGCTCGGGCCGTAGGCCTCCGTGGACTTCGTCCAGCGAGCTGGACTTCGTCCACTCCGGCTCGTTTTGGCTGCGCTCCGGTGCTCACGTACTCAAAGTACGCTCCGCTGCGGTGCTCGCCAAAGCCTCGCCAGAATGCGAACTTGGCAGGCGGGAGTGGTAGGCCGGGTCTCGTTCCATCGCGCTGCCGCCCAGCGGGGCGGCGGGTGGCAAGCGTCCCGGCGACTCGCGCGACGAGCTTCGTCGTGTCGCTATTGGTCAATATTGACCAATAATCGGCGGGCTCGACTCTGGTTACCACACGACAAGTGTCTTTGATCTTCACGGCGTGCGAAGCCACGAAGGCATGCTCAGACCAAAAAATATTGGTCAATATTGGTCAATAGCCAAACAAGGGATGCGTGAACCGCGGAGCGCGCCGGCACGCTGCGACCTGCAGAGCCACCAGCACGAGGCGGCAGCTGTTAGACGTATTGCAGCCGACGGTGTGGCCGCCCGACGCCTTGCTCAGGGTCGTTCTAGCGCGCGCTCATCGAGCTCGGTGATGGTGCCGCCGGGGCGGAAGTCGCTGTAGCGGGCCCACGTGGGGCGGACGCGCACGTAGGTGATATTGGGCCAGCGTTCGCGTTCGGGGCCGTCGGGGAAGGCCGCGAAGTAGACGTGTTTCAAGCGCGCGAGCTCGTCGCCCGTCGGCTCGTCCGCCACGCCTTCGAGCTGAGCGGTTTGCTCTTCGTCCCAGCCGACTACCAAGGCGACGCGCGGATCTTGTCGGAGGTTGTGCGCCTTGCGCGTGGTCGACAGCGTGTCGAACACGATTTCGAGCTGGTCGGTAACGGCAATGCCGACGACCGCCGCCTGCGGCGCGCCGTCTGCCGCGGTGCTCGCCTGCACCGCGTAGCGATGCCGACGAAGAAATGCGAGGAGCTCTGCCCGATCCATGCGCGGTTTGTAGCACCGGACTAGCGGTTGACAGCTGCCCGCGCCGTGACACCATCGGGCCCTCATGTCGCAGGCTGAATACCCGAACGTCACCGCAGTCGCCAAAGCCAACGTCTACTTCGACGGCAAGGTCGTGAGCCACACGATCAGGCTCGAAGGCGGCGCGAAAAAGACGCTCGGCTTGATCTACGCGGGTGAGTTTCACTTCGGCACCGACGCACCCGAGCGCATGGACATCACCGCCGGCGACTGCGAAGTGCGGCTCGATGGTGAAAGCACCTGGCGGGCCTATGCGGGCGGCAGTTCTTTCAAGGTGCCCGGCAAGTCCGGCTTCGACATCAAAGTCGCTTCGGGCATCTGCGAATACGTCTGCTCGTTCGAATAGTCGGCGCACAGGCGGAGCATTTTCGGCCTCTCCGGACACTACCTGAAGAGATGCACGCCAAGCTTTGTCCGACGCTGGCCGGATTTGTCACGGCGTTGGCCATTTCGATTCAGGGTTGCTCGACGGCTTCGAGCGGCGGCTCGCCGAACGGCGCGGGCAATAGCGGCGCAAGTCCCGGCGGCGGTAGCGCCCCGATGCAGCCAAGCGGGGGCAGCGCCGCGACTCAAGGCGGTTCAGGTTCGGTCCAGGCCGGCACCAGCGGCGTAGAGCCCGCTGGAGGGCAGGTAGGCGCGGGTGGGACGACCAGTGGCATGGGCGGCAGTAGCAGCGCCGGCACGAGCGCGGCCGGCGTCGGCGCAGCAGCTGGTACGAGCGGTGGTGGTTCGGCACCGCTGGGCCCCGCGATCGGTGCTGCGCAGTTCGCCGCGGGCGATCTCGATCCGGCCAGCGACGGCGGCACGCTCACGTTCCAAAACATCGGCAAGGTCGGCGCTTACCCCAGCCGCCGAGCTCCTGGCTCGGCCGCGTGTGACGTCAAGAATACTGCCGACTGCTGCTTGACCAGCTATCAAGAGACGACCGACAAGCTCACGCCTTGGAACGAGGACCTGATCGTGACGTTGCGCGGGCCGATTCAGGTCAAGCAATTCGTCGTGTATCAGCCCGCTGCCATGAACGATGCCGAATGGGACGTGGTCACGGCGTGGGACGCGGCCAGTGCCGCACAAGCCTTCGGCATCTCGTTCAACGGCAACGGCACGCCGAACGCGAAATTCGCCGGTACCGTCGGCAGCGAATGCATCACCGACGTGATGACGGCGACGCCTTTCGGCTGTGCAGCCATGAGCTCGCCGCTGTGTGATTCTAGCGCTGGGCTGCCGAAAAATCTCGGTTGGGCAGGCTCCAAGCTGTTCGTGCTGACGGCGCGCATGCCCATGATGGGCGGCGCCAAGCTCGACGCCGCAACGGCTTGCGGCCAGGGCACGACCAACAATTGGTACAACGCGCCGTGGATTGGCATCAGCTTGGGAGAGCTGGTGCGCGAGAACAAATTTGGGCCATGCAACTGCTACTCGTCGCCCGCGAACCCCAACGACGGCAACGGCTGCGGCCAGTTCAACGCGTTCGAGGTCGTCAACGACAACAACGCGTACCAAAACTTCGACGTCTTCAGCACCAACTTCTTCGGCTACGGCGGCTACGTGGGCGAAGGCCCGTGCGGCAAGAGCTGCAACCTCACCGGCGTCGGCCCAGCCGATCTGATTGATAAAAGTACTAGCAAGACCGCGACCAAAGGCGGCGTCACGGTGGCGGGTGGCGCGACCGCCCACGTCGCTTTTCGCCGCCCTGAAGACGGCTACCGCTACGTGCTCGTGTTGTTCGACGTGACTACGCGCCAGGTGCAAATGGCCGTAATCCACCCGAGCAAAGTCCCCGCCAGCGCCGCCGGATTGTTGCCGACGCTGCCACGCACGCTGCCGCGCGCCAGCATCGACTCACTGCTCGCCCTGCGCCTACCCGGGTAGAGCGCGAGAAATTTCAACAGGGAGGCGGGAGGCGGGGACACGAGCAGGAAATTTGTTTTTTGGGCGCAGCCCAAAAAAGCGAATCCTCCCCGCCTCCCCGCCTCCCTGTTTGCTCGCCCCGCTCATGGCCGTATGCTGCCGTCCCCCACAATGAAGTTCGACGCGCCCTATTGCCTGACGCATCAGGACGGCAAAACCCATTACGCGACTGGTGAGATTCGCAAGCAGCACTTGCTTGCCGAGGTGCCGAGGCGTCGGCGCTGGCCTGTGTTCAGCATGGTGCCGTTCTCGCAGCTGCGCGAGCGCGGCTTCGATGTGCACGATCGCGGCGAGCCGATCTTGTCGCTGGTCACCAGCGACTACCGCGAGATCGCCCTGGCTGACGTGCTGCCGGTCGGAGCCGAGCCAGAGGTGCGCACCCTCGGCGCGCCGACCTTCGAGATGGACGATACCGAATTCGAGACCAACGTCGCGCGCCTGATCAAAGACGAGATCTGCCGCGGCGAAGGTTCGAATTTTCTGCTCTCGCGGAAGGCACGCATCAGCATCGCCAACTTCGATTGGAAGGTGGCCAACGCCATCTTCCAGCGCCTGGCCAAGAGCGAGTTCGGCGCGTACATGACATTTTGTTTTCACGATGGCGAAAGCTTCTTCGTGGGTTCGTCGCCCGAGCGCCACGTGACGATTCGCAAGGGCGTCGTGCAAATGAACCCTATCTCCGGCACTTTGCCCAAGAGCCTGCTCAAGCAGCGCGCGGACCTGATCGAGTTCTTGTCCGATCCCAAAGAAATCAACGAGCTGTTCCAGGTGGTCGACGAAGAGCTGAAGATGATGTCCCGCATCTGCAGCTCTGGCGGCGACGTGCACGGCCCCTACCTGAAAGAGATGAGCACGCTCATCCACACCGAATACCTGCTGCAAGGGTACACCGACGGCGACTACATGGACGCCTTCCGCGACTCCATGTTCGCCGCCACCATGATCGGCAGCCCGCTCGAAAACGCCGCGCGCGTCATCAAGAAGTACGAGCGCGAGTCGCGCCGCTACTACTCGAGCGCGCTCTTGGTCACCGGCCTCGACGAGTCAGGTCAGGAATTTCTCGATAGCGCTATCACCATTCGCACCATGGAAGTGTCGGCGCGCGGCGAGGCTACGATACAGAGCGGCGCCAGCATCGTGCGCGACTCCGTGCCGGAGCGCGAGTGCCACGAGGTGAAGACCAAGGCGGCGGGCCTGCTGCGCGCCATCGACAACGCCGAGCCCAGCAAGCCGACCTTGTCGCAATATCGCGACCAAAAGGTCGATCAGATCCTAGAGTCGCGCAACAAGTACTTGTCGCGCTTCTGGATGGAGAAGCAACACAAGTCTTACGTCGACGCGCGTCTCGAGGGCAAACCCGTTCTGATTGTCGACAACGAGGACGAGTTCACGCACATGCTGAAGCACGTGCTGACGCACCTGGGCATGCGCGCCAAAGTCGTCGATTTTCGCGCGGCGGCGCCGCTCGTTGCCAATAGTGAGCTGGTGCTGGTCGGCCCGGGTCCTGGCGATCCGACGGACATGAACGACGCCAAAATGAAGATCGTTCACGGCATCGTGCAAGACCTGCTCGCTCGTCGTGCGAAGTTCATGGCGGTTTGCTTGGGCCATCAAGTGCTGTGTCACCGGCTCGGTATGCGCGTTGAACCGACCGATCCGCCGCTGCAAGGCGTGCAAAAATCGATCGATATCTTCGGGCGCCGCGAGCCGGTCGGCTTCTACAACACCTTTTTCGCGCGCCGCCCAGACGTGCCGCCGGCTGGGGTAGAGATTGCCAGCGAGCCCGACGGGCGCGTCACCGCACTGCGCGCGCAAAACTTCTGCAGCTTCCAATTCCACGTCGAATCGGTGCTGACCACCAACTCGGTCCCACTATTGCGCGACGCGCTGCTCTGGCTCCTCACCGGTCAACACGGCACCATACCACCACCGCGTGGTAGCTCGATTCCACCCGCGCGCTGAGTGCTACTCGGCGCAATCGTAACGGCGATTCTCGGCCCCAGATTTCTTTCACAAAGAGATCGGGAGATCGGGAGCTTTGGTTTGTTCGAGCTGCGAGTTGACGCACGGAAACTGCGCAGGTTCCACAGCACGCCTCAGGCTTCGAAACCCCAAATTCTCGTCTTCTGGACCTCCTGATCTCCTGATCTCTTTGTGAAAAAAATCTCGGAACCCTCGCGAGGTGTTGCAGGCTCGCGCAGGTGCGGGTCGGCGTTGGCGCCGGCGCCACGCTTAGCCCAGCGCGCTGAGCAGGACTTTTAGCTTCCAGCCGGTTTCTTGCAGCTCGCCGTCGCTGTCGGAGCCGCTGACGATGCCGGCGCCGACGTAGAGATGCGCTTGTTTGCCGACGATGACACCGGAGCGCAGCGCGACCGCGAAGTCGGCGTTGTCGTGCGAGTCGATCCAGCCGATGGGGCCGGCGTACCAGCCGCGCTCGTCGGCTTCGTGCTCGGCGATGAAGCGCAGCGCAGGCGCGGTCGGGTAGCCGCCTACGGCGGGCGTCGGGTGGATGCGCGACAACAGCGACAACGCTCGCTCAGGTGCGCGCAAGCTGGCGCTGATCGGTGTCTTCAAGTGCAAGATGTGCCGAGCCCGGTGCGCGAACGGGCGCTCGGGTAGCGGGTCTAGCTCGGCGATGGGCCTGAGCCGCTCGACCAAATCTTGCACGACGGGAGCGTGCTCGGCCAGCAGCTTAGCGTCGCTCAGCAGTCGCTCGGCCGCGCCTGCGTCGCTGGCCGGCAACGAGCCAGCCACCGCTTCAGTCTCGATGCGTTGGCCCGACTTGGCGAGCAGGCGCTCCGGCGGAGAACCGATGAAGGTCGCGCCGTTCACGCGGAAGGCGAAGCGTGGCGCATGCGGGGCGCCCTCGCGCAGTCGTGACAGGGCGCGCGCCGCCGAAAGCTCGCGCGCGAAACGCACCAAAACATGGCGCGCCAGCACGACTTTTTCGAATGAACCCGCCAAGATGGCGCGCTTGACGTCTGCGATCTGCTCGCGCCATTCCTCGGCACTCGGCTCCGCCAGCTCGTACGGCCCAGGCGCGAGCTCGAGCTCGGGTTTCTCGCCTGCCGCCGCTAGCGCAACCAGCTGTGCGGCCTCGTTCAGAAAGCGCGAGCGCTCCGCGGCCGAGGCCAGCTCTTGGGGAGCTGCGGCGAGCGTAAGCCATGCGCGATCTTCGCGGCGCGTGTAGGTGAGGCGAGGCAGCACGAGCTGGCCGTCGCCGAAACCGTCCCAGGGCGCTCGGCCCGAGCGACCATCTTGAAACGCGAATCCGCCGACCACGCGCGGCTCGGGCGCGTCGGCCGCAGCCGACGGATGCGGCTCGAGCGAGCTCCACAACTCTTGCAGTTGGTGATCGACGTTTTCGAAGCGCGAGGGACCGTGACCGGTCAGCCGTTTGGCGACACCAATGCCGACGAACTCCTGATCGCGCCCGCCGGACCAGTAGCAAGCATCGGCGTGTGGGGCGACGCCCAGCAGCGACTCGGCTTGCAGCAGCGGCGCCGGCACGCTCAGCCATTGCAAGGCCGTCGAGCTTGCTGCAGCTTCGGATAGGCCCCTCTCCAACAAGTGAAGCGCGTGGCGGGCGGACTCTAGCTGCGTCATCAAGGTGAAGCGGCCGGTCCGCTTTCACGAATTATTGAAACTTTAGAGGTATCTGTCAAGGCGATGACCGGAAGCCTATTCCCTGGTCTTAACGCGTTGAATTAGTTGATGAAATGGCTTCAGGGCACGTCCGCGCCGCGGTTGAACAAAGTCTGCAATTGGCAGGCCCCCAAGGCGGCATTGTAGATGCGAAATTCGCTGTAGGTGCCCTGATAGGCGTGGTCCTTCATCCACTGCGACTCGCCGATGAAGTCGTTCACGTCTTTGATGTTGGAGAGCTTGAGCGCCGTCGGCGATTGGATGAGCAGCTTGCCGTCGAGAAATAACGCGACGTCGACGCCGCTGCGCAGGGTGAGCGCGACCATGGCGGGCCTGTCGTCCATCTTTTCCGGCGTTCCTAAGCTCTGCGTTGCAAAGCCTGGCGCCGCGATCTCCGCACCGAGGCCGGAGCCATTCGTGAAGCCGGTAGCCGACATGACGGCGAGGTAGCTCTTGCCGGAGGCGCCCTGACCCTCGCCAATATCGCTGCTGCCAAAATCGAAGATGCGCTCGTACCCGGAGCCGCCGCTCCTCCACGTCGTCCACGCAATGATGGTGACGTCGGTGAGTGAGGAGATGAGGCCGTTCGG
>Ga0307508_10001583_pt1 | contig 25403 bp, 27 predicted proteins | sample 9_EM_MG_FD_203089 | JGI IMG/M metagenome (GOLD analysis project Ga0307508, IMG submission 203089) | Populus trichocarpa ectomycorrhiza microbial communities from riparian zone in the Pacific Northwest, United States - 9_EM | ecosystem: Host-associated > Plants > Roots > Unclassified | place... | reverse complement strand
GGCATCCGGCGCGGCGGTACGACGACCAGGTCGCGGGCGGCGTACGGCAGCTCCCGTACCACCGTCAGGGTCTCGGCCAGCAGCCGCTGCCGCAGCGCGAGCCGGGCGGGCTCACCGGCGGCGCCCGCGGCGGGGTGGCTGCGGAACAGCAGAGAGGCGACGGTCGCGTCGTACGTCAGCGCGGTGCGCCCGCCGCCGATCGCGACCGCCCCGTCGTCCGTGGCGCCCCCGGCGACGAGCGTCGCGCCGTAGGGGTCGGGCCCTTCGCCGGAGGCGAGCACCGTGTTCAGGCCGAGCCGCCCCGCGTATCCGGTGATCCCGGCGTCGAGCATGCCGCCCGCGGGCCAGGCCAGCCCGTCGCGGGCACGGACACCGAGCGCCCGGTTCACCACCGAGGTGCCGGTGGCGGACGCGCGGCGCAGCAGCGCGGCCGTCGCCGGGTCGCCGCCGCGGGCGAGCGAGGCCAGATCGGGGTCCGCGTACGGCAGGGCGATCACGTCCCGGCCGTGCACCGCCTTGCGCAGCGCGGCCAGCCAACCGGCCGCGGCCTTGCCGCCCTTGCCCGCCCGGGCCTCCTGCGGATCGCTGCTGCCGGGCCTGCGGGCCACCCGGTAGCCGCGCGCCATGGCCTGCGCCTGGACGATCAGGTCGGGGTCGACGGCCCAGGTCACCGGCTCGTCCTCGCCCAGTTCGACCAGCCGCCGCAGCCGCCCGCCGGGGCCGAACGCGGCGGTCAGCGCGTCGTCGCGGAAGACCGGCAGCACGCTGTCGTCGCCGGTGCGCCGCGTCAGCGCCTCCATATGCGGGACATCGGTGAGCGGCCACAGGACGGTGGTGCGCAGCCGCTCCAGTCCGGTGCCGTCGGGGTAGACGGGGAGCTGGCCGCGGGTCAGGCCGAGCACGTGGCCGTCCGCACCGGCCGCGGTCACGGTGAGCGGATACGCGCCCGCGCCCTCCAGCCCGAGGCCGGAGACGGGCACGGTGAGGTCGAAGCGGCGCCCGGCGTGGGCGTCGAGCCGGGCGAGGCGGGCGGTGTGGTCGGCGACTTCGGCGCCGTCGGCGCGGGTCAGGACGGTGCGCGCGGCGTGGGTGGCGAGGGCGCCGCGGGTGTCGACGGCCCCGGCGGCGGCGATGCGCACGCCGATGTGGGCGCCGGAGATCCGCCGCCCGGAGGTGTTGGTGACGGTGCCGCTGATCCTGATCTCGCCGTCGTGGCGGATCACGGCGGGGCTCAGCGACCGCAGTTCGACGGCGAGCGGGTACGAGGCGGCGGCGGACCGGGCGGGCGCGGACCGGGCAGAAGCGGGCGCGGCAGAAGCGGGCGCGGCAGAAGCGGGCGCGGCAGAGGCGGGCGCGGCGGTGGCGGGCCCGCCGGGCAGGAGCAGCGCGACCGCCACGGCGATCGTCCGCCCGTACGCCCGTGCTCCTGCCGTCACCTCGCCGCCGTACCTCCCCGCCTGACGATCCGGTCCGGCCCGGCCCGGTCCGGTCACCAGCCCACCACGGCGGCTCCCGGGCCGCACGCCCACGCGGCCCGATGGAGGGGTGCGGCGGCGTCAGACCCGCACGGCCTCAGACCCGCACGGTGTCGGAGCGGCGCGGGCTGGCCTCCATCGCGGCCCGCAGCGACGCGAAGTCCTCGACACAGCGCCCGGTGCCGACGGCGACACAGTCCAGCGGGTCGTCGGCGACCAGCACCGGGATGTCCAGCTCGCGGCCGAGCCGTACGTCCAGACCGCGCAGCAGCGCGCCGCCGCCGGTGAGCACGATGCCCCGGTCCATGATGTCGCCCGCCAGCTCCGGCGGGGTCTCGTCCAGTGTGGACCGGACGGCGGCGACGATGCTGTCCACCGGCTCGGAGAGCGCGTGCCGCACCTCGTCCGCGGTGAGTTCGAGCACCTTGGGCAGCCCGGTGGCCTGGTCCCGGCCGCGGATGGTGCAGCGGTCGGGCGGCAGCAGGGCCTGGGTGTCCTCGTTGTCACCGTTGTCGAGCACTTCGACGTTGCGCTCGGTCAGCCGGACGGACGTCCCGGCGCGCGGCGCCGACCAGGAGCCGGTCGGTGAGGCGGACCCGATGGACACCTTGATCTCCTCGGCGGTGCGTTCACCGATGGCCAGCGCGTACTGCTTCTTGACGTACGTGCTGATCGCGACGTCCATCGCGTCGCCCGCCGTGCGCACCGAGCGCGCCGTGACGATTCCTCCCAGCGAGACGACGGCGACTTCCGTCGTACCACCGCCGATGTCGACGACCATCGAGCCGGTGGGCTCGCTCACCGGCAGTCCCGCGCCGATCGCCGCCGCGATCGGCTCCTCGACCAGATGCACCTGCCGCGCCCCGGCCTGGGTCGCCGCCTCCATCACCGCGCGCCGCTCGACGCCGGTGATGCCGGACGGCACACAGACGACGACGCGGGGGCGGGCCAGCCGCCGGGTGCCCATCACCTTCTTGATGAAGTACCGCAGCATGCGCTCGGCCACCTCGAAATCGGCGATGACCCCATCCCGGAGCGGTCGAACGGCGACAATGTTCGCCGGGGTCCGCCCCATGGTCTCCTTTGCCGCCGAACCCACCGACAGCACGTTGCCGTCGACCGTGTTGACCGCCACGACCGACGGTTCGTTGAGCACGATGCCCTTGCCCCGCAGGTACACCAGCGTATTCGCGGTGCCGAGGTCGATGCCCATGTCTCGCCCAGTGAACGACTTGTTCTGCGCCATAAGTTGACATTATTGCTTATGCCGGATTCTGTCCTGTCGGTGCCGAGATTCGCTCCACCGTGCGGATCTGGCCACCGTCACCGGACCATCAGAGGCATCGCCGAATAGCGGATCAATATCCACTTTTACCGGGACACCATGTCTCCATCCGGTCCCAGCCATGTCACGGACCCCGGAAGTGACTTGTCTGGTTGTCATGCACTCCTGTTACTTTATGGCTCGAATCTTTCGCGTTCCCTGCCGTCGCCGCACCTGGGGCACGGCTGTCTTCCGAACGCGAATCACCTTCATCCCCGGGGGATTTCATGAGCCAGAACTGGCAGCAGCCACAGCAGCCGGGCGGTTACCCGCAGCAGCAGACCGGTTACCCGCAGCAGCCCGCGGCGCCGCAGCCCGGCTACGGCTACCCGCAGGGCCAGCAGGCGCCGCAGCCGCAGCCGCAGTTCGGCGGCGGATTCCCGCCGCCCGCACCGCAGGTGGGCCGCCAGGGCAACCCGCTCGCCGCGGTCGGCGCCGCCGTCATGGCCGCTCTCGTCGGCGCGCTGGCGTACGCCTTCCTGCTGAGCGCGCTCGCGGACACCGACAAGAACCCGCCGGAGGTGACGAAGTTCGCCTACGCCGGTGTCGCCCTCGGCGCGCTCGTCGGCTTCGTGGTCGCCAAGCTCGGTGGCCGCAACGTGGCGCTGTGGGTGGTCGGCGCGGCTCTGGCACTCGGCGCCGTGTTCCTCGGCGAGCTGTACGGCTACGCCATGATCATGAACGACGCGGCCTCCAACTACGTGGCCGACCTCGGCTCCGCCGCCGCCTCCGCCAAGATCCCGTCCGCGAACGAGATCTTCTTCGAGCACTTCGGCGACCTGTTCGACAGCTGGAAGGAAGACGCCGACGCGATCACCTGGATCTTCCTGATCCTCTCCCCGGTGGCCGCCGCCAGCACCGCCTTCCGGATCAGCAACCGCTGACCCGAAGCGCCCGCACGGCGCACCACGGCGCATAACAGGGAAGGCCCCGACCGCATCTGCGGTCGGGGCCTTCCCTGTTGTTCTGGGTGAAAGGGCGCTCAGCGCTTGTCGTTCGACGGGGCCACCGTCACCTCGACGCGCTGGAACTCCTTCAGCTCCGAGTAGCCGGTCGTCGCCATCGCCCGGCGCAGCGCGCCGAAGAAGTTCATCGAACCGTCCGGGGTGTGCGAGGGGCCGAGCAGGACCTCCTCGGTGGTGCCGACCACGCCCAGGTTCATGCGCTTGCCGCGCGGCACCTCGTCGTGCACGGCCTCCATGCCCCAGTGGTGGCCACGGCCCGGCGAGTCGGTGGCCCGGGCCAGCGGCGAGCCGATCATCACCGAGTCGGCGCCGCACGCGATCGCCTTCGGTAGATCGCCGCTCCAGCCGACGCCGCCGTCCGCGATCACATGCACATAGCGGCCGCCGGACTCGTCCATGTAGTCCCGGCGGGCGGCGGCGACATCGGCCACCGCCGAGGCCATCGGCACCTGGATGCCCAGCACATTGCGGGTGGTGTGGGCGGCGCCGCCGCCGAAGCCCACGAGCACCCCGGCCGCGCCGGTGCGCATGAGGTGCAGCGCGGCGGTGTACGTGGCGCAGCCGCCCACGATGACCGGGACGTCCAGCTCGTAGATGAACTGCTTGAGGTTCAGCGGCTCGGCGGCACCCGAGACATGCTCGGCCGAGACGGTGGTGCCCCGGATGACGAAGATGTCGACCCCGGCGTCCACGACAGCCTTGGAGAACTGCGCGGTGCGCTGCGGCGACAGGGCTGCGGCGGTGACCACGCCCGAGTCGCGCACCTCCTTCAGCCGCTGCCCGATCAGCTCTTCCTTGATCGGCTCGGCGTAGATCTCCTGGAGTCGGCGGGTCGCGGTGCGCTCGTCCAGCTCGGCGATCTCGGCGAGCAGCGGCTCGGGGTCCTCGTACCGGGTCCACAGGCCTTCGAGGTTGAGCACCCCGAGGCCGCCCAGCTCGCCGATGCGGATCGCGGTCTGCGGGGAGACCACGGAGTCCATCGGGGCGGCCAGGAACGGCAGCTCGAAGCGGTAGGCGTCGATCTGCCAGGCGATCGAGACCTCCTTCGGGTCCCGGGTGCGACGACTCGGCACGACGGCGATGTCGTCGAACGCGTACGCCCTGCGGCCGCGCTTGCCGCGCCCGATCTCGATCTCAGTCACGTGGGGTGCCTTTCGCTGGCTTGTTCTGCCGTACCAGTATCGCCATCCCCCGCGCGGAGCCCGTCGCGCGGGGGTCGCGCAGGTTAACGGCCGGAGTAGTTCGGCGCCTCGGAGACCATCTGGACGTCGTGCGGGTGGCTCTCCTTGAGGCCCGCGGAGGTGATCCGCACGAAGCGGCCCTTCTCCTTCAGCTCCGCCACGGACGCCGAGCCGACGTACCCCATGGAGGCCCGCAGGCCGCCGACCAGCTGATGGGCGACCGAGGACAGCGGGCCGCGGTAGGGCACCTGGCCCTCGATGCCCTCGGGGACGAGCTTGTCCTCGGAGAGCACGTTGTCCTGGAAGTAGCGGTCCTTGGAGAAGGAGCGGGCCTGGCCGCGGGTCTGCATCGCGCCCAGCGAGCCCATGCCCCGGTAGGACTTGAACTGCTTGCCGTTGATGAAGACCATCTCGCCCGGCGACTCCTCGCACCCGGCCAGCAGGCTGCCCAGCATCACCGTGTCCGCACCGGCCGCGATCGCCTTGGCGATGTCGCCGGAGAACTGCAGGCCGCCGTCGCCGATCAGCGGCACCTCGGCCGCGTGGCACGCGCGGGCCGCCTCGTAGATCGCGGTCACCTGCGGGACACCGATGCCCGCGACCACGCGGGTGGTGCAGATGGAGCCCGGGCCGACGCCGACCTTCACCCCGTCCACACCCGCGTCGATCAGCGCCTGGGCGCCGTCGCGGGTGGCGACGTTGCCGCCGACCACATCGACCGACACGTTCGACTTCACCTTGGCGATCATGTCGAGGATGCCCCGGCTGTGGCCGTGGGCGCTGTCGACCACCAGGAAGTCGGCCCCGGCCTCGACCAGCGCCTGCGCGCGGTCGAACGCCTCGTCGCCGACGCCGACGGCCGCGCCGACGACCAGCCGGCCCTCGCCGTCCTTCGCCGCGTTCGGGTACTTCTCGGCCTTCACGAAGTCCTTGACCGTGATCAGGCCCTTGAGTACACCCGCGTCGTCGACCAGCGGCAGCTTCTCGATCTTGTGGCGGCGCAGCAGCTGCATCGCGTCGTCGCCGGAGATCCCGACCTTGCCGGTGACCAGCGGCATCGGCGTCATGACCTCGCGGACCTGACGGCCCCGGTCCACCTCGAAGGCCATGTCCCGGTTGGTGACGATGCCCAGCAGCTTGCCCGAGGCGTCGGTGACCGGGACGCCGCTGATGCGGAACTTCGCGCACAGCGCGTCCGCCTCGTGCAGCGTGGCGTCCGGCCGGACCGTGATCGGGTCGGTGACCATGCCGGACTCGGACCGCTTGACCAGGTCGACCTGGTTCGCCTGGTCCTCGATGGACAGGTTGCGGTGCAGCACGCCCGCGCCGCCCTGGCGGGCCATGGCGATGGCCATCCGGGCCTCGGTGACCTTGTCCATCGCGGCCGAAAGCAGCGGTACGTTCACCCGCACGTTCCGGGAGACCCTGGACGAGGTGTCGACCGCGTTCGGCAGCACCTCGGAGGCGCCCGGCAGCAGCAGCACGTCGTCGTACGTCAGCCCGAGCATCGCGAACTTCTCAGGCACTCCGTCGACGTTGTCAGTCATGACACCCTTCCAAATGGTCTTGCCCCAGCGCGGACTCCCATGCTAACGGCCTTCCCCGGTGTCACATTCCGCCCTGTGGACAACCGACGAATACCGCTGGTGACGCCGTCCGGAGCGACCGGCCGCGCTACTGTTCGGCCAGCGCGCGCAGGCGGCTCAGCGCCCGGTGCTGTGCGACCCGCACCGCGCCCGGCGACATGCCCAGCATCTGCCCGGTCTCCTCCGCGGTAAGCCCGACCGCGACCCGCAGCAGCACCAGCTCGCGCTGATTCTCCGGAAGGTTCGCGAGCAGCTTCTTGGCCCATTCCGCGTCGCTGCTCAGCAGCGCCCGCTCCTCGGGGCCCAGCGAATCGTCCGGCTGCTCCGGCATCTCGTCCGAGGGCACCGCCGTGGAACCGGGGTGGCGCATGGCCGCCCGCTGCAGGTCGGCGACCTTGTGCGAGGCGATGGCCACCACGAACGCCTCGAAGGGTTTGCCGGTGTCGCGGTAACGCGGCAGCGCGCACAGCACCGCGAGGCAGACCTCTTGCGCCAGGTCGTCCACGAAATGACGAGCGTCACCCGGCAGTCGGGACAGCCGGGTGCGGCAGTAGCGCAGGGCGAGCGGATGGACATGGGCCAGCAGATCGTGGGTGGCCTGCTCGTCCCCTTCGACCGCGCGCCCGACGAGGGAACCGATCGCCCCTGTCGCCCCGGGGCTACCCCCCTTGGGGGGCCCCGGACTCTCGTCGTCGCGCATTGGTCCATGGTGCCTTGGGCCCGGCGGCCCCGTGGCATCGCGTCCATAGTTGTGCGCTGAAGCGTTATGAGCAGGTGCGCCGGTAGTCGTCACGTCCTGCGCTCTCCCCTCACGCCCGACAGACTCGTCCCCGAGGAACTCCACGCCTTCAAGGATGCGGCATCGCGCGAGTAACCGGTACAAGCCGCCGTCACACCTGGTGCCGCGCACGCTTTCGCCCCGCCCGCCATCCGGCGGGCGGGGACCGTAGCGCCCCCGCTGCGCAGCATCTCGATACGAGCCGTCGATACGGGCCGGGCCGCTTAGCGGACCAGGCCCCAGCGGAATCCGAGGGCCACCGCATGGGCCCGGTCGGACGCGCCGAGCTTCTTGAACAGCCGGCGGGCGTGCGTCTTGACCGTGTCCTCGGAGAGGAACAGCTCACGGCCGATCTCCGCGTTGGACCGGCCGTGGCTCATGCCCTCCAGCACCTGGATCTCCCGCGCGGTGAGCGTGGGCGCGGCGCCCATCTCGGCGGAGCGCAGCCGGCGCGGGGCCAGCCGCCAGGTCGGGTCGGCGAGTGCCTGCGTCACGGTCGCGCGCAGCTCGGCGCGCGAGGCGTCCTTGTGCAGATAGCCGCGGGCGCCGGCGGCCACGGCCAGCGCGACCCCGTCGAGATCCTCGGCGACCGTGAGCATGATGATCCGGGCGCCGGGGTCGGCGGAGAGCAGCCGCCGCACGGTCTCGACTCCGCCGAGGCCGGGCATGCGCACGTCCATCAGAATCAGATCCGAGCGGTCGGCGCCCCACCGGCGAAGGACTTCCTCACCGTTGGCCGCCGTCGTGACCCGCTCGACGCCGGGCACCGTCGCCACCGCGCGGCGCAGCGCTTCTCGGGCGAGCGGGGAGTCGTCGCAGACGAGGACGGATGTCATGGCCGCCCTCCGAAGCTGATGCGCGTCACCTTGAGCCTCCAGGCTGGTACATATCGTCACCTGAGCGATTGACAGCCCCGGATATGTGTCCGAGAGCTTTACCCATCAACCGCCTCCGCACTCTCAACGACGGTCACCCGAAAGAGTTACGGGGTTCGGCGGCCACCTTCGACACTCTACGTGAGCCCTCGGACACGGAGCCGCTTCCCCGCGCAGGTCGCGCCCTGTCAGGTCTCCCCCAAAGGTCATCCCCTTCGGTGGCATTTGGCGACCTTGCTTCCAATTTGCCGGTCTATGTGGCTAGATTCGCAATGAGTCATATTTACATCTACTTACACAGTAGGTGTGCGACCCGGGACACAGCGTCCGCAGCCGATCGCTTCGAGGAGACAAGGCAATGGCAGATTTCTCCCGTCTTCCCGGTCCGAACGCCGATCTGTGGGACTGGCAGCTCCTGGCAGCGTGCCGTGGTGTCGACAGCTCGCTCTTCTTCCACCCGGAAGGGGAGCGCGGCGCGGCCCGCAGCGCGCGCGAGATGTCGGCGAAAGAGGTGTGCATGCGCTGCCCGGTACGGGCCCAGTGCGCGGCGCACGCCCTGGCGGTACGGGAGCCCTACGGGGTGTGGGGCGGACTGACGGAGGACGAGCGCGAGGAGCTGATGGGGCGGGCCCGCCATCGCACGGTCGCCTCCTCGGGAGCCCCGGGGGCCTGAACGGGCTCCCGGCTCCCCGCTCATTGCAGAAACGTTCCGTCACCATTGACCCACCGCAGCCCACCGCCGCCCGTGCCCGCAGACGATGGGCGGGCCTTCGCGCGTCAGCGCCGGGTGGGCTTCCGCGTCAGCGTGGTGTGAGCTCTCACGCCTCAGCGCCGCGCCGCGTTTCGCGTGTCAGCGCCGCGCCGCCCGCTCCAGCCGGTCCAGGGTCGCCGCCACCGCCGGTACCCGCGCCAGATCCGGCAGCGTCAGCGCCACCACCTCGCGCAGCACCGCGGGCTTGACCTCCAGCGTCGCCGTCCCCTTGGCCCGTACGCACTCCACCGCCAGCTCCGGCAGCACAGCGACCCCGAGCCCGGCCCCCACCAGCCCGACCACCGCCGGGTAGTCGTCCGTCGCGAAGTCGATCCGCGGGGTGAAGCCCTCGGCCTCGCACACCTCGACGAGATGGCGCCGGCACCGCGGGCACCCCGCGATCCACGGCTCCTCGGCCAGCTCCCCGATCCCCACCGTCCCGGCCCCGGCCAGCCGGTGATCCTGCGGAACCATGACCACCAGCCGGTCCCGCAGCAGCGGCCGCACCACCAGGTCGTCCCATCCGGCCGCCGGGTCCGCGCCGGGATCTGCCGCGGGCCCCGCCCGCGGATACCGGAAGGCGAGCGCGATCTCGCAGTCGCCCCCGCGCAGCATCTCCACCGAACGCGGCGGCTCGGCCTCCACCAGGGAGACCCGCGTCCCCGGGTGGGCGGCGCGCATCCCGGCGAGCGCGGTCGGCACCAGCGTCGAACTGCCGCTGGGGAACGACACCAGCCGCACCCGCCCGGCCCGCAGCCCGGCGAGCGCCGCGACCTCCTCCTCCGCGGCGGTCAGCCCGGCCAGGATGCCCGCCGCGTGCCGCACCAGCGCCTCGCCCGCCTCGGTCAGCCGCATCTCCCGCCCGGTACGGATCAGCAGCGGCGTTCCCGTGGACTGCTCCAGGGCCTTCATCTGCTGGCTGACGGCGGGCTGGGTGCAGCCCAGGTCGCGGGCGGCGGCGGAGAAGGAGCCGGTGGTGGCCACCGCGCGCAGCACCCTCAGATGACGAGCCTCGATCATGCCACCGAGCATAAGGGGCACTTGGGTGCGGACCGGAATATCGCGCCGGGGCTTTGACTGATTGGGGTCGGATTGCGAACGGATCGCGGCCCTGGACCGGCCGTCCGGGGCCGCGGTGCCCGGGCGCGGAGTGATCGTCCGGCCGATAACGTGCGCGTATGACGACTGCATTGATTACCGGAACCACGGCGGGCATCGGCTCCGCCTTCGCGAGTCGGCTCGCGGCGGACGGGCACAACCTGGTGCTGGTGTCCCGTGACGAGAAGCGGCTCCGCAACCAGGCCGCCGACCTCCACGACCGGCACGGGGTCGAGGCCGAGGTGCTGCGCGCCGACCTGTCGGAGGACGCCGGTATCGCCGCGGTCGAGGAGCGCTTGGGGGACCGTACGCATCCGGTCGATCTGCTCGTCAACAACGCGGGATTCGGCAACAACGGCCGCTATCTGGAAGCGCCGCTCACCGATGAGCTGCGGATGCTGAAGCTGCACTGCGAGGCGGTGCTGCGGCTGACCAGCGCCGCCGCCGAGACGATGCGGGCGCGGGGCCGCGGCGGAGTGATCAACGTCGCTTCGGTGGCCGCCTTCTTCCCGCGCGGGACCTATGGGGCGAGCAAGGCGTGGGTCGTGCAGTTCACCCAGGGTGCGGCGAAGGACCTGGCGCGCTCGGGGGTGCGGATGATGGCGCTGTGCCCGGGGCTGGTGCGGACGGAGTTCCACTCCCGGGCGGGGATCGAGCCGGAGAACGTCCCGGGCTGGATGTGGCTGGACCCGGACCGCCTGGTCGCGGCGGCCCTCAAGGACTTCGCGCGGGGCAAGTCCCTGTCGATTCCGGACCCCCGGTACAAGGCGATGACGGGCCTGGCGAAGCTGGTGCCGCGGGCGGCCGTGGCAGGCGTCTCCTCGAAGGTGGGCCGATCCCCGGCCAAGGGATGACGATCCCTGGCCGAGCCGCACCACCCGCGCGAGCGCGCGAGACGACGGGGCGCGCCACCGCGCGAGACGGCAGGGCACCGCCCCCGCGCGAAGGCGCCGCGAGCGCGCGAAGGCGCGGCCGCCCCGTGTCGGGGTGGCCGCGCCTTCGCTTGCGGTGCGGGTCGCGTCAGTGCGCGTGGCCGTGGCCGTGGCCCGCGTCGCCCTCTTCCTCGGCCGGCTTCTCGACCACCAGGGTCTCGGTGGTGAGCAGCAGGGAGGCGATGGAGGCGGCGTTCTCCAGCGCGGAGCGGGTGACCTTGACCGGGTCGATGACTCCGGCCTTCACCAGGTCGCCGTACTCCTCGGTCGCGGCGTTGTAGCCGTGGCCCTTCTCCAGCTCGGCGACCTTCGAGGTGATGACGTAGCCCTCGAGGCCCGCGTTCTCGGCGATCCAGCGCAGCGGCTCGACGACGGCGCGGCGGACGACGGCGACACCGGTGGCCTCGTCGCCCTCCAGGTTCAGGCTGCCCTCCAGCACCTTGGCGGCGTGGACCAGCGCGGAGCCACCACCGGAGACGATGCCCTCCTCGACCGCGGCGCGGGTCGCGGAGATGGCGTCCTCCAGACGGTGCTTCTTCTCCTTGAGCTCGACCTCGGTGGCCGCGCCCACGCGGATCACGCACACGCCACCGGCCAGCTTCGCGAGCCGCTCCTGCAGCTTCTCGCGGTCCCAGTCGGAGTCGGTGGACTCGATCTCGGCCTTGATCTGGTTGATGCGACCGGCCACGTCGTCGGAGTTGCCGCCACCGTCGACGATGGTGGTGTCGTCCTTGGTGACGGTCACGCGGCGGGCGGTGCCCAGCACGTCCAGACCGGCCTGGTCGAGCTTGAGGCCGACCTCCTCGGCGATGACGGTCGCACCGGTGAGGGTGGCGATGTCGCCGAGCATGGCCTTGCGGCGGTCACCGAAGCCGGGGGCCTTCACGGCGACGGCGTTGAAGGTGCCGCGGATCTTGTTGACGACGAGGGTGGACAGGGCCTCGCCCTCCACGTCCTCGGCGATGATCAGCAGCGGCTTGCTGGCGCCGGCCTGGATGACCTTCTCCAGCAGCGGCAGCAGGTCCTGGATCGAGCCGATCTTGCCCTGGTGGATCAGGATGTACGGGTCGTCGAGGACGGCCTCCATACGCTCCTGGTCGGTCACCATGTACGGCGAGAGGTAGCCCTTGTCGAAGGACATGCCCTCGGTGAAGTCCAGCTCCAGACCGAAGGTGTTGGACTCCTCGACGGTGATGACACCGTCCTTGCCGACCTTGTCCATCGCCTCGGCGATCAGCTCGCCGACCTGCTTGTCCTGGGCGGACAGCCCGGCCACGGCGGCGATGTCGGACTTGGAGTCGATCGGGCTGGCGGAGGCCAGCAGGTCTTCGGAGATCGCCTTGACGGCGGCGTCGATGCCCTTCTTCAAGGCGGCCGGGGAGGCGCCGGCGGCCACGTTGCGCAGGCCCTCGCGGACCAGCGCCTGGGCCAGCACGGTGGCGGTGGTGGTGCCGTCACCCGCGATGTCGTTGGTCTTGGTCGCCACCTCCTTGACGAGCTGGGCGCCCAGGTTCTCGTACGGGTCCTCGACCTCGACCTCGCGGGCGATCGTGACACCGTCGTTGGTGATGGTCGGAGCACCGAACTTCTTGTCGATGACGACGTTGCGGCCGCGGGGGCCGATCGTCACCTTGACGGTGTCCGCGAGCTTGTTGACGCCGCGCTCAAGGGCGCGACGGGCGTCCTCGTCGAACTTCAGGATCTTCGCCATGGTTGCGTATGTCCTCTCATTGCGATCCTCGGCCGCCGTACGGAGGCAGCCGCCGTCGCGTCAAAAAAAACGAACCGCGCCCCGACCCCGGGTATCTGTGACACGGGCACCGGGGCGCGGCTCAAGGCAAAACTTCGGTGATTACTTCTCGACGATCGCGAGGACGTCGCGAGCCGAGAGGACGAGGTACTCCTCGCCGCTGTACTTCACCTCGGTGCCGCCGTACTTGCTGTAGAGCACGACGTCGCCGACGGAGACGTCGAGCGGAAGCCGCTTGCCGTCCTCGAAACGGCCCGGGCCCACGGCCAGGACGACGCCCTCCTGGGGCTTCTCCTTGGCGGTGTCCGGGATGACCAGGCCGGAGGCCGTGGTCTGCTCGGCCTCGACGGCCTGGACCACAATGCGGTCCTCGAGCGGCTTGATGGCAACCTTGGAGCTGGTGGTCGTCACGATCCGACCTCCCCCTTCGGAGATCTCACGGGGTTAACTGTCTGAGGTGGCGACCAGGTCGATCCGTCGTCGCGGGTGCCGGACCTGCCCGTCGCTGTGTAGCTGGCACTCAGCAGTGCCGAGTGCCAGCCCTGACATTATGACGCGGTTAGCACTCCGTCAACCAGAGTGCCAAGCGAGGCGCCGTCGAACCGCTCGGACGCCCCCGGCCGCGCCGCTCAGATGTAGTCCTCCAGCCGCGCCACGGTGAACCCCTGCGCCTGGATCTCCCGCAGCATCTCGGTGACCATGTCGGTCATGGAATGCCCGTCGAGCTGCTCGGGGCCGCGGAAGTGCGCGAGCACGATGTCCCCCGGCCGGAGCCCGCTGCCGGAGCGGTACACGAGCCCCTTGGGCTCCATCTCGGCGCGCCACAGCACCGCCTTGTTCAGCCCGCACTCCGCCGCCGCCCGCAGCGTGTTCCGGTCGTAGTCCCCGTAGGGCGGGCGGAAGAGGTGGGGCTGGAGACCGAGGCGTTCGCGGAGGACGTCCTGCTGGCCGCAGATCTCGTGGAGCTGGGTCTCGTAGTCCTTGCCCGCCAGGCTGGGGTGGGTGAGCGTGTGGTTGCCGATCCGGTTGCCGAGTTCGCGCAGCGCGCGGAAGTAGTCGTAGTGGTCGCCGATCACCTCGTCCTCCAGGAACTGGGTGAACGGCAGTCCGAGGTCGCGGGCCTGGTCGATGAAGGCCGGGTCCTTCTCGATCCCGTCGTCGAACGTCACGAAGACCACCCGATCGGTGGTATCCACCTGCCGGATGACCGTCGCCAGCCCGGACACCGGCGGCCACACCGGCGCGAGCGCCGGCTTGACGGCGGGCGGGGGCGGCGGGTCCAGCGGCCGGTCGAGCCCCCAGCGGCGGTATCCGTCCGGCGGCGGGTGCGGGCCGTTCTCGCGCCCGGTGGTCCTGGAGACGGAGGAGGGGGACGACGCGGAGGGCGAGGCCGACCGCGTGAGACCGGCCGCCTTCCCCGTCCTGGCGCGCGGCTCGGGGCCGGAGCCCCCGCACCCGGCGAGCAGAGCCGCCGCGGCGGCGAGAACCAGACACCCGGAAACACCACTCTTCAGCATCATCACAAAAGTGATCTTCTGTTCCCCCGCGCGCGCCCGCGCGCCGTACGGGTGCGAATGCCCTCCCCGGAGCGGGGAGAATGGGCCATGTGGACGTTGACGCCTTCGACTCACTGCTCGGCGACGAGGGGCAGGCGCTGCTCTCCGCGCTCCGGGACTACGACCCGGCGCGGGAGCTGGCCACCGCGACCCGGCTGCGCCGCGACCATCCGGCCGCCCTGGTCTCGGCGGCCCTGACCCAAGCCCAGCTGCGGCAGCGGGCGGTGGCCAAGTTCGGGGCGGAGGACGCCCATCGGATGTACTTCACGCCCCACGGCGTCGAGCAGGCCACCCGTACGTCCGTCGCCGCCTACCGCGCCGACCGGATGGCCGGATTCGGGGTGCGCGGCGTGGCCGATCTGTGCTGTGGCATCGGCGGCGACGCGATCGCGATGGCGCGGGCCGGGCTCACCGTCCTGGCCGTCGACCGCGACCCGCTGACCTGCGCGGTCGCCCGGGCCAACGCCGACGCGCTGGGCCTGTCGCAGCTGATCGAGGTGCGCTGCGCCGATGTCACCGGCGTCGACACCTCGTCGTACGACGCCGTCTTCGTGGACCCCGCCCGGCGCGGCGGCCGGGGCCGGGTCTTCGACCCCGAGGCGTACTCCCCGCCGCTGTCCTGGGCCATCGAGGCGGCCCGTACCACCCCGCACGCCGCCCTCAAGATCGCGCCGGGCGTTCCGCACGAGGCGGTGCCGGAGGACGCGGAGGCCGAGTGGATCTCGGATCAGGGGAACGTGAAGGAGGCCGTGTTGTGGTTCGGCACCGCCCGCCCCGGGATGCGCCGCTCCACCCTGCTGCCCTCCGGCCACTCCCTGCTCGGCGCCCAGCTCCCGGACCCCGAGCCCGGCCCGGTCGGCCGCTGGCTGTACGAACCGGACGGCGCCGTCATCCGCGCCCATCTCGTGGCGGACGTCGCGGCCCGGATCGGCGGCCGCCTCATCGACCCGACGATCGCCTACATCACCGCGGACGAGCTGCGCCCGACGCCGTACGCCACCGCGTACGAGATCACCGATGTGCTGCCGTTCAACCTGAAGAAGCTCCGGGCGCTGCTGCGGGAGCGCGAGGTCGGCGTCGCGACCATCAAGAAGCGCGGCTCGGCCATCGAGCCGGAGCAGCTGCGCAAGAAGCTGCGGCTCGAAGGGCGGAACGCCTGCACGATCCTCCTGACCCGTGCGGCGGGCGCCCCCACGATGCTCCTGGGGCACCCGGCCTAGCTTTTGTGCTCCGCGAGGAGTTCGAACCACACGCCCTTCGCGTACACCCCCGACGGGTCCGCGTCCGCCGTGCCCCAGGCGTCGGCGAGGGCGGCGACCAGGCCGAGGCCCCGGCCGTGGAGGCGGTCGCCCTCGGGGAGGCGGGCGGCGGTGGGGAGTTGCGCGGAGGCGTCGTAGACGAGGACCCGGAAGCGGGGCGGCTCGATCATCACGCTCAGCGAAAGGGAGTCGCCCTCGGCGTGCAGAAACGCGTTGGTGGCCAGCTCGGAGGTGCACAGGGTGGCCACGTCGACCAGGTCCTCCTGCCCCACGGAGTTCAGCACGCAGGCGACGAAGTCCCGGCAGACCTTGGGGGAGGTGGCGTGCCGGTTGCTCTGGAGCGTGTAGACGTACGGGTCCTTGGAGGGAACAGGCGGGCGACGTGGTGGACGGTCGTCGGACTCGTAGTCGGACTCCATGGGTCAACTCCCTGCGAAGGGTCCTATATCGCGCGTACCGTTACAGCGATCAACGCGCGGTAGCGGCATCGGCACCCAAGGTAGGGCAGCGACACAAACAACTGCTACGGTCCCGTTGAATTTCGTCGACAATTACTCCTTTAGGGTTACGGAGGACCATGCCACCCAGAAGCGTCCCGACCGCGCGTCAAGTCCGGCTCGGAACAGAACTGAGGAGGATGCGCGAGGGGGCGGGCCTCAGCATCCAGGTGGCCGCCGACCGGCTGGGCATCAACCGCACCCACATCACCAACCTGGAGCTGGCCCGCTTCGGCGTGAGCGAGGAGCGGGTACGGGCGCTCGCCGCCATCTACACCTGTCCCGACTACGCGTACATCGACGCGCTCGTCTCCATGACCGGCGAGCGTAAGGGCGGTTGGTGGGAGGAGTACCGGGGGCATATCGCCACCGGCGGGCTCGACCTCGCCGAGTTGGAGTACTACGCGACGAGTCTGCGCGTGGTCGAGCTGATGTTCCTGCCGGGCCTGCTGCAGACCGAGGAATACGCCCGGGCCGTGCTAAGCGAGACTGTTCCGGCGTGGTCGCCGCCCGAGCTGCGGCGCAGGCTGTCCCACCGTATGAAGCGCCGGGACATCCTCGACCGGGACGATCCTCCGCCGTGCACCTTCATGATCCACGAGGCCTGTCTGCGCATGCGGTTCGGCGGGCCGCAGCTCATGCGCAGGCAGTTGGACTGCCTGCTGGAGGCCTCGATGCGAGAGAATGTCACCGTGCGGGTCATCCCGTTCGAGGCGAGCGGGTTTCCGGTCTCCGGCGTATCGGTCACCTATGCCTCGGGCCCGGTGCCACAGCTGGACACGGTGCAGCTCGACACCGCGCACGGCCCCATGTTCCTGGACGCCGGGACCCAGCTGACCAATCACCGGGCGGTGCTGGCCCGGACGATGAAAGTGACCCTCCCCCAGAAGGAGTCACGTGACATGATCCACGGCATCGCCCAACATCTCTGAAGGCAAGGAAATGTCTGAGATCAACTGGCAGAAGTCCTCCTACTCCATCCAAGGCGACGGCAACTCCTGCGTAGAGCTCGCTTCCCTGGGCCCGGACTCCATAGCGCTGCGCGAAAGCGACGATCCCGGCACCGTGATGACCACCACCCCGGCGAAGCTGCGGCCCCTCCTCCACGCCATCAAGGCGGGCGAGTTCGACCACCTCTCGGGGTAGCGCTCCGGACCGGCTCCGGTCATGGCACGATCATCCCGCTGATGGTCCGGACCGGAGGGTGGCAGGGGCATGGAACGTGAGTGACGAGAAGCGGCCCGTATCGGACCAGGAAATGTCCGATCTCCTTCAGGACCTGGAGGAGATGCTGCGCTACCTGGAGGAGACGGTCGCGGGCCTGGACCAGTTGGCGAAGACGGTCGGTGACGACTGGAAGGGCCCTGCGGCCACCGCGCACAAGAAGCTCCAGCGGGACGCCTACCGGGACGCGGTGCGCGTCCGGCAGATGCTGCTGCACGTCGAGGACGCGACGAAGCGGCGCGGCGAGAGCCTGGGCGAGCGGTATCTGGAGCTGCTGCACCGCTTCCAGTCGATGCAGCGGTCGTCAGACGCGTCCGACGCGTCCGGCTGACCGGCTTGACCGGCCCGCGTCCCCTCGGTCCTCGGCTCAGTCCCCTCGGTCCCCGGCTCAGTCCTCGGCGTCGTCGGGGCTGAGTTCGCGGTTGACGAGACGGTAGTAGCCGATCGCCTTCAGCAGGCCCAGGCCGCCCGCCACCGCGAAGACGACGGCGATCCCCATCGCCACCCCGAACGTCTCCGCGCCCAGGTCCGACATCGCCGTGGACGCCCCCAGCACCAGCCCGAGGCAGCACAGCAGCAGCGACGGCAGCAGCCACAGCAGGGCGCTGCCCGACACCCGCCAGTGCGGCAGCGTCTGCGGATCGCGCCCCAGCTCCGCCCAGTCCCGCAGCCGCGCGCCGACGAACACGTCCCGCCGGATGCCCGAGGCCAGGCCCAGGCTGGAGGGGACGGTGGCGCCGAGCGCCAGCCCGAGGAAGATCACGCCGAGGATGTGCTCGACGATCTGGCCGGTCACCAGGAACTGGAACCCGGACACCGCCAGCGTCCACCCCAGCGCGAACACCAGCGTCAGCAGCCACAGCAGCAACGCCCGGTGCGGCGCCATGTACCAGCGCGAGAGCGTCCCCATGGCCCGGGCCCGGTCGGCGAGCAGCCCGGCGCGGTCGGGCCAGGGCCGCAGGTCCGGGGCGGGCGGAGGTGGTGGCAACGCGTCGGGCGGGGTCATGGAACGCAGTCTCTCAGTTCTCCCGGAGGCGTGGATTCATTCCTCCGGGGCTCACAGGAACCCGGCCGGTACGTCACCACCGGCGACGCGAAAGGCGCTACCCGACCGACTCGAAGCGCCAGCGGTGGACGGCCCGGCGCGCCAGGTCCGGGCCCGGCTCGGGCAGTTCGGGCAGGCCCGGGGTGTCGTACGTACCGTCCCACCACGTGATCACGAGCACCCGGTCCTCGGGCGCGCGGAAGGTCTCGCGGCGCAGCGGCGCCGGGTCGAGGGGCTGGTCGGCGGCCCAGGCGAGCAGTTCCCCGCCCCGGCCCTCGACGGCGCGGGCTTCCCACATCAGGGCGACGGTCATGCGTAGAGGTTCTTCCGGCTCAACTCGTGAACATGGTCGTGATCGTGGGCGTGGTCGTGATCGTGCGACGCGGGCGCCGGGACGTGGGGGTCCGTCACCGGGAGGGAGGAGTCGGCCGACAGGTCCCAGGCCGAGACGGACCGGCCGCGCGCGACCATCTCCGCGCCGAGGGCGGCGACCATCGCGCCGTTGTCCGTGCACAGCTTGGGGCGCGGCACGCGCAGCGTGATGCCCGCGTCCTCGCAGCGGCGCTCGGCCATGGCGCGCAGCCGGGAGTTCGCGGCGACGCCGCCGCCGATCATCAGGTGGTCGACGCCCTCGTCCTTGCAGGCGCGGACGGCCTTGCGGGTCAGGACGTCGGCCACCGCCTCCTGGAAGGACGCCGAGACGTCGGCGACCGGGACCTCCTCGCCCGCCGCCCGCTTGGCCTCGATCCAGCGGGCCACGGCCGTCTTGAGACCCGAGAAGGAGAAGTCGTACGCGGCGTCGCGCGGGCCGGTGAGTCCGCGCGGGAAGGCGATCGCGTCCGGGTCGCCGTCGCGGGCGATGCGGTCGATGACGGGGCCGCCGGGGAAGCCGAGGTGCAGCACCCGGGCGATCTTGTCGAACGCCTCGCCCGCCGCGTCGTCGATGGTCGAGCCCAGCGGCCGTACGTCCGAGGTGATGTCGGGCGCGAGCAGCAGCGAGGAGTGGCCGCCGCTGACCAGCAGCGCCATGGTCGGCTCGGGCAGCGCGCCGTGTTCGAGCTGGTCGACGCAGATGTGGGAGGCGAGGTGGTTGACGCCGTACAGCGGCTTGCCGAGGGCGTACGCGTACGCCTTGGCGGCCGAGACGCCGACGAGCAGGGCGCCCGCGAGGCCGGGACCGGCGGTGACGGCGATGCCGTCGAGGTCGGAGGCGGCGATTCCGGCGTCCTTCAGTGCGCGCTGGATCGTCGGGACCATCGCCTCCAGATGGGCGCGGCTGGCGACCTCGGGGACGACGCCGCCGAAGCGGGCGTGTTCGTCGACGCTGGAGGCGATCGCGTCGGCGAGCAGAGTGTGGCCGCGGACGATCCCGACGCCGGTCTCGTCGCAGGAGGTCTCGATGCCGAGGACGAGCGGTTCGTCAGCCATGGCTCTTAGTTCCTTGTACGCATGTTCCTACGGATGAGGGGGTCGCGGCGGCCGTCGCCGGGCCGGTCAGCCGCATGACCAGGGCGTCGACGTTGCCGGGCTGGTAGTAGCCCTTGCGGATGCCGATGGGCTCGAAGCCGAAGCGCTCGTAGAGGCGCTGGGCGCGAGTGTTGTCGACGCGCACTTCGAGGAGTACTTCGCGGCATTCGAAGGCGGTGGCGGCGGTGAGCAGATCGGTGAGCAGGCGGGCGCCGAGGCCGGTGCCCCAGTGGTCGCGGGCGGTGGCGATGGTCTGCACGTCGCCGGTGCGGTCGAAGACGGCCAGCCCGGCGTAGCCGACTACGCGGCCGCCGGTCTCGGCGACCGTGTAGTGGCGGGTGGCGGCGCCGCCACGGGCGTGCGCCAGCTCGGACCAGAACATCCCCTGCGACCAGGCGTCCTCGGGGAACAGCTCCTCTTCGAGCGTCAGCACCCGGTCGATGTCCCACCAGCGCATCTCGCGCAGCGCGACGTCTTCGTGGGCCGTGTCCGTCACTTGGGGGTGACCACCTTGTAGTTGGCGGGCACCTGGGCGTCGGGGCGGCGCAGATAGAGCGGCCGGTCGGGCAGCAGCTCCTCGCCGCGTGCCAGCTTCTCGGCGGCGAGGCAGGCCAGCGCGCCCGCCGACTGGTACTCGGGCATGCCCGCGGGGACGTCGGCGAAGGCGTCCGGGTAGAGCAGGGCGCCCGCGCCGACGGCCGGGAGCCCGGCGACGCCGGGCCGCTCGGTGAGGTCGGCGGGGTGGTCGACGGCGGGGTCGGTGACCCGGGTGCGCGGGTCGTCGTACCGCGCCCAGTAGACCTCCTTGCGGCGGGCGTCGGTGGCCACCACGAAGGGGCCGGTGAGCCCGGCCAGCCCGGCGGCGTACGCGATCCCGTCCAGCGTGCACAGCCCGTGCACGGGCACGTCCAGCGCGGCCCCGAAGGTGGCCGCCGTCACCAGGCCGACCCGCAGCCCGGTGTACGGGCCCGGGCCGACCCCGACGACGATGTCCGTCACGGCCCCCAGCTCCACGCCCGCCGTCCCCAGCGTCCGGTGGACGGCGGGCAGCAGCAGCTCGCCGTGGCGCCGGGCGTCGACCTCGGCGGTCTCGGCGAGGACTTCGGCGCCGTCGTGGAGAGCGACGGTGACGGCGGGGGTTGCGGTATCAAGCGCGAGCAACAGCACGAGGACAGCCTACGGCGCCGCCGGGGGCGGTCGCGGTGGACCGGTCGCGTCCGTCCTCCGGTGCTACCGTCGTGATATTGCGTACGGGCGGTAAGCACGTACTGACCACAGGAGAGGGTGGCCACCGTGCCAAGGAGCAGCACCGGGCCCGCCGTGGCCGTTCTGACCGCAGCGGCGCTGGGCGTCGTCGGTTTTCTCGGCTACCAGGCCAAGGCCACTGCCCCTGAGCACCGCACCGAGGAGCGGAGCAGCTCGCACGCGAGCGACTCCAAGGGCAAGACGAAGGACAAGGCGCGGAAGAAGCCCGCCGCGCTGCCCGCGGGCTCCGGCACCGGCGTGCGCGTCGTCTACGCCCTGGGCGACAGCCGGGTGTGGCTGGTCGGCGCCGACGGCAAGGCCACCCGCACCTACGCGGTGGGCGCCAGCTCGGCGAGCCCCGACCCGGGCACGTACCAGGTCACGTCCCGCAACCCGAGCGGTGTGGGGTCGGACGGGGTCCAGGTGGAGCACGTCGTGGTGTTTCACCAGGACGAGGGAGTGACGTTCGGTTTCAGTGCGGCCATGGACGGGGGGATGCCCGATCCGCAGGCCCAGAAGAAGACCGGCGCGGTGCGGGAGTCCCGGGCGGACGGCACGGCGCTGTGGGAGTTCGCGCAGCCGGGCACGAAGGTCGTCGTGACCGCGTAGTCATGGCCACCTAGTCGTGACCGCTTGACGCCGTGCGGGTCCGTGACGGGCTACGCCGCGTCGCGCTCCGGCTCGTCCGCGGGGCGCTGGTGCTGGTGCTGGTGCGCCTCCGGCTCGGCGGGGACCTCGGCCGGTGGAGTGGAGACGGCGTTCGCCGCCGCACAGGCCGCCAGCAGGTCCCTCATCGACGGTGACCGGCCATCGCGCCGGGGGTCGTCCAGGGCAGTGGGCTCTTGGGCCGACATGGATGCCTCCTGAGGGTCCTGGGGGGCAGGAGGTTAGGTACGCCTAACCGCGCTTCCCCTACCATGTGACCACGCCCGATGCCCAGAGCGCAACATCATGCCGACGGCCTGTCGGAAACTCTCCCGAATCTCCCCAGGAGCTATCCCGCGAGCGCCGCCAGGTCCTCGTGCGCCCAGCGCGGCCCCACGCCCGTCACGGCGACGCCGCGTACGTCGCTCTCCGCGGCGTCCGTCCCGGCCGTCCGCTCGATCACCACATGCAGCCGGTCCTCGGACAACTCCTCGACCTTGCCCTCGCCCCACTCCACCGCGATCACCGAGTCCGGCAGCGAGACGTCCAGGTCCAGGTCCTCCATCTCGTCCAGTCCCCCGCCCAGCCGGTAGGCGTCGACGTGGACCAGCGGGGGGCCGTCGGACAGGGAGGGGTGGACGCGGGCGATCACGAAGGTCGGGGAGGTGACCGCGCCCCGTACGCCCAGGCCCTCGCCCAGGCCCCGGGTCAGCGTGGTCTTGCCCGCGCCCAGTTCGCCGGTGAGGAGCACCAGGTCGCCGGGGCGCAGCAGTTCGGCGAGCCGGCGGCCCAGGTCCCGCATCTGCTCGGGCGAGGTGACGGTCATGCGCGTGGTGCCTACGTCCATACCGGCCGATGGTACGGGCCGGGACCGGGCCCCGCGTTCGCCGAGCCGCCCGGGCCGCCCTCGCCCGAACGACGGCCGACGCGGCTGGCTAGCCCCTGGCCGAGCGGCGGCCCGCGCCGTTCCCGGGGACGCCCCCGGCCGCGCTCACCACCTGGGTCAGCAGCTCGGCCAGATGTCCGTTGACCACCTCGGGGTGCTCCAGGATCACCAGATGGCCGCCGTCCTCGACGATCACCAGCTCCGCGCCGGGCAGCAGCTCCGCGATGGCCTCGCTGTGTTCCATCGGCGTGATCAGGTCCTTGTCCCCGGCCAGCACCAGCACCGGCACCCCGTCGAAGGACGGCAACGCGGCCGCCTTGTCGTGGGCGATGAACGCCGGATAGAACTCGGCGACCACGTCGATCGGCGTCGCCTCGATCAGCCGCTCCGCGAACCGGGCCACCCCCGGGTCCACGTCCTTCGTCCCGAACGAGTAGCGCTTGATCAGCCCCGCGAAGAGGTCCGCGGTCGCCCGGCGGCCCCGCTCCACCAGCTCCACCTGCCAGCCGAGCGCCTTGAGCAGCCCGGGCAGCACCCGCCGCACCGCGTTCATGCCGACCACCGGAAGGCCGAAGCTGACCTCGCCGAGCCGCCCCGCCGAGGTGCCGAGGAACGCCGCGCCGACCACCCGCTCGCGGATCAGCTCCGGGTACTGGGCGGCCAGCGCCATCATCGTCATGCCGCCCATGGAGTGGCCGACCAGCACCAGCGGCCCCTCGGGAGCTGCCGCGTCGATCACGGCCTTCAGATCGCGGCCGAGCTGGTCGATGTCGACCTGGGTGCCGTTCGTCTGGGCGCAGCCGCGCTGGGAGCGGCCGTGGCAGCGCTGGTCCCAGTAGACGGTGCGGACCACATCGCGCAGCGCGGCCCGCTGGAAGTGCCAGGAGTCCTGGGCGAGACAGTAGCCATGGCTGAAGACGACGGTCACCGGGGCGGTGGGCGCCCGGCGCGCGAACCGGCGCTTGCGCCGGGTGGGCGCCGCCGGTTCACGTATCTCCTCGACCTCGTAATACAGCTCCGTGCCGTCATCGGCGACCGCCCGGCCGGGGGTGCCGCGCAGCGTGCCGTACGGGCCCTCCGCGTCCAGCGCGAGGCGCGCCTTGCGCCGTACGCCGCGGCCGACCGTCAGCCGCTCCAAGGCGACGCCCATCGCCGCGCCCGCCGCGACCACGCCGATCGCGGCTCCCGCGAACCCGGCGCCCCGGCGCCAGCCCACGGCCGTGGCCCCCGCCGCGACCTTCGCCGCCGTTTCCACCGTGCTGTCCTCGCCCATGGTCAGATCCCTGTGCCCCCGAGGTCACCTACATAAACGCGGGGGACCCGCGCGCTGATCCGGGTGACGATCTCATACGCGATCGACCCCACGGCGCGCGCCCAGTCCTCCGCGGTCGGCTCCCCATTGTCGCCGGGGCCGAACAGCACCGCCTCGTCCCCCGGCCGCGCGCTGTCGCCGCCGAGGTCGACCACGAACTGGTCCATGGCCACGGTGCCCGCGATGGTCCGCCACTTCCCCGCGACCAGCACCGGGCCGGTGCCCGAGGCGTGCCGCGGAATCCCGTCACCGTAGCCGAGCGGCACCAGCGCGAGAGTGGTCTCGCCGGGGGTGACGTAGCGGTGCCCGTACGAGACGCCGTGTCCGCCCGGCACCCGCTTCACCGCGGCCAGCGAGGCCGTCAGCGTCATCGCCGGGCGCAGCCCGAAGTCGGCGGGCACGCCCAGCTCGGGGCTCGGCGAGATCCCGTACAGGGCGATTCCCGTACGCACCAGGTCGAAATGCGACTCGGGCAGGGTCAGGGCCGCCGCGGAGTTGGCCAGATGCCGTACCTCCGGCCGCAGCCCCGCACGCTCCGCCTGGTCGAGCATCGCGCGGAAGACGTCCAGCTGGGCGGCGATCGACGGGTGGCCCGGCTCGTCCGCGCACGCGAAGTGCGACCACAGCCCGGTCACCTTCACCGTGCCCTCCGCCTCCGCGGCCAGGGCCTCGGCGACCAGTTCCGGCCAGTCGGCGGGCGGGCAGCCGTTGCGGCCGAGCCCGGTGTCGGCCTTGAGCTGGACGCGCGCGGTGCGCCCGCACGCGCGGGCCGCCGCGGCGGCCTCGCGCAGCGCCCACGCCCCGCTGGCCGACACGTCGATGTCCGCCTCGATCGTCTGCCGCCACGGCCCGCCCGGCGTCCACAGCCAGCACATCAGCCGCCCCCGGTCGCCCGCCGCGCGCAGGGCAAGGGCCTCCTCGGGCGTGGCCGTGCCCAGCCAGCCCGCGCCCGCCGCACGGGCGGCGCGCGCGCACGGGACCGCGCCGTGGCCATAGCCGTCCGACTTGACCACGGCCATCAGCTCTGCGGTGGGCGCCGCGTCACGCAGCGCCCGAACGTTGTCCCGCAAGGCGGTCAGATCTACCACGGCACGGGCGCGCATCGGTGTCTCGTCCATCTCCATCAGTGTCTCAGGGTCCGTGTCCCAAACCGATCCGCAGACCGGAATGTGCGCTTCCGAGCGAGGAGTGCCCTCCGTTCGGGAGACTATGAGCCATGAGGATCGCCTACAGCGTCGAGACCGTACGGGCCGCTGAACAGGACCTGATGGCGCGGCTGCCCGAAGGAACACTCATGCAGCGCGCGGCAGCCGGGCTCGCCGCCGCCTGCGCCGACCTGCTGCACCGCGTCTACGGGGCCCGCGTAGCCCTGCTGACCGGCAGCGGCGACAACGGCGGTGACGCGCTCTACGCCGGTGCCCGGCTGGCCCGGCGCGGCGCCGGGGTCACCGCCGTCCTGCTCGCCCCCGACCGCGTCCACCCCGGGGGCCTGCGCGCCCTGCGCGCGGCGGGCGGCCGCGCGGTGACCGCCTCCGACGACACTCTCGCCCAC
>Ga0307508_10001582_pt1 | contig 25404 bp, 19 predicted proteins | sample 9_EM_MG_FD_203089 | JGI IMG/M metagenome (GOLD analysis project Ga0307508, IMG submission 203089) | Populus trichocarpa ectomycorrhiza microbial communities from riparian zone in the Pacific Northwest, United States - 9_EM | ecosystem: Host-associated > Plants > Roots > Unclassified | place... | reverse complement strand
GAGTGGATCTGGCTATGCAGCTTGTCGGTGGTCTTCTGAAAAGCCATTGCGGTATCGGTAGCTGATTTGGCAACATCCGCAGTGATTCGGTGGTAGAGGCGGTCCATGGCTGCCAGTGTGATGAGCTTGAAAACAGAACGTAGAGCTGCATGCTCCGGGTTCAGAGGGGGGGGAAGCTGTAGGGAGGTGTATTCAGCGCTCTCATTGCTGTCGTCGAGTGACTGAGTTGCAGTGAGATTCTCAGCGGGTTGGAGATCCATATCGTCACCGTCTGACTCTGGGTCACTTTCCGTATGGGCACGCTTGGTGGGTAGATGAGGCTGGGCTTCGAACGGCATGGTACTAGTTCTTGACAGTGTTATCTCTGCACTTCGCAGGTCTATCTGGGACTGGGTGGCTCTCCTCACAGGGAGGCTTTGGCTTGTGACGTATGCGCATCACTACCGAAAGCTTTTAACACAAGAGGAAGGTCCCGAGATATCTTCAGAGGTGGTGACCAAGGTGGTGATGGTTGGATGCGCGGTCCGCGATCACTGATGGGGGGGAGGTCGGCGGGGTGGGGATCGAAACTAAAAACCGAAGAGATTGGGCTGACAGCTAATGAGACTGTAGCCCTGCTCTTGGGGAATCGTTTGACGTAGTCGAGAGCTTGTTCGATGGCAGAAGACAGTGGTGGTTGTCGAAAAAGCTGGGGGGGTCAAGAGGATAATATGCGACTTCGATCTATTGCGTTTTACACTACAGGTAATATACGCTCCTCCTCGCCGTACCACCCCCTTGGGGCTTCCATCTTTCCCTTCCGCCGAGGACGTGTTCGCACCAAGGAAACAAAATTCCAACGCAGAGAGAAACGCGCTACAGAGACGTTTGAGCAAGGAAACACTCCGACAGTACAAAGGAAACTCGTCCCCATCCGTCCTTCTTCAAGCTCCGTCGTCTCGTTCGTGTGATCTTTTTAATTTTCGAAAGCGCCGAAGTCTGGTTCAGGCGAGTCTGAACCTGAGTCTTCGGTGCCTTGTGGTGTAGGTTGGTCCTCCGCGAAGCGGAGGTGTGTGGAGTGGCCCAGGCCAGTTCCACGGAGGAACTTGCGGAGCGGGAGTGCATTTTCCGGTGACGTGATGAATTGTGGGGTCTGGATATCCCCGGTGGTGGCGCGTTGGAGGATCGCTCGCTGCTTTTCCAACAGCTGGCATTCCCGGAGTAGGTGTTGCGAGGTGGCGAGGTCCGTGCCGCATGGGCAGGGATCGGCGGTGATGTTGGGGGGTGGGTCGGTTGGTGCACGGTTGCAGAAGACCCGCCAGAGAGCTCGTGTGTCGGCCCATTCCACCTCCTGGAGGTGTTTGGGGAAGGTGAAGGATGGGGTGGAGAGGGGTAGCTCGGTCTTCCATCGGTTCATGAGTTGTGCTCGCGCTTGCGTGAGGAGCCAGGTTTTTGTTGTGATTGCGAAACGGCATGGGACCGGATTGTCGGCCCCTTGCTTGGCGAGTCTGTCAGCCCTCTCATTGCCTCTAATGTTGCAGTGGGACGGGCACCAGGTGATGGAGATTTGCCAGCCAAGGGTGCGCAGGTCATCGATGGAGTCGAGGGCCCTTCGAGCGTATTCATGGTTGTGTTTGTTGAAGTTGAGGGTGGCAATTGCCGCTTGGTTGTCGATGCAGATGATAACTGTGCCCCGTGGGGCTGTGGTGGTGAGGAGGGTGGACACGGCTTCTTGGACCGCGTGTAGTTCGGCGTCGTACACCTCGGCCCTATCGCCCAGGTGACAACTGCCTTCGTCCAGTCGGTACAGATGTTGGTCGCCGCAGTGGTATATTGCCCATCCACATCCAGTTGACCCATTGTCGAGCTTGGAGCCATCTGTGTAGATGATGACGGTGTGGTTTTCTTGTGATTCGAGCCATTGTTCGTGGAGTTCTTGGGGTTGGGTTACTTTGTCCGGGTTTGGGGACGGGGTGATGGGGACCCCTTCTGCCGGTGATGTGCTTGTCCGGTTTTCCAGTTTGCCCATTACCAAGTGTTTGCTTAGGTAGTATAGGCGGTGGAGCCCTGGGAGGTTTGGGGAGGTGTTTGGTGCAGCCCGTGGGGGGCCTAGTGCGTGATGGGAGGGGAGGAAGTGGAGGCGTATGGCATATCGTAGTGACAAGTAGTCCAGGTATGCTTCCAGGGGGGGTAGTTGGGCGAGTGTGAGGAGGTTGGAAATTCTGGTGTTGAGTGGGAGCCCTGTGATCCATCGGGCGATTGAGTTGTAGGTGGTGCTGAGGGTAGCTGTTATCATCGGGGTGCCTGTCCACCATGCCGGGGATGCCCAGAACATGGTTGGCAGTACCACCGTCATTGCCAAATGGTGGGCGATGTGGGTGGGGATGCCACGTGACCGGTGACGTAGGAAGCCTAGGCTGCCAAGTGTTTTGTTTCCTTTGGCCGCGGCCATTGTGGCGTGGTGGAGGAAGCTGAGTGATTCGTCGATAAACACTCCCAGGTATTTAATCTGGCGTGTTGCCATGATGGTGTTGTTTCCGATCTGTAGGGGGGGGTGTGAGGTGAGGCTCTTGTTCTTATCCTTGCTGGTGAGGGGGAGGCAGTACAGGAGTTCCGTTTTTGGGGGGGCAAAGGTGAGTCCCAGGTGGGTTCCCCTCTGTAAGTGTTGGTCTGTCCTTTCTTCGAGCAGGGTGTTGGCTCTGGACACAGTGGGTGACATTTGGACCATGCAGACGTCGTCTACGTAGGAGGTGTCAGTTGCGTCGGAGGGGTGGTGTTGTTTTTCTAGCATCGCGTTGCTGTAGATGAGGAAGAGGATTGGGGAGATAGGGGATCCTTGTGGTAGACCGCACTCGTACGGTTGGGGTTGCTCGGTGTGTTGGTCGAAGCCAAATGCGAGTTTCCGGTCTGTGTTGAATGCTGTGACCCAGTTCGTGAGGTAGAGTGGCATGTGCCGTTGCAGCATGACCTCTCGGAGTGTTGTCGGATGGACCTGGTTGAATGCGCCTTCGATGTCGTGGGTGAGCACCGCTGGTCGTAGTGGGAATTTATTTGATGCTTTCTTCTGGCTGATTGCCTTGGCAATTGGGTCGATTGTTCGGAGGAGGGCGTCGACTGCAGAGTTCTCTGCCTGAGCACCCATCTGTGAGGGGTGTGTGGCCCCGCACATTTGTGCGGCATGGGCTAGTCGTTTCGCGATGATGGATTCTAACAGTTTGCCGAAGCATGATAGAAGTGAGATTGGCCGGTATGATTTGGGTTGTGAGTAGGATTTCTTGCCGGGTTTGGGGATGACCACGCAGTTGGCCGTCTTCCATTCTGGGGGGTGGACACTCCAGGTGAGGCAAGCTGTAAAGAGGTTAGGGAGGAGGAGTGGGGCTGCTTCGTTGAAGTGCCGGAGGGTGGTGTAGGAGATGTCGTCCGGTCCTACCGATGTACCGTATTTCAGGTGTGCTATGGCCAGGCGTGTTTTGTGTATTGTGACTGGTCTTGTGTGGTGGCGTATGTCTCTCGTGTGGGTGAGGAGGTCGGAGGGGAGGGGTGTCTGCGGGGCTGTGTTGACTGGGGGGAAGAGTGCATTCCGTAGGGCTTTGCACTTGTCTCCGAAGTCGGACTGTCCCTCGAGTGGGGGGATGGGTTTGTTGTGGGTGCTGTGGCGTTGGATTGTTTTCCAGATGGTTCTGGTTGTTGCGTTTTGCAGTCGGTGGACGCGGTATGCTGTTTTCGCGTTGCGTACCATCGTCGTCCATTTGCGGTGTTTGTATTGGCTGTCTTGTCTGTTGGCGTCGGTGGGGGTGAGGCGTGCTCTTCTATCTGCCCGTTTGGTGGCTTCTTTTGCCAGTGTCAGGCTGTGGTTCCACCAGGGTGCCTCTGTCTTCCTTTGGCTTTTGTACGGGATGGTGGCTTCTGTGGCCTGGTGGATGAGGAGGGTGATGTTGCTCATTGCGCGGAGGGTAGCTTCCGGGCCTTGGAGGTCTGAGAGGTCCATTCGCGTGGCTTGTATGTGGCTGTCAAAGCTCTTCCAGTCGGCTTTTGCCCAGCATCGGTAGGGTTTGGGCGGTGGGGCGGTATATGGCAGTGACAGGGTGAGGGTCAGGGAGCTGTGATCTGAGGTGGTGTCATCGTCAGTTGCTAGTGAGAGGGCAGACCTAGTTGTGTTCCCATGGGTGAGGCACAGGTCGATGGTGGAGGGGCTGCTCCCATTCCTTGGGTGGTGGGTGGGGATTGCTGGTTTGTTTTGGAGGTGGAAATTGTTGTGTTCGAGCCAGTGTGCAATGGCATGGCTTGCGGGGGAGGTGCGGGCTGTGTGGGGCAGGGGGCCCTGCCACCATGGGTGGTGTGCGTTGAGGTCGCCCATTATTAGGCAGTTTGCTGGGATGTTGAGTGAGGGGAGGAGGGCTGCCAGGGGTTCAGGTCTTCCGGGCGAGTACAGGTTGAAAATGGTGAAGCTGGCGGTGTGTTGTTCTTGTTGCAGTGTGATGGTGGTGCCTAGGAAGGAGTCCTGGGCTGTGAAGGTGGTGGTGGCGCTAAGCCCAGGGAGTTGGCGTACATATGTGGCGCACCTGGGCTTCGTAGGTGTTGGGAGGAAAAGGTTGAAGTTCGGTAGGAGTGGTGGGTTTCCATGTCTATCGCACCATGGTTCTTGGATAAGGCAGATAAGGTTTTCTGTTTTCTTCGCAAAATCTCGGAGTGTTGAAATCGTAGTCGCATGGCCTCTCGCGCAGTTCAACAGCTGCACGGACCCGACGGTGTGTGGGGGCATTTTATACGGTTACTCCCGCCATGGGGGCGTCTCCCGGGTTGGTTGTGGCATTCGTGTTCGCGTTGTTGTTGAAGGATCGGATTTTGATTCGCTCAGGGCAGTTGGGGTCGCTAGCCTTGTGGGGGGTCTGGCAGTTGGCACAGCAGATCGGTGGGTGGGTGCAGGCTGGGCCTTTCTTGCAGGTCGGGATGGGGCAGGGGTGGTCTTTGGTCTCGTGGGCTTCCGCGCAGACGGCGCAGCGGGAGGGGTTCCTGCACAGGGCTGCCGGATGTCCGTAGCCTTGGCAGTTGCGGCACTGGGTGCTTCTTCCGTACGAGATGTAGTCGTTGAGTTGGCATTCACGGTTGCAGATCGTGAGGTAGTGGCGTCCGATGTCGGCCATCTTGACACTGCCGCCGAGGGTCATGACGATCGTGGAGGTTGATTTTTGCTCGCGTCGGTCTGCCGGGGTGAGCCAGTGCGGGGTCTGTCCTTGGGTTAGCTGGGGGTAGTTTGTGGCGATACTGTTAGAGATGTCGGGTAGGGAGAGGTGGGTAGGGACGCCGTGCAGGAGGAACTGGCTGAAGCGTTTCCCTATTTCCACTTTCTCGCATTTTCCGTGGTAGGAGAGGGCGTCTGCGATGATCGTGGCGTAGTCTTCGTAGATGATATTGTTTTGGGTGTTGCCGGTGGTGAGGATGATGGATCCGCGCATCGTGACTCGGGCGCGGAGGAAGGGGGGTGCAGTTACGTCCTGGTTGTCGACCAGGGCTTTGTTGACTCGGTGGAGCGCGGCATCGGAAATAGCTTGTCGGGCGTTGTAGTCTCGTTCGGCGTGGACGGCGGCTTCAGTGGGGGATTCAGTTGAGAAGTGGCACGTGACCTCTCGTTCAGCTTGGGGGTACATGGTCGGGACGAGCTTGGGTGGGGCCGGCTTCTTCCCTTGGCTCCTCTTTCGCAGGTTCTCCCAGCCCTCGACGTTGGTGGCGTGTGTGGTTTGTTCGGTTGGCGATTGTGGCTGGGCGGCCAGGGCCTTGGCAGCGTCAGCATAAGTACGGGTGGTGGGGCGGGTGTTCGTGGTCGTGTTCGGTTCGTTGTTGTCACTGTTGTTGTTGCTGTTGTTTGTTCTCTTCTCCTTCCTCTTTCTCTCTTGCCTCGTCGGGTTGGCGTCGGTGGGGGCGCGGGCCCCAGCCAGTTTCGCAGAGGGGGCCGGCCTACGTTCGGCCGAGAGGAGTTGTTGTTGTACCTGGGTAACCCGGGTTCCAAGCGAGGAGATTTGTTTGGAGAGTTCGTTGGTGGCAGTGTGGATTGTGGCGTCGTTTCTGGCGAAAAGTTGCTTAATCTCCGCGGAGATGGTCCTATAGAGTTGTTCCATGACGTTGTTGGTAATTATTTCGAAATCGGCGCGTAGCGCAGCGTGTTCGGGGCTCATCGGGGCCGCCATCTGGGGGGCCGTGTTGTCGGGTTCATTGGCATCTTCGCCAATTGCCTGGGTCTCGGTGATATGTTGGGTGGGCTGGAAGTCCGTGGCGTCGTCGATTCCTGTCTCCTCTTCTCCTTCTTCTTCGTTCTCGTCGCCGGAGTCGGATCCGTACTCGGATGCCGCTTCGTTGTCCTCGCGTGCTCGCTTGGCAGGGGAGGGGGACCGTGAGGTTGCGATTCGGAAGGGGGGTTGGAGGGTCTGCTGGGCGGGGTTGGGTGCAGAAATCTCTGCGGTAGCGGGGGTGTTGGGGCGGAAGAAAGAGTCGAGGGGTCCTTGACCGGGGTTGCTGGAGGACATGAAGCCTGTAAGCGAGGTGGTGATAGTTTGGCGACACGAGCCAAAATCACGAGAAACAGGCAGCGACAGGAGGGAAAATTCCCAGGAGGGTGCCGGAGGGGTGCAGCCTCTAGTTAATAAACTATTGACCGACTCCTGAGGTGGGTTTCCGGGGTTGTTGAAAACTTAATTGGAAAAGAAGATTTTTTGGTGTCGCGAAAACAGTGAAGTTTTGGGGGTTGTTGTGAGGATAATAGATTGCGTGGAGAAGAATCTCCAGACTAGCTACCACGCCCTTCCTTTATACTTTTCCTTCCCTCTGTGGAATCACAGCTTGCCCGCAAGACTGACACAGTTCCTCCGTCTAACATTATGAATCGATCGCGGCGCCCAAGGAAAACACATGATCGCACTCGGCTGCCGCGCGGCCAACACTCTACTCGCGGCAACAGGAGAAAGGACGAGCAAGCAGTAACAGTAAAGGAAAGGAAGACTGACGTACAACTTACTCAAGGGAAAACAATACTCGTAACAAACATGGGAGAAGGACGTGCAAGCTCAATCAATGGGAGACAACAAACGTAGCGGACAGGAGAAAGGACGCGCAAGTAACATAACGGAGACGAAGGAGAGAGGTCTAGACCGCGCAGTGTTCGGGGATATCACTAACAGAGCGATATGGGGGAGATCGGTCGAGGTGCCTAATCACGGAGGATGACCGTGGCTGCGGCAGCGGAAACGAGGATGAGCCACTGGGCGACATGGGTGAGAGTGGCACCGGCGCCGGTGCCAAGGAGCCTGTCGTGCCAGGTTCGTGACAGATAGCATCGGAGTCCTAACACGCTATTTTCAGACCTACGAACTGCTTGGCTTTCCTGAGGTCCGTCATCTTGTATTCCTTCTTCAGTGCCATCTTAAGGTCCTCGGCGACCTCGGAGGCTGATCGCGGGTATAGGATCGTGGTGTCGTTGACATAGAGAAGGAGAAAGACGTCAGAGCAGAGGTACAGATTCTCGTCTGCGTGTGCATGTGTAGAGCCTATCAACAGGAGGAACTCATTTATGGTAGTGTGCCATAGGAGAGGTGCTTGCTTGAGGCTGTAGAGTGCCTTGTTGAGTCTCAGGGAGCCATTCATGTAGATTGGCATTGCCATAGGATCCGGTGCAGTCATCGTACTCACACACTGTAAGTTGCCGGGTGTCGTACTCATTCGCTGTGAGTTGCCATCCGGCGTCCGAGTCGACTCGACGAGCCTCTCCTTGGCCCTACTCACTGAATGTGCCTCGGCGTATGGATTGTGAGTAGATTTGTGAGTAGAGTCAGCCGGTGACGAGGAGGATGATGAGGCGAGCGGCTCAGCAATGAGCTACTCGATACCTTCAGGGAGCTGCATGTAGACTTTCTTGGCGATTGCTGGGTTCAGGAACGCGGTGACGACATCGAGCAGGTCCATCTCCCAGTCTTCCTGGGTGGCACGACACATTAGATAGGAAAGGGTAGTCATCTTACTGACAGGAGCGTATGTTTCATCGAAGTCGATGCCCTGCATCTGTTCATAGCCTTTGATGACAAGCCTAGCTTTGTATCTCAGGGTGCCGTCAGGGTTCGTCTTCATCTTGCATACCCATTTGCAGCTGATAGGCTTGCTGCGGGTATGCTCTACCAGGGTGAAGGTGTGGTTCTCTAACAGAGACGCGTACTCCTGTTGCATAGCAACCTTCCTCGGGCGCTGAAGAGGGCCGTTCATGGCTTCTCTGTACGACCGTGGGTCGTCATCAGTTGTGACCTCAGCAGCCAGGGCTGTACCGGCCCTGGCTGCCCATCTTGACTGGCTTCTCGTCAGCATGCGAGGCTGAGAGGGAATAGCAGCGATGACCCTATCAGACTCGCTTTGTGGATCTGGTGCAGGTGACTCTTCCAACGTCCCCGACCTCATCGGTGCGGTTACCGCAGGTGTGTCTAGCACTGCGGCCGGATTGCTCTCCTACTCAGGAGCCGTGTCCGGGTTTTCAGCTTCAGGTGAATCTTCCATCACCTCGGTGACCACTGGTTACTCTTCCGGCAGTCCGAGTGGGTCACCGCTTCTCTCGTTATCTGCCATGCAGGACGTGTAGGCAGTCTGGCTCTCATCAAAGTAGAGGTCCGAGCGGTTGACAGCTTTGCCAAAGTTGGGGTCCCATATTCACCAAATCTTGGTTGTATCGTGAACGTATCTGAGCATCAGGCAAGCCTTTGCATGGGAACCCATCTTTGCATCCTGCTTTAAGATTTCGGGATGTGTTTCCACACTATGCATTCGAAGCGGCGAAGGTGATCCTGAGTGGGTTTGTCCTCGGCCGATGTCAGCCTCTTACTCACATTTTGTGAGTTGCCGTCGAGGGTCGTACCCACACTCTGTGAGTTGCTGTCGAGGGCCGGACCCACATGGGAGTTGCCGATTGCCGTACCCACACTCTGTGAGTTGCTGATTCCTGTACCCACACATTGTGAGTCGGCATTTGGCGACGTACTCATGCGCTGTGAGTTGGCGTAGTAGCCGCTTCGGTATCGCCGGCGATGGTATTTGAGCACCTGGTATGGCATCTTTCTGTCCAAGGATTGATTCGGGGTTCTTCGATGCAGATAGCATGTGGTGTTGATGGCCTTGGCCCAGAAGTGCATTGGGGCTTGCGAATCAAGCATCATGGCCCTAGCCTTCTGGGTCAGGACTCCGATAATCCTTTCCGTGATGCCATTCTTGTGTTGTGTATGTGGCAGACATGGCTCGAACGCAATACCTCGGACGATCAGGATGCTTCGGAACGTTTTGGGGTTGTATTCCCCACTTCCGTTGTCAGAGCGAAACCTCCGGATATCGTATCCCCAGCCGTCCACTTTGGCTTGAAACCATTGGAAGGCTGCTGTGCAGGTCTCCGCGCATTTGTCAGGGAGGACAGTGATCTCCGCATGACAAGAGTAGTCATCGATGTAGACAACGAAGTACTGGGCACTGCCTGATGAGCGTACAGCGAATGGTCTGCACCGATCCAAATAAACCAACTCGAATGGTGTAGTGGTGCACTGGACTAGACCGTGGATTATCTTCCATTTGAGCTTTGCCTGGATGCATACCTCGCAGATGCGGCCGTCATCGATGTAACCTTTGACAATAGACTTTATTGCTTCTTTTCCGGGGTGACTGAGGCGTCGATGCCACATCCTTGATTCGGCGATGGATAGTTTTGGCTGTCCGTTCAAAGTGGTAAGGGCCGTATTTTGCGTGTTGAGGACTGAAGGACCAGCATCTAGCTTGTAGAGCATGCCGTTCTTTTGTCCCAACATTATCATCCATTGGTTGGTGGGATCGCTGATGATGCACCTGCCCTTCTTGAATGTGGTGCTGTATCCGTGGGTGTCTAGGTCCCCTACCGAGAGAAGAGAGTATCGAAAGGTTGGAAGGTGTAGGGCCTTGACCCAGTGATTCTGGACTTGAACGAGGCCCTTATGGGTAGCTTGGACAATGGTGTCATCTCCCAGCCTTAAGTCAATGGTGTGCGATAATCGGGAGTAGGTCTGGAACCGGCTCCGAGGGCCATTGTACATGTGGTGGGAGGCTCCGGAATCGATTATCCATATTGAGGGTGCTCTCTCGGTGGCCAAGGCAAAGTGGCCAGCCTTGAAGGTATTCTGTGAGTAGGGTTCACAGTCGTGTTCACATGCCCCCACGTACTCACACGTCCCCGCATACTCATGCGCAGCGCCGTGCTCATGCGTTCTGTACTAATGCATTCCGTACTCATGTGCTCTGTACTCACGCGCAGCGTCGTGCTCACCCGTTCTGTACTTATGCGCTCCCTACTCACATGCTCCGTACTCACGCGCAGCGCCGTACTCACGCATTCCGTACTCACGCACTCCGTACTCACGCGCTCCATACTCAGACGCTCCGTACTCACATGCCGCGCCATACTCACGTGTTCCTTAGTCGTTTTCCCGTTCACTGAGTGCTAAGGCGGCAACCATTTTTGAGAGCGTTTCACCATCGTGGAGGAACTCGTCGTTAGGTACTGCCTCGTGGCCGGATGTGACTAGGGTTCGGTCGATGGGTGTGAGTATGGCTCGGCCTGATGTGAACAGGGCTCGGCCCATGGCAGTGTCGGTTAGTCAATCTAGATCCGACCGGAGAACGAGGGATTGTTTGGTATTATCACCATTTGCCACCATGGCACTTCCTTTTTTGCCAAAACGCTTCTGATTCCAAGCGGCTTTGAGCTCATCCGATCTTTTCTTGAGAGTGCAGTCCTTCTCCATGTGGCCAGTTTCACAGCAATGCCAGCACTCGAAGTTGTCCTGGGAGCGTTTCTTGCCAGCTCATTGTCCAGTATCCTTCCTAGCGTGGGTGGGATTGCCGGGGGACTTCTTCTGAAATTCTTGCACCTTTTTCTTGTGACAGTCGGAGATATGGTGACCCTTCTTCTTGCAGTATTGGCAGAGGAGTTTCTTTTCAGCGCCATGGGAGTAGAGGAGTACCCCAGAGGTGTTATTGTTGGGGTCATTTATCTCGTGGGTTAGCTTATTCCGTCTGTACTCGCAGAGTTCATCGATGGTTTCTTGAAGAGTGGGCATCCCTTTGTTCAGCTGTTTCCAAAGCACGTGGGTGGCCTCGCTGAATTGGATTCCCACGAAGTTGAGTAGGGGATGGATCGTAGCATTGTCGGAGATCTCTTCCTTGGTTCCTTCGATAGGATTGTGATACTGTTGCAGGCGTTCACAGAAGGATCCGATTTTTTTGCCTGGGTGAGACCTAACCGTGTGGAGGTTGCTCGCCTGGAGGGAGCGTTACATCTGGGAGTACGTATTGTTGAACTGGTTGCTCAGCATCGTCCACATCTTGGCTGGGTCCTGGAGATGAAGGAGTTGCCTCTGGATTGTTATGATAACAGAGTAGCGAATGAGGGTGACAGCTGCCTTTCTTCATTCGTTGAAGGAATCGATGGCGCGTTGAAGGGTGGAGGCATCAGTTTCGCCACTTTTCGCTCTCATCGAGTGGGCCGGAGAGGTTTCGGTTGGCATCTTTTCTTCTCCCGTGATGATTTCCCACGCATTCATCGTATCGAGCATGGTCTTCGCGTTGATCCTCCATTCAATCTAGTTCGTGGTATTCAAGTGTTCGAAGGATCCCAAGCTGGTGACGTGGTAATCGTGCTTTGAGGTGGAATTGGTGGACATTGTTGGTCATATTTGATCGGGAAGGCTTGACGATGCGGCTGAAAATAAGGGGAGTGGTTTCAGGTATAGGTGTTGTGATTGATAAAGTGATCAATCCGGACTCATAACCTATCAAGATATGTGTATCGGTATACAGTATATTCAGTGTAGAGCGAACGTCCCGGCGCGGGACACCCCATTACATCGGTCTCCGTGGCTATTCCACTGGAGGCCGGTATGCCGACGCTATCAGTCTCATCTCCGAGAATGTGCCCGGACCCCGTCCGAGCCACATCTCATGACAGCTTGTTTTTGTTTTTTTTTAGTTTATTCATTAATCGCATGCGACCTATGGAGATCATGGCGATATTATTTGCCGTCCACTTCCTTTCTGCTGTCCGCGCAGCGGCGGCGCGTTGCAAGCGCCCCTTTGCCCTCCGCCCTGGCCCGTCCCGCGATGATGATGGAGAAATGACATAGGAAAGAAGAACGAGCGTGACGGATAAAGGAAAAGACGAAGGGAAGAGTTCCCTCCGACCCCTCACGCGGTGCCCGCGGACGCCATGAAGTCGGGCATGGGTAGGAACAGCGGTGGCTCCTCCCCAGCGTGTGGCTCCTCGGCCCCCGCTCTTTGCTACTCCAACCACTCCCGCACCTCCAGCTCCGACACCGTGCTCACCGCGTCGTCCTCTGCCTCAGCCGGCACCCGCCTTCCCACATCCGTAGAGGAGGGGAAGTCTAGTACCGCCCGGCTGCACCTCCCATCGGCCAGGAGGTCCCGTACCTTCCACCGGTCCTTCCACCTCCCAGTCTCCTTTTTTACCTCCGCCCACAGGATATTTTGCTGCGGCTTCCACACGGGGCACTCCTTTGGGGCCGGCTTGTGAGCACTAACCTTTGCCGCCATTGCGATGTCACGGCTGCTACTAGTGAACCGAATCCCTGGAGGCGATGGCGGGTCATCAGAGATGCCACCAATATTTAGGCGCCGAAAATTCGGCCTTTTCCACGTCCCTTGGCAGTAGACTGCAGTACAATCCGCCCACGATATTTTGGATCAGTCCATCCGAACATTGCCCTCGGACACACTGCCAAGGCTCAGTCCAATCCACTCCGAGGCTCTGGGCGGACAGAATGGACCACGCAGAACTCTACAGCAAGGCAATTCTGGACGTCCTTTGCAGCACGGATTTGGGCAGTCGAGTACCGATCCTGGCAAGGGAGGACACCAAGAGCGAGGGGTGGTAGTGGAAGCCCCGAGTACCAAAAGGTGAGAAGAAGAGGGCGGAGTTCGAGGAGGTGGAAGTGGTAGTTAAGGAACGATTGCAGTTCCCCCAACACCATCCTTCACAGTCTCCCGAGAGGTGCATTAAGGCGACGGTATTTTTTACCAACCCTCCTATTGTTTGCTAAACGCTCCCTCCAACCTTGGTAAAGGCAAGGGTTGAATTCAAAGTAGACATGGCGATAGATGGGGAGGTGTGCGTATTGTGGGACATGAAAAATGGCAGAGCGTCGGCATGGAGGATATCCGGAGGATTGAATGGGCACTGAAGATAGGAACCAGAGAGGGGGGGGGGAGGAGTCGAAATTAAAGAATTGCAGAATTGGGTGAGTAGAGCTGGAAACAACCCCCGGCCAAAGACACCCTTACCGTGGTCCGAGTCGAAGTTTGCTGGTCTGGCTTTACATATGATCCATGCCGCCAGACTTTTGTGCTTCAGTGGTGTACTTCCGACACAGCGCGGCATTCAGCATACACTTGCTCACGTCTGACCCGCGTCATCTGTTGGCGAAATTCAGGGCATAGCCTCTCTACTTTGGGCCAAAATTCATCTTTAAAGGACCGCCATCCCTCGACATTTCTCCTCTTGCTCTCAACACGACAAACATAACAACGGCACTTAACTAGAAACTACCTCTTTTGAACTGTAAACCCCCTCCCTTCTTATACATAATCTTTCCTTTCCTCAAAAATATCCTGCCCGTTTCTACCGTGAATTCCTTCACCATTCTTCGCTGCGACGCTTACTCATTTATCAGTAGGAAACAGTATCTGTACAGGAAGACTACGTGGGTTTTCCAGTCACGCATTCCCTAACGGTCTGGAACTAACCATATCAAAGAAACGACGAGGGAATGCACCCCGTTGTTCCGACGCATACGCGAAAGCGAAAGAGTAGGGTCCCCGTTTACTTCAAATGTCGTGGAATTCTATTTACAACCAACCACACAGCGATGGTGCTGAACGAGGAGAATTCCCCACCATATTCTCCTCCGTTCAGGATAAAGAGACCAGAGGAGATGGTGCACGAGAGAGGAGTTCTGACCCCGAGTCCGGAGGCTGTGAAACCCTTCACAGACGGCTTCTGCCCGAACAGTCTTCCTTTTGGCCGGCACATGCCGCTGAGTAATCGACCCTCTTCTCCGTTTACTGCGACCCAGAAAGCCACCAACGCCGGCGACAGTGTTCGCAGGTCGCTTACCCACGCCGAGGAATTCGTGAGTATCTCTGCTACAATAGAAAACTATTCAGTCTAAGGGCACTGACATGTATAAGGTTGCTCACCAGTCCGAGGATGTCTTCAAGTCCAAGGTCACCGGAAACGCCAAGGTCGTCGTCAAGTCCAAGCGAGCCAGTATGCCAAAGGTCGCACCCGAGCCCAAGTCCGCCCCCAAGTCCAAGGGAACCGAGAAGCCACAGGCTGTCATCACGTCAATGGGCGACGACAATGCCAAGGGCGTCATCGTGTCCAAGGGCGCCAACAAGTCCAAGGTCGCTCACAAGCCAAAGCTCACCCGCAAGTGCGAGCCCAGGTCGGAGCCCGATGACAAGTGGGAGTCGGAGACCTGCGCGGATTCAATGCCCGAGTCTGAATACAAGCCCGGCCATGAGTCTGAAGATGACAACTTGGTCAATATTACCGTGAAAGGACTGCACGACTTCGCGAGGGAGAACGGTGTGTCATTCTCGCGCACCGATAATCGCGCCAAGATGATCGACAACGTACGTGCTTGGAAGAAGGCACACAATTCTTGAACAACGGGAGGTGTCTGGGCTCGGAGGGAGGTGAGGGCGGTCTGGCGGTTGAACTGTTCCACGCTTTCTGATCTTCTGTCACGGTTTTCTCGGTGAACTTGGATGGAAGACGTGTGTTGGAAATGCTTCTCGCGCGTCGTCTAGATTTGGCGGTTGTGCCTTAGAGTTTGTTGAGGACTGAGTTTGTTGAGGACACGATTGCAAGCGGGGAAGTGTGAGCGGAGGATCTTTGTTCGGCGGGTTCTTTCTCTTCTTCTCTTCTTTTCTTCTATACGATTGAATACCACAACGAAGTTGTGAACCACTCGAAATACCAGAATCCATACGCCTTGTGTTTTCACATCTCATACAGCATTCAGACTCATCGAACTCCTATCGCTCATTTCTATCCTCATCGCTAATCGGTATTCTTTCAACAACGTGTGATTCGGATCATTTCTGGTTTTCTCGGGCCCGTGATACTCTCGACTACCATGACATTTTTCTAACACTCTACGTTTCCTGTGATCATCGGCAGACATGGTTTCTAATATATTTCGGCACGGGATTGGATGGTGCTGAATTTGTGCCGGCGGTTTGAAAAGTTCACCGGATCGCCGCTGAGACAGGAAGTTCCCAACGAGGTGAGAAAGTATCTTCCGGCCTTGAGAGAGAGGAGTGTTAGAGACACAGAGAGATGGGGATGAGGAGAGAGATGATGTATGCCGTAAAACGGTACGAGTTGAGAGTTTCGCTCGTATTTCTATCTCAATGACCAGTATCTAGAAGTAAGTAAGAAAGAAAGAAGAAGGGAGAACTAGGAACAGAACGCCAGTCTGTTTCTCAACGCTGATTCCAGTCTGGTGCCTTTGGCTCCCGTCGTGACGGCATTGCTCCCGTCGGCACACCGTGCTGGAGCGGCGAGAAGTATTTCCAACAGGCGCTGGTGAGCTCCTTCCCAGAATTACTGAAAGTCGCTTCGCACTATCAAGTATAGTTTCTCATGCGGTGATTGGGAACCAGACCAACCGGCAAAGAGCACGCCAGCCTTCATCACAGTCGCAGACTGTTTCCTCTCAACAGCATCCGCGCTTCCAACCTCGCGGCAGCAGCACCATAGGATATAGTCATTCCAAGCTGTTGAATGGTTATGGCCGTTGGTGTGCTTAGATGGAATTCTTCACGTCGTGGTAAGGGTTCGAGCGAGGACAATCTCTGTTGCTATGTGGTAGGTTGTAGGAGTATTGAACAGAAGAAGCCCGCCGAACCGAGAACACTAACATCCACACTGCCCGTTTAGCCCCATTATTCCTATAGTAACACCACCCTATCACTCTAGCAGGGCCCCGTACATCCAGCGGCGAGAAGCGTACGCCAGGCGTCCTGCAGTAAGAAGCCTTTCCCAACACACCCCTTCTTCCTGCGCTGAGAGTCCCCAAATGACCAAATGCAAAGAACAAAGCAGGACAACGATTACCCCGCCCCATCGACCTCACTAAAACCTATGACAGTGAAAACCCTATGGGGAAAAACATCTGCTATCAGGAAAAAAAGTGCCGACATCAACAATACCAAAGTCAGATCAAATCAAATCAAGTCAAGCACCAAACTGAAATCAAAACTGAAACCCCAATTCAAACAAAATTTTCGGTTCCACTTCTCTTCATTCGTGCTTGCTACTTCCGTTCCTCAATCCCTTCTCCCATGCGGTCGGACCGCACCACCTCTTGTAGGTGTAGTTGCGATGGGTGTTTTAGCAAGCCGGTCAGCCGTAATCGCTGCTCACATCGGAGTGCAGCAAGTGGTTTTGTGAGCAGGTCGGCCGGATTCACCGCTGAGGTGACATACCGGAACCTGACTAATCCTCGCTGCTACTCATCGTGAACGTGGTGGTATTTGACATCGATGTGTTTCAAAGGCTGACTCACGACTCCGGAGGTGACCAATTTGAGAGCTCCCTGATTATCGCATACAATAGGTACTGGCCCTTCTGACACCTGCACCGGCATTCCATCTGCTGCCTCCTTTGTCATGCGCTTCAACCAAAGACTCTCCCGAGCGGCATGGGAGCAACGATATTCTCAGCTTCGAGTGTTGAAAGAGCTACCTCGCTTTGGGATTTCGCTTGCCAGTGAATGAGTCCGGATGTCACCAGCGCATTGTTGCCATCGATGTCGCCAAAGCCAAACGCACATTCTCCAATCAATTTCCGGCTTGCGAGATTTCCTGCCCAGTGCCATCCGTGTCGTCCATAGCCTTGACCGTAGAAACCACTTCCACTTCCATCATCTCGATCTCCATTTCCATCTCGGCTTCCATTTCCACTTCCATTCCGGCGCTTTGGACAGTGTTTCCTGATATCTCCTGCTTCGCCGCATCCGTAGCACCTGAATCTGACTTCCGATCACCACCGGCTCTTGGCCGTTGATTGTTGTTGCTGTCCTTCTTCCAGCAGTTTTCGAAGTTGTGGGTGTTCGTGCTACACCAGCTGCACCACATCTGGGGGCGCTGGTCACTGCCTCCTCTGCCTCCGCGATGGTTTCCTCGCCACCCTCGACCGCCTCTTGTACCCCCTCTTCCTCCCTGTTGCGGGTAAAGGGCTTTCGAGACAGCATCTGGCTTCGTAGCTAGTGTTTTATTCAGTCCACACTCCTTTAAGTCACTCATTACCCGATGGATCGTGACGTTCGCTTGCGATTGTAGCATTTTGATACAGATTTTGAACATCTCGGGGAGTCGTGAAAATGTGGTTTTCAGGACCATGTCCGGAATGGCTTCAGAAGTACCGGCGAGTTGGTTGCTGATATTTAGGAGTCGTGAGAAATAAGCGCTGATTGGCTGTCCGGGAATCGGACGCAGTTGGCTGAATTGTCGGAAAAGTGTCAGACGACCAACTATGGTCATTGCTATGTCCATCTGTTCAGCCAGTATTTGCTGTTGAAATAATACCGATTAGCAATGAAGATGGAAATGAACGATAGGAGTTCGATCAGTCTGAATGTCGTATGAGATGAGGATTCACAAGGCGTACGGGTACTGGTCGTTTGAATGGCTCACAACTTCGTGGTAATATTCATAATTATAAAACAGGAGAAATGGAAAGCACCAGCAGAACAAAGATCTCCCTCTCACACATCCCCGCTTGCGCCTTACGCAATCGTGTCCTCTAAAGCACAAGTGCCAAATCTAAACAACGTGTTAGAAGCATTTCCAACATTTGCCACATTCTTACCGGATCCGTGACCTAGTTGAGGTGTGTCTTGACTTCGGGACTGCACATTCCATAGATGATAGCACCAGCCTGGGCCTTCCGTGTGGTGAATTTCTCATATGCCTTGCATCCATGAATAGCAGCTATAGTCATTCCTTCAGGGTTCTCAGGTTCTACATCTTCTTCCATGACGATACGTCAGGCCTTGATTCCGTGCAAACCCTGTTCGCAGTCTGCCTTCCAGGAAGCGTAGTTCGTGTCATTGGGGAAGGTGATGGTCCCAAGTGGATGCTTGAAGACCTTCTCGTTCGTAGATTCGGTAGAGGACATGATGTTTTGATGTGGGATGGCTTTTTCTTGATTTCGGGTAGAGTGATTCGAGTAGGAGAGGAGGCGACGGGGGTGACCGAGTGTCCTTTCTTGTCCGTCGCTTTTCGATTCTTCTTATGCGTGCGGTTACGGATCCGGGCTCATTGAATGGTTATGGCTGTAGATGTGCGTAGATGAAATTCTTCACGTTGTGGTAAGGGTTCGAGCGGGGGCAATCAGAAGAAGCCCGCCGAGCCGAGAACACTAAGTACATCCACACTGCCCGCTTAGCCACATCATTCCTATGTTAACGCCACCCTCTCAACTCTAACAGGGCCCCGTACATCCAGCGGCGAGAAGCGTACGCTGGGCGCCCAGCATTAAGAAGCCCATTTACAACACAAGCTATGCTCCACCCCGAATAAGTATCCCAGGTGAATGTGGTTTACCTCTCAGGGTTAATACTACAGAGACGCCTTGGCAGAACTTCCTGGGCGTAACTTCTCAGCACTTTTGTCAGATGTATTCATCTATTGATATGTAGGAATTCCGTTGCTTAATCTTTCACCGAGACTGGAGGAGCGCTCTCTATATATACATGCACATCCAATCCGTTACCCATCACCGGCTCGTCTAGATCCTTTGGTGGCAACTTGCCACCTCTGGTCTAGATGTCGCCGGTGGCCATTTGCCACCTGCGCCACCCGATGCCTTCCGCGCGCGCTTCTGCTCGCAGCGGTCTAGGCAGGCCTCGGCCACGGGCCTCGTTGGGCGATCGATATATCTAACAACTTTCATTTTTGTAGGTGCCAGTTAACCTGTATATTCGGTTAGTCAAATACAAATTCTGAGGTATGTTTTTGCTATTGTGGGAGGGGGGTGTCTCTGTCTAGATCCAAAGGGGGGGGAGGGGAAAGATCCAAAACGTGAGAGATGAGGGGGGGTATAGTTCAATTGAGAAAGCTATCTCTCGGAGCGGAGGTTGTAGGATGGATGATGTCTAGATACAAGAGGACCGTCCCCGGGACAGGCAATTTATATGCCTGGAGCCCTCCTTAGTATGACTAATTCCACTGCGCTCTTGGCGCCTTCGTCACCCAAATTCATGCTCTTGGCATTTCAGTCCCACACTATCTAACTATTGATAGTCTGAGGCTCAACAGTCTTCGACGTCTGGTAAAGTTTGAAGGCTGATTTCTATGCCTGGATAATAACCTCAATTGTGATAGTTGTGTTTTAGTATCAGAGCTAAAGCGTCACTGGGGATTCTTTGGCATGCTGGCAAGAGCTCAGTTCTTCTCCGAACTTCCAATGGTGCCTATCCAGCAAGGGAGTAGACTCCTCGTCTTCATGCTGCATCGCCTTGCAGAATGAGTCTCATGGCTTCTCAGGCCCAAGTGTATTTATTGGCGCGAGCGATTCTATTTATTGACTCGAGTTGTTCAATGTTGGAAATACTTCTCGCCGTTCCGGCACGCCGTGCCGACGGGAGCAACGCCGTGATGACGGGAGCAACGCCGTGATGACGGGAGCAACGCCGTGATGACGGGAGCAACGCCGTGATGACGGGAGCAACGCCGTGATGACGGGAGCAACGGTGGGCTGCAAGCGCATCAGACTTGAATCAGTTTTGTGTAACAGCTTGGAGTTCTGTACTTAGTTCTCCCATCTTCTCTGTTTCCTTCTTGCTTCCATATACAAGACATAAGATCGTAATTGAGAGCTATTTCCTTCATTCAATCTATCTCGACCCGGCTCGCCACCATCTCCACTCAATAGACAGCTAAGCCCTAAAATCTCCTCACCCCGCCGTGAAGACTCTCAGCATGCGAGTATGAATAAACAAAAAAAAAAAACTATTAATGGCGACCAAACAGAGGAGCCAACCTAATGAATCCTGATCGACTTCGGTTATCTTTGGAGCGACACAAGAAGGTTTCGTTGTATTTTCAATGGTGCACGGTACGAAACATTGTGTCCACTTTCACTGTCAAATAGCCATCGTCAACTAGGATTTCTTCTTCTCCCGCTGACACTTCAAATTTTTCAGTGACAGTGCGAGGATTTGCTCCTCTGCGAATTTGAGCTACATATACGATGTGGTGGAGGATATAGAAATGATCGGAGCACACGCCCAGCCTGCCTTGACAATAAATAGAATGACTCGAATCAAGGAATAAAATTCACTTCAGTCGATAAATGGAATGAGTCCGCCCATTAAAGAGAACTACTTGAGTCAATAAATAGAATGACTCGAGTCGCTAAATTTCAAAACAGAACAGCGGCATGCCGGCCTACAATTCGCTTTGGGTGAAAAACACAACTGACATCGGCATTTGGTGAATAACTTAACAACCAAGCTCCGATCGGTAATCATACGGAAGGAGGTGATTCTCCAGGGTATTATCTATCATCTGTACGCGAAATTATAAAACTTAATTGGGTTTTCATCGCTGGTTGTGTCGGGATCCCAAGTTATCACTCGCAGATAGAAGGATGCCACGTTGTTTTATATATTTGGACTTTGGTATTAAGTTGACTGCCACCCTCCGGTCAGTTCAGGATTTCGAATTCCCGGAAGTCAGCAATTACTATTTGATGCCGCCGAGTTTCAAACCGTGTATTAATACATCTTGCGAAATCTAAGCGCCGTCACAACAGTGCACTCGTTTGCATACACCGCGAATAAGATTTCATGCTGCTGCGGTTAATTGCTTCGCTGGTAACTAAATCTAAGAGAATGGTAGTGTCAAATCTCTGGTAATAGCTACCCGCAAAGCAGAAGCATCCCGAACTGGCTATAGCGGGAAGCGTGTTTTATCATCTCTTGTTAATCACAGTTGACATATATGGCAACAGACCCAGTTCGTGTCCTGCCACTGCCGTTCGGCTCATTGTGGGTCTTGTAAGAGTAATGGGCGTCCGGAGATGACGGACCGGAGACGACACGTCCGGGATGACAGCTGCCTGAGCTCCCGAGTACCGGCTCGCGAGACAGTCTTCCGTCCTTCTCCCCTGGCGAGTCCGGTAGGCCCGTTGTACATAGAGGGAATGTTCTGCCTTCAACTATATATCAATCAATTCACTATCTTTATCTCTGTCGATTCCTATATTCTAACAGGACTCCCCCGCTCGGCGCCTTGACCTGAACCAAAGTAAGATCCACGTTCAGCTCCGTACGCGGATTTTCCAGCTCGGAAACCATTCCGTTCGCGAACGGTTTGCCCAGTCCGCGAGCCAAAAAAAAGTTCGTGAACCGGCAAATTTCCCGAAGCAAACTAACCATCAACATCGTCATCCACGTTTCCCCGTACTAATCACCATGTACCCCGAGCGTACCAGTGTTCATTCCGCTGTCACCAATATTTACTCGACTTCCACAACCCGTCATAGCCAGCATCCTACCTTACTACATCGCGATAAAATTGGGTGGCCACCTCCTCACAACCCCTGCTCGCGAGGTCTGGTCAGGCGCAGCCAGGGGCTTTGGGACCAAACCACCCACTCCTACCACCGCCATCGAACCAGTAATATAATTTCCTTGGTGCGCTTCAGAAACTCTTTGGGACAGGACAGGGCGGAGGGCAAAGGGGAACTTGCAACGTTCCGCCACCGCGCGGACAGCGGACGGGAGGAACGGATAAATGTACGCCGCCATGATCTAGTTAGGCTGAATGCGAGTATGATTAAACAAAAACAGAACCAGGAATAACCCGACAACCACGGCTCCAATCAAGAACCAGACAGAAAAAGGCGATTCCCTAGGGTGTTATCTATCACTCGGCGCCATTAAAAAATTTGCTTTGTTTTGCACCACTGGCTGTGACTCTATATTGCCTCAACGTTATGTAGGTGCTCCATTCGAGAACGGTTCGCAACAGGTTCGCCAACGTGCCCAAGTTCGGGAACTGGCGCAGTTCACATACAGGGCGGAACATAGACGCACAAACCTCACCGAGCTCACCTGCACCATTCCCCTCCTATCGGAGTCCAGATCGCTATTCTTACACCTCCGGCTACCTCTGCTGCTCCTTTCGCTCCCTTATCTTTAACTCTGATGACTCACTCATGATGTCATGGCGTCGTCCTCCACCATACCCAGCGGCACCCTTCGTACATACCACATCCGTTGCCGAAAGGCACTCCAAGGTCACCTGCCTGCATCACTGTCAGAATAATGGGCGTCCGGAGATGACGGACCGGAGGCGACATGTCCGGAGATGACAGCCGCCCGAGTCTCCGAGCACCGGCTCAGGAGACAGTCTTCCGTCCTTTCCACCTGGCGAGTCCCTCGTGCCCGTTGTATATAGAGAGAATGTTCCTCCTTCGACTTTGTATCAATCAATCAATTCGCTATCTTCGTCTCTACCGATCCCTTTATTCCAGCAGGTTATGAGCCCGGATTGAACGCTCTACCAATCCGCAGCCTATCGATAATCGAACCCGCCGATATTTGCACCCGCCTCGCTTCTGCACCTCACTCTCGTTTTTAAGCCTCAACTCCTGTGAGCCTCATTGCCAAGCTTTATTTCCTCCAACAAAGATCCGAACCTTTTGCAACATGGAATCCACAAAGTTCACCTGCAAGCATTGCTGAACGGAGATGCTCAACGATCGCAACTACCACTCCTGGAAGCGCTGACTCAAGGCCTTTCTGATCGCAGAAGACGCATTCGGAATCCTAACCGGAACGGAAGCACCCCCGAACGCGGGCGCGACTGCTCAGCTCCATGACTTTCGCCGCCGCTCTGGACGGGCCTATTCACTGATATACGCGTCATCGGCCGACAACCTCCCCAACGAAGAACCCAACCATGTCTGGACTGCTCTGCGTCTGGCATTCGATACCTCAGCCTCGTTGTCCGCGCGACTTACGACCGTTCGCCGTTTTCACAAGACTACAATAAAGTCGGGCACCTCAGTCCCGGCGTATATCTCCACACTAAAGGATATGCGTCAACCGCTCGCTGGCTCCCAAGAACGTATCTCTGATAATGTCCTAATCGGTCACCTCCTTCTACGCTCCCGGAGACATTCGCCACCATCGCCGGCATCATTGTGAACAAGCCCGCGGCTGAATATACTCTGGATGCCGTCACCACAACACTGATTGAGGACGCAGAACGACTCAGAAAAGAAAGGTGGCCTCAGAAAGCCTCTGCACAGACTGCCCGGGTGAACTTCAGGGACTGCCCGAGTGTAGTTGTGGTTGACGGCTTATAGCCGATTGCAGGTATGTTTTCTGAGCCCCAAATGTTTGGGCGGAGCTGTGTGCGCGCTCGGTGATGCTGGAGCTGCAGTGGTGCCCCATACAGGAGCTGCTGTACGCGCCCAGTAATGACGGAGCTGCTGTGCGCGCTTGGTGATGCTGGAGCTGCAGTGGCGCCCCATACCGGAGCTGCAGTCCGCGCTCGATGTTGATGGAGCTGCTCTCTACTCTCAATGCTGACAAATGGACAGCTCATCCATCGGATCGGCCTGGGAATTGGCCTGGTATCCAGGGGAAGCTTCCGCTGAAGTACAGGCAGATGGTTCAACAGGTTTTCTTTCCCTCTCTCTTATTTCTTTGGTGGATGCACTCTTTCTCCTATGTCCGTGGTTTTCCCATGAGGTTTTTTACACGGTTATGAGTTTTAACGAGGCATCCGAGGATACTGGGGTTTCACTGTTTTTCTCTCCTCTGCTACTGTTTGTCGCTATACTGCCCATTTCGATTTCTCCTTTTCTCCTGGGTATAACAATTTAGGTCGTTTACGTGGGCGCCTGAGCGGAGAGCGAGAGAGAGAGAGACAAAATTCTTCACGGCGTGGAGGGAATAGAGGTGACAGCGAAGTTGATTGCTATGAAGAAGGTTGTAAGAGTGTAAAGAACCTTGGAACAGAGAACACAAAGTACATCTCGCTGCTTCCCCGCTTTATCCCCATTCGGCTCCCTGCTTTAGCTCCTCCGGAGTGCGCTCCCACAGCAACGCCGCCCGCTCAACTCTGGTCGGCAACAGCGCTCGCTCAACTCTAGTCGGCAACAGCGCCGTGCCTCCAGCGCTGAGAAGCTTTTCCAACACACCCCCTCTTCTCGCGCTGAAACTTTCTAAAGGACCAAATGCAAAAACAAAAAACAGGACAACCATTACCCCGTCCACGTCGACCTCATTAAAATCTGCGCAGTGAAAACCCTGTGGGAAAAAACAGCTGCTATCAGGAAAAAGAGTGCCGACTCCAACAATACCAAAGTCAATCAAACCAAACCAAATGCCAGACCAAAACCAAAACCACAACCCAGCCCAAACAACTTTTCCGTTACCTCTCATTCCATTTGTTGCTCGCATCTCTGGTTCCTCAATCTCCTTGATTGGGTTCCCCTTTCCATCGGGTCCTCATCCTTCCTTCCTTGCGAGAGATCCGCACCCCCTCTTCCTTGCCAGAGATCTGCACGCCCTGTTCCTTGCTGGTGTAGCTGCGAATGATGCCTTACCAAGCCAGTGAGCTGCAACAGTTGCTCATGTCGGGGTGCAGCGAGCGGTTTCGTGAGGAGGTCGGCCGGATTCGCTGCCGAGGTAACGTACAGGAACTTGACTGATCATCGCTGCTGCTCATCATGGAGATGGTGATATTTGACATCGATGTGTTTCGACTTCTGGCGTACAACTCCGGAGGCGATCAGCTTAAGGGCACCCTGATTATCACATCCAATAGGCACCGGCCCTTCCGACATTTGCACCTGCATTGCATCTGCAGCGTCCTTGGTCATGCGCTTCAACCAGAGGCTCTAGTAGCGTGTGAGCAGGCGATATACTCGGCCTCGAGTGTTGAGAGAGCCACCACGCTCTGCGATTTTGCTTGCCAGTGGATCAGTCCGGATATGGCCAGTTCGTCGTTGTCATCGATGTGTCCAAGACCGAAAACACATCCTCCAATGGGTTTTCGGGTCATGAGGTTTCCTGCCTAGTCGGAATCGGTGAAGCCAACAATGGAGACATGGGAGTTGTGTATGCCTGGTCCGTGTGAGTTGTGAGGGCTCCGTCCATGAGTGAGTCGTCGGTAATGGATGCGGAGTTCGGACGTCGTTTTCAGGTATTGTAACGGCACGCCGCCGCCGTCACCACCTATCCCGAACGACTAGAGTCTGGAACGTTCTGGATGGCGCGGCGCAAGGAAGGTTCGGGTTCTGGATTGCAAAGGTTCGGGTTCTGGATTGCACGG
>Ga0307508_10001581_pt1 | contig 25412 bp, 22 predicted proteins | sample 9_EM_MG_FD_203089 | JGI IMG/M metagenome (GOLD analysis project Ga0307508, IMG submission 203089) | Populus trichocarpa ectomycorrhiza microbial communities from riparian zone in the Pacific Northwest, United States - 9_EM | ecosystem: Host-associated > Plants > Roots > Unclassified | place... | reverse complement strand
TGAGCTGATGCGGCGCGTGGCGGACGAAGCCGCCCGGCGCGAGAAGGCCGAAAAGCAGCGGCTCGAGTCGGAGCTGTCGATCGCCAAGCGCATCCAAACTTCGATTTTGCCGCGCGATTTGGCGGTGCGAGGCTTGGAAATTGCCGCCACGATGCTGCCGGCCACGGAAGTGGGCGGCGACTACTACGACGTCTTGCCGACGCCGTACGGCTGCTGGATCGGTATCGGCGACGTCGCGGGCCACGGCTTGCGGCCGGGGCTGGTGATGATGATGCTGCAGAGCATCGTGTCCGCGCTCGTGCGTAGCGATCCGCAGGCGAAGCCGCGTGACCTGCTACGCGTCGTGAACGCGGTCTTGTACGAAAACGTGCGCGAGCGCTTGCAGCAAGACGAGCACGCCACGCTCAGTCTGATCAGTTACACCGAAGACGGCCGGCTGACTTTCGCTGGCGCCCACGAAGACATGCTGGTTTTGCACGCCGATACCGGCGAGGTCGAGCAGGTGCCCACGCTCGGCACCTGGGTGGGCGCCACCAAAGACATCGACGACGCCACACAAGACTCGCAGTATCGGCTGCGCGACGCCGACGTGCTCGTCCTGTATACTGACGGGGTGACAGAGGCGCAGAACGCTCAGGGCGAACAGTTCGGTGTCGAACGTTTATCTTACCAGCTGTCGCGCTTGGGCAAAGAGCCAGTAGCGCAAATCCGCGACGGTCTGTGCGCGGCCGTCACCGAGTTCATGGACGAGCAGCACGACGACATCGCGCTCTTGGTGGCCCGCTATCGGGCGCCGGCGTGATGCTTCCGGCCGGCGGCTCAGCGAGCCAAAGCCCCAAGCCACCCAGCGACGAAGCAGAGCTGCTCGAGCGCGCGGCGGAGCTTGCCGGCCTGACGCTCGCCCAGCTGGCTGCGCGATTCCAGCTGCCGACGCCGCCGGACTTGCGCCGCGCCAAGGGCTTCGTGGGCGGCCTGCTCGAGCGGGCGCTCGGTGCCAGCGCCGGTTCGCGCGCCGTCCCCGATTTTCCGGAGCTGGCCATCGAGCTCAAGACACTGCCGGTCGATCGCGCAGGCGCGCCGGTCGAATCGACGTTCGTGTGCACGATCCCGCTGACCGAAATTGGCCAGGTGGAATGGGCGGATTCGCGCGTGCGCCGCAAGCTCGACAAGGTGCTGTGGGTGCCGGTCGACGGTCAGCGCGATATCCCGGTGGCCGAGCGACGGATTGGTCAAGCGCTGCTGTACAGCCTGACGCCGGAGGACGAAGCCGTGCTGCGCGCGGACTGGGAGGAGCTGAGTGGCGTCATCGGCCGCGGCCACGTGGAAGCGTTGACCGGGCACCTGGGCCAGTTTCTGCAAATTCGACCGAAGGCTGCGCATTCTCGGGCCCGGCGCGTCGGCTTCGACGCGGAAGGGGCGCCGTTCGCGGCGCTGCCGAAAGGCTTTTACCTGCGTCCGTCGTTCACGCGCGCCTTGCTGGCGCGCCACTTCGCCTTGCCGCGCTGACGCGAGCTCGAAATCGCGACGAATCGGACTAAGCTCTGGGCGTCATGTTCGTCGTCAAACGGTCGGACGCCGCCTCGAAAGGCGAGCTCTACGCGCAGCTCAATTCGCAACTAGCAGCGCTCTTCGCAGACGAAGCCGACGGCCTGGCCAACGCGGCGAACCTGTCCGCGTTGCTGTACGAGGCGCTGCCGGCGCTCAACTGGGTCGGCTGCTATTTCTTGCGCGGCAGCGAGCTGGTGCTTGGACCGTTTCAGGGCAAAGTGGCGTGCGTGCGTATCGCGCTCGGGCGCGGCGTGTGCGGCACCGCCGCCCAACAGCGCGAAACCATCGTAGTGCCCGACGTGCAGGCATTTCCTGGCCACATTGCCTGCGACGCCGCCTCGCGTTCGGAGATTGTGGTGCCGCTGCTCAAAGCCGGGAGCCTGATCGGCGTGCTCGATCTCGATAGCCCCGAGCCTGGTCGCTTCGATCGAGAAGACGCGCAAGGGCTTGCCGAGGCGGTGCAACTCTTGCTCGCCGCCTCCGACATGACTCGGTTGTTCGAGCACTGAGCCAGCCCGGCGAGCGCTCTCGAATTCCGCGGGGCGATCGAGCGCGCCCGCGGCCAAATTCGACGCGACGCCGGTCCGTGATCCGATAGTATCAGATGATACTATCGGATTAGCCTGGCGCGCGCGCGATCGCGATATGCAGATGGTCGTGGTGGTCGGCGTTGCTGTCGGGCGTGAGCAGCTCCTGAAACAGGCGCAGCTGCGCCAGGCGGCACGCCAGGCGATTGAGCAGCGGCGCTTCGGCGGCGCAGCCGTTCGGCAGACCCTTGGCGAAGTCGCGCGCGACCACGTAGCTCTTGCCGTCGGCGATCACTTCGTGAACGTCGATGGCTAGGCCGTAGGCGTGCAGGCTCAGGCGCCCGACCTTGGCCATGCGGTACGAGTACGCCCCCGAAAATCGCATGGCGGTGATGCCCAGCGCGCGCAGCTCGGGCGCCACCTTCGAGAGCGCGAGCGCCAACCTGCAATCGGACACCATCGGTCCGGCTCCGAGCGTCCAGTAGCGCACGCCACCGATAGGCGCTTCGATAGCGACCGGCGTCGCCACGCCGCGCTTCTCCGAGACGACCTGGAAGGCTGTGCCCGACGAGCGCAGGTCGGACAAGCATTCGTCCCCGCCTGGAAATTCGACCGCGATCAGCTCCGGCGCCAGGGGACGTGGCCGGCCATCGGCATACGTCGGCACCCCGGGTCCCGCGGCGAAACGCAGCGGCGAGAGCGCGACGCCGGCGGGCGTCGGCACGTTGCCGCGCGTCGGATGCGCGGGGAACGTCGCGGGCTCCGTCGTCTTGCGCGGTAGCGTTTTGGGCGGAAACTCGTAGCTGCTGTTTGCCGGCAGCACCCAACCCGCGGCCCAGCCGGGTGCGGGCGCTTGGGCCTCGAAAGCCTCGTGCGCGCAGCCCGAAAGCAGAGCTCCGAGTAGCACCACGGTGAACAGCGCACGCAGCGTCGGCATCAGGCTGGGAATTTTGGCAAGGCCGAGCCCGCCGAGCCAACAAACCGGCTTGTATAAGCTATTTCGGCGAAAGCTTGACCACGAGGTCAGCGGCTTCGTCGCGATCGATTTCTAGGGCCTCCGCCGTCTCCAGAATCAGCTCGCGCTCGCTGGTGCGGATGATGCCGTCGGCCGCCGTCACCTGAATCGCCAGCGACAGCGCTACCTTGCGCGCGCCCGGCTCCGGCAGGCGCTCTTTCACCGCGCTCAGCCGCACCCCACGGCTACTGGCATCCAGATCCTTCTTGGCACGGTCGAGCAGGCCTTCGAGCGACGCCTTGTTCAGCCGCCCGTCGGTTAGCGACTCCAGGCTTTGCAGGAAATGCCGGCGCTCGACGTCGCTGAAGTCGCCGTCGGCCGACGCCGCCAAGAACATCATTTCCACCAGGGCTTCGAGCTTCGGGTCGGACAAGCCCTGAACGACGCTGGCACTATTCCCACTCATGGTCCGCCAGTATAGGCGGCCTATTCGTCGTCCGTCGAGGACTCGCTGGGCTGTGCCTTGGCATGGCCCGAAGCAGTCAAGAATGGCTCGTGCGTGAGCTGGCGCAAGACTTCGGTGGCGTAGCCGCCGGCTGGAAGAGTGAAAGACAGGCGGAGCGCCGGCTCGCCACGCCCGGCGACTTCTGCGATGGAAAGGTCCTTCAACGGCGCGAACAGATCGCGGCGTGCTCCGGGTGCCTGGCGGCCGAGGGCGCCTAGCGCCGCTTCGTCGAGCCCGAGCTCGGCGGTAATGCGCTGCTCCAGTGCCAGCCCGTCCGCCGCAGCCGGGCGCATCTTCGGCCCGAGCATGGGACCGGTCAGGTGCAAATCGCGGGCGGCGAAGCGCGGCTGTTCCGTAGCCACGTCGTCGACGCGGAACATGGCGCCAGCGCCTTCGAGCCGCACGACTTCTCCGGCGATGAGCTGCGTCCGGTCGAGCGCGAGCCGCGCCGTGAGGTAACGATTGAACAGCTCGGACTGCACCACACTTGGAAACAGCTTTTGCTCGAAGCGACCGCGACCGCGACCGCCGCGCGCAAGCCACGTAAGCGCGTCCGGCAAGTTACGTCCGGCGTGCCCGAAGCGCTGCGCACCAAAGTAGTTCGGCAGGCCATCGGCGCGCAGCCTGGCCACGATCGCCTCGGCGCGAGCCAAGCCAGCGGGATGCACGCCGACCAGCGTGATGCTGAAGCGATTGCCGAGCAGGTGGCCCGTGCGAAGCTTGTTGTCGTGGCGCGTTACCGCCAAAATCTCGATGCCCGGTCCCAAATCTAGCTCGGGGGAAATGGCCGTTTTCGTGTTCAGCGACAGCCACTGGCTAGTGACCGCGTGCTTGTCCTTCATGCCCGCGTAGCCGACGTCGCGCTCGTTCACGCCGCAGGCTTTGGCCAGCCTGCGCACTAGTTCAGGCGTCGTCAGGAGGCGTTTCTTCACGTGGACGTACTGGTGCTCGCCCTTGCCGCTGGCCGCGTAGGCCGGCACCTCATCGACCAGAAAGTCTTCTGGCTCTGGCCCAACGCGGCCGCCCACGGGCGGTAAATCCGGATACGTGACGGGCGGGTCGTGCAACGTTACCGTGCGGGCAACTTCAGCGATGTCCAAGTAAATCCTCGATGGCTTTGAGCAGGTCGTCGCTCGCGCTCACTGCGTCGGCGACGTCCAAGTCTTGAATGCCTAAAATCAACAGCTCTGGCTCGGCCATCGCTTCTTCGGTTTCGGCCAGCATCGCCAGCACCTCGGGCGGCGGCGGCGGCACGCTGTCGGCGGGCAGCGCGGTCTTGTGCCCGCCCCTGCAGTCGATGATCAGGGCGGCGATGTTGTCGGGGCCGCTCTTGGCGTTGGCCAGGGCGACCAGCGCATCGGCGATGGCGCTGGGTGGCTCCGGTCTGGCTAAAATATCCGCCATTTCCGTGGCCGGCACGGGGCCGCTCAGGCCGTCGGAGCAGAGCAGGTAGCGGTCGCCTTCGACGACGGAAAACGAGCGGATCGAAACGCGCAGCCGGCCGTCCAGGCCGATAGCGCGCGTGACGATGTTTTTCGGCAGGCGCGACAGCATCTCGTCGTCGAGCTCCGGGCGCTGCTCGAGGACGTCGGTCAAAAGCGAATGATCTTGCGTGAGCAGCTCGAAATCTCCGTCGCGCATGCGGTAGCAACGGCTGTCGCCGACGTGCGCCACGTGCATCAGACCCGAGCGCGGCGAGAAACAGCTGGCCACGACCGTCGTGCCCATGCCGCGGTGTTTGGCCGAAGTGCGGGCAATCTCGACCACGTCGCGATTGGCCTTGTGCACGGCCGAAGACAGGCGCCGGGCTCCGTTCGGCATGCCCAGGCGGTTGAACTCCGGTTGCTCGTGGGTCACGCGGATCGTGGCGCCGAAATAGTTCTCCATCGAACGGGCCGCCAGGGCGCTGGCGACCTCGCCGGCGTTGTGCCCGCCCGCGCCGTCGGCCACGACGAACAGACCCAAATCTTCGCGCACCAACACCACGTCCTCGTTGTGCTGGCGTCGCTTACCGATGTCGGTACGGCCGGCCGCTTTGAGCGTCAAGGCGGCTTGGGTGGCTGCAGCAGGGGGTTTAACCGCGCTCATTCGCGGCAATTGTCGCAGCGCTCGTCGCCGTTGGAAAGACGTAAGGCCTGGTTTTGGACTTGTGGCAGCAGATCGGGGCACAATTCGCTCGATGCCTGCTACCCGGCCGCCGACGGCTTTGGTGCTCTCCGGGGGCGGCATGCGTGGCGCGTACGAAGTGGGAGTCGTGGCCGGCATGGCCGAGGTCATGGACGCCGACCCGAGCAGTCCCGCGCTGTTCGACATTTTGGCCGGCACCTCGGTCGGCGCCATCAACGCCGCCTACTTCGCCGCCAATGCGGATGCGCACGACCACCGGGTCGAACGCCTGGCGGATACCTGGCAGAGCTTGCGCCTCGACGACCACGCGCGCGTGCGCATGCTCGGCCTGGCGCCGCTGCCCGAAGCGTTTCGGCGCTTTGCCAAGTCGAGCATGCTCGGTAAGTCGCTACTCGACACGCGCGCCGTAGAAGTGCTGGTACGCCGCACAGTGGATTGGGAGCGCCTGCATCGCAACGTCGACGCCGGTATCGTGCGCGCGGTGATGGTCGCGGCACTGCACGTAGTGTCGGGCCGCACCACGGTGTTCACCGAAGGTGCGCCGGGCGTGCACATCCCCGACACGCGCGACGAGCGACGCATTACGGCTTTCGAGCGCATCACGGCCGATCACGTGCTGGCTTCTGCGGCCATTCCGCTGTTGTTCCCGACGCGCAAACTGGGCGAGCACTATTACTGCGACGGCGGCTTGCGCTTCAACACGCCGATCTCGCCGGCCATTCGCGCAGGCGCCGAGCGCTTGGTCGTGATCTCGGTGCGCCACCAACGTTCGGTGCGCGAGGTCGCGGCGGTGGAAGCGGCCGACCACGCCGAGATGCAGAATCTCAGCCCGATCTTCTTGGTCGGTAAGCTGCTCAACGCGCTGTTGCTCGATCCGGTGCAATACGATCTGCAGGTGCTCGATCGCCTCAATCAAATGATGGAAGTGCTCGAAGAGACGCTGTCGCCCGCCGATCTCGAGCGCTTTCATCGCGTCTGGGTGCGCCACCGCGGCACGTCGTACCGTCGGCTGAAGACGCTGACGTTCACGCCGTCGCGCGATCTCGGGCGGCTCGCCGCCGAGTACATCCGCGGCTCGCTCAAGCTCAAAGACTTGAAACCCATCGCGCGCTTTTTGCTGGAGCGTGTCTCGCGCGACGCTCCCGAAGCCGAAGCCGATTGGGCCTCCTACATGCTTTTCGACGGCGGCTTTGCGCACCAGCTGATCGCGATTGGGCGAGCGGACGCCCGCGCGCGTGGCGAGGAAATTCGCGCCTTTTTTGCGTGAGACCGAGCGCGCGTCGAGCTCGAGCCGGAAGTGCTGAGCGCCGAAGAGACGCTCGAGGCCGAGCGCCGGGCGCTCGCTGTGCTCGTCTGGGTACTGGCCATTAATGGCCAATACCGCGCGCCGGCTGCTGCCGGGGCCGTCGCAGCCGGCACGGCGCCGCCGGGCTTTGATCAGGCCCCGTAACGGCCGCGTAACGGGGCGGACTCGCGGCCGGGGCGAAAGTCAGGCTGCCCGAGTTTCGGGGCGTCCGCATGACCCGCGATAAATCCGTAGTGCAAGCCGTCGAGGTTTGGCTGCCTCAAGGTGAGGTCATGGCGGTCGGTATGGGGGCTTACCGTGGCCACACCGAGCTTGCAGCGGCCAGAGGCCGCTTGGCGTTCAGCTACGGCGAAGGACTTCCGGGCGCGGTCTGGGCGAGCGGCAAGGTGTTGCTCTGGAAAGACTTGGCAACCTCGCTCGCGGCGGCCGAGCTTTCGGGCCTGGGCGGTATCGATGCCGTGCTTGGCTGCCCGCTGTTCGACGGCCGGCGGCTGATCGCGGTGGTGTGCTTTCTGCTCAGCAATCGCGGCGAGGCCCCGGGCTGTCTCGAAGTGTGGGACGCGCTCGACGAGCTGGACGTGTTGCGGCACGGCGGAGGCTACTACGTGCACTGCGCAGAGCTCGAACGCTTCAGCCCGCTGATCCAGTTTCCGCGCGGTACTGGTTTGCCGGGCCTGACTTGGCTCAGCGGTGAAGCGCAAGTGATGGCCGACGTGCGCTCGTCGAACGCGTTCGTGCGCGCCGGGCTGGCTGCGCGCTGTGGCCTGAAGCACGGCATAGGACTACCCATCTACGGCGAGCGCAAAGTCGTACAGGTGCTGGGGCTGTTCGGCGCCGAGCAGCACTCGTTCGTTGGTGGCGCCGAAATCTATCATCCGCGCGCGGGCGAGCTCGGCGCCGCCATGCTGTTCGATTGGAGTGGCCCCGGCTCGATAGCTGGCGAGTCGCTGGCCGACGCACCGGGACGGCGACTCGCGGAACGGGTCCTGGCCAGTCACTGCCCTGCAGTGGTTGAAGCCAAACGTGGCGGCCGCTACGAAATCTCGCTGGCGCTGCCGCTGCACGATCGCAAGGGGTTGAAGCAGGTCTTGCTGCTGAGCCTGCCCTGAGGGAGCGCAGGTGGCTACTCCGAGCAGAGAGGACAGAGTATCGTCGGGGCGTGGAGCTTGGATGGTTGGTGCCTGGGCCGTTCGTCGTTGCCCTCGGGCTGAGTTGGTCGGCGTCGGCGCATGCCGAAGAGCGCGCGCGGCTCGTGTACGTGCGCGGGGCGGGCGCCGAGACTTGCCCGGTGGAGGTCGATTTGCGCGTCTGGGTGCTAGCTCGGCTCGGCTACGACCCGTTCAGCCCGCAAGCGAGCCGCGTGGTGGTGGCGCGCATCGAGGCCCGGTCAGGAGCGCTTCACGGCAACGTCGAGCTGGTCGACGCGCAGGGGCTGACGAGCGGACAGCGCAGCATGAGCTCATCGCCCGAGCGCTGCCCCGAGCTGGCGCGCGCGATGGCGCTGTCGATCAGCTTGGCGATCGATCCGGAGCGTGCCAGTCAGGCGCCGCCGACCTTGCCTTCCGTGCCTCAGGACTCCGAGCCCCCGTCGGCCGCGGCGCCGCCAGAATCGCCTCCGCCTCGTGAGGCGCCGGTAGCCCCAGCCAAACCAGGGGGCAGCGCTTTGGCTGGGATGGCGGTCATGGCGACCAGCGGTGCTTTGCCAGGGCTCGGGCTGGGCGGACTCGGTTATGTGGGTTGGCGCGCTTCACGCCTGGCCGTCACCTTGGAAGGGCGCGCACAGCAGGCCTTTTTTGGCCGCGAAGTGGGGCGCAGCGGGCGGCTTTCCGGCTCGCTGATTGGAGCGGGTGTGGCCGCGTGCGGCCAGGCCTCGTCGGATTTCTCTGCTTGCTTGGCGGCCGTGGCCGCAGCCCAGCGCCTGAGCAGCTCGGCAGTGGCCGTGCCAGGGGCCAGTACCGGCCTGTTTGTCGGGGTCGGTCCGCGGCTGCTCTGGCGCAAATCGCTTGGACGGGGCTATGGGCTCAGCGTCGGGCTCGAGGGGCTCGTGAACCTGTCCCGCAACACCGCGCGCTTTTCGGAGGTCGACGTCTGGACAGCACCGCTCCTGTGCGGCGGCGGCTGGTTTGGGCTGGACACTCACTTTTTGTGATGGTTTGGCGGCCACGCCCCCAATCCCATTCGGGAACTTTCTGCCGGTTTGCCCATGACGCACGACGCCACAGTCCTCGAGCGGGACCTTCCGGGGCCAAGCCTCGATAGTCCGGCGCTCGACGCCGTCGCCCTGGATCCGGCCGCTGTCTTCGATCAGCACGGCAACTACGTGTGGAACACGCTGCGTCGGCTGGGCGTCGCCCACACCGACCTCGAAGATCTGACCCACGATACGTTCGTGGCCGTCTTTCGCAGCTGGCACAAATGCGACCGGACGCGCCCGTTGCGGCCTTGGCTGTTCGTGTTTGCGCTGGGTGTCGCCTCCGACCACCGGCGTCGCGCGCGCCATCGCTTCGAGGTCAGCTCGACCGAGGAACCGCTCGACGACGCGCCCGGCGCCGTCGAGCTGCTGCTACTGAAAGAGCGCCAAGCGCTGGCGCACGCAGCGCTGGGAGCCGTAACGCTCGACCGGCGCGCCGTGCTCATCTTGCACGAGCTCGATGGCTGCAGCGTGCCCGAAATCGCAGCTGCCCTCGAGATCCCGGTGGCCACGGCCTACTCGCGTTTGCGGCTTGGGCGCGAAGACTTGGCGCAGGCGGCGCGACGACTTGTTTTGCGTGCGAGGTAGATCATGTCCACGACCAGTTCTCCCGACGACATCGCGCTGCTCTTCGACGGGCTGCGCTCGGACATCGAGACCATGCCCGGGCCAGTCGAGGCCCGGCTACGCAAACGGCTTGCCGACGCCATGTTGGCGGCGGCAGCGCCGGGTGCCGCTGTGGGCGCGACTCGAGTGGCCGGAGTCGCGCAAGCTTCGTGGCTGCACTCGCGGGGTTTCGCGGTGGCGCTGGCGTTGCCGCTCGGCGGCGCGCTCGGCGCGTTGGGTCACGCCTGGCTCACACGCCGCGAGGCGCCAATCAGCGCAGCCGTGACGCCAGTCGTGTCGCTCAGCTCGCCTGACGCTGCGCCGGAGTCGCCGCCGATCGCGGTCAGCGCGCTGCCCGCTTCGCCCAGCGTTGCCCCCGCCACCGTCAGCGTGAAGACCGCGCCGCGCGCGTCGTCCAGCGCCGTGCGCGAGCTGTCTGGCTTGGACGGCGATCTGCAGCTGCTCGAACAAGCGCGCACACGGCTGGCCGACGGCGACCCGACGGCGACGCTACAGCTGCTACGTGCCCACAATCGCGCCTACTCGACTTCGCCGCTGCAGCAAGAGCGCGACGCCTTGACCATCAAAGCGCTAGTCGCTGCCGGGCGAAGTGGCGAGGCCGCGAAACGGGCCGAGGCGTTTCGCGCCCGCTATCCGCAAGGTTTGCTGCGAGATTCGGTGGATCGCGCGGTTGGAAAGAATCCGTGATGGTTGGCCCCTCCACGCTCCAAACCCCTTGCATGGTAAGGGTGCTCAACAGATTGCGGGGAATTGGCGACCGAACGGCCTGCGCGCGGTCGCTTGTGGCGGCGATGTTGATGGCGATGCCGCTCGCGTGCTCCGGGAAGCTTCTCGACGTCGGCTCCGATGTTGGAGGCGGCGGTTTCGGTGGCGCGAGCGGCTCGCCAGGTGCGCTAGGCGGCTCCGGTGGCGCGAGCGGCGCGCCGGGCGGCTCGTCGTCGCACGGCGGCCGGCGGCCAGCGTGTAAGGTGGTGACCGATCCCCCTTGGCCTGACCCGGCAAGCTGTCTGCCCGCTCCGGACTCACCCATGGTTGGCCAGTGGAAGGGGCATTGGCCCGTCTCCGGCGTCACCGAAGGCGGCGACGGGCTCGTCGCAGCCGGCGACGCGCTCCTCACTGTACAGGGGCTGACGGCCGACGGGGTCCCCTGTGGCACGCTGAGCGTTGGCGACGGACCTCCGCTGCCTCCGGCGACGGATCCCACGGCGCCCTATCCGCCCTCGAGCGGCGGCGCCGGCGGTGGTCCCGCAGACGGTAAGATCGGCCCCTTGGCTTACGGCGAATTCCCGGGCCACGAATACCCGATCACCGGAGTCGTGTTGGATGGTCCGCGTTTGGCGTTCAACGTTCCCGTCAACGAGCCTTGGCGCGGCTGGTGCGGGCTACAAACGCCCCTACCGGGAGAAACGACCTGCGTCAGCGCGAACGGGGGCTTCTCGTCTCCGTCCGGTTGCGGCGACAGCGCGGGACATCCCATTCCTTGTGCGCAGTTTCGTCTGTGCGCCATGCACCGCGTCTGCTACTGCGACAGCAGCTGCTGCGACGCGGATCCGAACGTGGCCCATGTGGTCGACCTGCACATGGATCGCGGAGCCTTCCAAGGTAGTGTCGACCAGACCTTGCAAATCTTCCTCGATCCGGTGCCGTGACCGGGGCGCTTACGCGCCGCCCATGCCGCCCAGCACGACCATCAGCGCGGCGGCGAAGTGGGCGGCCATCTGCGCTACGGGGCGCATGCTGGTCTCGGCTTGCTTGAGCATGCCGCTGACGAAGGCCAGCGCTTCTTCGACCTGATCGACCTGGCACAGCAAGAGGTCGCCGGGCTCGAGGCGTGCGATGGCGGCGCCGATGGCGGCCATTTCACCCGGGGCCTGCAAGACCCGCGGCTTGCGCGGTGAGCTCACGAAGCCTTCGCGCATCAGCCGGATGATTTCGCCGTCGGCGCGGCCGCGCGTGCACTGGTCTTCGTAGATGTAGATCTCGTCGAAGAAGCCGGCGAGCAGCTGTGCTTGGCGCTTGATGTCCAAGTCACGGCGATCGCCGGCGGCCGTGTACACGACCTTGCGGCGTTTATGCGGAAACTTCGCCAGCGCCTCGTTCAGGGCAATCAGGGCAGAAGAATTGTGGCCGTAGTCGAGCACGATGGTGCTGCCCTGGTGCGTCAGCACGTTGAAGCGGCCCGGAGCGCTGGCGATGTCGCTCGTGAAGCTCTTCACGCCCAGCCGAATGGCGTCGAGCGGGATGCCCAGCCAGTGCGCGGCCGCCACGGAGGCCAGCAAGTTATCGATTTGGAAGCCGACGCGGCCGCCCACCGTGAGCGGCAATTGGTCGACGCGCGCCAGCTGTGTGACTTGCCGACCGCGCGCGATCGCCAGCTGCCCGTCGATGACCGTGACCACCGTGCCGCCGGCGGCGCGGTGCTGCGTGAGCACGGGCGATGCGGCGTTACGGCTGAAGTAAACGACCGTGCCCCGGCACAGCTTGGCCATCTCGACGACCAGCGGATCGTCGGCGTTGAGCACGGCCGCGCCGCGCGCCGAGACGGCCCGCACCGGCACGGCTTTGACGCGCGCCAAGTCGCGCACTTCGTCGATGCCGTTCAGACCCAGGTGGTCGCCTTCGCCTACGTTGGTGACAATCGCGACGTCGCACAGGTCGAAGCCCAGGCCTTCGCGCAAGATGCCGCCGCGCGCAGTCTCGAGCACCGCGGCGTCGACCCGCGGATGCTGCAGCACCGCGCGCGCGCTCTTCGGTCCGCTGCAGTCGCCGGTATCGATACGGCGACCTTCGACGTAGATGCCGTCGGTGCAGGTCATGCCGACGCGCAAACCCGTGCGCGAGAGGATGTGCGCGATGCAGCGCGTCGTGGTCGTCTTGCCGTTCGTGCCGGTAACGGCCACGATAGGAATGCGAGCATCGTCGCCGGCCTTGAACATCATGTCGACGATGGCTTCGCCCACCGCGCGGCCCTTGCCGACCGACGGCTCCAGGTGCATGCGCAGCCCGGGTGCTGCGTTCACTTCGACGATCGCGCCGCGCGTCACCTCGAGCGGCTGATCGATGCGGGTCGCGACGATGTCGATGCCCGCGACATCGAGCCCGATCATGCGCGCGGCCTCGACGGCGCGCGCCGCTACCTCGGGGTGCACGCTGTCGGTCACGTCGGTTGCGCTGCCGCCGGTGCTCAGGTTGGCGTTGCGGCGCAGTGACACCTTTTGGCCTGCGCCGAGCACGCTGTCGGCGTTGAGGCCCTGATCGGCCAAGTGCTCGAGGCCGATGGCGTCGAGACGCAGCTTGCTCAGGCTGGTCGAATGGTCGTCACCGCGCAGCGGATTTTTGTTCTCCTGCGCCACCAGCTCCGCAATCGTTGAATGGCCGTTACCGACGACCGACGGCGGCTCGCGCCGAGCGGCCGCGATCAGCCGATCGCCGATCACCAGCAGGCGATGATCGGAGCCGTGCAAATGCCGCTCGACGATGGTCTCGCCGTCGTGGAGCACGGCGATCTCGTGCGCGGTCACAACCGCTGCTTTGCTGTCGAGCGACGTCGAAACGCCTTTGCCTTGGTTGCCTTTGCGGGGCTTGACCGCAACGGGCAGGCCGATGGCTTGTGCTGCCGCCCAGGCTTCGTCGGCGGTCGTGCAGACGCGGCCTTCCGGAACCGGCACGCCAATCGTGGCCAGTAGGGTCTTCGTGAGATCTTTGTCTTGGGCGATGGCTTCGCCGATCGCGCTGGTCTGGTCCGTCTCGGAGGCCCAGATACGGCGCCGGCGCGAGCCGAAACCGAACTGAACCAAGCTGCCGCCCGCCGTCATGCGACTGGCCGGAATCCCGCGCCGCTCGGCTGCCCGCACGATCGACCCGGTGCTGGGGCCAAGCCGCACGTCTTCCGCCAGCGCCTTCAGTGTAGGCAGCTCGCGCACCTCGGTGACCGGGACGCTGAGCGGCTGGCTCAGCGCCAGCTCGAGGGCGCGCTTGCCCACCTCTTCTTCTGCGAATTGGACCAGCAGCCGGCACTGGTGATCCGAGACGCGACGCGCGTCGCAGAAGGCGACCGGCGAGCCGACGGCGATCTGCAGCGCGAGAGCGCGCTCTGCGACTTGGCGCGCCAGCGCCGGGTCGACGCCGCCGTCGAAGCGGACCATCGCCTCCAAAACCGTTTGGTTCGACCAGAGGTTGGGGCCGCGAAGTGAGCGAACGGATTCGATTTTCATCGGGGGGACCGGGACGAAACTTGGCGGACGCATAGCAGATCCTGCGGGCGGCCGCGCCATGCGGTCGCTTAGTGTATGAAATTACTAAGAAAAGTTTCGATAGCAGACCGCGACACGCCAAGCGCAAGCACTGCGGCGGCGGCAGCCATCAAGGGTTCGACGCTAGTTATGGCCGTTGATTCAGTGAGTTGGGATACCCGGAGGGGGAGGAATTTCTCCCCTCCGCTCCACCAAATCAGCTGGCTTCCGAGCCGAACCAGGGCAGATCCGCCGGCATCTACGTGGTCCTTCACTGGCGAGACGTCCCGGTCGCCACCGAACCAAACGATCTTGCCTTTACACTTGGCGGCCATCTCGGGCCCGAGCGGGTCGGCGGCGTTCAGGACGGCGAACCCTTGCGGCACCACCACGTCCAGCGGCGCTCGGATGGCCTTGTCGACGTGGGCGCGGTCCTCGACCCCAGGCCGGGCGACCGCCTCTGCACCGGCCGTCGAGATGATGACCGCGATTTGGCAGAGGTCGAAGCCGAGACCCTCTTCGAGCGTCGAGAGCTCCGTCGCTTCGAGCACGGCTACCGACGCGCTCGGATTCATCAGCGCGTGCCGAGCGCCCATGGCATGGGCGGCATTGCCCGACCTGATCACCCGCTCGCCCAGATAAAGACCGGTGCTGTCGGCGCGTGCGACGACGTGGCCCTGCGCGGCCAGGCATCGCGCGATCAAGTCGGCTGCCTGCGCCCGGCCGGCGGTACCCGAAATCGCAATCACCGGCACCACGCCGCGATCACCTGCGGCGAACAGTTGGTTCACGATTGCCTCACCGACCGGGCGTGGCTTGCCGGCGAGTGGCTTGATGTGCGCCAAGAGTCCCGGGCTGGCGTTGACCTCGATCACGGCGCCGCCCTGCTCGGCGAGCGGCAGTCCGATGTCGCCGGCCACCACGTCGAGTCCGGCGATGTCGAGACCGATGGTCTGCGCTGCGAGCACGCACATGGCGGCGACCTCGGGGTGAACGCGATCGGTTTCGTCGACCGTGAGATCGCCGTGATGCTGAATCAACACCTCCGCGCCGGGTTCCGGCACCGAATCGGGCGACAGCTCCTGTCGGCGCAGCAGCTCGAGCGCGATGGGGTTCAGCTCGATTTTGGTGAGCACCCAGGTTTGGCCGACGCCGCGGCGCGGGTCGGCATTGGCCTCTGCGATGAGCTCGGCAACGGTGGAAGTGCCGTCGCCTTTCAGCACGTCGGCTTCCCCAGCTACCGACGCCACGACTTGGTCGCCGACGACCAGCACGCGGTGTTGCGCGCCCGGAATGAAGCGCTCGACGATCACGCCGCTGCCTTCTTTGGCGGCAAGCTCGTAGGCTTCTCGGATCGCCGGCTCGGTGTCGAGTCGGATCGAGACGGCGCGGCCATGGTTGCCGTCGATGGGCTTCACGACGACGGGTTCGGCCAGCTCTTGCGCCGCGAGCCAGGCGTCGCTCGCGTCAGTCACGGCGCGACCGGCCGGCACCGGCACGCCCGAGGCCGCCAACAAGCGCCGGGTCATGTCTTTGTCTTGCGCGATGCTCTCGGCGACGGCGGACGTGCGATCGGTCTCGGCGGTCCAGATCCGGCGCTGCGCCTTGCCGTAGCCGAGTTGGATCAAATTGCTTTCGTCCAGGATGCGAATTGCCGGAATGCCGCGAGCGCGCGCGGCGTCGACGATGGCGCGCGTGCCGGGGCCGAGGCAGAGCTGACCGCCGGAGACGCGCAGCCGTTTGAGCTCGGCTTCCAGATCGAACGGCCTGTCGTCGACGATCGACAATAGAAATTCTAGCGCCAAGCGCATGCACGCCTCGCCGAAGCGCGGGTTCTCGCAGGCGACTACCACTTTGTACACGCCGTATTCGAGCGTCTCGCGCGCGCGACCGAAGCCGACGGGCTCGTGCGCTAGCGACTGCACCTCGAGCGTGACGTGCTCGAGCACGTGGCCGAGCCAAGTGCCGGTCTGCAGACGCTGCAAAAATCCTCCGCGCTCGCCAATGCTGCAGCGATGCTCGATCAGCGAGGGCAGGTGGCCCATCAGCCGTTCGGTGAAGCCCGGCAGCTTGTTGGTCGGCAGCTCCTCGAAATGGCCGAGGTCGATCCAAGCCTCGATGGCCGGCGAGTTGGTCCAAATGTTGGGGCCATTCAGGTCGAAGATTTTTCGGATCTGCATGGCTCGCTCAGCCCAAACCGGGGCCGGGCTCCCTTTATTCGCTAATAGGCTGGCGCGCCAGCCCGGCTGCTGACTTTCGGGCCGAAAGCCGCTCATCGCGAGCGGAACAATTCATTGTCAGCCGCGCAGCGCCCGACGCAAGGCGCGCACGGCGGCCGCCTGGGTCGGCTCTGCCATACAGCGAACGAACAGCTCCGGATCGACGCCTGGTAGAAGCTCGCTGCGCGTCACCGGCTCGTATTGCTCCCCGCGCAGGGCGAAGAAACGCAGCGTACCGCGCTCGTAGAACCAAACCTCGCGGACGGCGAGCTTTCGATACACTTCGAGCTTGTTGATACCCCCAGCAGTCCAGATCACCTCGATTGCCAAATCTGGGCGATCCTCATCGCTCTCGGGGACGCGGCCCACCGTGTAGGACTCGTCCGGCTCCGCCCCACGTTCCTCTTTGCTGTTCTTCAGCGTCCACGAGCCCACTCCTTCGAGCTCCGTTCCCGTTTCCCCGGCCCACGCTTCGAGCAGTCGGGCGAAGCGTTTCTTGTCGCTCTCGTGGTAGCGCGACGGTGTCATCAGCTCGAGCTCCCCGCGTAAGTACGTGATGCGCGGCACGCTGCGATCGCCGCGCATCTGCAGCAGCGCTTCGTACTCCCGGAACCCGACCCCGTGGAGGTACACGAACTGATCGAAGCTGCCCGGATCGGCAGGCCGAGGCAGGTCGAGCGCGATAGTCACGATCTCGACTCTAGCGCCGAGTGAAGGGGACAACCAAGCCGTCCCCGACCATGAGGAACTGGGCGGCTGCCCGCGCGAGACGCTGCCATCGCAGCACGCGCCTAAGCTGGCGTTAGCATAGGAAAAACTACGCATTTTTCGGGAACCGCTTCGCTACATAGCTCGCTCGCTGGCCCAGCGGGGGCTCGCCCTGGCGCCCTCATTTGTTACCAGGTCGAGACTCCCGCGCCTCACCCAGCGCACCAAGCAAGGGCACATTCCGCTGAGTGAACGCAGGCGCCCGAGGTAGACGGCTTTTGGGTCTCGGCGTCGCGGCCTGGCTGGTCGTCGGTTGTGGGGGCAAGGCTGTGGGCAGTGGCGACCAGGGCTCAGCTGGAGCGCCCGACCGCGAGCTGCACGAGGGCGTCTTGCAGATCGACGCTGAGCCCCTGCCTGCTGGCATTGGCATCGAGCTCGCTCACTACGCCGTCGTCAGCGGGAGCAACATCGAAGCGCTGAGCGGTGACGCGCAAATGGGCGGCGGGGATGGGCGGCTTCACCTCACGCTCCTTTTACCAGTTGGCCCAGGCTACCGCGTCAACTTGAGCGCCAGCCTGTCAGTGCCAGGTGACAACATCGATTGCACCGCGTCGGCCGGCCCCTTCGAAGTGCGCAGCGCTGATTCCGCTGAGGGCACTGCCGTCTGGACCTGCAGCGACGTGGGCACCGGGCAGCTGCATTAGCGTAGCTGCACGCCGGTTACGCCAAAATCTCGTCAATTGGCGCGAGCGCGGCACCGGTCAAGTTGACGCCAAAGTCCGTGATCGGGGCGCCGAAGACCTGCTTCATCAGGGTGAAGTAGAGGTCGCGCAGCGGTCGATTGGTGAGTGTCAGGTGCTGGTCGGTCTTGAGCGCGCCACCGCCGCCACCCACCAAGAGCGCCGGCAGATCGGCACAGATGTGATTGGAGCCGTGAGTGCAGCTGCCCAGGAACACCACGGAATTGTCGAGCACACTCTTGCCGTTGCCGTCGTCGGTGGCGGCGAGCTTTCGACACAGGTCGGCGACTTTGCCGACGTTCCACCAAGTGATGGTCGCAAACTCGTCTTGTGAGCCGTGTTGAGCGCCGGTGTAGTTGCCGCAAACACCGCTGCTGGGGGTCGAGGTCGACGCCGTGAACGTGCGCAGCGGGACGTTGTCGTAACTGAACTCGCTGCGTTGATCTTCCAACATGTAGCTGACGACCCGCGTCAGGTTGCACTGAAAAGCCATCACCAACAGATCGTTCATCAGGTCGGCGTGCACCCCCTTGTCGTAACCGGCGGTATTTTGACGGAATTGTGTGCCGCCGCTCAGGTCGACGAACACGGGCGCGGGCGGCACCTGACAGTTGCTCGCCGCAGGCGCAGTCGCGCTCCCGATGCGCTGTTCGACGCTGCGCACCGAGTCCAGGTATTCATCGAGGCGCTTCGTGTCTTGCGCGCTGAGCTTGGGGCGCACGACCAGCGCGCTCTCGAGTACCGCGTCGAGCACGCTTTTTTCCATCAGTTGCCGCTGCGGGGTCGAGGCTGTCGGCGCAGCGCCGCCTGGCAGGGCTCGCACCAGAAGGTCGAAGACTTGCTTCGGATCGACGAGCTTGTAGAGCGGCTTTGTCGGTGTCTGCCAAGACACGCTGCGCGACAGCGAGCACGGCTCCGCATCGCAATACGCCTGCGCCGAGGACAGGCCGACTTGCAACGAAGCAAGTGGCGTGCTTTGGCCGATCGGCGCGTACGCGGCCAGCACTTGATCGACGGAAATGCCGTTGGCGTCCATCACGCCGAGCCGTTGCCGGACCGCGACCGAGTCCACGCAAGTCAGCCAGGCACCGCTCTGCCGGCCGTCTTCCGGCTCGACGAAGGGGCTGCCGTCGGCATTGAACACCGAGCCGTTCTCGAGCCCGGAAATCACCGTGACCTGAGACTTGAGCGCTGTCAGCGGCTCGAGCACCGACGACAGCGCCCAGGCTGCAGCAGCGCCCGCCCTGGCGGGTTTCCACAATTCCGGCGCTCCGTCCGGCAAAAAGATGGGCATGAAGCGTACGGGCGGCTGCAGCGCCTGAGCCCGCGCAGCGCGCGGCTCGAGCGATTCGAGCCAGGGCAGGGTCAGGGCCACGCCGGCGCCGCGCAGCACGTGCCGCCGGGAGAATCGTCGCGTAAAGCCTCCACGCTTCGAGTTGTTCATGGGTTTTGTTCCTCGCTGCGGAAGCGGAACGGCGCAGCCAGCACCAGGCGCCGCACCAATTCTTTGATCGTGAGCGGCCCCGTTTGCCACGCCTCGGATAGGGCTGCGATGTTGCGCCGGTCGACCTCAGCCGGCGTGCGGCCGGTTGCGTAGGCATAGACATTCTGAGCCAGGCAGGTCTTGAAGGACGGATCCTGCGTCACGAGATCGATCACGCCGCTCAGTCCGTTGCTGTCGAGTCCGCCCGGCAACACGGGCGAAGGCGCCAGCTTCAACGTCGCATCGATCGGCGTGCCAGCCGCGTAGGTCGAGCGGTATTGGCCGATGCCGTCGTAGTTTTCGAGCGCCATGCCGGCCGGGTCGATCAGGCTATGGCAGGCACCGCACACGGGCTGTGCCTCGACTTGCGCGAAATACTCGCGAGGCGTCTGCTTTTCCACTAGCTCGAGCTTCGGCACGTTCGGGGGCGGCGCTTCGAGTGGCTGACAGAGCAGGTTCTGCAGAATGAAGCTCCCGCGCAGCACGGGCGAGCTGCGATGCGGCAGCGACGTCGTCGCCAGGAAGGTCACGGAACCGAGGTACCCCGTGCGCTCAGCAGCACCGAGTGTGATGCTTTGACCGGCAGCGGCGCTGCCAAGCCCGTACAGGCTCGCGAGCGCTCCGTCGATCTGGTGCGCGCGCCCGCTGAAGAAACCGCTCCAGTCGCGATCTCCCTGCACGAAACCGTCGAAATAGTCGTACGTCTCCGCTGCGGCCGCCGCTGCGGCGGCCGGCGTCCAAGCCGGAAAGACTTGCGGATCTACGACGTGCGTGAGCACCTGCCGGCCGCGCAGCCATTGGCCGGCAAAGTTAGTGGTAAAGCGCTTCGACCTGGGGTCGTGCCACATGCGCGTAAGTTGCGTTTCAAGCTGCGTGTCCTGGCCCAGCGCATTGCTCGCGGCAAGCTCGAGCAGCGTGTCGTCGGGCGCGCTGCTCCAAATCAGATACGACAGACGCGACGCGATCTCGTAAGGGCCGAGCGCCTGCGTGCCCGGCTGATCGGGCTGAAATTCACTGCGGTACAGGAACTGCGCGCTCACGAGTAGCGCGGTGAGAACATCGTGCAGCGCTTCATCGTGCTGCTCGCCGCGGGCGCGCGCCGCTGCATACACTTTCTCGTAAACCGGTAGCTCTTGCTGCAAGAGCGGTCGCCGGAAGAGCCGCAGCCCAGTACTGGAAATCACGCTGCGAATGCAGGTCGGGTCGTTTTGTGCTTGGCAAGTCACGACGCGGGCCGTGAGCGGCGCCGAGGCAAACACGTCGTTGCTCACGAGCTCGGCGGCGTCCAAATAGCGCGCGAAAAACTCTTCTGTCATGCGCTGCGCCGCGACTGCGTTGTCGAAGCCGCCGAGCGAAGCGTCATTGGCCGTCAAATCGGGCATTGCCTGCGAGCCGAGCATGTCGCTCACCGTGGCCTGGTATTCGGCTGCGTTGAGGCGGCGCATGTCGCTCGGTACGGCCTCGAACGCGAGCGCCGCGCCACCTTCGCCGCCCGCTCCAGCGTTGCCTGCGCCCGTTTCCGCTAGGCCGCCAGCATTGCTCGGTCTTGCGCCGTTGCGCTGGGTGTTGCCGCACGCGCTCAGCGTCAAGGCAAGCACCAGCGCCGCGCGCGACGCCCAGCGCCCGCCACCACTCACCAAAACCCGCATCCCTCCCTCCGTGTCCGAGCACCACCAAAACCGTGAAGCTGCCCCGCCAGCGCCATCGGCACCGCGCACGCCCCGAAGCGCCCCGCGGCTTTTCATTGGGGCGAGCCGTCCGCTGCATCGAGGCGGTGACGCACGTTTATCCCCCCGGCCTTTGGCAGGCTGCCTTGCTTGTGTCGCGAACACTGGCTGTCCCCGCCGCACGCAAAATGCAGCACTCCACCCAGATCCAACCCGTCCGCCGCACTCCCTGTCTCATGGGCCGAATCCTAGCATGGTCGAGGGGGCCTCGGTATTCTGGGCGTTGACGGCAACCGGGCGCACAGGTCACGTTTCGCCGCGAATTCGGCTGGCGCTTGCCCGGTCCCGCAACATGAAAGATCCCGCGCCGAGCGCAGAAAGCAGCGTCATCGTCGGGCTCCAGCTGGAGCCGGGCGAGAGCATCGTCGCGCTGTTTCGTCCAGACTTGAGCGCGGAGCTGCGCTTCGCCGAGAGTCTGGTCGTCGCCACGACGCGGCGCGTTTGGTTTCGTGACGAGCACGGCAGCAGCGGCGAGTTGTCACGCGACGCAGCCATCGACGTAGAGCGACGCGAGCACGCCGGCGTCTGCGAATTGTTCCTGCGCCCGAACGGCGCCAAAGCTTTGCGCTTTCGCTACACGCTCGCGCAGGCGCGCGCGGCGGCACTTTTGGCCGAAGCACTCGGGCGCGCCACGAACGCAGCGCGAGCGAGCGCGGATGCTGAGCCGGACGACGACGCGCCGGTCGCCAGCGCTTCGCGCTCGCCGCTCTTGCGGCTGTTCACGTTCGCGCGGCCGCGGCTCGGCGTCGTGCTGCTCGGTTTCGGCCTCACGCTGGGCACGACTGTCGTCGGCCTGATCCCTCCGTATTTGACGATGCCTCTGGTCGACAAGGTGCTCGTGCCTTGGCAAGGCAATGCAGCGCCGGGCGCCGATGCAGCGGCGCGCACGCTGGTGCTCTATCTCGGCGGCTTGGGTATTGCCGCGGTGGTGGCGTGGCTTTTAGCGTGGGCGCAGGGTGCAGTCTTGGCTTGGGTGAGCGAGGCGATCAGCGCCGATTTGCGCAATCGCGTGTTTTCGCACCTGACGCGGCTCAGCGTTCAGTACTTCGGTGGCAAGCGCACCGGCGACTTGATCGCGCGCATCAGCTCCGAAACCGATCGCTTGTGCTCGTTTCTGTCGGATACGCTGATCGACTTCATCACCGACGTGCTGATGATTGTCGGCACTTCGATCGTGCTGTTCACGCTCGATCCGATCTTGGCGTTGGCAGCGCTGGCTTCGTTTCCACCCATCGCTTGGTTCATGGTGCGGGTGCGCGGCACACTGACGCACGGCTTTCTGCGCGGCGGTCGCGTCTGGTCGCAGATGACCAACATCTTGGCCGACACCATCCCGGGCATCCGCGTGGTCAAGGCGTTCTCGCAAGAGTCGCGTGAGATCAAGCGTTTCGAAGCTGCCAACCAGCGCATCGTCGACGTGAACAACCGCACCAATCGCTTGTGGACGTCGTTCTGGCCGCTGGTGGCGCTCTTGAATCAGATGGGGCTGCTCGTGGTGTGGGCGGTCGGGGCATATCAGGTGCTGCACCATCGCATCACGGTCGGCGTGCTCACGGCGTTCATCGCGTACATCGGGCGCTTCTACGCGCGCGTAGAGAGCATGAGCCGCATGATGACGCTCACGCAGCGCGCGTCTGCGGCCTCGCAACGGCTGTTCGAAATCTTGGACCGCGCGCCCGCCGTGACCAAGTCGAAGACCGAGCTGCCGCTCGGCAGCGTGAAGGGTGAGGTCACGTTCGACCACGTCTCCTTCCGCTACGGCAGCCGCATGGTCTTGAACGACGTAACCTTCACGGTGGCGCCGGGGCAAATGCTCGGCATCGTTGGCCATACCGGCTCGGGCAAGAGCACCGTCGCCAACTTGGTATGTCGCTTTTACGACGCCTCGGACGGCCGCGTGAAGCTCGACGGCGTCGACGTGACGTCGCTGTCGGTCGAGCAATACCGCCGCCACATCGGCATCGTGTTGCAAGATTCGTTTTTGTTCTTCGGCACGCTCGGCGAGAACATCGCTTACGGCTTACCCGACGCAGAGCCGAGCAAAGTGCTCGATGCCGCGCGCGCCGCGCGGGCGCACGAATTCGTGCTCAAGCTGCCAGAGGGCTACGATTCGCTGGTCGGCGAGCGTGGGCAGTCGCTGTCGGGCGGCGAAAGGCAGCGCGTGGCCATCGCGCGCGCGATCTTGGTCGATCCCCAAATCTTGGTGCTGGACGAAGCGACCAGCGCGGTCGACGTGCAGACCGAGCGCGAGATCCAGCGCGCGCTCGACAACGTCGTGGCGGGTCGCACCACGATCGCCATCGCGCATCGCCTCAGCACGCTCGCCAAGGCCGACAAGCTGCTGGTCTTGAAAGACGGCAAGGTCGTCGAGACCGGCACACACGCCGAGCTCTTGGCGCTCGGCGGCGAATACGCGCGCCTGCAGCGCGCGCAGCAGAAGTCACAACCGACCACCGAGGTCGAGACCGAGGCCGACGCGCCAGAAGAGCCCGAAGCCGCCTCGACGCCGTTCGTCGCGCCGCCAGCGGCGGGGCTGCGCCTCAGCTGGTCGGCGGAGGCGGATGAGCTGAGCGTCGACACGCTGGCTGGCAGCGTGGTCGTCGTCGCGCGACGCTGCTTCCCGTTGACGGACCCTCAGCGCTTCATCAGCCTGATCGATCCACGCGGGCACGAGCTATGCTGTATCGAAGCGCCCGCCGCCATTTCCGCCGCAAGCCGCGCCGCCCTCGAGCAGGCTTTGGCGGCGACGGAGCTCTTGCCGTGCGTCGAGCGCATCGAAGCCGTGCACGAAGAAGCCACGCGGTCGACCTGGCAAGTCGTGACAGATCGCGGCGCGCGCGGCTTCGTGGTCGAGCAAGAAGATCACATTCGCCGCCTAGCTGACGGTCGGCATCTGATCACGGACGCGGATGGCATGCGCTATTTGGTGCCACGCGCCGAAGACTTGGATTCGAAGAGCCGGCGTCTCTTGTCGTCCTTCTCCTGAAGGACTACGTGAGATTCAACGCCGGCATCGGCACTCAGGGCAAGGCCGAGGCCGAGGTCGATGTCGGTCGCATGGCGGTCAGCAAGCAAGCGACCGATTGGGCAGCCTTCAAACCGCCGAGCCTACGCAACGTCAGCAAAAGCGCCCCCTACTTTCACGACGGTTCCGTGCCCACGCTGAAAGCGGCCGCGCAATTCATGGCGTCGGGCGGCGCCAAAAACAAGAACCTCACGCCGCTCTTGAGCGACAAGCAACTGAGCGACACCGAGCTCGACGACGTCGTCGCCTTCCTCGGTTCGCTCGATTGCGACAAAAAGCTCGAACAGCCCAAACTGCCGAAGTAATTTGCCAACGAAGCCGTTCTCGCAGCGGCACGAACGCCGTCCGGTCTTGCTTCGCTTTCCCATCTCAGACGAGGCGTGGCGTAGGTTGGGTCACGGCCTCGAAATGCGTGTCTGAAATCGGACAGAGATTGTTCAATGAATTCGTGGGCGGGCACCGCCCTGCAGCCGCTGTCCGATTTCGGACACGCGATTGGCGTCCGTGAAGGGCATTCGCCCGGAGTCGGAGCTCCCGTCACGAGGCGGCGCCGCGCAGCGTTCGTGCCGGCGCGGGGACGATTTCGTTGGCAAAATCTGCTCGGAAGCCGCGGCTCGAAGCGCTGCGGCACCGCGAGTGCGGCGCTCAGTGCTGGGCGATTTCGCCGCTGCCGGTGTTGCGGTAGTCGTCGATGCTGGCGCCGCCGTACAGATCGATGTGCCCGGAGCCTGACAGCGATACTTTCACAGATTCTTGGACGGTAGCGGAGACCTCGCCGGAGCCGCTGAGGTCGATGCTGGCGCTGTCTGCCGTCAGCTGCTGGCCACGGATCGAGCCGGAGCCGCTGAGTGAGAGCTCGACGTCGCTGGTGGTGCCGTCGAGCAGCATGTCGCCGGAACCGCTTAGATTCGCCCGGACCGCAGCCGTCGTGCCGCTGAAGCGCAAGCTGCCGGAGCCGCTCAAGTAGAGATCGAGCGGCGAGGCCGGCTCGTCGAACGCTAGGCTCATGCTGCCGGAACCCGCCAGCTTGGCGGCTCTGAGCTCGGGCATCGTAAGCTGTACGTGCGGACCGCCGACCGTGCGATCGACCTTGTCGTGCAGATCGATGTACAGCGTGTCGCCCGCGACCCGTGTGTCCACCAAGTGTAGCAAATTCGAGTCAATGCTGACGGTGACTGACTGCTTTTCGCCTTGTGTGATCTGCACGTCGAGCACGCCGTCGCTTTTGATGCGCGAGAACGCGGCGACGTCGCGTGTTTCGTTCTGGCGCTGACCGTTGCCGTCGATACCGGCCAAGTCGCAGCCCGGCAGCGGAAAGCAGCCAAGCAGCGCAAGAAGAAGGGAAGGTTTTGTCATTTTCAGCCTCTCGTCAGCTCCGTGCCCGCTCGGCAGCCGACTGTTCAAGGCGCTGGACGAGAAATGCCAAGGCGTGTTGAATTCGCGAGCGTGTCGCCTTTTTCCGCTGTGATTTCTTCGGCTGAGCTGGCCCCGT
>Ga0307508_10001580_pt1 | contig 25418 bp, 26 predicted proteins | sample 9_EM_MG_FD_203089 | JGI IMG/M metagenome (GOLD analysis project Ga0307508, IMG submission 203089) | Populus trichocarpa ectomycorrhiza microbial communities from riparian zone in the Pacific Northwest, United States - 9_EM | ecosystem: Host-associated > Plants > Roots > Unclassified | place... | reverse complement strand
GAAAGTGCCAAAAAAATTTAGCTGAACAGGGTCCCTGACGCGCGCCCGAATCGAGCCCCATTTCTACGATGGGCTATTTTTACCACCAAATGGTGCGCCACGTAAATCAGGCATCTGATTAAAAAGAACTAATATGATTATGTCAGCACCAACAAATGGTGAAGCACGAGTAGGTCGATATCCGAAACAACAGTTCGTCGTACCCACGTCTCTTCTCGCCGCTATCGTCAAAAACGCATTAGTAATGCGCCGCCGTCAAGCGCGGCGAGCTTCTATAGGCCAAACTAAATCAGGCTATGCAGCCAGGGCCGCCCTATCTCGTCGCGCAACGCCACGGCCTGGGGAGGTCGCGGCTTTGATCGCCTACCCCGCCGACGATCCGCCAGAGGCGCTTGCGACGCTCAGAGAGGTCATGAGACACTCTTTGAAAAAGCGGTGATGGTCGGGGAGACAGGATTCGAACCTGCGACATCCTGCTCCCAAAGCAGGCGCGCTACCGGACTGCGCCACTCCCCGACGCGCGCCTCCCCTAGGGGCTGGTTCTCGCGGGCGCAAGTTCTGTGAAGCTCGCCATGCATCGAGGCCGTCGCGGTACCTTCGGCCGGGCTCGACCTGACGGCGGGTTCGGCTACCCGATCAGGAAATACCCAGCCCCGAGCGCCAGCCCGAACGCAACCAGCGTCGCCGCGAGGATCACAAGCAACGGCCGCGGCCCCGCTTCGAGCAGTTGCGAGAGCGGCGAGCGAATCGCCGTCGCCGTCACCGCGGCAGCCAGCAGGCCGGATGCCAGCTTCTCCGCAGCGCCTGCCACCACCACCGGGATCACGCCGAAGCTGTTGATCCCGGCCAGCACGAAAAAGCCCACCACGAACCAGGGCACGCCCGGCCCCTTGGTCTGAGCTCCCTCCCCGCGCAGGAACATCGCCACCACCGCCAGCACCGGCGCGAGCAGGGCGACGCGGGTGAGCTTGACGATCGCGGCGATCTGGCCGGCGCCCTCCGAATAGGAATAGCCCGCACCAAGCGCCTGGGCGACATCATGGATCGCGGCGCCCATCAGGAAGCCGGCTTTGAGATCGCTCAGATGGAGGGAGTGGGCGATCAGCGGATAGACCATCATCGCCGCCGCGCTCATCGCCGAGATGCCGACCAGCACCAAGGTGAGCTGCGCCTGGCTGGCGCGCTTCTCGCCGAGCGTGGTGGCGAGCGCCATCGCCGCCGAAGCGCCACAGATCGCCACTGCCCCACCCGCCAGCACGCCGAACGCGGTGTCGAAGCCGAGCCGGCGCGCCGCGAGCACGCCGGCGCCAATCGTCACCGCGACGATCGCCAGCACGCAGAAAAAGGCCATTGGCCCGAGCGCGATGATCTGGCCGACGGTGATCCGCACCCCGACCAGCACGATCCCCCAACGCAACAGCGAGCGCGAGGCGAAGGCCAGGCCGGGGGTTAACCGCACATCGGCGCTGAGGAAGTTGAGCGCGAGGCCGATCAGCAGCGCCATCAGGGTAAGCGGCACGCCGTAATGATCGGACAGGAAACCGGCGGCGAGCGTGCCAGCCGCGACGATTGTCAGCCCGGGCCAATAGCCGCGCCACGTCGCTTTTGGGGAAGGCTCGATATCGCCATAGAGATCGGCCGCCATCGGCAGCGGGAGTTTCGTGGATCGGGTCGCCATGCCCGCCTTTTATCCGGTTACGCCGAAAGGACCAGAGACGCAGTCCCATGAGTGTTGCGGCGCGCGCAACATTGGGCGAAAACGCGGCATGGCTGACGAACCGACTCTGATCGAGCGCCGCCGCGCGCTGTCGCTGATCGCGGCCGGCGGCGCAGGGTTGGTGGCATCGCCGCTTTGGGCCCAAGCCCTTGTCGACCTGCATCTGCCCGGTGGCCCCGGCAACCGGCCGATGACCACCGCTTTCCCCGGCAAAGGGCCAATGATCCTGCAGCGCAGCCGCGCGCCTTTGCTCGAGACGCCGACGGCGGCGATGGACGGCCATGTCTTCACGCCCAATGACCGCTTCTTCGTGCGCTGGCATTATTCGGATATCCCACTCGAAGTGGATGTGCAGAGCTTCCGCCTCAACATCCTCGGCGCGGTGAAGCGGCCCCTGGCTTTGTCGCTCGTCGAGCTGCTGAAGATGCCGCGGTTCGAGATCGCCGCGATCAATCAGTGTTCGGGCAATTCGCGCGGCTATTTCGAGCCGCGCGTGCCGGGCGCGCAATGGGGCAATGGCGCGATCGGCAATGCGAAATGGACGGGCGTTCGGCTGAAGGACGTGCTCGACCGCGCCGGCATTGCGGCGAATGCGGTGCAGGTGCGCTTCTCCGGGCTCGATACGCCGCCGCCTGACGCACCCCTCTTCGCCAAGTCGCTCGATCTCGCCCATGCAATGGACGGCGAGGTGATGATCGCCTTCCAGATGAACGGCGCGCAATTGCCGATGCTCCACGGCTTTCCGCTCAGGCTGGTCGTGCCGGGCTGGTATTCGACCTATTGGGTGAAGGCGCTCGACCGGATCGAGCTGCTCGACGCGCCCGACACAGGCTATTGGATGGAAAAGGCCTATCGCATACCGGACACGCCCCATGCGAACGTGGCGCCCGATGCGAAGGGCTATCCGACCGTGCCGATCAACCGCATGGGTCCGCGCTCCTTCATCACCAATATCGCCGATGGCGCGCGGGTGGCGGCAAATGCGCCGCTGAAGCTGTGCGGGCTGGCGATGGGCGGGATATCGGGCGTCGCGCGCGTCGATCTGTCGGCCGATGGCGGTCAGACCTGGTTGCTGGCGGCGACGACCGGACCCGACCAGGGCAAATATGGCTTCCGCTCCTGGGACGCAGTGATCCCTGCCCTGCCGTCCGGCGATCAGAAGCTCGCCGTGCGCTGCACCAGCGACAGCGGGGAGGTGCAGGGCTTCGAGCCCGTCTGGAACCCGGGCGGCTTCATGCGCAACAGCATCGAGACGATCACGGTGCGGGCGACATGAGCGGGTCGCGCCGCTTTGGCCCAGCGATGCTGGCGGCCGCTGCCTTTGCGCTTGGTGGTGCGGCGATCGCTGCGAAGCACGGGCCTGTCACCAAATCGGTCTCACGCGGCGGCGTTACCCTCACATCTTCGACGCTCAGTCTGCCCGAGGAAAAGGCGGCGTTCCCGGAAGGTGCCGCAGGCGAGCTGATCACCAATAATTGCAGCGCCTGCCACTCGGCCGAGATGATCCTCAACCAGCCCCTGCTCGGCGCGGAGAAATGGAAAGCCGAGATCGACAAGATGCGCGGCACCTATCATGCGCAAATCGCCCCCGATGATGATGCCGCGCTGGTGGCCGCGCTGACCGGGCTGCAGGCGCCGCGCCCGTAAGCGGCGCCGCTCAAGATAATTCGCTCACCATATAATGCCGCCTGGTATCGCGCGGTACGACGCCCGCGCCGGTGAGTGCGATCAGGGCCTGATCGAGGCGCAGGCCGACCTCGGCGAGCTCCAGCTCGTCCGCCATTGCAAGCGCCTTGCCCACCAGTTCCGCAAGGTCATTTCTCGAATTGCTGCCCATCGGCGTCCCTTCTTTAATCCCGCGTCTAGCCCACAACGCATGAACGCGGCATTAGTCCTTCCAAAATGGCGCAATCTTCTCGATACTCGCCGCGGATATGGATGCGGACCTCCACAAGCGGCTCTCGACGCGACACCGGGAATGCCTGCGGCTCTATCACCAGCGCTATCGGCTAAAGCCGATGGCGCGGGTGCTGGGTATCTCGGAAAACACCGTAGGCGGCTATCTCACAGAGGCGGTTCACCTGCTCAACGCCGCCGGTCGGATCGACGCGGCCGAGATGCTGGCCCAATATGAGGCGACCCACCCGGAATCGAGGGGTCGGTTTTCGGTGGGCGACGATCAGTCCATTTCCGCTCCAATCCCGGAGGTGCACCGGGGGGAGCAAGCCATTCCAGCCGCACAAGGCTGGACGACATTCTTCCCGACGCGATCCAATCGGGGAGGGCCCAATGATTTATCTTGGCGGCAGCGGCTGACAGCCATTTTCTCAGGGCTGCTGCTCCTGATCCTCGCGATCTGGATCAGCGTCGCCCTGTATTCTTTCAGCGCCGAGCAGATGGGCAGACTCATCCAATAGCTCGTCCACCAGGCGCCGAATTTTTCCGACCATCATTTCCAGCAGGACCGCCCGGCAATTGCGCCAGGTGGAAAGGAGTTCCTATGTCCAAGGCAGATTTCACCGCCGCGATCGAGGCGCGGCTCCCGTTACGTGCGATGGAAGACGAAATCGACGCGGCCATCGCCGGCAGCGCAAAACTGACCATCGCCATGATCGAGGCGCGCAAGGCGGCCGGCTTGCCGATCCGCGACGGGCACGCCCTGATCTACAAGAATATGGAGATCGGCATGGTGCTGGCGGATGCCCGCGCCCAGGCGGTCAAGCTCCATGCGGGTTGCGCGGCTTTCGGGCGCCGGCTCGATTTGCCGATGCTGTTCGGGGACCAATGGGATTGCGGCCTGCTCGCCACGGCGACGCCCGGCCCCAATCTTTCGCTGGTGGCCGATCGACGCCAGGTTTCAGGCGGGGCTTGACGCGGGGCCGCGGTCGGTGATCCGATCGCGGCATGCCGCTTCACATCATGCTCTTTTATGCCCTGCTTCTCGCCAATTGCGGCTACGCGCTCGCGTCCGGGGGAAAGCCCGAACGGCTGGCGGCGGCGATGCTTCTCGCCGCCACCATCCTGTCGAAGCTCTTCGCGCTCGAAATGCTCGGCCATTTCCGCGGCTTTGAATTCGATGTTTTCTGGGTCGATGTCGCGCTGCTGCTCGGGCTCACAGCCCTTGCGCTCAACACGGACAGGTATTGGCCGATATGGATGACCTCACTCCATGCCTACACGGTGGTCGCTCATCTGGGCGAGCTGGCAAATCCGGGGACCGTGTTCCCGGTGTACATGATCAACAGCGCGCTGGTGAGTTACCCGATCGTGATGATGCTGGGGATCGCGACCTGGCGCCACCGCGCCCGGCTGCGGCTTGGCATCATCGAAAGCTGACGCCGGTTATCGAGCGGCTGTCCCGCGAGATCGAAACTCTCGCCGCGCTGATCACCGGCCCGGCCGCTTATGCTGACCAGGCAGCGCATATCTCTCGCGCCCGCGCGCAACGTGCCCGGGCGTTCGGACCTGCGGCCGAGCTGTTCGGCGATCCCGCCTGGGACATATTGCTCGATCTTTACACAGCGCATGTGCGGGGCCAGCAGATCTCGATCAGTAGCGCCACCATCGCCGCTGCCGTGCCGCCGACCACGGCGCTCCGCTATATCGAGGCGCTGCAGCGCCATGGTCTGGTGGAGCGGCGGCCTGACCCGGAGGACCGGCGGCGCTGGTATCTGATCCCGACCGAAGCCGCGATCACCGCGATGGAGGCATGGTTCGCCGAGATCTGATCAGAAGATGCCGAGGACTTTGGGCCGGGCTTTCTTCACCGCGGCCAGATCACGCGCCTCGCAGCGCCCGATGATCGCCAGCGCGTCGGTCGTCCGGCCGTTCGCTTTGTCGAGCTGACCGGTCTGCGCATCGCCGAACGCGACCCAGTCGGCGACGGTGTTTCCGTCCGGCAGATCGGCGCCCGCGACCGGCGACCGCCAGCTATCGGGGATCAGCGTGCTGCAGGCATTTGGCGTCGTGACGATAGGCGGCGCGCCGACACAAGCCGCGCAAAGCAGCATCGCGCAGAGCGGGATCGACAGGCGCATCCGCGCCCGGGGCAGTCCGTATCGCATGGTCGTTTTCCCTGGTGACGGTGTCAGTGGCGGCGTCCGCTTCCATGCGGTTGCCGATGGTGTTGGCGGCATCCTGGCCGCTGGCGAGCGCCGCACCCGCCTGGCCAGTCGCGAGCCTGGCCTCGACTTTGGCCGTTCGCGTTGCCCGCCATTCATGCCAGCCGAACACTGCGAGCAGGATCAACGCCGCCGCCGTGATGAGGCTGACCTTTGCGAGGTTCTTTTCAATCCACTCCATATCCCGCCTCCCGTTCCATCCAGAGGAGCAGGGCGAACCCGCCCAGGGCTAGCCAGGCGGTGTCGATCACGGCCCGTTTCAGCCAGATCATGATCCCGGCTCCGGTGGTGAGACGGCCCGGGCGACCGCAGTATCCTTCATCGCCGTGGCACCACCCCCGCCCGCCATCAGCAGGCCCATGCCGGTCCCGAACTCGATGATGCTGAAGGCGTGGTCGATAACGAGGTGCGCGCCGGCGAACCCGATGCCGGACAGCATGGAGATGGCCCACAGCATCCGCGACAGCTCGAGATGCTGGTTCGTCGGGCCTTTCAGGAAATTGAGGCTCATGGCCGCGCGCCCTGATACAGCCGCGCCTCGGCCGCGCGACGCCGGGTCAGGCCGGACATCGGCTTGCCCCCTGCCCGGTTCCACCGAGCGAATTCGATCGTGGCGCCGGCCTTGTCGCCGGCCTTGTGGGACGACAACAGGCTCGACTTGCCGAGATTGCCGAGCCCGAGGTTGAACGCGAACGAAACGAGCGCATCGAACTCGTTCTGCACGGTCGGCGCCGCGCCGATCAGCGCGCTCACCCCTTCATCGAAGCGCTTCAGATCGGCATCGAGCGCCGCATCGATCCGGGCATCGTCCCATGTCAGCCCCTTGTGGACCTCGGGCCCGGTATGGCCGACGCCAATCGTCCAGGGATCACCGCCGGTCGCGGGATCGGGATAGGCCTGGTGGCGGCGACCTTCGAACGCGGCGATCAGGTCGCGGGCTGCCTTGCTATGGATCATGGGTGAACCTTTCCGGTCAGAATCGCCCAGGCCGAGACGGAGACGCCGACCAGCCAGCCAAGCACCGGGCTCTTGAGCAGCGCGTGCAGGACGTTGCTGGCGCCCTGGCGGCGGTTATGCTCAGCCTCGAGCGCCGAGACGCGCGCGGCCAAAGCATCGATTTTCATGCCTGTGGCGTTGGTGGAGTGGATGAGTTCACGCATCTGCCCGCGGATCTCGCCGAGCAGGAGCGCGATGCCGGTGTCGATATTCTCGATACCCCCGGCCTCGGATTTGCGGGGCGCCATCACGATTCGCCCGCATAGACATAGCTACGCTCGACGCCGGGCGACCCGCCTGTGAGGATCGGGGTCAGCAAGGGCGCCACGAAGCTGGTCGCCTTGTTGTAGCTATATTTGTCGACAACCAGGATATTGCCGGATGTCCCGGCGCCGGGGAAAATATAGAGATCGTTGCGGGCCAGCGGGACGGGCCCAACCACCAGCAACGCGGTCACATAATCGAGCACACCCCGGTAGATCGACCGCATCGGCGTCGCGAAATTGTCGCGCGAGGCGTAGAGTTGGAAGAGGGTAGTCGGGGGTGGAAGGATCCAGTCCTCACCGTCCCATACCGCGCAATTCTGCAGGCTGCCGGTGACCCCTGCCTGCCGGTTGTCGGTCCAGTTGATGCCATCAGTCGATTTGAGCGCGCGACCACTGAGCCCGAAGACGACGAACAGACCGTTGCCATAAGCTGGGAAATAGAGCGAATTTGGTGAGCCGGCGGCGGCCGACACTGAGCCGTTCGACCAGGTCACACCGTCGTCGGTCGAATAGATCGGTATCAGATTGTCGACCGCGACGAGCACGGTGCCGCTCCAGGCGATCCGGCTGACGTTGAAGGCCTTGCCGGTCGCGCGCGCGGTCCATGTGCCGGTGACGGTCGCGGCGCTGGCGATCGTGCCGCCATATTGGATGAGATAATGGGTCGATGCCTTCATGATGAAGTTGATCGCCGTCCCGCCGCTCGGGCTGGTCTGGGAGGCCCAGGTCAGGCCGTCGCTCGAGGTGTAGAGGATGCCGGCCGCGCCGACCGCGATCCATTGCGCGCCGTCCCAGATGCCGTGGTTGAAATTGCCGGCCTGGCGCAGCGTCCAGGTCGCCTTGGGATCGCTCGCCGAATAGATGCCCGTCGTGGTGAAGGCCATGTAGAGCGCATTGCCGAACTCGATCGTGTTGACCGTGCCGGCACCGGCGGTAGCAATCGTCGACGATCCGATATTGGGCTGCGCGCCGATCGCGCCGAACAGGGCGGGATAAGCCGCCTGGGTATAGACGGCACCATCACAGGGCAGCCAGCGGGCGTTGGGCTTGCTCGCGAACATCTGGACTGCGCCGACCCGTGCATCGGGCGTGGTGTGCCCGAACAGCATCGCCTGATATTGCGGCGAATTATACACGCGCCGCGCGATCAGATCGCCGCCCATCCGGTTGAGATGGATATTGTCGCTGGGCATGCGCAGCCCGGGCGGGATCTTGTTCGCGGCGATATAGGTGAGGTCGGTGGCATCGGGCGACCAGCCATAGGTTGCGAGCAGATAGGCCAGCTCGGGCGCGGTCGGCGCGAAATTGGGGTCATAGACCCGGCCGGGCCACATCGCCTGCATCTGCGCGGAATAGGGGTTTACCGGTCCCGAGCTTAGCGCCTGCAACGCGGGCATGATGAGGCAGTTCTGCATGCCGACCCGGGCGACGATCGGGATCATCCCGGTGATCGTCTGCGCCGACGAGTTGAACCAGCCCCAGATAATGTGGAAATCGTTGGTGGCCTGAAGGCCCTGGACGCACATCATCTTGGAGCCGGGCGGGACCGGAGTTGGCGCAGCTGCCGGGGAGATGGGGGTGAGGGTTAGCGCGGTCGGATTTTGGGATCCGTCGAATGTCGTGGAGGACACGCGAACCTTGCGGCCCTCGACTAGCCAGATGTTGTCGAGATCCGGGTTGCTCGCCGTAAAACCCATGACTGGCGCGATGTCATAGGCAGTTACCGCGACTGGCGTCAGGTCGGCCGGGATCGCATTGCCGCTGACCGTGATGACTGGATTCAGCGCCGCCACCTGTGCATCACCGGTGTTGGCGACATTGCCGGCAAAGGCATGGTTGAGAAGCCTGGCGGCATCGCCTGACCGACCCTGCAACAGCGCAGGCCAGTTGTCGGTTACCGGGAGGGCGTAATTGTGCGAGGTGCTGTCGCCCCAGACGTGGACACGGTGGCGTGCGGGCAGGTCGGAAATCGCAAGATATGCCGCGCTATCGGCATAGTCTTTCACGAGCGCCGGCACTTTGAGCGTGGCTGGCAGCACCTTGCCCGGCCAGATCTGGATGTTCGAGATGACGGCCGTTAGGGTGGTGGTGTTGTTGGTAAAGATTCGAAACCCGGCAAAGGGATAACCTGCCGACTGAACATCGAACACGATCTGATACAATGTTTCGCCGATTTGCTCGAACGCAGGTGTCGTTATTGGCGCGCCCGTATGTCCGGAGCTGTAAATAGTACTGAGCGAATTGATGACGTTACCGAGTGGCATGTTGCTCTCGAACGAGACCACACCGTACCCGCCATCCGTGATTGCAAGCGGAGAAAGAAGGTCAATGCCTCCACCTCCACCGGGCGGAATCGTGAAGGATCCGTTCGAGTAGGTTGAGCCCCCAGAAAGGCCGGTCGGCGAAACGGTGTACGAGATCGGCAGGATTGTATCTATTTTCGAGCGTTGAAATCCTTCCGTCGCTAACAGCTTTGCATCACTGTGCGCCCGTGCCGGCTGAAGCGGTGCGAATCCGGGCATTTTCATGATGGTTGAACCAGCGCTGGCCGCAACTATCTGGATGCTGTCACAAGTGGCGTCGATGACAAAGCTGATCGAATATTCGCCATAACTATTGAGCGTCATCGTATCCGCATGCAGGTTGGTGAAACCAGCCTTGCGATAAAGCACCGGCGCGGTGGTCAACGCCGAGCCAGACACACGTTCAAAGACAAATGTCACGACCGAACCCGCGGCGCGAGCGGCTAGAAACGCGGGTGTCGGAAGGAACGAGAAACTCGCCGTAGTTCCGTTCAGTGTAACGGTATTATCGGCATTGGTGGTCGCACTATTGACTGCGCAGCCCTGAATCAGAGCACAGTGTTCATTGGCATGCGCCGGATCAACACGCGCAAGAGCGCTTGTTGCGGAAGCCGCGGCGGCAGTTGCCGTGGCTGCGCTCAAGCTGGCGTCGAGCGCGAGAGTATTTGCGATCCGCTTCCAACCATGTGGTGTTCCGACGACGTAACGAAATACCCCGGCATTGGCGACAGTGCCGCCGACGATCGGGTCGGCGTGCGCCCCTCCATCGGCATCGATCACCACCGCTCCGTCGTCGGCTGCGCCGGTGACGGCCGAAAGCGCGGCCCAGCTCTCGAAAACCCGACCAACTCCAGTGCCGGCGATCGCTTCTACCCGGATGCGGGCCGTGTCCGCCAAAATTGCCTGCGCAGCAGCACCAGCGGCGGCCGCCTCCGCCCGCGCCGCCGCATCTTCGGCGGAGGCATTGTCGTTCGCAATCCAGCGGAGTCGGCCGTCGGCTACGCTCAGCACCATGCCGTCGCTATCGATCAAGGACGGCAGATCCGGAGCCAACGCGCCGGGCGGAACCTTCAACGCCCGATCCGCCATTTCCTTCGTCACAAGATCGCGGATCGTGGCGCGACGGTTAATCAGGTTGACCGTATCGAGGTTATAGGAGCCCTCATTCTCGAAACTGCTTGTCTGGAGATAGTCGGGGTTCGACCGAAGCAGGATCTGCGCATGCAGGGCCGGCGGCGTCAGGAAGGTAACGGTGCCTCCGGCGTTGTCGAACGTGACCCGGTATAAATCGGGCGAAACCGGCAGACCGTCCATCTCGACGGCGGCCTCGTTCTCTGTCGCGATCGAGAAGGTGAATGGGAACGCGGTTTGCGCGCCGTCTGCGTCATAAGGACCGCTGTAAACATTCGAACTGATACCTGCCACGCGCACCTCCTGATAATGGACAGGAGATACGGCGAAGCTGACACTTGTTGAATCAAGGGCGTCTTTGGATTGGCGCAGTCACGACGAGACATCCGCTCGACAATGCGAATTCGAACGCAATAGCAACGCTACGCGGACTCGTAGTCGAACCGACCAGCAACCGCACGGGGGCTTGCGTTCAATCAAACCAACCCTAGGCTACTGAAATGCAGAATCCTTCCCTGCCGTTCTCATTGCCTACGGCCACCCCGCCCGGCCTGCTCAACCGGCTGAAGCTCTACCGCGCACGCTACGGCGCGTTGCATGCGGTTGCGCGCTTCGCCAGCACCAAGATTCCGTTCCTGTGGCCGCTGCTAGGTCCGACGGTCTCGAAAGCCTATCGCCGGAAATGGGAAGCCAGTGCGCAGGGCTCGCGCCTGCTGAATCTCGGCGGCGGCGGCAACACCATCGAGGGCGCGTTGACGGTGGATATCGATCCCCGCGCCGACAGCTATGTGAATGTCATGAGGACCCTGCCATTCACAAGCGGGTCGGTCGATCTCATCCTGCTCGAGGAGCTGATCGAACATGTCGACAAGGATCGCGGGTTTGCGCTTCTCCGTGAATGCTTCCGGATCCTGAAGCCAGGCGGAACGATGCGAGTCGCCACGCCCGATCTCGACTGGCTGAGCGCCGGCATCCTGGATGGCTCAGTCTCGTGCGATCTCCTGAACTCAACCTTTTACGAACATGGCCATGCCCATATCTACTCGCGAGCGGAGCTGTTGAGCGCGCTCGGCGCAGCCGGCTTTTCCGACTGCGTGCATTATGGGTACAAGGATCCGGGTTCGGTGCTCGGCTTTCTGGATTCGCACGCCGACCGCTTCAATCACGATCCTCGACTTTCTCAATATGTCGAGGCTCGGCGCCCCGCGTAATTGGCACGGCGAATTCCGGGATCCCGGTTTCAAACCTTTATCGCTTCGGCCGCAGATGTTTCCCGGCAGTCCTTCAGGTCGCTCAGCTCATGCAGCCACCGGTCTTCTATTGGGATCAGGAAATACCCGTTCCAGCACTCCCGGAACGTCGGCCGTGGCCAATCGATTAAATAATATCCGGTTGCGACAGCGCTCAGGAGAAACGCGTGTGCGACCCAACCTGTTTGAGCAAACCTCATTCCGCGCTTCCCCCGGCATTCATCACGCGATCCTCCTGCCAGGTCAGCGCGTCAGACCCTGACATCCGCCCCATCGTCATGCTCAGATGAGCACCTTTTGTTCATATCGAGTCAATACCATTGCCGGTTGCATCGTCCTTTTCGTCCGCCGGCCCAGGCGAGGAGATGGCGGCGGCCGCCCCTCCCCATCCGCCTGCCGGGCTGACTCGACGGTGAGCATCCGCCGCGATATCGCCGGGCGGCAGAACCCAATCGAATGCACATGCGATGGGCGGGTAGCGTATCGCGCAAATCTTACCGCTGTTCAGCGGCCGATCGAGGCCTGAAGAGGTATGCCCGGATCACCGCTAACGCGATGCCGATGATCAGCGCCGTAAGAAAAATGCCGGGCCATGGATTGTCGTCCGGCCCGTCATCATGCGCGAGCCCGCCGAATACGGCGAAAAACGGCGCGAAGACGGTGATGCCGAGAAGGCATTTGACCGGAGACTCAGCAATAGCGAGGGGAGCGGGCGCTTCGAAGCAGCGATTTCCACGGATGATCAGAAAGTAGATCGAGGGAGAGAAGGGAAACGTCAGGAGAGTGATCCAGACTATGCTCATCACGTGACGTAACGGATTCAATTCTGGCTTTCTGGAGTGCATCGATCACCCTCATCTCGGATACTGGATACACTAATACGGATAACGGCTAAAGGGTGATGTCATTGAATTGCAGGGGCTGAGGATTTTTAGTGCATAGTTCCGGATACAGGCAGTGCCAGCCACGAGCGGCTGTAACGACACATCGATAATTTACACCGCGATCAGAAATGATACGAATTTATGAGCAATATCCGGAGGCCTTCCCTCTCTCAGGATGAGCGCGGCCACTTTTTTCAAATAGCCATATTTTCCTATTCAGCCAGAATAATTTCCAATGATAATGATCTTGGTATTTTCAGCTCAGTTGGCTGCCGCCTTTCCATAAGCCCCCGATGCATTGGCATTATATCCTATTCTTATCCAACGCTCTGGTTTCAGGCGAACACATGACGCCAGGTGTAGACGACCCGCGCGATTGCCGTACCAATCATCAGCACCACGGCAAAAGCAAACGCCCAGTTCCGCCAGCTTTGCCGGTTGGCTTTGACCTGGAAGATCAGGAAGCATGCGGCGAGGAGCAATGCGACGGATACCGCTTCGAAGCCGAAAACCAGATGCGCAACATGGGGCCGCTTCATCGTCGCGCTCGATCCCCAGTCGTCGAATCTCATATAGGGCGTGATCAAAAGCGCGCCGATCCAGGGCGGGATGGCCAGCCAGATCGACGATATCGCCAATAGCCGCTTCATTTCATTGTTCATGCGCGGCATGCCCACCCCCTATGTTGGCCTTGCTCGAAGACGGGCTGCATGCTGCGCGATAATCCTCGAAATGCCCCTTCTGCTGTAGATAATAATCTCTTGTAGATTCATCGCTCGGGGTCAGCGCATGAAGCTTGTACTTCTTCAGCAATCCAAGTACCTCAGGGCAATTCTTCACATTAGCCTCACCCGGTGCATGTTTCCCGCCATAAAGCAATTGATGGGCCAACTGCAATATTGAACGGTTATCTCCTAATTCTATAGATATACGCAAATAATGGACATACTTACGGTCGTCATTTCTATACAGTTTGAAATAATTGGCGCCGACGACCGCTGCATCTATATTTCCCGATTTTGCCGCCTCCTCAATCGCCTCGTCGCACCCAGTCATATCCCAGCCAAGGATTAGCTGTTCGGACGGATCATTGTTATAGACGTAGAGGCATTGCGCTATTGTCTGACGGGGCCATATCAAAATGAAGGCCGACGTAATGATCCCGCTAAGCACAAATGAGATGAGCGCCGTGCGAATTCCCCACCGCGGCCGGTCACTCATTATTCATCGTCCCATGCCGCGACCCGGCCGATCCGAGATTTTCCCCGACGGCCTGCCCACCTCCGGAAATGTGCGGCGTGAAATCGCCAACCGAGCAATCGCGCTCCGGCAGGATGCAGCTATGTGATCGCACGGCACCCTCTCCTCAAGTCTATCCGTGCACTTGCCGTCAGGAAGTGCTGCAGATCGCGCAAGCGCTCCCAAGTCAGCTACACGTGGAATTTACTAGACCCCTTCGTTATCTCACGATGATCACCTTTTGTTCGCCTCTTGTCAACCCGACTCCTGCCGATCAAGCGAGACGTTCCGGTTTGATCACCACCTGGTCAGATCATGCCAAACCCTAGCCCACCCGCTTAGCGGTGCGGGGACTCGATCACCCACGGGCGCTGGTGGCGTTCGGGTAAGCCTACTCCATTGGTGCGTGTCTTCGTTGTACCTTAGCGCCAGCAGCTCCGACGGAACTTCCTTGCCGTTATTGAATTTGGCGTAGCCCGATCTTTCGCCCTTTCTCGGGCCGTCGGTATGAACGGACAGATCGTACCGATGATTTGCAGCGGATGGCGCCAGGACATAGGCTTTGGCAACATAAACGATGCCGCCTGTCATAGCCGACAATTGTCGTGCTGCATCGTCATTGGCCCCAAAGCAACTTGTAAGAAGAATGGGAGTACCTTGAACGAAATTCTTTTGTCGTAAAGTCACGTATATATCTTTCGCATCCATCTCTCTGTCATCGCGCCTGGTCACCGGGTCTTGCCCGCGTGATTTATCCGTTGTTTTGCCGGATTCGGGAGAGCCGTGAGAGAAAATAATGGTCAAGTCATCAGGGTTGCCCATTCGCTTGAGACCGTCGTAGATGTCCTTGTCAGGCGAGTCTTGCGAGGTGCTGAGATAGACCGGGCTTCGCCACACGCTGAGATTTCGACGCCTTGCCCATTCTGGCAGGGCGTCCGCAGCTGACGGTTGTTTCGCTTTCGGCGTGCGCCGCTTGGCCTTGCCATAACCGGCCGGAATCAATTGTGCGGTCTGCTCGGTGCCGGTGGCGTTGTCCTCCACTCCAGGCTGATCGTTCGCTAAAGGTTTCCCCCACTGATCCGACCCCAACTGATCCGAGCTGCCCTCCTGATCCACTGGTCCCGAATTCAAGCCAGTCGACCTGCGAACATAGGCTTCGTACAGCTGGTTCTGGATCTGGTCCGGGGTCCAGTCCCTTCGCAACATCTCCGGCACAGTGTCTTTGATCGCGTCGGTTACCCTCAACGCCTCGGGAATGGTCTCGACATTGGCCAGATGCTCCACCTGCGCCTCGTCCGACGATGGCGGAACCGCTCCCGCGCCGGGCGTCGCGTCATCATCCAGCCCGTTGCGACGGATCTCGTCCCAGAGATTGCGCTGAGTGACGGTGGCGGGCGCGGGCGGATAGCTGGCCATCCCCTCTTGCGTGTCCTCGAGCGAGCTATATTCCCCAGGCGTCATCCGGTCCTGCGCCAGGCGCAGATCCACTTTCGCGAACCCTTCGGGATCTGTCGCAGCCATCCGGTTGAGCTTCGTCGCGACATCGCCATGCGGCACGACCGTAACTGGATGGACATTGCGATCGGCGCGGAGCGTCAGCGCGGCAAGCGCATCGTCCGGGAGATCGCGGCGCACCGCCGGCGGCAGCTGGTTGACCGAGATGAACCCCGGGCCAAGCGTGTGCGCAAGCGCGAGGCCCGTCTCCTTGGCTGCATTCTGCGCTGCGGTGCGCTGCCGGTTGGCGAGGCCGACGCGCTTGTGCAGTTCCTCATGCGCCAGCTGCTTGCGATCGTCCCTCCAGTCCTGGGCCTGGATCCACGAAGATGTCGACGCATGATCTTCCGGCGACGGCGGGGTACGCGGCGACGTCGCGGCGCCGAGCAATCTCATATTGGCCGTCACCGCCTTGCGGGCACCCTCGGGCAGCGCCCCGAACCACGCGCCTACCAGAGCGCATCGCGCATATCGACATCGGCAACCGCCGCGGTTCGCGCCAAACGGAAGCGAGTAGTATTCAGATGGAAGGGACGGGCACTTTCCGCGGCACATTAATTCCATGTCGGCTTCAGCACAGCGCCGTCCGCTCGCGACTATCGATGAAGCCCCGAAGTATCATCCACTCGTTTCAGCATAGGCGCATAGGCTGCGATGGACTGCAGATTTTGCCGTATATCCTGATATTGAGCAGGACGCTCCCGCTTGATCCAATCGGCCTGCACAACGCAGGAGTAGGGAATACTGGGCGTTGCCCTGTACATCTCCGCCATCTTTACGAACAGCTTTCTATCATTACTTAATAGAATTATATTGCAAGCCATCTGATAGATTGGCTCCGAAAATCCCCCGGTATCATCTTCACTGTTCTTTATAAACGGCAATATCTTGGTATAATCATATTGATATGAATTCTTATAGAATTCAGCGTCGTTCTGAACAGCGTGAAGTGCGGAGACAAGCCTGAATCGGCAAGGTCGACAGTCTTCGTTTCTTATAGAGAATACTTTGTCCAGGTAGAATGACCTTATACCTGACGGTGCGAGCGCAATGAAATTCTCATTATCTTCAACGCTAAGCCTGAAAATATCAATATAAATGGCAAATACGAATATGGTGACCACACCGGTGATGATCACGGTCATCCTGCGTTTTGTCGCACGAAGCATAACAGCCATCCCGGTCATGTGTTATCAGGTCAGCGCATCCACGCTCCCTGGCAGTCGATTTATGACTACGCTGCAGTGATCCCCTTTTGTTCCCGTCGAGTCAATGCCAATTCCCGACCTGGATCGCTATCGGCCATGGCGAATATCCGCCATAACAAAGGCCGATATTCAGCGACCCTTTCTGGCTGGTGGGAGCGCCTGCAAGACCCATTCGTGGTCCTTCGCCAGAGGCGGAAGAAAGCGCCGGCTCCAGGCTTCGATTTCATCTGTCTGTTTCTGCGCTCCTACGAGTTCATCCGGCCTCGCAAATTTCCCACTGGGTGCCAATTCCCGGTGCGTGAAAACATAGGGCAGGCCTCCAGCATTAGTACTCACGTGATATGCGCGATTGAGTTCCATGATCAGATATTTCACTGAACGTATCTGTGCGGAATTCAGAGGCTGACGCGAATAATCCCCAAGAATGGCGATTCCGATATTCCGCTCGTTCTGATCCATTACGTGCGCGCCTTGATAGGCAAGTGACCTGCCTTCATAAATAGTGCCATCGCGACCGATCAGGAAATGATATCCGACATCACCATAAGTGTCGTAATCTTCCTGGTTGCCGGGACTATTGATCATTCTGCCAATTTTATGCAGTCGCGATTCATGGCCATGCAGGATCTCCACGGCCTCCGGCGTATCTTCGCTACCCGTATGGTGCAGCGTTATCCGCTCATAAGGGCGAGCGTCCGTTTCTGGATGCATCTTGTCCGCATCCGGCGCAAATTTCTTCCATGCTTCAGCCGGTACAAATTTGGGCAGCTTGACGCCCTTTTTGCGCTCGGCCTCCCATAAAGTGCTGAAATCCCCATAGTCGAGTTGATTGGAAGGCACCCGTTTCTTGACAGGCTGTGGTGTCGGGAAAAGCGACTTCAGGATCGCGTCCGAGGGCGAAGCGCCATCCGAGCCGACGACCGGCCGGCCATTGGGGTCGAACGTAATCTGACCATCCGGCCCGGACGCGATGTTCCTGAACTGCGCCTCCGGCACGATTTCGTCCCGATTCCCTCCCCCGGGCAGGATTCCGACCTCACCCGGATGATAGCCGGAGCTCAGATCAAGCGAGCGCCGCGCATAGGCTTCGTAGAGCTGGTTCTGAATTTGGTCCGGTGTCCAGTCCCTTCGCAACATCTCCCGCACAGTCCCTTTGATCGCGGCGGTACCCCTCAACGCCTCGGGAATGGACGCCACATTGGCCAGATGGTCCACCTGCGCTTCGTCCGGCGACGGCGGAACCGCTCCCGCGCCGGGCGTCGCACCATCATCCAGCCCGTTCCGGCGGATTTCGTCCCAGAGATTGCGCTGGGTGACGGTAGCTGGCGCGGGCGGATAGCTGGCCATCCCCTTTTGCGTGTCCTCGAGCGAGCTATATTCCCCGGGCGACATCCGGTCCTGCTCCAGGCGCAGATCCACTTTCGCGAACCCTTCGGGATCCGTCGCGGCCATTCGGTTGAGCTTCGTCGCGACATCGCCGTGCGGCGCGACCGTAACCGGATGCACATTGCGATCGGCGCGGAGCGTCAGTGCGGCAAGCGCATCGTCCGGGAGATCGCGGCGCACCGCCGGCGGCAGCTGGTTGACCGAGATGAACCCCGGGCCAAGTGTGCGCGCAAGCGCGAGGCCCGTTTCCTTGGCAGCATCCTGTGCCGCGCTGCGCTGCCGGTTGGCGAGGCCGACGCGCTTGTGCAGTTCCTCATGCGCCAGCTGCTTGCGATCGTCCTTCCAGTCCTGGGCCTGGATCCACGAAGATGTGGACGCATGATCTTCCGGCGTCGGCGGGGTGCGCGGCGACGTCGCGGCGCCGAGCAATGTCATATTGGCCGTCACCGCCTTGCGCGCATCTTCGGGCAGCGCGCCGAACCAGGCGTCGCCGTGGTTCGCGACCAGCGCATCCACGCCCGCCTGCCCCTGCAGCGACGCCGCCCATGCTTTCGCCGCGTCGCCGCGATAATGGCGCATCAGCGCGGCCAGCTCGGCGGTACGAGCGGCATTGGCCCCACGGCCCGGAGCGTCGCTCCCGGCTACATTGTCCTTTTCGTTCACAGGCCCCGGCGAGACAGCGGCGGCACGCACCCCTCCCCCATCCGCCTGCCGGGCTGACTCGACGGTGAGCATCCGCCCCGTCACCGCCGCGATATCGCCGGGCGGCGTCACGGGCGCGGTCGGTGATCGGAGCGCATCGCGCATATCGACATCAGCAACAGCCTGCGCCTCGCCAAGCACGGGCGCGAGCGAGCGCGCCACCTCGTCACGGTGCGGCGCGATCATCTCGCCGGCCTTGTCGCGAAGATATTGATGCGCGGCGAGCGCATCATGGGCCGTCAGCCCATCAGCGACGTCGCGGTGGATCGACGACAGAAAATGCGCCGCCTCATGATTGACCGAGGCCGGGTCCCTTCCCTGCAACAGCGCCCGTGTCCGCATCGTCTCGATGCCCGTATCGACATGCCTTTGGAACTGCTCCGGATCGCCGGCATTCTCGACCGCATCGCCCCTGGCATTGCCCTGGACACCAAGGCTTTGTTTTTGCTGGTCCACGACATTCTGCGCCGCGACATGATCGTCCATCTTCGCCACATCGGCAATGAGGCGCTCTGGAACCGATCGATCGAAGATCCCACGCTGGCGTTTGCCCCTCAGCCCGTCGCGCAACCCGTCGACCGTTTCGCGCAACGCGTCTGTCGCTGGCTTCAGCGCAGAGGCCGCATCGGAGCCCTGCCGCGCATAAAAGCCGGCACGGATCGTGCGGGATTGCTCCGCATAATTGTTCCATGCTTTCTTGACCGCGGCATCGTCCTCGATCGCCTGCTGGTGCTGCGCAACGGCGACCTTCTGGCCGGCCTGTCCGAGCGATTGCATCCCCGCGCCGAGCGCATCGAGGCCCGACCCCGAGAAATCCCCGGGGACGAGCTTTTCACCAGTGACGCCGGCAATGCCGACCCGGTTCTCTTCGGTAGGAACGACGGGCATGTCAGCGCACCGCCTGAAGATTCGACGCGAAATTGGTAGCCATGGGCACCCTCCTGCTTTGGAAGAAACCCTAGGCGGATCCGCACTAGTCTTGAATCAAGGCGCCGGATCCGCCGGCATTCACCGCTGCATCCGGCCGCTACCGCGCGGCTTTCGACGGTGCAGCATGGCCGCGACGTACCGGCTCGGCGCGATAGGTGCCGAAGATCGTTCCCGTGGAGCACACCGCCGGCCAGCCATCGTCTTTCGCGGCGCGCTTTTCGTTCTCGGCATTCTCGGACAGCCTGACGCTGGCTGGGCTCGCGACGCTCAGGTCGAACGACACCGGCTGCGCCTCGTCATAGAGCGTCATTCTCGAAGGGCTCGCCGATGCCAGCGCTCCGGTGGCGATGATGCCGGCGCAATCCCAGGCGCCGGAGCCACCAGGGCCGACATAAAAGGTCGTGATCGCCACCACGATCGAACCGTCACCAACCGGCATGATGGCAATGTCGCCTGATGCACCACGCGCTTTCAGTGAAAGTGCGCCGGTTCGTAACCGCACTCCCCCCAGCGCTGCGGTGTTTTCGCCGAGCGCGAAATTCAGCCTGGCGAGTTGTGACGAAAGCTCGGCGGAACGGCATGCGTTATCGGCACAGGCCGCCAGGCGCCGGTTCCAGCCGTCTACGGCGATCGAGAAGGGGTTCTTGCTGATATCGCTATGGGAGAAATCCTCGTTAAACAGGAAAGACTTTCGCGCCTTTTGATATCGGGCATGGACCAGCCGCTGCAACGCGGTGATGGTCTGGTCGGAAATGCCGCGCGACCGGCTTTGGGGGTGCGACGGAGTGGAGACGCCCTGGGCCCGGCCGGCGATGGCGGCCGAACCGCCACCAATGATCGCCGCGATGAAGCACGGGACAATGAAAAACCGCACCATATGCCCAGCCCCCCAAAATTAACGACGCGCTTTATTGCCTGCACTCAATGCCCCGAAAGAAAGGCAGTGAAAGCGTCCATTTCCTCCTTCGGATAGCGGGACTTGGGGAGATCCAGCAACGTCTTTTTGTCGCCCGGCTTCGTTGTGACCTTGGCAACCGAAATCACATAGTCGGATCGCTTCGCATAAAGCTGATGCAGAAGCTTTTCGTTATAGTCCGGCGCGCCGATTCCGGGCGAGGCGTTGGCGGCAAGGACTGCGTTCGTCAACGGGATCCTGGCCCTTCCGTGCTGGACCGCCATTGAAAAGACCGCCGCGCGGATTGAATTCGGCATCGTGTCGAGATCAACACCGGTCGCGTTTTTGACCGCGTCGACGGCAGCGACATATTTCGTCCGGTAAATGAAACTGAACTGCGCATCGCGGAACAGTCCCGGGTCCTGTGCCGCGATTTCCTTCCATTTCTTGTTGAACGCCGGGGTCCTGGGCTTGAGACCCGCGAAATCGCGTGCCCACAGGTTTTCATCGCTGGCCAGAAAGCCCTGCAGCGTCTTCTTGTTGTAGGAAAGCTGATAGGCTCCATAGGAGACACCACCAGGATCGTTCTTGCCGGAAGATATGGCTTCCGGCCCCGCTCCCCCGGATTCATATTTTGACGAGAGGTAACCGATCCGGTCAGGATCCTGCGTGGTCAATACGCTCAAGACGCGCTGGTAATGTGGAGACTTTGGCGTCGGCGCTTCGATCAACTCCTTCAATGCGTCGCCGAATTTGCCATGTTGCCCTTTTGGCCCGCCCGCGCCCGGGCGTTCGGGTCCGACGGCGGGCGGCGTGACAGAAGGTGGGGCGACAACAGGTGGAGTGGCCACAGGTGGCGCAAGGGATGACGGCGCGGAGGGGGCCGGCGTGGCGGGCGCTCCAGATCCCGGCATCGCGACTGGGGCGGCAGCATTGGGTCCTGGAGCAATCAGGCTTCTCGGGGCGGGTGACGGCGTCGCCGGATTCGGCAGCTTTTGTGTCAAAGCACCAGCTTGCGGCTGAGGCGGAGGCTTCAACCCCTCCGCCACCATCGCATGATGGACGGCGAGCGCGACCTGATCGAGCGTCGCCGGTCGCTTGCCCTCAGTCTGAACCGCAAGATCGGTCTGCGCGCGCGTGAAGACCCGCATTGCCGGGTTGCCGCCCTGCGCTGGTGCGGTGGCCACCGGCGAAACATAGGTGGCCGTGTTTCCGGGTTGGAGCGGGGCGGCCTCATCGCCGACGTCGCTCAACAATTGTGCCGGCTGGACAGCGACGCCCTGATCGTCGCCGGGCTGCCCATCGTTACCAGCGGTCTGATCCGCCGCAAGATCCTGTTCAATTGGCATCGGTTTATCCACCCATTTTTACTGGCATTTTTCCAGCCATGTCCGAGGCCTGCGACGCGCCACTCAGTGCGGTGCCAAGACCCTTGAAGATGCCGTCCATCAGCGCACCACGCCCTTTGGCGCGATCCCCCGCGGCCTGGGATCGATAGTTGAAGGCGTTGATTTCGAAGCCCTTGGTTCGCTCGTTCCCGGCCTTGTAGAGCTGGGTGAGATCCTCGGCACCGATCATGGCGGTGTCGCGCTGCACATCGACCGCGCTGCCGAAATTGAGGTCCACGCCGTTCGCCGCCATCGCCGCGGTCTGCACGCCCTTGGTCCGCGAAATCTCGCGATACCGGCGTTGCGCCTCGAGGTTGGTGTTCTGAATCGAATCCTGTGCCTGGTTCTCGGCCAGCTTCGAATTCTGGTCGGCGACCTGCGCCTGGTAATCGAGCACCTGTTTCTGGCCGATGCCGGACAACACGGCGCCACCGGCCGAAACCACGGTGGAAGCGATCATCAGCGGCACGGCAAGGGCGGGGACACACATCAGCGACGCTCCTGGGTGAAGGTGAAGAATTCGGTATTGGCGAAGAACATCCTGTCCTCCCCTGTGTGAAAGCCCATCCGCTGCAGGAAACGGATTGCGCGGGCGTTATCGGCTGACACTAGGTTGCTGAGCGCTGGAGTTGAATCGAGCATCGCCGCCACAAAGCGCGGGCCCCAGCGCAGCATTGCGCGCGGATGGTCATAGATCGCTTCGGTGCCGAGCATCCACGGCGTCCCCTCGCCGGCCAATGCATTCGTCACCACCAGGCCGAACATCGCCTCGGGCCAGCCGTCGACCAGCGCGGTCAGGCAAAACGTCGAAGCGATCAGCCCCTCCCGCAGCGCCTGTTTCGGGCTTTGTCCAAGCGCGCGACACTCGACGATGTCCGCGTCTCGCATGCGGTTCGCGATCCGCCCGACATGAGCCGGCGACGCCTTCACGATGCGGATATCCGCCCTCGCCCTATTCTGTCGCGGTGGGATCAAGGTAAATGCCAGTAATTGTCATCGGCAGCGGGTCGCTCGATTGCACCACCACCCGCGCGCCGCCATTGATATCGGGCCGCAGCCATGTCTCGAGCAGGCCGGTCTGGAGCCGGTTCGGCTGGCCGAGGATCTCAGTCGTGCGCGCCCGCAAGGTCTCGAGCTTCGCGTCGGTCGGCCCGGCCTTCAACCCGCGCGTCTCGATCACGCGGATCACCGCCTTGGCCTGGGTCTGCGGCTTGGCGATCGTCCAGCCCGCCTGCCCCTGATAGGCAAGCGGCAGCGTCTCGATCGTCGCCGCAAAAGGCAGCCCCGCGGTCACGATCAAGGCAGGTTCGGGCAGATCGACAACGCCGTTCGCCACCACCAGGCCCGATACGACATTACCGTCCGCCAGCGCCGAGATCGTCTTGCCCTCGAGGTGATCGAGGTTCCGCAACCGCGTCGCCGGCGCATCGAAGGCATAGGAGACGGCGCTGTCGAGGAAACAGCTATTCTCGACACCGTCCCAGCGCGCCGCCGCCATGCGCTCGATCAGCAATTTTCCGTTGCGCCGCACGGTCAGATAAAGCCGGTCCTCGCCATTCTCCGAAATGACGCACACGCTCTCGACCAGCCCGTCCGTCTCGCACAGCGTCCAGCCCCAGACCTGCTGTTCCTGCTCCCAGGTGAAGCACAGCAACGCCCCGTCGTTCCGCGCCGCCCAGATGATCGATCGCGGCTCCTGCGCATAAGCCCAGGACACGATATCGAACCCCCGGAACAGGTGCGGCGAAAAAATCGTCACATCGTTCGAGTTGATCGAATCCGTCTGGAATTCATACCCCAGCGTGCGCACGCCATTGCCGATCGCGGTCTGGTAGAAGCACACGCTGTCGATCACGAGCGGGGAGAGCCGCGAAGCCCCGCGCCCGTTCTGCCGCCGCGTCACGAAATCGGTCGCGCTGATATAGCCCGCCTGCCCGCCCCCGATCTTGAAGATCGCGTCCGACGTCAGCGCGAGGAGATCGTTCATCGAGACGAGCTGGTTGACCGCGTTCACCCGCCCCGCGACGAGCGCGAAGCTGAGCGAATCCGACGCCTTCAATGGCCGCGAGATGTCCATATTCTCGAAACTGCCCGATCGCGAACCATAGATCGCGTTCGGGTGGTTGGCGGTACGGGCCCAGAGCAATCGCTGTTCGAAAAAGGTCACCGTCGAGGGATAATTCCCCATGTCCCTGGCAACGATCGTACCGCTCGCGACAGCCTGCGATGCCGACACGCTATAGGTCCCAATGCCCCCGGCCGTGCCGCTGAGCTGGCCCGTAATCATGGTGCCGGTCGTAACGCCCGGTGCCGACAGTGTCTTGTTCGCGGCGAGTTCGCCGCTTGCGATCGCGGTGACGGTGAGCACCGTTCCCGTGATGCTGCCGGTTAAGTCGGCTTCGAAGTCGTCGAACGGATTGCTCCCGACCGGCGGCCCGTCGGAATAGTCGGGCCCGATATTATCATCGACGAAATAGGTCGAGACGGTGTTGCCGATATAGCCAAATTCCTGCGTGTTATCGGCTTTGTAGACCCGGTATCGGCTGGCGCCGGTTGCCGCATACCAGCTGATCGTGTTGCTGTTGCGCTTCAGCGTCAGGTCGTTGGTCGCGCTGTCCGGCGTCGATGGCCGGCTTTCCATACCAGATACGTCATCGACAGAGGTTACGACATAGCTCGCTGGCTGCGGGAAATAGGCATTGTGTGGCGGCGTGCCGTCAGCATCCTGGTTCGGGATCGGGTCAGGCGCAGTCGCGCTGACACCGGTCGGCGCAGCCAGCGTAGGCGTGAAGCTGATCGCGCTGAAGGTCCAGTTCGTATGCCCGCCGCGCACCAGCTTGGCCGGCGGATGGTTGATATGCGCGAGGTACATCGTATCCGCCGATTGCTCGAAATCGAGCTCGGCCAGTTCGCTCGCATTATAGGGCGACCCTACGCGAAAGAGGCGGGCGACACTCATAGCTCAGGCCCGTCCGCGCGCTTGTTGTGCGACAGAACGCCAGCCGAGACATAGGTGCGCGCGCCCGCAACCGCGATCTTCGCCACCCAGGCCGAACCGTCAGGCTCGCCGATCGCATCCATCCGCACCCAGGCGCCATCGATCCAGAACAGATGCTCCGCCGTCGCGCGGGGATATCCCTCGGCGCGAAGCACCGGTTGCCAGGCCAGCTCAATCGCCTGGACGGGATAGTCGCCCCATTCGAGGCTGTCCTCATGCTGCGTCCTCACGAGCATGCCGACCTTGAGGAGGCGCGCCTCGATCTCGCTGCCATCGGCGAGCAGGATCAGTGTGTCGTCAGCGACGCACCAGCCGCCGCCATAACCGCCGCCGCCAGTCGGTGGTGGCGGCGGTGGCGGTGGGGGCGGAGGCACCGGTGGCGCGGTCGGCGGTGCCGGCGGCGGCGCGGTCCGCACGGTGCCGCCAGTGTCGCCGCTGAAAGCGGTGAAGCCGGCCGAGTTGATGTCGACGGTGAAGCTCACATCCGCGACGACGCTCAGCACCCTGCCG
>Ga0307508_10001579_pt1 | contig 25427 bp, 30 predicted proteins | sample 9_EM_MG_FD_203089 | JGI IMG/M metagenome (GOLD analysis project Ga0307508, IMG submission 203089) | Populus trichocarpa ectomycorrhiza microbial communities from riparian zone in the Pacific Northwest, United States - 9_EM | ecosystem: Host-associated > Plants > Roots > Unclassified | place... | reverse complement strand
CGCACGGAAGGCGAACGAGATCGAGCAGCGGCGTGCCGAGGGACTACCGGTCGGCTCGTCGGCCGGCACCTTGTCGGAGGACCGGCGGGAGCAGCTGGAGGAGATCGACGCCTCCTGGTGCCCGGCCTGGCCCGTGGAGTGGCAGCGCGCCTTCCACCTCACCCGGCAGCACCTGGACGAGGGCGGCGAGCTGCTGACCGAGCCGGGGGACGTCCTGCGCCAGGGCGAAGACCTCGGGCGGTGGGTACGTGCCCAGCGTCTGGGCTGGGACAAGCTCACCGGGGTGCAGCAGTGGTTGCTGGAGCAGGTCCTCGGGATCGAGCCCGCGACCGAGGACGAGCGGCCGAAACCGCGCCGTACCCAGGCCGACAAGTGGGGGCTGAATCTCGCTGCGGCCCGGCAGTTCTTCGAGCGTGAGGGGCATCTCCGGGTGCCGCGCAAGCACGTGGAGACGATCGTGGCCGGCGGCCACGGCAAAGACCAGGAACAGCAGGACATCAGGCTGGGAGCGTGGATCGGCAACCAGCGTTCCCGGGCCGCGGCGTTGTCGCCGGAGCGGGTGGAGCAGTTGTCCGCGATCGGGATGCGCTGGGTATAGAAGGAAGGCTCGCGTCACACCCCCCAGTGATTACGACATAACCCACGCACCAGAAGGCGTTCGCCCCCCCCCAGAGGCCCGGAACAAGCGTCCGGGCCTCTGGCATGCCCACAACCACCTCTCCGGTCCGGGCGCCGGCTTCTGGCCCTACAGGGTGAAGAGACCGCTCACGGGAGGACGAGACGCAAGCACCTGAGACCTGTCACTGTCCCGCCTGCTCAATCGAACTCGCACAGGAGGCAGCACCGATGACCACCCGCCAGACACCCAGGGCAACACCCGTGCCGGTCGCCGCTACGCTGAACACGGCCACCCTGGGCTCGGGCCGCAGCCCCGCAGGGACGCTCTCAGGCAGAGAGCAGCAGGACCGCCGACCGCGAGGCGCGCACCATCCCCACGCGGACGACACCACGCAGGTGTCCGCCGTCTCTGTTCCTCCGCCTCGTAGGAGACGCCCGATGCCTCGGGAACCGCACTCCCCCGCATCCCCACACCTCGATCCGCCCGGCCCGCAGGACACACCCGGATTGACGCCTCCGGCAAGGCCGGCCCTCTTGTCACAGCGGACCGCGCTGATCCTGTTCGTAGCCATAGTCGGCGGCATCGGCATCGGCGTACTGACCTTCTTCGCCGAGAAGTCCTACCCCAAGGCAGTCCTCGCCGGCATCGGCGCTGCTGTGGCCTGCACGATGGGACTGAACACGCTGATCGAATAACCGACGGCGGTCCGGCAGGCCGCCCTGGGCGTGACCGTCGTCGCCTACGTCCTGGGCATCGACCCAGCCGACGCCGTACGACGCCTACTCGGCATGCAACTGCCCCTGGGGTTCCCTGAAGTGATCCCCCAGGAGCCCCGGACAGGCACTAGTCAGCGGGCAACGGCCCTCTATGAGGTTCGAGTTCGTGGAGGCGGCGCAGGGCCGCAACCCGGTGTCCGGCTTCTGTCAGTGCCTGCTGGGGCGACCAGACCCTGGTGCCCAGCAGTTCCGCGATCTGCTGGTCCTTTCTGAGCAGCGCCACGTCGTTGGTTACGAAGGCGTGAGCGCCGTAGCGGGCTGCCGTGGCCACGTGCATCGCGTCGCGCACGGCGTTCTTCCTCGCCGTCGACCAGGACATTGCCGGGAAGAGGATTTCGAAGACGTCGTGGAGGCGGGTTGTGTCCTCGTCGGAGGCAACCACCGCGGCGTCCAAACGGGAATGGTCCAATACCAACGGCCCATACGCTTCGGGGAGATCGGCGGCCTCTTCCTCCCGCTGTGCCAGGGTCAGATCGTCTTGGCCCTCGAAGCGCTCCGTGTTCATCGTGTCGGTACGCCCTATCCCGATCCAGCCCGCCTCCCACCGCGAAGCAACTCCCTGGCGGCCTCATCAGCCTCCTCGGTCCGGTGGAGGGCACCGATCAGCACGTTGGTGTCGATGAACAGGTACAGACTGACTAGGTTCCGGCCTCGCTGGGACGAGTTCACCATGAGGTTCTCCCTTACGTCTGAGAGGCGGTCCGGCCGACCTGCCTCAATGCACTCAGAGGCGGCTGTGCTGCCCCTGGATCAGGTGCTCACCTCGGTGATGGTGTCCGCGATCGGGACGAGCATGTGGTTGATCGCCCGTTCCAAGCTGCCGGCGCCGGGAGCCCGGCCTTGCTTACAGTCCCGGCTCCCTGGGGTAGGCGGGAACACCGTAGCCCTGGTCGCGCAGCCACTCACGTGTCACAGCGGCTCGCTGCCGGAGGGCGAGGTACATGTCGGCGTCTCCTCCCCCGGCGGTGTGCATAACCAGCGTGCGGCCGTCCTCCATCGCCTGGAGGAACACGTCGGACACCTCGCCCACCGTGTCCTCGTCCAGTTGCTGCTCCTTGAGCCACCGGGTCAGCCGGTCACTGGCCTGTCGCCACTCCGTCTGGCGCTGGTCGGCATCCGGCGTGCCGACCGCCAGCTCGGCGTTGCGCTTGGCCGCCGTCAGCCGGTCACCGAGGTGGCTCGTGATCGCGAACTGGGCAATGAAGGCGCGGCGCTCTTCGTCCGGTGTCATGCCACCATCCTGCTGCCCTCGCGGGCACCCCCGCGAAGTGAGCGGCCGCTGGCGCGCTACGGCAGGTCTTCCAGCCGGGCGAGCAGGGCCGCGGCGGCGGTGACGGCCGCGACAGCATCGGCTCGGGTCCAGGTGAAGTTCTCGGTGGTGCCCGCATCATCGTGCGGGGCGCCGCTGAAGAGATTGAAGGCGCTCTGGATGAACACCGCCCAGCGCTCCTCCTGATCCCGTTCCGCCGGCTTCTTCGTCAACGCCTCCATGTTGACCTTGTGGGTGTCGCAGGCCTCGCGTACGGGATCGAGGGCTGCTCGGGCGAGGGAGACGGCGTGCTCGTACCGTCCGTCGCGGATCGCCGTCTTCGCCTCGCGGATCCGTCGTGCGCCGGTGGCCCGGGCCTCCACGTTGGTGATCGGGATGAGGACGTCGACGAAAGCACCGGCATCGAGCTGGGTGAGGGCATTGTTCCACGTCGCGTGCGGAATACGGATGATCTCCTGGTCCTGAGCGACAGGCCAGTGCTTCGTCTCCGTCAGAGCGGTCAGGGCGAGTTGGGCGCGCAGGACCAGGTCGGCGCCCGCGCGCAGCTTCTCCAGGCCGCGCAGCTGTCGGTCCGTCACGGCCGTCTCCAGCACGAGCTGCATCTTGAACGGCTTCAGCCCGACAGGTCCCTTCGGGGCGTGGAGGGCACCGATGTAGCTGGCGAGGTTGGGCATCTCCTGTACCCAGAGGTCGCCGGAGGCAAGGAAGGGCGCGTCCACGGTGTAGTTGCCGCGGCCGATCACCTCGAAGGTCAGGGCGAGACGGTGTACGTCCCAGCCCGGGGTGAAGGTCACGGCCTGCTGCGCCTGGACGCCGACGTGAACAACTCCTCGCTCCCCGACGGGTTGGTGCCCCCGTAGGAACGCATCGGCTCGATCTCCAGGCCTGCGTCCCCGAGCTGCCACTGGACGCTGCTCATCGTCTCGACCCAGTCCCGCCCCAGCTTGACCAGCTCGTCGTAGCGCTGCCGGGTCACACTGCCGACCATCCCGGTCATCCGGACACCACCCCCACGAGCCCCGGGTGCGACACCTGTATGTGCCGCCAACTCACCCTGGACGCCCGTCACTTCGCACCATCCGACCGCCTCGCCCGGCAGCCAAGGGCGTACGGCCCCGGCGCCCAAAGCGGCCCCGCATCCATCGAACGCGCAGGCTCACACCCCGCCAGGCCGCGCGCGCCGCGAGTGCCATGACCGTTTGCGGCAGGCGGGAGAGCAGTACAGCGCAGAGACCAGACGGTCGACCCCGACCGTCCACACTGCCCCGCACTGCGGACACGAGGCCGTCACGCGGGCCTTCACCGCCTCGGTCCTTGTCCTCGCCCGACGCATCCGCCGCCAGTGCCTCGAACGGCACGCGTCCTCACAGAACACCGCCGTCGACTTCGCCGACGGCATCAACGGCCCACCACACCCCCGGCACAAGCGCGACCCGCCCCTGTCGACCGCGACAACGACCAGACGCAGCCGGGGCACCCCGTCCCTGCCCATGATGGCACCGTACGACCGAGGACCAATTGCGCCAACCGCCGGCGCTGCGCAGACAACTGCTCGGAACGCGGCGTGTTCACGTCCCTCGATCGTCCTGCTAACGAATCCACTCGTAGCTGGAGCTGGATACGTTGCCCTCGTGTAACTCCTCGGCCAGCAGCACCCTTCGCAGCTTGTCATGACCCATCGGGAAGCCACCAGGAAGGCAGACGAAGCCCTGGCGGGAGAGGCCGTCCGGCCAACGGAACCAGACCTGACGGCGACACGCCAACGGCGTCGGAGAAGTCGACCGTGCCGCCCACAAACCGTCGATCAAGGGGGATGTAGAACTGCTGCCCGAAGTTCACCACGCCGTCACGGAACGCAGCCTGCCTGAATGTCACCGTACCGCCGGAGAACGACGCCCGGTCGAAGTTCACCGTGCCACCGGAGAACTCGGCCTCGGTGAAGTCGACTGGGCTGGCGGAGAACGCCGCGCTCTCGAAGGACACTGAGATGCCGGAGAACTCGACTCGTCGGAAGTCGACCATGCTGCCATCGAACTGGGTGTGCCCGAAGTTGGCCGTGCCGTTGGAAAACCGCGACTCCTTGAACGTCACCGTGCCGTCGGTGAGGTATACACCGGTGAAGTCGAGCGTTCCGCCGGTAAACCGCACCCGTTCGAAGTCGACCGTGGCGCCGGAGAACCGGGCGCCGTTGAAGGTCACCGTGCCGTCGGAGAGCGTCGACCGTCTGAAAGTCACGATGCCGTCGGAGAGCTGTGCGGCGCGGAAGGACACCGCTCCGCCGGAGAAATCCGCCTCGCCGAAGCCGACTGCGGCACCGGAGAACTCCGTGACACCGAAGTCGACCGCTCCGGCGGAGAATCTCACGTGGTCGAAGGTCACCTGTCCGGCCTTGAACTTCGCTCGGCTGAAGTCAACGCTGTCGCCGACGAATTCTGCACGATCGAAACTGACCGTTCCGCCGTGGAACCAGGCATGGCAGAAGTCCGCCGCGCGGCCGTGGAAGCAGGCGTTGGCGAAGTCGACGGTGCCTTGGAGGAACCGCGCGTTGGCGAAGTCGACGGTGCTGCCTTGGGAGAACTGCACGCTCTTGAAGATCACCCTGCCGCCGAGAAACTGGGCGCGGGCGAAGCTGGCCGTGTCGGTGAACCACGCGTTGGTGAAGTTGACCGTGCCGCCGAGAAACCGTGTGGCGGTGAAGTTGACCGTGCCGCTGAACATCGTGCCTGTGAAGTCGACTGTGTCGTCGTCGACTATGCCGTCGCGGAACACTGCGCTGCTGAAGTCGACGGTGCCGGCGAACTCCGTGTCGGTGAGGTCTCCGCCGTCGAAGGTGACGGCTGTGAAGTCGAAGTCGTGGTCCTGCCAGGAGTGCGGGTGGTGAGGGGCGAGGCGCAGGTGATCTCTGACGAGGCGGATGACGGTATGCCGGACTCGCCTCAGAGCCAAATACGCGTGTTTGGCCTCCACGTCGTCCACCGGCAGGTCGGCCAGGGCGGTGTAGGGCAGGCCGAGATAGGCGCACAGGACATCGATGCATGTCTGACGCAGTGCGCGCGTGGGGGCATCGTCGGCAAGGCCCGCCAGGGCGTGCACTCCGCCGAGGCGCACCGCAGCGGAGTCGTCACCGAGCTGCGAGACGGCGCTGGTGAAACGCTCGGTGTGCAGGCGGGTGTCCTCCCGCAGGGAGCCGTCCTCATCGACACGTTGGTGCCGGTAGGCCACGACCAGAGCGACCAGGGCACCAGCGCCGGCAACGACGCCGAAGGACAGCTTGACCAAGTCGAACAGCGTCTTCGAGTCGATGCGGCGTTCGGGCCTCAGCTCCTGGGCGCCGAGCAGGTCCCAGCCGGTGTAGAACACGGCTGCCGCCACCAGGACCACGGCAGCGAACGTGAGTACCAAGACGGCGCCCACCGGCCACAGGCGCAGCCCGCGACGCTCGGTCCGGCGCCGGACCGAAGATGCTCCCATACCCCATCAGGACCGTACCCGAGCGCCATCGGTTGCAGCGACAGAGCTGCGGCATGACCTGCCGCTGATTTACGCGTGCCAGCCCGAAACCCGATTGCGGTCCAATACCCGAGTGGGACATGGATGCCAGTCGCGTTGGCATGTCAGGCTCAGGAACAGGCTCTGAGCGGCGGCGAGTGGTACAGCGAGTACGACGACACCTACGTTCAGGGCCCCCGCGGTCTCGACATCGACCATCGAGTGCCCCTCGGGGAGGCTGGGAGAGCGGCGCGGCCGCCTGGACCGCCACCGAGCGTGAGGAGTACGCCAACGATCTCGGTGACCCGCGCTCTCTCATTGCCGTCACGGCCAGGTCGAACCGGGCCAAGGGGAAGAAGGACCCTGCCGAGTGGCAGCCGCCGTACGCCGGCAACTCCTGCGCGTACAACACCGACTGGGTCGCGGTGAAATGGCGGTGGGGCCAATCCGACCCTGTCGAGAAGACCGCGCTCACCGACCGCCTGAGCCGCTGCCCAGACGTTCCGGTCACGGTCACCCGCGTCCGGTAGGACGTGCTGGTGGACCACTCAGGCGTGCGCCCTACGCGCGACACCGCCCGCGATCCTGGCGCGCCGCAAGCCAGTCCAGGAGGGGCGATGTCCAAGAGAACAGCTGCAGGGACCTGCGGGTTCCCGACGATCCCGGGCGGCCGCTGCGGGAGGAGCTCGCGCGCCTGGTCTACGGCTTCGACGCGGTCGGCGATGCCGACCGTACACACGGGCGACGATCCGTCAGGAGGGGGGAACCGGCCACCCGTGGCGGTGAACGCGTTCTGGCGGGTCCGGGCTCGCCGTCAGTACGATCCTCCTGACCAGACGATCAAAGGGGAGACGATGGGCGGCCGCACAACGGCGTGGGGGCTGCGGATCGCGATGTGGTGCTGATCGTGGCCGCCGTGCCGGTGTATGTGGTGTGGCTGGTGCGGGTCGGCTACCTGGCCGGGCAGCACCGGTTGCCCGCCGGCGACGTCATCCGCTGGGCGCTGCCGACGCTGATCCCCGCGGCCGCCATGGTGCTGTGCGTGCTGGTCGGGTCGACGTGGTGGGTGAGCGTGGTGACGCGTACGGCGTCCCCGTTGCGGGAGCGTTGGTCTGGTCACGGTCCTGGTGTTCATCGCGGTGGTGTCGGTGTCCTGCGGCGTCGCGGCGGTCGACGACGCCGACGTGTCGGCCGGGCTACTGAGCGTGTTGGTGACCGGGCTGGGCATGGCCGGGCTGTTCCTCATCCCGGCCGCGCGCTCCCGCCAGTTGCCGGACGTCGTCCGCCGGCGCTCCGCCGACCCGGGCGGCCCGGCGGCGTAAGAAGTCGCGCTGAAGCCCATCCACGTACGAAGGGTGGGGGCCCTCCCTTCCGGCCCCCGCTCTTCAGCTGAGGTGGAGGTCGCTCAGTCCCGTGGTCCAGTTGGTGACGATGGCCTGCTGCGCGGCGGCGAGGGTGATCGTGCCCTTGCAGACCGCGGTGTGCAGCTTCGTCTCCACCGGGTCCTTCTTGTTGTTCACTCCGGACCCTTTGCGGTGGCCGGGGTCGGCGGGCTCCACCCACAGGTTGCGGTAGTCGTTGGGGTCGCCCCCGAGCTGCAGGCTGATCAGGTGGTCGTATTCGGCATCCCGCATGCTGCCGGTGAAGCCGTAGGAGGCGGCGTTGAGCTTCTTCTCCTTGCCCGTGACGTAGGTGGAGGGGCGGATGCCGGAGGTGTAGCCGCCCTTGCGGCAGATCGTCGACGTGAGGTTCGCTTGCGTGACTGCCGGGGAGATCGCACCCGGCGTGCACTTCGGATCCTCCAGCGGTTCCCCCTTGAGATACCGGTAGTGGCAGGAGCCCGCGGCCGGCTGCTGCTGCACCGTGTAGTGCTCCTGCGGGCCCGCCCCCACCGCGATCGCCCGTCCCGAGCCGGCCGGTGCTCCCGCCCCCGGGCTCTGCGTCCCGGACGACGTCGACGTACCGAGCGAGACGGATGAACAGCCCGCCAGCAGCAGACAGGTGAACAGGACGGGCGGCACGGTATGGCGGGCAGAACGCATGACGGTTCCTCACGGGCAGACGATGGCTGAGCAGATGCTCCCCCATCCCGGTGCCGTCCTACCGTGCGGGGTCCGGCGCGAGGGTGCACCCGCACCGTACGGCGTGTGGCCCCGCACCGGCGCAGCAGCTCGGTGCGGGGCCACACGGGTGGGAGCGGGTCAGCCGCGCTGGATGGCCTTCAGGTCCTTCAGCGTCAGCTCCTGGGTGCGGGTGGCCGCCTCGCTGGACACCCACTTGAGGATCTGCGGGTCCGGGCGGTCGTCGTAGCGGCCGCCCTTGGCAGCGGTGTCCTCGCCGTCCGAGGCGATGACCCTGGTGATGTACTGGGCGAGTTCGGTGGGCCCTCCCCCGCCGTACCCGGTCCCGTAGCCGCCCGCCCTGGTCTCCGGCAGGAGCGACAACAAACCGTCCCTCGTCCGGATCCAGAAGGGGCCGGTTTGGTCGATGATGAGTCAGTAGAACTCATCGTCCGGCCGGAGGTCGAGCGGGGTGTAGGTGCGGCGGGTCCACTTCTCGATGTTGCCGCCGACGGTGCGGTAGTGCCGGGCGACGACGGGCAGGCCGAACTCCTGGTCCATGAAGGTCTGATGGCACAGACAGCCGGATCCGCTGGCTGCAGCCGGGCTGTCCGCGTCGTCCCACACGCACGGGTGGAACAGGTCGGGGAATCTTCTCCGCTGCTACGAGCGTCGTGTGCAGGGCGTTCGGCTTGCACGGCTTCAGCCTGCTCAGCCACTCCCGGACGTACGGCGACTCCTGTTCGATGGACACCGTGCCGTTGAGCCCGGCACTGGCGAAGCCGTGGGCGGGTTCGGTGTAGAGGACGAAGTGGGCCCACCCTCGGGCAGGGTCGTATACCGGCTGTAAGTCGATCGACTGGGAGGTCAGCTGGCAGTACTCCTTGGCGTGTTGGGCCCGCGCCGGGCAGCTGCTTCGACAGTGCACCACGGCGGCGCACCAGGCTAGAAGGCGGCTGCAGCAGTGGCTCTCGGATGGCCCGGGACGGGTGAGGTCAGAGCTGGAAGTCGATGTTCTCCACGTCGGTGAACTCCACCGCCAGGCCGGCCGCACGGGTGTTGTTGTTGCGGAAGTACATCTCTGCCAGGCCTTCGGCAGCGATGCGCTGCAACTGCTGCTCGGTGGCGCCAGCGTCGCGGGCCTCGAAGAGACGGTCTGCCCAGCGCGGCGGCAGGGCCTGGGTGATGTCGCGGATCCGGGCGTCGTCGGTGGTGCCGGGGGCGGCGGTGAACCCGAAGCGGGCCCGGGTGGAGACGACCAGGCCGTCCGTGGACGCGGCCTTCTTCTTGGCCTTCGCCCTGATCTGCGGCTGCCACCGCTTCTTGACCTCACGCTCTATGCGGTCCCGCAGGTCGCGGCGGGGCCGCTTGAACTTGCCCACGACGTACCGCTCCACGGTGCGCTGGGACACCCCGAGCGCCTGCGCGGCGGCTCTGGTGCCCTTGAGCTGCTTGACCAGGTACTTCATCTGCGCCTGGGCGCTTTGCGGGATACGGCGGGTGAACGCCCCCTCCAGCGCCTGGTCCAGGCTGTCCCCGAGCGAGTCGGCCATGGTCGGCTACTCCCCTTCTCCGGCGGTCGGGTCGTTCTTGATGAGGTTGGCGATGTTGAACACGCCGCCGGCCTCCTCGAACTGGGCTTCCGCCCACAGCACGGTCTGGGTGCCCTGGTGCTTGACCATGCCCGGCGAGATCCCGAGCCGGAACGTGCCCGGCGCGGGCTTGCCCTCGTCCGTGTGCGGCAGGACGTCCAGCGGGGACGGGCCCGGGGAGGGGTAGACGATGGCGTCGGTGCCGATCGCGACCGGGTACAGGTCGGCCGCGGCGGCGGTCTTCATCAACTTGCGGTGGATGCCGACCCGCTGGTTGGCGAGCACGGCGGCCCGGATGTCGGGGCGCCACGTCTCCCGCTTCAGCGCCGGCCACGGCTCGTAGTACGGCACCTGCCCGCGGTTGCGCTGCCTCAGCTTGCCGATGCCGCCCTTCGCGGTTGCCTTGATCGCCTTCGCCAGCAGCGCCATCGTCGGGTCGGTGCTCTTGGAGCGGGCCATCGCCTCCAGGAACTCCGCACCGCCCATGGCGGTGGTGACGCCGAGGTCGGCCATCACCGTCACGTAGGCGTCGCGCAGCCGGTTGTACCAGGGGTCCAGGTAGCGGCCGGAGTGCAGGTGCACGTACGCCTCGATCGGCGCGACCTCGAAACCGAGCTCCACCGCGTACGCGACGGTGGGCGTGGCATACCAGGCCGGGCCGGAGGGGCGGTCGCCCTTCGGCGTGAACGGCGAGGGGAGCCGGTCGGCGTCGACGGTGCGGCCGTTGATCTGCACGCGGGAGACGTCGACGTGGGAGAGGTCGACCAGCCACGAGCCGGGCAGCTTGGGGTCGAACGCCGGGTTGCCGGTCAGGTGCGTGGGGCCGTCCAGGCCGACGGTGAGGCCGTTGGCTGCCGCCGCGAACGACATGTTGATGTCGACGGCGACCAGGTACGGCTGCATACACTCGTCATCGGTCAACGGCCGGCACCAGTCGTACGGCTCCTCCATCAGCATTTCTGCCGGGGTGCGCAGGTGGTGGCGCGCGAACTTGCCCTTGAGGATCGGGTGTTCGTCCGGGACTTCGCACTCCACGACATCGTACACCGCGGTGAGCGCGTCCGGGTTGAAGGCGCGCTCGAACTCTCCGGTGTCCTCGTTCTTCTCCGCGCGGGTCGGCGGGCGCAGCGCGGTCATCAGCTCAAGGCCGGTGGTCGACGCGGTGCCGCGCGGTGTGATCACCAGCTGTGCGTACGTGCCGAGGTAGCGGGCGAGATCGGCGGGGTGCATGGAGGGGATCTGCGGGTTTTCCTTGTGATCCCACTCCCGTGCGTCCAGCGCGCCCCATGAGGGGATGCACACCTGCACGCAGCGGCGCCGCGATCCTTCCGGGTCCCGGTAGATGCGTGCCCACGGCCCGAACCCGAGCCGGGTGAGCTGGAGTTCGGCCTTCTTGATCTGCTTGATGACCTTGTGGCCCTCGGGGAGCCGGCCCGCGCGACGCTCCTCATCCGTCAGCGCGGCGGGCAGGCCGTAGCGCTCCAGCGCGGCCGGGGTGAGGACCAGGACGGGGTCGGCGTCACGGCCATTGCGGTGCAGCCGGGCCTGACCGAGCTTCGCCTCGATGATCGTCCAGTCGACCAGGGCCGGGAGGGAATTGGCGGGCACGTTCAGGACCAGGCCGCCGACGCAGTACGCCGACACCTGCCCGTCCTTGCAGTCGATGACGGCGAGGGGGCCGTTCTCGAAGCGTGGATCGACGGGCGCCGTGGTGGTCTTCTTCGCCGCCGCCTTCTTCGCGCCTGGGCGCCGCGACGTCGACGTCGGTCTGACGCCTCCCGCGGCCGTACGTGTCGGCGGCTTCGCGGCGGCCGGCGCCGACGGAGTCGCAGGCGATGGGGCGGGCGCGGGGGTGAACGTCTCCGGTACGGCGGGCTCAGGGTCGGCGGCCTCGGGGGCGGGGAAGCGCGCGGCGAGGCCTTCGAGTAGCCGGGCGTAGGCGGCGCGCTGCGGCGGCCTCGGTTCAGTCTTTCCCAGCTCCCAGTTCCCCACGGCCTCCCGGCGCGTGCCGGTGGCCTTCGCGATCTGGGTCTGGCTCAGTCCTGCAGCCTCGCGCAGCCGTTTGCGTTCATCGGGCGGCGGCAGGTCGTCCTGGGCAACCTGCTCCAGCAGCGCATCGACAGCGCTGAACAGCTCGTTCTCAGTGGGCACAGAGCTCACCTCCGATACGCATCCTACCCCAATCGCACGTTAGATCGCTCATTGAATCGCACATTTGATCGTGGGGACAGCCACCTAGACGGCCGGCCCACCCCATGCCACGAGCGCGCCCACTCACAACATCTTGGCCTTCGGGCCGCCGGCGCTTCGTTGCGGTCGACCCCACGGCGAGCGGATGGCGGAATCGAGGGCGGCGAATCATCACGGTGGCCAGTTCGCAGAGCTCGATGGGGAGCACCCTTCCCTCAGGTTCGAGGTGGGCGAGTGCCGCCGCTGAGAATGGTGGACGTCCATCGGTCCAACTGCTTGAGGAGATCAACAACCAGGTTTTGCCGACGGGTGAAGGGCAGGACGATCAAAGCGGCGGCCAGCAGTACGACCGCGAGCGTGAGGGGAATCAGTGCCAGGCCTTTCACCACCGCGCTCCCCACCGGACGAAGATGGGCAACTACCTGCGTGGCAGCAGCGATTTCAAGCATGCTGGTCCTTTCCAAACATGCGTGGCCGATGCGCGGTAGCACCGTCCGATGCGGATAGGTCCAACGTGATAGGTCACGATTTGACCCTCTAGTGGAGATAATTAGAAACACTGCAGGTCAGAGGGGGAATCAAATCTTTCCCCCAATGCGGGGGACGTATGACAGGGCCTCATGAGCCGTCACCAGACGACGCTTCGTCGTCGACCAGTCCGCGAGGCAGGCCCAGGGCACCGCTGAGCCCGGATATAACACCGCAGGTCAGCCTGTTCGCTGAGGAACTACGCATAGGCATCTTTGGACCGCTCAAGGCGCGTGGCGTATCACTGCGCGCCCTCTCTGAGCATCTGGGTAAGACCTTGGGCGAGGGCTACAGCATCAGCACCCTGCAGCGCGTTCAGGCCGGTACCCGCGTCCCTACGCGCGAGATCTTGGACGGCATCCTCCACGCGGCCGGACAGCTCGCCGGACAGCCACTGCGCCCGGAGCCCCGCCAGCACCTCTATTCCCTCTACTACGCGGCGCTGCGCATCACCGATCAGGGCCTGCACAACTTCTACCTGCTCCTGGAGGAACGCGATGCCTACGCTCAACTCTGCGCTCAACTACGCGACGTTGAGAGCGATCTCATGCGTCAGCGTGCCGAAGCCATGCGCCACGAAGCCTCCGTACAGGATGAACTTGACCGAGCCCAGGAGGCCGAACGGCGCCTGACAATGGCGCTCGCCGCAGCGGACGCCGAGCGCCAAATCAGCATGGACGAGGTCCGGGAACAATTCACCGAGGCGCAGGCCGAGATCGCCCGGCTCACCGCGGAGCAGAACCGCCTTGCTGCTGAACAAGAAACGCTGCGAGAGCAGGCTTCGCAGTCGGCGGAGCTGAAGACAGACCTGCGAGCCCGCGATGAGGAACTGGCGCGACTGCGTACCGAGGTGGCGCGCAAGCTGTCCGAGGTGCGGGCCGAATCTGCCCGTGCCGTTCGTGCCGCTGAGGAGCAGCGCGATCAGGCTCAGACGCAACTGGCTGATCAACGCGCCCGTACCCAAAGTGATGTCGCCCGCGCTGAGGCGCGTTGCGCGGAACTCGGCCGGCAGGTTGAGGAGCACGCTGCGCAAGCTGACGAGTTGCGAGCCCAACTTCAGGCGGCACAGCGCGGTCTGGCGGCGAGTGAGCGCCGCCTGGTCGCGCTGTACCAAGAGCGCGACCAACTGGCGCGCGTCCAGACGCAGCGCCAGAGCGATGACCAAGCGGTGGCCGAGGCCGAGACGGTGGTGGTCAACGCGTTGGACGCCATGCGCGGCGAGATAGCGAGCCTGCAGTTGCCTGCTCCCGTATCCGCGCAGGCGGAAGGCGTTGTCTCCGGTACGGAAACAATGACGAACCGCTCGGTCAAGGCAGGGTCGGCCCCGCTCCTGGATACCGACGCCGCCGAGGGCGCCGCACGAGCGGTCCCTCCCCGAGGTCGCCGACATGCATCACAGGTGCGAAAGACGGCAGGGGCCCTCCTGTGCGTCGCGGCCCTTGCCGGCGGCCTCATCATCTGGGCGCCATGGAACACATCACGGTCACCTTCCACCGCACAACCGTCGCACTCGAACACCGCGACATCGACGTCGCCGTCTGGCCTGTGGAGTTTCCCGACTGGAGAGATCATCATCGACAGTGCGGCTGTCGCTGACGGCGTGGTCTATTTCGGAAGCTACGACAGCAAGGTCTACGCCGTTGATGCGGTCTCCGGTACCCAGCAGTGGTCCTATACCACCAAGGAACCGATCTACTGTGGCGCGACGGCCAAGGACGGAACCGTCTACATAGGCAGCACAGACGGGTACCTCTACGCGCTCAACGCGGCAACCGGGGCGAAACGCTGGGCCTACCACGCAGGCGGCCAGGTACATAACCGGCCTGTCGTCACTCACGGCAAGCTGTACTTCGCCAACGACACCACTGCGTTTGCACTGCAGGCGAGCACCGGACGTCTCCTGTGGAGCCGCTCGCTGGGCGAGTACGTGCAAACGGATCCGGCTGTCGTCGGCGACACTATGTACATCGGCCGCCACGAGACCATGTACGCACTCAGCACTGCTTCCGGAACCGTGCGATGGACCTTCAGCGTGGACGGTAATTCCTTTTCAAGTCCCACCGTGACCGGAGACACCCTCTACACCACGAGCTACGACCACAAGGTGTACGCGGTGAATACAGCTGACGGGACCCAGCGTTGGGCTTACACCGCAGGGGGGCAGATGGCCGGCCAGGCGGCTGTCGCTGAGGGAACCGTCTATGCGGGAGGAAACGACGGAAAGGTGTACGCGCTGCGGGCGACAGACGGCAAGAAGCGCTGGATCGTATCCGTGGGCGACCTCGTCCTGTCCGACACCGTTGAGCGGGGTGGCCTGGTGTATGTGGGCACCGAGGACGGACATCTCTACGCCCTGGACGCGGCATCAGGCGTCAAGAAGTGGAACTACCTCATGGGCGGCGGTATTCAGGCTGGCGCCACGTTGGCCGGTGGCCACCTTTACGTCGGAAGTCGGGACGGCCGGATGCATGCCCTTGATGCCGCCACCGGAAGGAGCGCTCCCATCGACTCTCAAGCCAGCACGGGCAGCACTCCGAGCCCCACTGTCACGGCCAGCGACGACGGATTCTTTGGAGGGCCCGACGGTAGATAAGCCGCAGCTGTCCTGTCTCTACTGCCTTGTGCCCTCGCGTCGTGAACCGCTCCGGGGCGAATGGAGGATCCGGGCTGTCCCGAGTTGGGCGGAGTCGAGCAAGAACGTGTCGTGCTCGCGACGGCGTCGGAAGGCGTCCAGTTCGATCGCCTCCAGCGGCAGCATCAGCGGCTCCTCCGAGTCCGCTCCGCCCAGGACCGCCGTCTGGATCTGCCGCCTGTCACCGTGCACGACCCCCGCCTTCCGTCCCAACTCATCATGCCACGCCCGCTGTTGGCCTCACAGATCATCGGCGTGCTCATGCCGCCCCAGGGTTTCGCTGGGACTACCAGGGGACGGTGAGGCGCAGAGGGGCAGGTCCCGAGCGGTCTTTGACGATGAGCACGTCGACTTCGGTGGGCTGCGTGCGGTCGAGAAGAGCGAGGGTGCCCGTGTGATATTCCAGGTCGGCGGCGATGCCGAGGTCTTCGATGTCCAGGGGCTGGCCCTCGCGGCGCGGTCGTTCAAGGCGGGCGATGAGCAGGATGGGCGGCTGCCCCAGGGACTCGGTTAACCGCCGAACCTGAGCCGACCACGGGCAGGAGTGAGAGATCACCGGCCTTGAACCCGGTGGCAGGACGGTGACAATCGGGACGGATCCGTAGCGGACGTACAGGGCAACCGTCACGGGCGGTGGTGGGTCGTACGGGGGGCAAGGGCACAAGCCCGCGCATTCGACCGGGGAACCAATGGGGGAGACCATGCAGATCCGTACCCGAGGCATCCGTACCACCGTGGCCGCGCTGGCGGTCGTGGCCGGTGTCGCCGGCGCCGCTGTCCCAGCCGCCGCCGCGCCAGCCTCCGACACACCCCGGTTTCTGGAGCCGGCCGACCTGCCGCCCCACCCGTCCTCGCCGTGGTACGCCGGAGCGGTCACGGCCGGCCAGCCCGACCCGCTGCCGATGTGCGTGGGCGACGCGCTGCCGTCCACCACCACGCACCGGGAGTACTGGACGGAGTACGACACGAACGCCCAGCAGCTCACGGTCGAAGGGCGCAGCGAACAGTGGGCGAAGGACTTCGCGGCGCTGCTGCGCAAGGACCTGGCCGGCTGCGCGAAGAAGCTCATGCAGCAGGACCCGGACATCACAGCGACGCAGAAGTACTACGGCCGGCTGAACGTCGAGGAGGGCGCCGACGTCTACGGCATCCACACAGCCTCCGCCTGGGGCTCCTCCGACATCGGCCTCTTCTCGGTCGGCCGCGACGGCGCCACCGTGACGGTCGTCCGGTGGGGCCAGATGGGCACCTTCCAACACGCCCAGGTGGCCGACTTCAAGGCCACGACCGTCACGGCGGTGAACAAGCTGTACTGAGCTTGTCGCGCACCACCACGGCGCCCCCGTTCCCCGGGAGGGCGCCGTCGTCGTTCCCGGCCGGGGCCCATGCAAGTACTGCGCTGCAATCACGAGACCACCCCAGCACTGCCACCACGATGACAACCACCCACCGAGCAACGGACCAGGAGCAGGGTTACCAGGAGTGTTCGGCCTCGTTCTACGCCCGGCTGGCGGTGGCCTCGGCGGCGGCCGCCTCCACCTCCCGGCTCTTCTCGGCGGTGTCGGTCTCCAACTGCTCGCGGTACTGGCGGCCCCGGCCTCGGCTGACCTGGCGTAGTTCCAGAAACGGGCCCTTGTGGACGATCACGTAATTCGCATGATCGCTGACAGCCCTCGACACTGAGGGGCGAAACAACAGCGAGCGGACGCCGGCGAAGGAACTGCGCTGACGTAGGCCCGGCGCCGCTACCTGCCGTAGTACGGCTCAACCGACTCCGGCAGAGCGTCAGCGCCTCGCAGCCGGCCGGAGTCGATGGCGATGATCAGATGCCGTAGCTGAGCAAGTGCCGCGAGCGGGGTCACGTCAATGTCGCCCTCGGCGGTCATATCTCCTCTGATCTCGCAGATCTGCAACCCAGGAAAGGCCGTCGGTAGGCGGTGGACAGCGGCCTGGATGGCTCGGTCGCCTCCGCTCTCGAGGCATAGGTGACCCACGTTCCCCAGGACCGTCCCTTCGTCAAGGGCCTCCAGGGAGGACGCGGTCACGTCGAGCTCGAAGAGGCGACCGAGAGCGTGGATCTCCTCCCAGTCGGCGGCTGAGGCCGGAGTGGCCTGAGGACTGAGCCGCAGCTGTTCGAGCCGGGAAAGGTCTCTCAGACCCCGCAACCCGTCGAACGGCCCTGCCCCCTCGATTCTGAGACCAGTCAGAGGAGCTTGCCTCGGCAGCCACTCCATCGACCAGGACGGCGCGAAGGCGGTGTTGATCTCCAAGGACCGCAGCCGCCCCATCTCGGACACCGGGCGCATGTCGAGGGCATCGGTACCGGGGATGGTCACGGCGAGCTTTTCCAGCGGCAGCCCGGCGAGGGCTGACAGGTCCGTGAGAGCAGGGCAGGTGCCGAGGACGAGGGTGCGCAGCTCGGCATGCCCGGCTAGCCATGCCAGATCCGTCATCGTGTCGTTCTCGACCGTGAGGGATTCGAAGGTGTGCCGGGAGGCGTACCGGGCCAGGGCCTTGCTGGAGACGGTGGGCCTGATGCGCAGGTAGTGCGGCCGCAGCTTGAGGCTGATCAACTGGTCGAGCTGGTCGTCGGACTGGATGGTGAACGTGAGACCGGCCGGATCCAGGCGTGCGAGGACTTCCTCGGCGTACTGAGCCGTGTCGAACCGGGTCCAGGCCTGGAGGAGAAGACCGCGGACCAGGGGGAAGGGGTGCTCCACGAACCGGGCGAGGAAGGCGAGGGCGGAGTCCGACTTTATGTGAGAGGCAGCGACGACCACGTTGTACGCGGTCACGTCGTCCGTGATGTCCTCCGGTCCGGGCAGCAGCCTAAGGAGGAGTGGACCGGCCTCGGCAAGGGTCCGGGCCTCCTCCTCGCTCTCGGGTGGGATGAGCTTCGCGGTACGGCGCTCCACAGCCTCCCGCACCTGGGGTTCCAGGGACGTGGCGTGCTCCAGGCACGCGGCGGCGAGGAGGTAGATGCGAGCCTGGACCCGCTCGTCCTCGCTCTGGTCCCCTCGCGCGAGCAGGTCCTGGAAGATCAGGACGCGTTCGCGGGCCCGCGCCAGGGCGACGGCCATGCGGATGACGTCCTCCCACTGGTCGTCCGCCGCGTGTTCGACCAGAAGTCCGAAGTCGCCCTCCTCCAGGGCCGCCCGGGCACCGAGGAAGTCCTGGAAGGTGCGGTGGATGAAGTCCACCGCGTCGGGCGCGGGCTCGCGGAGCAGACCACTGCGCTCCAGGAAGAACTCGAAGACGGCCGAGGCGTCCCCCAGCGCGGCCACCTCGGGGACAGCCGGCAGGATGCGGGCGATGATGTCCTCGGCGCGAGACCGGTCCATCTCCGTACGGCCGTTCTTGATCAGCCAGTACGCCAGCTTCTGGAGCACATCGAGCTGCGGGTCGTCGGCGAGTTCGGCCCCCGTCATGTCCCGCTCCCGGTCACGGCGGCTGAGGAGCATCGAGAGAGCGGCTTCGTAGAGATCCTTGCGACCGTGAGGGAGATAGCCGCGCCGGTCGCGGTGCAGGGCGCAGATCAGACCGCACATGAGTGGGTTGGTCGCCAAACGGCCCAGGTCGTGCTCGGTGCGGACGGCCTTGAGGAGCTGTGCCTCGTACGCACCAAGCTCGGCGTCCTCGTCCGTACCGGTGCGGGCGGCCAGATGCCAGCGCTTGATGAAGGTGGTGATGTCGGCCGGGCTCATGGCGGACAGGGCGAGTTCGGTGAACCCGTCCTCGGAGAGCCAGTCCTGGTGGACCGCCGAAGGCCGTGAGGTAACGAGCCAGCGGTTGTCCTCGTGATACGTCTCGATCAGGACCCGCAGCCAGTTGCGGGTCTGTTCCCGTTCAGGCTCGGGGATCTCGTCGATGCCGTCGATCAGGACCAGGCCGCGGCCGGCGCTCAGGACGCGGTTCTCCCAGCCGTCGGGCTGGGTGCCGTCCAGCGGGCAGCCGACGGCGGGCAGGAAGGCATTGGGCGTGGGCAGGATCTTGCCGTTGCGGGTGAGGGACCTGAGGGGCAGTACGAAAGGGATGCGGTCGTCCAGGTAGTCGTACCGCTCGGGCAGGTCATCACGAGTGGCGCTGACCGCCAGCCACTGGATGAGCGTCGTCTTGCCCGAACCGGCCTCTCCGCGGAGCAGGACCCGCCGGTTGGCGGCCAAAGCCTGGTCTGCGGGTTGCGGAGTGTTCCAGAGCCGCAGAGGCGACTTGTGGAAGTCCAGCAATCTGCGAGCCCTTTCCGGTGACACAGGCTCCGCCCGGAGGCGGTCGGGTTGTTCGGCGAGCATGCGCCGAAGTTGCTCTCCGAGAGCCGCGGCCACAGCACGCGGCTCAGAAGGCAGAACGGTTGGTTGAAGGACGGTGTCACCCGCACCGAGGACGAGTGCCGAGCTCTCGTCTCCTACGTGGCTGGTGTGGCTGAGCCGCAGGATGTCATCGATCCAGCGTGGGAGCCTAGGTGATGCCTCAAGGCTCAGGTACGCCACGTCCAGCGGCCAGCGCCTCGGGGAGTTGTTGAGGTCGAGGCCGTAGATCGTGAGCTTGCCGTGCCGCTTCGCGAGGTAGGAGAGGTAGCCCTGCTCGAAGGCGGCATCCGCGTCGCCCGGTCGCGGAGTGCGGCGAATGAGTTCGTCGACCTTGCCGATGAGCTCGCCGACCGACTGGGACTGCCCGACGAGAGCGTGGGCGACGAACGTCGAGCGCTGAGTGAAGAAGTGCAGGATGTGCATGCAGGCGGTGTCGAGCAGAGACTCGTAGAAGTAGGTGGCGTCCGCGGAGAGATGACGCTCGGGCCGGCCGGCGGCCTCGCGCAGCGCGCGGGCGAACGTCTGGGGGCCGAGGTTGACGGCGTCCAGGTCGGTGATGGTGAGGTCGCCGAGGGCGCGAAGTGTGAGCGCGAGCGCGTCGATGACGGCTTGCCGCTCGTCGGCGGCGATGGGACGTTCCCCGGTGCGCAGTGCTCGTCTGACCAACTTGGCGGCCAGGCCGTGGACGTCGGATTCGGTGAGGGAGCGCTTCTCGCCCTTGAAGGAGACGTAACCGGAGATACGGACGGGCTTGTCGACCAGGCCGGCTCCCGGTCCCTCCGTGACGAAGAGCTTCTTCACCAGGGGCCCGACGGCGGCAGAGGCGAGTCGCATGCCGATGGTCGTGGGTTCCAACTGTGCCCCCGGAGAACGTCTTTGACCCGCGCGGACGACTTCCTGGGTATCGTATGCGACCCGGCGCGGCGGAGCGGGGACACGACGGAGCCCGCCGAGGGGTCCGGGCCCACCACAGGATGAGCAGGGTCACGGCGCCGCTGCCGAGCTTGTACGCCGCTCCTTGAAGGACCTGGGACTGGACACTGTGGCCATGTCCTGCGGCCCATTTCCGCAGGAACGCGTCGACCGCTTCGGGCGAGCCCTCGATGACGGTCCGCTTGCCGAGCGAGGTGAGCGCGGCGCCATGGTGGCCAGCAGAGGTGGGGGCTACGAGGCCGCGCTGCACACGCCGTACAGGGCGAGCGCGCGCAACCATCCTCAGGATGACCGACGCCCAGGTCCGTGCCTTCTGTCTGGAGAGGGCGAAGTTCTTCCTCTACGAGGCGCAGGTCAAGGCGGTAGACGCCATCGGCGGAGACGAACTGGACGTTGCAGCCCAGTACGCCACGATCGCCGGCGCCTTCAGACCGCTCCCGGGGCCGGACCTCGGCAAGGAGGATGAGCCCGGGGCTGGTCAGCTCGGATGAGCTGGAGCTCGGTCAGGGCCTTGCCCACAGGGGTGCGCGCCTCCAGCACGGCCGTCTTCGCAGCCGCCTGCTCCGCCTCGGACACGCTGGCCCCGCACCGAAAGCTCGATCCGCGAGCGTCTGCGGGCCCTCGACTCGAAGCTGAGGTACTACTCCCGCCGGTGTTCGGGGCCTCCGAAGTCCGGGCTGGTGTAGTCCGGGCTGGTGAAGCTCGGACGCGGTCCCATGTTCGGGTCTTCGTCATTGCTGAAGCCGGGGCGGCCATAGCCCAGGTTGGGCATGCGGCTGGTCGGCGCGGGTGGTGCCGTGTGGTGCAGTGCGGCGGTGCCGGGGTCGGCCAGCGCCTCCCTGAAGAAGGGGAGGATGCCGCGCTCAAGAAGCGCGCTGCGCCAGGCGTCCCTGGCCCGATCCACGGTCGTGTTCCCGCTCATATCACCGTTCGCTTCGGCGCGCGCCGTACTGTTGCGTGCAGCCGTGATCAGCGCTGTGACAGCGGCGATCAGGATGCCGCTTGCAGTCGTCGCACCGAAGACCGATCCGATAGTGACCAGATGCTGGGCAGTTGAGGCTGCAGCACTGAATTCCTTGAGTGCGTATCCCGCCAGCAGGCAGATCAAAGCAACGAGCGCTCCGAGGAAACCAGCGAGCACCAGAACGGTGCCCAACGACCGACTCAGCTTGGCTGCCAACTCCCCGGCTGCATCCGCCCTGGTCAGCCGCGGAACATCCGGACGCGTCCGGATGCCCAGGACGGCGGCAAGCAGGCGACGCCTGAAAGGCAGGCCTCGTTGCTGCTGCCGGGTCAGGTATGTCCTCCGGCCCCCACGGTGTCCGAGGCCCCGGACAGCCAGGAGGACACGACTGAACCCGATCATCGCAGGACCGGGTACTGCCTCAGTGATCTCGGCCGTGGCGAAACCCATCGAGCTCGCACCCGGCCCCGCGGCACCGGTTCCCGGCGCGACTGACGCCGCTGGGCGCCGCGCCTCCTCGCGGACCTTCACGTAGTACTGGTACTCGGTCGCGGCGGCCACCGTGATCAGGGCGGTGGCGTTGAGCGCCATGGTGCGCAGCTGTTCGGGATTCAGCCGCTGTCCGACAGCGGCCAGTTCGGGACGGTGTGGTGCGGAGCGCAGCGCCTCGTCGAGGATCCGCTCGTACTCTTGACGGTCCTCGCTGTGCAGGTGCTGCGGAACGCTGTTCATGAGCGCGCACCCCACTCCGTGGAGTCGCGAGTTCTGCAGGAGCCGACTCGATCAGAGTTGCCGGCATGCCATGCAGGCAGGTGCTGGAGGGGCGTCGTCATGGCGTCCCCTCCTCGCCGACAGCCTGCCGCCTGTCGGCCGTTCTCCGCGAACGGACTTGGTCTCCGGAGCGCATCCCGTTCGGCGGCGGAGCGGTCGGAGCGGGCTGGGAGATGGCTTCAGCTTCCGAGGCACCAAGTGCCTGCGTACCGTCCGCGACCACATGATTCACCGCGGCACCAGGTGCCTGCGTACCGTCCGTGACTACATCATTCACCGACTGGATGCGGCTGAGCTGGGTCAGGAGCATGGGAGCGGACATCCCGACCACGACGGCGGCGTACGCGCCGCTGATCTGTCCAGTTGTACCGAAGAGCACTGCGGCTCCAGCACCCATCCCGCTGTGGATGACAGCCGCGATGGGATCGGCGACGGGGTCGTAGTACTCCTGGAACGGCGGAGGGTCACTCCACTCGATGGCTGCCGACTGCCTGTGGGCGCGACGGTCCGCTTGCCAGTTCACAAACTGGGTATAGATGTCCAAAAGCCCTCGTAGAAGACCACCCGCTGCCCCCAACAGGATTAAGGTCGACACTCCCACGGCTTCTCCTGATAGCGGACGCCCCACTGGGATGGTCGGGACATCGCACGAGCGTAGAACGCAGCGCAGGCGAGCGGGAAGGGTTCACGTCAAGTCGACCCGGCGCACAGCGTCCAGCGGCGGGCCCGATGCTGATGCCGATACAGGCCCGACGGCCAGCCCGTTTCCTCTTCGCGTACATCCATCACATCCGGTGTTCCACCCACACGAAGACCGACGGCCTGACGATTTGCTACCAGGATCCGCTCACCCGGCAACATGTGGCCTCCGAGCAGTCCAGGAGCTGCGGATGGGACGTAAACGCCTCCGCCGGGCTGGTCTGATCACACGGAGCTGGTTGGTCCCATCACTCCCAATGGGACTAACCAGCCATGAGCTGCGGTTCCGTCAGGAACGCCGTGCGCCGGTCGAACCACTGCCCAAGCTGTTCCCGAATCCGTCCCCGGCCTTCACCACCAGACGCGAAGGCGCCCTTCTTGCTCTCGCGGTACCCGTTCCGGTGGCGCTGGCGGTCACCGGGACCGCCGACGTCCGCCGCACGGATTGCCGGGACCGGGTCGGAGGCTGCATGCGGAGCAGGCTCCGGGCGGCCTCCAGTTCAGCCGGCGGCAATGCGGAGTAGGACGAGCGCGTATGTGTCGAGCAGACAGAACAGGACTTGGCTGTCTCCGAGATCCGCGCGAAGAAGATTTTCTCGTCGGGAAGGGTGATACGCCGGATCTCCTGGCCGTCGGGGGTGCGTTCGGGATCCGAGTGGAAGGACACCGGGCGACCGTCCGGAAAAGCGACTTCGGAGGCCCGGCGCCGGGCGATGACTGCTGGCTTTCCGAGCCGCTGTTCCTCGGACCGGTCCCACGCCTGTTCCCACTCGCGCAACGCCATCCCCTTCACCCCACAGGCTCTGGCGAACTCTCGGACGAACTGGCGGGTGGGGCGGCCGCCCTCCTGGCGGAGAAACCGCCCCACGGTGGCATGGGCCAGGACACCGTCGCTGGCGGTCTCCAGCTCGCGATACGGCCGGGCGCCGTCCTTCTGGTAGAGGTCAGCTAGGCTGCGTGCAACTCCGCGAAGTTCCGCACGTACCGCGGGTGCGGAACGGGCTCCTGGCGGCCGCGGACGGCTCGGTAGCGGGCCCGCTTCCACAGCCGCTCGGCCTCATCGGGGTCGGCGCCGCAGCCCAGGGCGTAGGCCCGGACTGTCTTCAGCTTCGGCATCTGCTCGCCGGTCACGGCCCGGATCAGCGTTGAGGCGCTGCACCCGGACTGTACGGCGAGTTCCTTGTAGTTCAGCCCGGCCCGGTCACGGTGGTCTCGCAGATAGAGGGCCAGCTTCTCCAGCTCCCGGTCGCAGGGGGCGATCGGGTTCTCCCGCCGTCCCACCGGTCAGCCCGCCGCTTCGGCCTGCTTGCCGGAGCGCGCCCGGCGTACCAGGCGCAAGCCCGTGTCCGCCGTCTCGGCGAGCAGGACCAGGACGGACAGGGACGGCATCCCCGCCAGGGCCAGCAGCACGGCCAGGACCAGGACGACCACGACGATGGTCGCTTCCGGGGCGTTCAGCGGCTGGTCGCCAGGCACCACGCATGCGGCGCGGGCAGTGTGAGTCATAGTGTTCTCCCGTTCGGTGTCTGTTCGGGCTCCCCAACTGGCGTCACTGCGAGGGCGGTTGCCGTCGCCCATGCGAGTGACATCAATGATGCTGGCGCACCGCACAGAGTGCTCATGACCATCTCCCGGACTACGCCCGGGTATAGACCCGCTCCTGTCTCACACTGGACGCGGCGAATTAAGACCTTCACACGCGTGGAATTTGCAGGTCAGCGATGGGGCTCTCCGAGCTTTGCGTCGAGCCTGTCTCAATCGTGGTTGTGCACTGCTGCGGGTACTGCCGATTCTGTTTGACGCCTCATGTGCCAAGCGCTGAGGATCCCGTTCCGTCTGTGGGCTCCCCTCTGGCTTCGGGACATCGTCGTGGGTGGCCGCGTTGCCGCGAGGGCCCCCGCGACCGTCGGTTCGTTTCCCGTGCCGACACGACGTGTGAGGGGCCGGCGGTGACCGCGGGCCCCTCACCGTCTCTCTGCTCAACCCGCCTTGGGCGACGGCAGCAGTGCAGCTCGGCTCCGGTTAGATCTGTGAGACCCAAAGGAAGCCGCACGGGCACCGAAACCCCCGCCTTCGGTCCCAACTCATCGTGCCACCGGTGGAGTTGGCCCCACAGATGACCGGTCTACAAAAGCCGTCGTACGCATCGGGGGGGCGAAGGCGCCGGCGGTGAACGGTTCGAGGGCTGGTGGCGGGCAGCAGCGGGAGCGTGATGCCGGGGCCGTTGAACGACGTCAGAGCCAGTCTCCCACCTGTGCGGCTGACATGTGGTTCGGGGACGAGGGCGGTGTCGGGTCGGAAGTGCGGGCACGCGTCGATGCCGTCAGCGAGGGCCTGGACGCGGGCTGCCGGAGCGGAACTCGGGTGGACGAGCCTCCGGGTGTGTGGCCCACTCGAACGCGCCGCGCGGTCGAGTGGGCTTTCCCCTCAGCGCAGTCCGGCGAAGAGGTCGTTCTCGGGTATGGCCGTGCCGGTGGGGTCCTGGACACGTACGAAGGTCTCCGTGCCCATCAGCTCGCCGAACCTCTCCTTGCCCATCTTGAGGAAGAAGATGTTGTCGCCCTGACTGGCGTGCGCGGCCAGCGCGTCGAACTTCT
>Ga0307508_10001578_pt1 | contig 25435 bp, 31 predicted proteins | sample 9_EM_MG_FD_203089 | JGI IMG/M metagenome (GOLD analysis project Ga0307508, IMG submission 203089) | Populus trichocarpa ectomycorrhiza microbial communities from riparian zone in the Pacific Northwest, United States - 9_EM | ecosystem: Host-associated > Plants > Roots > Unclassified | place... | reverse complement strand
GTGGGAAGACATTTTGGGTGACGTTGTGTAATACGGGGTAGGTAAATCGGCGAATCGGCAGAAAAGTATGAAGATGAGATTTTTCAACCGAGCGTGAGGATAATAATCAATAGATTAAATGGATATGAATTCGAGAGTGGTATTGCGCTGACCCGGGCTCATAACCTGTCAAGATTATGATGGAAGTTTGATGGAACGATGAAGTCTTGTGTGTATTGTCTTGTCTTAGAGAGAAAGGCAGGAAAAGTGAAAAGTCTGAATACACGTATATGACGTGATTCTACACATGACAAAGCTGAACGAGTGAGATAGTGCAACAATCACAACGAAAGAAAGAGAAAGAGGGAAAGATAGAGAAAGATAGAGAAAGAGAGACAGATCAATAGAGAAATAGATAGAGAAATAAATAGAGAAAAAATAGAGAGAAATAGTACTACTTGTGGCTAACATACACACCCGGTTGCAAGTCCACCAGATATCTACTTCTCCCCTTTTCTATTACATAAACTCATTCCTAAGGGTCTGTCTGGAAGCCTTCGGTTTGGTGCTTAAGGGGTATTGAGAACTGGCTCTGGCCTGGGCCGTATGGGGGCGGGGACGGGCTTGGACTTGTGTACAGGCTTGGGGTCAGGGGCGGGCTTGGCCTTGGGTGTAGGTGCGCGCATTGTTCCACGCACCCAGGGTATGGGGATGCCCCCAGGTACCCAGGGCGGAGGCACAGTGGTCGTAGGCATGGGTGTGAGCATACCAGTAGCAGAACCACCGGTGACCTTGGTTCTCAGGATGTCAAAGGGGTTACTGTTCGATGAGTCTGAATCACAGTCTGATTCAGACACTTCAGATGTGTTGGCAGAGGAGATGTCTGACTGATGGGGATTGATGAGGCGGGCTCGAGGGAGAGAATGGGGTAGGCCACCTGGACGATCTGAAAGTCTACGTACCACGAGCGGAGCATGGGAGTAAAGAGGGAGATGCTGGCGGTGTGCTCGAGTACATTAGAATGGCTGGAGAGGCGGAGGAGCTGTTGGATGGGAGAGCGTAGGTTTCGGAGGGGGAGTTGATTTGCATGCGTTGATTTCGGAAGAAGTGTTTCTTTGTAGTTTAGAATGACGAGGGGTCCTCGTCTTAGAGAAAATGGGGATAGATGAGGGGGGTAATAATGGCAGCGAAGCGGCGAAAACGAGGGATTGGTGGACAAATGGGGTTAGAGTGGATGGGGGAGGAGTTAGTCATCCTGAGGTGTACTTTAGCTCGTCTCCGAGGGGTTTTGCTCCTTATGCCACACCACCTGCAGGGTCACAACCTATTTCTTCTCCACACCATCAATTTCTTCGTTCCATCCGTGACCCATCTCCTTGTTGGAATATAGGGATCGATAGAGACGAAGATAGTGAACTGATTTATTGATACAACGTCGAAGGAAAAACATTCTCTCTATATACAACGCGCCTGAGGGACTCGCCAAGGGGAAAGGACGGAAGACTGTCTCCCGAGCCGGTGCTCGGAGACTAAGGCTGCTGTCATCTCCGGACATGTTGCCTCTGGTCCGTCATCTCCGGACGCCGTCTCCGGTCCGTCATCTCCGGACGCCCCTTATTCTGACATAATGAATGTCCGGAGATGGCGGCCCCGAGTCTCCGAGCACTGGTTCGGGAGAGGGTACTCCGTCCTTTCCCCTGACAAGCCCCTGAGGTCCGCTGGATATAGACAGAATGCTCCGCCTTCGGCTACGTATCTTCAATAAATACACAATCTTCATCTCTATCTATCTTATTCCAACAGTGCCATTGGCGTAGATTTAGCTTCAAACTTTCCCAGCACTTGGGATGTGTCTAAACTGCCCCGTGCCCGGCCTGCCCTGCCGGGGCCCGGCCGTCATATAGGGCGGTCCTGTAGCGGGCATGGTTTGCACTGCGCTAGTCCGTCCTGATAGGATTTGGGGGACTGCGAGGAAACCCACTAGTGCAAAAAAAAAATCGGAGAATTTTTTTTCCGCCGTTGCTGTATCTACGCAAGACCACTCGCCAAGAACGATGTATTCCCACCGCGGTCTCTAGCCGGAACGCCAGACACCCCGGGGTGGACAGGAAACTAGCCTACTGCCAAGTGCTTGTGGTGCCCATAGATACTGGACACAGACGCGGCATCACGAGTTGAAGAACTGCCCCCGCTGGGAAACCCAGTAGGAGATACTATGGGCAGAGGTGCGGGCGGAGAGCCGGTGGGGGAAGAGCCAGTTCAAGGTAGGAGACTTCCGTGTCGTCGGGAGGTAACAGAGACGGTAGGCAACAATAGTGTGCCGTTCAACCAGGAAGCGACGAGGTGGCTCGGGGTGTGGCTGGTCTCCCAGCTCACGCTTAAGGAACACCACGCAGTCCGGATGAAAAGCGGCAGAAAGGCGATGGCGCGGCTACACTGGCTTACAGGGTAGATGGGGATCTCACCAGCCAACTGCAGAAAAGTCATGACGGCATGCGTGCAATCGGTCGCCATGTTTGGTGCGGAGCTGTGGGGGAAAGGTGACCACGTCCAGGGCACTATTGGCCGAGCCGACGAGCTGCAGCTGCTGGTCATCCAGGAGGCGAGGGCAACAACAGGCTGCTTCCGGACAACCAACCTGGGAGCCCTCTCGATGGAGTCTGGCTGTTGGAATATATGGATCGATAAACGTGAAGATCGTATTACAGTATTATGCGGGCACAAGATCTCTCTATATACAGGAAGGCCGTCAGGACAGAGGAGGGAAGACTGCCCCCCCGAGCCGGTGCTTGGGGACTCAGTCATGTCCGGACACCTCCTCATCTCCGGACGCCACCTTATTCTGACACTTCCCCTCGTACGGAAGATGCAAAGGAACACAGGAGAGAATAAGAGAAACAGGATCCTCGGATGCCTCGTTAAAACTCGTAACCATGTAAAAAAAACCCTTCGAGGGAGAAACCACGGACAGAGGAGAAAGAGTGCATCCTCCAAAGAAATAACAGGAAAAATAGAAGAGAGAAACTATTTCAACCGCTTAACGCGTGGTCTGTCAGCGACTTCCGCTGAGTCCCGGCTTACAAGCCCAAGCCCATGAACGTGCTTCCAGTGAGTGTCTCGAGGAAGGTTCTTCGTCATGACTATCTTCGTCTCTATCGATCCCTATATTCCAACATCTTTCCTTTGCTATTTCCTTGGTGCATATCACATCTTCTTGGGAAAGACCTGGGCGGAGGGCAAAGGGGTGTTTGCATCGAGCCGCCGCTGCGCGGACCGAGGACAGGAACTGGACTGTAAATAATCTCGCCATGATCTCCATAGGTCGCACGAGAGTAATGAATAAACCAAAAAAAAAGTCGTTGGGAGGTGGAGCCAGGCATTGCTAGACTTCCTCTCCACTACGGATGTGGGGAGGCTGGTCCCAGCTGAGGAAGACGCAACGAGCGAAGTGGCTGAGTGGGTGCGCAGGGAGCGCGGGAGCGAGAAGCGGAGTGGAGGGCGGAGACAGAGGTCAAAAGAGAAACTAAAGCAGCAAGCACCAAGAAACTGCGTATTGTATAGTCGACAGGGGTAGAAATTGTGGTAGTGCTATCTTCTCATGAATAAATTGGTAGTGATTGTCAGAATAATGGGCGTCCGGAGATGAAGGACCGGAGGCAGCGTCCGGAGATGACAGCTGTCCTTGTCTCTGAGCGCCGGCTCGGGACACAGTCATCCGTCCTTTACCCCTGGCGAGTCCCTCAGGCCCGTTGTATATAGAGTGAATGTTCCTCCTTCGAAGTTGCATCAATCAATCAGTTCACTACCTTCGTCTCTATCGATCCCTATATTCCAACAGCGATACAGTATCAAAGTGGTCAAAATACGTGTTTTTCATGTCCTGATGCAAAACTAATGGGCTTAGCGAGAAACAACATCCCCCCCCTCTTTCTTTCCCCTTTTTCAACTACAGAGTACATGCATTATGAACAAAAACGGCTATATACCCCCCATTGTCGCTCGTGACATCACCCCTACAGGCTTTTCGTCCACTTGCAGATATCTGCAATACGCTAGTCGGGAATCACAGGTATCTGCTCCTTAGCTGCTGCTCGGCGGTGCCACTCTTCTAGTTGATACCCAGCCTCTCTCATCTCCTCCACGCCATTCTCCCTATTGTCACCAATCCACTTGATCGCCTCCCACACTTTCAGCCGCCGGAGAAACCAATAAACGGACGGAAGCCTCCACTCATCGGGAATTATATGCTGCTCTTTGGCGGTTGGAATATAGGAATCGATAGAGATGAAGATGGTGAATTAATTGATTGATACAACTTCGAGGGCTCGCTGTCGGTATCGCCACCAACGGCCTTTGGCTCTGACATCTGGCCGGATCCGTCGCCCCGACCGTCAACTTTTGGCTTTTGCTGCAACTTCCCCTTTTTCCGGGAGCGCGGGTGTTCGGCGGCCGCAAGGGGCCTCTTCTCGGGCCGTCCTCCTTCGGCGAGGATGCCGAGAAGCTCTCTCAGCAATGCCTGCTTCTCGCCTCCGTTGCGGGCTTCCAACTGCTGGGCGGAGACCGATTCCAGTGAGTTGCAAATGAAAACACAACCCATCTCCGCTAAGGGCATTTTGGTGTGCATCGCTTTGCCGTCAGTCCAGGTAACTCCTCCGGTGGCAGTGCACACCGATCCGGGAGCGTCGACGTATGCGTATCGGCAGTGCGCAATGGCGTGACTAAATAGGAAATATTCCCCTGGCTCGACGGCATCGGTGCACTGGTCGCAGTACAGCATCAAGTAGTCCTTGGACTCCCGCGCCAGGACGAGCACACGCGTGATATCATGCGGCAATCTAAATACCGACCTCAGCATATCGAAGAACAGATCGACCGTGATCTTGTAGACGTCGTTGCCGGTCTCGTCCACGCGCGAATACTGCTCGAAGCCTGTGGCCTCGGTCGGCAACAAGGCATAAGGCAAAATCCGGACGATCACGTTGCGTTTCGCCCAGTGCTTACGGTACCTGGCGTCCTTCGTATTTGGATCTGCCACGGACGCTGGAGTTTCGTAGACGGTGCCGGCATTCGCAGTCTCATTCGGGAGAGGGTCTGCACTGCCGGGTGACATGTTTCCCGGGTGCAGCAAGTTGCAAATCCGATGGTGCCGTGCAGCGAGGTTCTTTCTCACGTCAACATGCCACTCCCTACTGGCGATTGGAACCCAGGTACTGATGTACCGACAGCCTGTTTTTGAGGTTGAAGGTGTCAAACCGTGTCGATGGTGAAGGCAAACGCCGTCGGGGGGTCAAGACGGGAGGAAGAGATGCAGAACCAGAGAGGAAGAGGTCCTGAGAACAAGAGGTGCGGGGGGGTGAGGTGCGGAGAGGATGAGGCGCGGAGAGGAAGTGGTGCGCAGAGGATGCGATGCGGAGAGGAGGAGGTACTAAGTAAGATGGGAGATAACAAGGAGAAACGGCGGAGGAGGGCGGTATTTTTGGAAGTCCACTCACGCTGTGTACCAGCTGGTGGCGCATGTGAGTAGGTGTTTGCCCTCGTGTTGGCCATGGAGCCATCTGTGCGAGAAGTTTGAGTAGTTCTTTACGAGAGTGTTCTAGATACGACAAATCACTCCCACTGTCAGCGGATGCCAAAGCATATGCGCTAAACGAGCGGGTTCAGCGGGTAGGCGGCTAGCCGCTCCCAACGGATTGGTCACGTCTGGACGATGGGAAAACCGCGTACGCTGCGGTGGGGAATAACGGTGTGACCTGGGTGGTATCGACAGGTGGCAGAAAAAAGTGTGAGGAAGCGAAAGGCTGGGCTTATTCACGAATAACCAACCCGAGCTACAACGTGAAATGCCGTCAGTGGTGGAGAAACCGACCTGGCCCAGCACCGGCTAAGGCAAGAAGGGATAGCATCTCGCTACTACCAACTGAAGACCGAACACGCCCTCACAGGGCTGTACTTGAAGTGGATCGGAAGTAGAGAGGACGATACATGCTGGTGGTGCCACAGACCTGGTATCACCCAAACACGTGAACATCTCTTCAAGACATGTACTGCATGGCGACAGCAGCAGAAAGTGCTCTGGAAAGAGGCGCGACTACAGACTGGACGTGGACGGGATCGTTTTCGGATCGCCGATCTGCCCGGAGGCGATACTTACGTTTCTGGAAACGACCGATGTTGGACGGCGGGCGACAGAAGAGGTTTGGGAGAATGGGAGTGAGAGGTCTCTGGAGGAGGATGGTGATGTCGTGGATATGGGCGACGAGGAGGAGTCGATGGAGGTGGAGGTGGAGCGTGTTGGTGGTGGTGGAGTGTAAGATAGCCTGTTAGCGGGCCAGCAGGGCCATAGGGAGTGCCGCAGAGCTAGACTCACGGACGCAGATGGGTAGATGTTGTTGTTTGGCGTTCGCCGTCGTCTGGAAAGGCTCATAGACGGGAAATAAAATTGATGCCCCCCCAGGGTGGTATCAAAACTCACATGGGTTGCAACCACGAGGAACAAGGCAGAGTCCGCCGCATTTGCAAAGCCACTGGAATCCGGAGGTCACAATACTCCGGCCAGCCCACGCACAGCGCACGGGCTTTTGCGAAGGTCCATTCTTGGCCGGGATTTCTGATGACCCACTGCGGCTGGATGGGGCGAACGGCCGAAATGCGAGGCGGCCGGCGGGCACCGGAGGGCCAACGATAAGTAGTAAAACAAATAATGTCACCCGTAGCAACTCCACCACCCTTCCTACAACCAACAACTTTTTTAGATGATCCTACTGGCAGTTCCAATCCGCATCCTCTTTCATGCTCTCTAAGATGAAGATGGAGGGGCGGAATACGCTGGAGGGACCGCAAAGAAGTGCTTGCAACTTGGGGCCATGTTTCGGACAGCCGACAGGAAACCTGGATGAAAAAGGCGATGCCACAGTCTAGGTAGGCTGCATGCGTGAATAAATAAACAAATGCAAAACACCCTTTATATACAGAAACAAATAAAAAATAATTGGTACTCCTCTTCCCCTAAACTCTCCTCACCACTCCAAGGTCCACTTCGCTGTCGCCAGTCTGCCTCATCTCACCACTTCTTCAGCACACGGGTCAATGGGGCCGAATTTCTAGATTCCGAAGGTCATAACGGTTTTTACCCGTCCGCACGCCCAGTCTTACCACCACTCGGCTGGGCATCGCGATCGGTGGGGGCCCGGTGGGCCAGGGATGCAGTGGGGGTATTGTTCCGTGACCGGGCAAGTGTGAGGAAACGGGTGCCGTACCAGAGAACTGATTGACCAAGCCGATACCGATGCCGTGGCGAGCAAACAGGTGGCGGAGAGCAAGGCGATAGGAGTGGCTGCAGCGAGAGAGTAAGCCAATAAGGGCCTGAGAAGTATCAGGTCGTGGGTGACTCCGTATGGGGCTGCACAACTAAACAACGGTAGAAAAACATGGCGTGGAGAGACAAGTAGCGGCCGTGGATATAGCGACCAGCCACGTGCTCGGCCGACAAGGATCTACGGCATAGCAGAATAAGCAGCCCTAAACCGCGTGGCAACACCTAGGCAAACGCTATAGCGCGCAACCGTGTGGTGGTGGAGGAGACTGTAGTAACTAGGGAAGAAGCCTGTATCACCCAGGGTGCACGCGGAAGAAGGTTCCGCGGCAGCAAACAGAGAGGCAGCCATCTCGCCGATGTCGTCGCGTGCAACGGTGTAGTGATGGAGGAGAACAAGCCGGTAATAACTTATGAGGTAGGACGTTCCGTAGCAGGGAACCAGGTGGCATCGCTTTTGCCGATACCGGGGCGTGCAACCGGGTGGTGTTGGAGAATGAGCAGGCGGCCGTAACTAGGGAAGAAGCCCGTAATTACTAGGGCTATATGCGGAAGAAGGTTCCGCAGCAGGAGACCGAGTGGCGACCGTCTCGTCGGCGCCGAGGCACACAACTGTGCGGTGGTGGAGGAGAAGCTGGTCGTAGTAACTAGGGAAGAAGCCCGTAATTACTAAGGGTGTGTGCGGACGAAGGTTCCGCAGCAGGGGGACGGAGTGGCGACCGTCTCGTCGGCGCCGAGGCACCCAACTGTGTGGTGGTGGAGGAGAAGCTGACCGTAGTAACTAGGGAAGAAGCCCGTAATTACTAAGGCTGTATGCGGAAGAAGATTCCGCAGCAGGGGACGGAGTGGCGACCGTCTCGTCGGCGCCGAGGCACACAACTGTGTGGTGGTGGAGGAGAAGCTGACCGTAGTAACTAGGGAAGAAGCCCGTAATTACTAAGGCTGTATGAAGAAGAAGGTTCCGCAGGAGGGAACAGAGTGGCAACCGTGCGGGGGTGGAGGAAGTGCAGGTTGTGGGGGTGGAAAGGCGCGTGACCGCCGACGAAGTGTGAGGCAGAAGATGCCGCAGTAGTGTATCATTTGGCCATGCCGGTCCCGGTGCCTTGGAGGGGACAGGTGTGCCGAAGACGGAGGTGGTAGTGGTTTCGCTGAACCACACTCTCGTTCAACCGGGGTGTTTGACGTATAAGGTGCGGTTGTAGGGAACAATTGGGGTAGCAGATGCCGATGCCCTGGTGAGCAAATGGGAGTGAGATCGCAGGAGTGGTAGTGGGCAGCAATTAAGATTGGCAGAGCCTAAGAAGTGTGAGATGGTGGGTGCCATAGCACGAGACAGGGCAGGCAAACCGAAGCAGAAGCTGCGGGTGCAGGGTGTGGGTCGTGGAAGTAGCGATCAGCCACATTCTCGGGCGACACAAAAGTGTCAGGTACCAACTTCCGACGTCGGTTGAAGGGGGTCAACCATTACGCCGATGCTCGGGGTCGCGACATTTAGGTGGTGAAATAGCGAGAGTTGGTAGGAACGGGGAAACGGACCGTGACCGCCGCTGAAGTGTAATCCAGTGGGTGCCATAGCGGCGATCAGTTTAACAACAGATGCCTATTCCGCTGTGGGCAAACACGCGGGGCAGGAAGATGAGCAGGCGCTAGTAACTTGGGAAGCAGCCCGTAATAGGCGTGGACGTGTACGGTAGAGGCTATTGCAGCGGTGGAATGGGAATCCGGGAATGCGTCAATGTGGTGCCGTGCAACCACGTGGTGGGGTGGGTGGTGGTAGTGGTGATTGTTGCAAAGATCCAAGCCCGTACGCAACTAGGATTGTCAGTCTAGGGATGCCATCGCAGCGGACAGCATGAGGAAACGGGAGAGGTCAAACCTGATGGTGAGTTCGAACTGGCAGTGGCGGTAGGATCACAGGACCCTGTCGGAGGTTCGAGGTACATCACATGAGCTGCAGAGTGGCGATTTGGTGTGGAGTATTGATGTGGACCCGGCGTGCAAACGCAAATTGAGAGCCTGATAACTAGTCGCGGACCCACGGAGGGGTTGTTGCCCTCTTTCGCTATAATCTCGGCAGGGTAACTGACGCGGAATGAAACTGCTATCCCCCGCTACATTACCACCACCTTAACATCTCTCAATACCCAACCACCCTACCGACCTCACGGCCGTACATTTTTATTAATTCGTCTCAGCGTTGAGGCTTGCGCAGTCAAAATCAAGGTCGAGACTGCGGGCGGGGATGCGGCGCGGCTGCCCGTATCTGCGCGGCGAGACCGTAATCGCGTCTTGAAGGGAATCGTGAAATTCCGTTCTCGCGGTGCCAGCAGGCCAGGTGGTCCTCCAGCCACGCGATTAGCTCGCCTACTACCTCTGGTTCATGGTCATAGCATGAGAATCCTGTATGTTATCAGGAACTACCACTCGAATACAACTTCCCCACTGACTACCACGAGGCTGATGGATATACAAATAGGCCGAAGCAAAGATTCGACCCCCGTACGATCGCCGAAAGCTCTCACTCCACTCTGGCTTCGAGGCCACTCTAGAGCGAAAGTTTTCACCAAAATGGGCGACCGGAGATGAATGGCCGGACACAACACGGCCCGAGAAGACTGCTGCCTTAGTATCCGAGCCTGCTCGCGGAAGTCAGGGGAACGCCTCGATGTGGCAATGCTTCTGGAGCAAGAGGTCATTGGGAGGGCTCAGGCAAAGAAGACCCCACTGGGACACCTTATGGTCACGGATGGGTTTCGACTGGGAGATACTGCCGTGGGCTACCCAATTGTGTGGAATAACGGCCAATCCTGGGTGGTTATCAAGAGACACTTTTGGCCAACCTGGTGGCATACGAGAAGGAGTGAGCAGAGGAACGGCATTAGGCAGGAGGCCGGGCCTCCAGGAAGAAGTGGGGATCCTGTAGGCAGAGGTGCGTAAGGAGATGCGAAGGGGGATTGCCAGGTCACCGTCCAGAGGCGCCCCCCTAGCCGACGGGAGGTGCAGCCAGGTGGAATGCACCAGACCTCGTCTCCACTACAGATATGGTATGGCTGGTTCCATCTAAGGAAGAGGCGGTGAGCTAGAGGTCAGGATTGGAACTCAGGAAGCAGGGAGAGGTGAGGAATGCGGAGGCTACGGAGCTGGGTGTCGCGGGGAAATTGAGAGGCAACGCATAGCTACGGCTGTTCTTATCCATGTCCACTTTCATGTTATCTAAGTTGAAGATGAAGGGTCGGAATAGGATTACCTTCTTTCGTGATTTTCTTCGTGCAGCGCATTGGAGAGCTTGCAACTTGAGACCTCAGTTCGGACAGCAGACCGGAAAGCGGTATAAAAATAGCGATGCCACAGTCTACGTATGTAGGCAGCATGCGTGTGTATTAATAAACAAATGTAGAATACCCTTTAAATATAGAAATGAATAAAATAGCATTGCTACTCCTCTTCCCCTAAATTCTCCTCATCACCCCAAGGTACACTCCACTCTCGCCAGTATGCCTCATCTTACCACTTCTTCAGCACACGGGTCGATGTGGCCGAATATCGAGATTTCGGAGGTCATACCAACGGCTTGTACCGGTTCATACGCCCCGTCTTACCACCCTTCGGCTGGGCATCGCTATCGGTGTGGGTCCGGTGGGCAACCGATGCAGTGGGGGTATTGGTGCTCTGTACCAGTGAAGTGATTTACCAAGCCGATACCCATGCCGTACTGAGCAAACGTGTAACGGAGAGCGAGGTGATAGGAGTGGCGATACCGAGAGAGTAAGCCCATAACGGCCTGAGAAGTGTGGGTCGCGGGTGCCTCCCCGTGGTGCCGCACAACCAAACAGCGGTAGGAAAACATGGCGTGGAGAGCCAAGTAGCGGTTGTGGATGTACCGGTCAGCCACCTGCTCGGCCGACAAGGATGTACGGCGTAGGAGAATATGCAGTCAGGAACCGTGTAGCAACACTTACGATAACACTGTAGCGCGCAACCATGTGGTGGTGGAGGAGACTGTAGTAACTAGGGAACAAGCGTGTAATCACCGAGGCGCATGTGGAAGAAGGTTCCGTGGCAGCAAACAGAGTGGCAGCCGTCGCGCCGATGCCGTCGCACACAAGGGTGGCGGGGTGGAGCAGAACCAGATGGAAGTAACTGGGGATGCAGCCGGCAACCGACGAGGACAACGAGGCAGGAAGTTCCGTAGCAGGGAAATGGGTGGCATCGCTTTGGCCGATACGGAGAGGTGCAACCGGGTGGTGTTGGAGAAGGTGTAGGCGGTCGTAACTAGGGAAGAAGGCTGTAATTACTGAGTCTGTATGCGGAAGAACCTTCCGCAGCAGGGGACCGAATGGCGACCGTCACGCCGTTGCAGAGGTACACAACGGTGTGGTGGTGGAGGAGAACCTGGCGGTAGTAACTAGGGAAGAAGCCCGTACTTACTGAGGGTTCATGCGGAAGAATGTTACGGAGGAGGCAACTGAGTGGAAACCGTCTTGCCGATGCTACGGCACGCAACTGTGAGGGGGTGGGGGATTGTTGTGGCAGTGGAAAGGCGCATGACCGCGGAGGAAGTGTAAGGCAGAAGATGCCGCAGCAGCGAACCATTTCGCAATGCCGGTCCTGATGCTTTGGAGTGGAGAGATGTGGTGAAGATGGAGGTGGTAGTAGTTGCGCTGAACCAAACTCGCGTCCAACAGGGGTGTTTGATGTATAGGGTGCCGATGTAGGGGAACATTTGGGGTAGCAGATGCCGATGCCCTGGTGTGCAAATCGGAGTGAGGTGGCAGGGGTGGCAGTAGCGAGCAACTACGATTGGCAGAGCCTATGAAGTGTGAGATGGTGGCTGACTTAGCGGGAGACAGGGGAGGCAAACTGAAGCAGGAGCTGCGAACACAGGGTGCGGGTTGTGGAAATAGCGATGATCCAATTAGTCGGCCGCCACAAAAGTGTGATGTGGCAATTTCCGACTTCGGTTGAATGGGGTCAACCATACGCCAATGCTCGGGGTCGTGACATTGAGGTGGTGGAGTACCGAGAACTTGTAAGAACGGGGAAACCGACCGTGACCGCTGCTGAAGTGTAATTCAGCGGGTGTCATACCAGCGATCGGTTTAACAGCGGATGCCGATTCCGCTGTGGGCAAACATGCGGGGTAGCAAGATGAGCAGGTGGTCATAATTTGGGAAGCAGCCCGTAATCGGCGTGGACGTGTAGGGTAGAGGCTATTGCAGCGGTGGAATGGGGATCCAAGAAGGCGTCGATGCAGTGCCGGGCAACCACACGGTGGGGTGAGTGGTTGAAGTGGTTGCAAAGATCGAAGCCTGTTGGAATATATGGATCGATAAAAGGTGAAGATAGTGAACTGATTGTATTACAGCATTATGCGGGCACAAGATCTCTCTATGTGTTGGAATATAGGGATCGATAGAGATGAAGATAGTGAACTGATTGATACAACGTCGAAGGAAAAACATTGTCTCTATATACAACGCTCCTGAGGGACTCGCCAAGGTGAAAGGATGGAAAACTGTCTCGCGAGCCGGTGCTCGGAGACTAAGGCTGCTGTCATCTCCGGACGTGCCGCCAACGGTCCGTCATCTCCGGACGCCCGTTATTCTGACACTATATACAGGAAGGCCGTCTAGACAAAGGACGGAAGAGTGCCCCCCGAGCCGGTGCTCCGGGACTCAGTCATGTCCGGACGCCACCTCGGGTCCGTCATGTCCGGACTCCCATTATTCTGACACTTCTCCTCGTACGGAAGATGCAAACGAACACAGGAGAGAATGAGAAAACGGAATCCTCGGATGCCACTTTAAAACTCATAACCGTGTAAAAAACCCCTCAAGGGAAAACCACGGACATAGGAGAAAGAGTGCATCCTCCAAAGAAAGAACTGAAAGTGTAACCTATTTCAAATGCTTGATTCGTGGTTGGTCGGAGATTTCCCTGAGTCCCGGCTTACGAGCCGAAGCCCGTAAACGTGCTTCCAGTGCGTCTCGAGGGAGGTTCTTCGTCATGATGTCGGAGAGCATGTCGGATGTCGGGAGGTATATGGACTTGATGGCATTCCGTTCGCAGGCATCACGGACGAAGTGGAAGCGGACGGTGATGTGCTTGGTGCGCTCATGGAACTTCGGGTTCTTTGCAATCTGGATTGCACCTTGGTTGTCGACAAAGATTTACTGGGGTTCGGTAGCCTTAGAGGCGTTGTCTGAGCATAAGCAGTGGGGGTATTGCTCGGCACGCTTGTACAGGATCGTAAACACGTAGCCAGATGTCGATTTTTCGATCAGGGTATCCAGCGAAGTCCGAGTGTTTGTAGCCACTGGGCATGGTGACTTCAGAGTCTTATGCATTGTACTGAATGGCGAGGTTGGCTGTGTGTCGCAGGTATCGTAACGTGTAGGTGGTTGCTGCCAAGTGCTCATTAGTCGGGGTGGAGGAGAATTTGCATAGCTTGGAGACAGTGAATGCAAGGTCCGGTCGAGTGCATAGCATTAGCCACATCAGACTGCCGATTGTTGACTGGTATCGTTGTTTACCATCTGAGTAGAGTATCCTTGCTGTGCCGTTTGTGTTTGCTGAGCCTGACTCGTGAAGTCGCAAGCAGCTTCCGGACAGTGCGGTGTTGCTGGATATGTAGTATCCGTCGTGGTCGGTCGCACTCGATCTCTATACCGAGGAAGCAGCAAACTGGGCCGACGTCGGTCATCGTGTACTTGGCGCGGAGGAGGTTCTTGGTTGTGGTGACTCGGTTGGCCGATGGGGAGAAGAGCAGCGTGTCATCAATGTACAGCAGCAGAATTATTGGTGTGTCATTCTGGGCCGATTGCTTCGAATTCCAGATCGCCAGTGGGGAATCGGTTCGACCGGTTAAGGTGGTACTTGCCGTGAGATAGATATTCGGATCATACTCGCATTGTTGGAGACCGAGAGAATTTCTCAGCTTGCAGACTTGAGGATTGTCCGCCTAAGTACCCTGCGGCAGAGCTATATAGTCGTCACTATCAACTTTGGGGTTCAGGAAGGCGGTGAGAACATCCATTTGATCGATTTCTGGATAACAAGCCTGGCCTTATACTGAATGCCACCTCCTGGCAACTCCTTGGTCTTGAAGACCCACTTGGAGCTAATGGGCGTGAAGCCGGCTGGAACGTCTTCCAGCCCTACGTAGTCCCAGGTTGAGTTTTCCGTCAAAGATCTGAGTTCCTCATCAACCGGATCAGACCATTTCTGGTCAAACCTCGGGTGCGCAATGGCTTCCCGGTAGGACACCGGATCTGCAGAATCCATTGGTTCCTCTTCCACCCGGATCCGGTGGGCGACCGCTCTAGGTCTCTTCTGAAGATCATACCGGCCGGTGTTTGCTTCCAAATTGCAAAGACTTCCACTCGAGGCGCCGAGTCGGAGTCCGATCGCCGAGGCGTCGGGTCCGAGTCCGACCGCCGAGGCGTCGAGTCCGAGTACGCCCGAGGCGCCGAATCCGAGTCCGACCGCCGAGGAGTCGAGTCCGAGTCCGCTCAAGACGTCGAGTTCGAGTCCGGTCGAGACGTCGAGTCCGAGTACGCCCGAGGAGCCGAGTCCGAGTGCGACCGCCGAGGCGTCGAGTCGGAGTCCGATCGATATGCCGAGTCCGAGTGCGACCGCCGAGGCGACGAGTCCGAGTCTGACCGCCCAGGCGTCGAGTCCGAGTCCCCTCGAGACGTCGAGTCCGAGTCCGCTCAAGACGTCGAGTTCGAGTCCGGTCGAGACGTCGAGTCCGAGTACGCCCGAGGAGCCGAGTCCGAGTGCGACCGCCGAGGCGTCGAGTCCGAGTCTGACCGCCCAGGCGTCGAGTCCGAGTCCCCTCGAGACGTCGAGTCCGAGTCCGACCGCGGCGTCGAGACCGAGTCCGCTCGAGACGTCGAGACCGAGTCCGCTCGAGACGTCGAGTTCGAGTCCGTCTCTGCTCGTCGAGGCATCGGATCCGAGTCCGTCTGAGATACCGAGTCCGTCCGAGACGAGTCCACGTCCGTTCGGGGCGAAGAGTCTACATACACCCTTCAGGCCTTCTGCAGTTGTGCTGAAAGATGCGAGTACGTGTCCATTTATCAGTATTGAAGGGTCAACGATATCTGACTCGCCACCGATAGGGGCCTTGTATCGGTTCTTGGCTTCGCTGTTGACGCCGTCCTCGTATCGACATCGGCTTTTTGTGGATATTGGCTCCACATCAATGGCAGCCTCGCTGTCGATATCGGACTCGCGGTAGATTTCGGTCTCGCCATAATTCTTGCCATTTGCCACTCTTGGTACGCCAGCCGGGGCAGTGATAGGAGCTTCGAAGGACATCCGCTTGCTTGACGGATCTGCTTAATCTAGTTGCGCTTCCACCCAGATCCGGTGTGGATGTAGTTCATGTCTGAGCAGCGAGACTGTTCTGAAACTGGGTATTTCAGTGGATGTCTTCATGTCGGGAATGAATACTCAGCTTTTGGAATGGATTCCACATATGGTCTTTGTTCAATCGGTATCTCAGTGGAGACCCCACTCAGGAGCAAAGCCGATTCAGGAGCAAAACCGAAAACCACTGGAGTAGCGATTATGCCGAAGTCGCCAAATCGTTTGAAGTGGCCGAATCCACAGTAGCCGTCAAACGCGCGACAGTAGCGGAAATCTCAGAGTCGTTCTCTGTTGGTTGACAACTTCTTTTTCGGATGGCTCGGAGGATAGCTCGTAGGACCGCTCGGTTTCATAGGCTCGCTCGTAGAATCGCTTGTGGAATCGCTTGTAGAATCGCTCGTAGAACCGCTGGTAGGATCACTCGTAGGATTGTTTGTGGGATCGCTTGTGAGATCACTGGTAGAATTGCTCGTGCAATTGATCGTGGGGCCGCCATATCCGAAGTTCCTTCAGCTAGCAGGCCAATGCTTCTCTCGGATGACAACCGAGTGATGCTGACTGATGAATGGTTGCACCGTTCAATGCGCAAGGCTCAAGTCGGGGCATTCGCGTTGGCTGGTAGGCCCCTCTATGCCGAGGATACTAACGGGCGTGACATTCTTCAGTGAGCGATGGTTGCTGGCATTGTAAAGGCCGGTGACTGCGAACGTGACGCGTTGTCTGGTTGACGATGTCGGACGCGACGCGACTCCAAAAAGTTAAGGTTTAAAAAACGAGAGTGCAGCGATGAGACGCCGAAGCGAGGCACAGAGCGGCAGGTACGGCGGGTGTGATTGGCAGACCGTTCAATCCGGGCTCATAACCAGTTGGAATATATGGATTGATAAAAGGTGAAGATAGTGAACTGATTGTATTACAGCATTATGCGGGCGCAAGAACTCTCTATACACAGGAAGGTGACACTGCACGCAACGATGTCTGATTCTCTAAGTCTAACGAAAGCCTGAGCCTAAAGCCAATCCCCTCTTTCGCCAAGACGCCGGCGACAAACTTCCGCCCAAACCCGAAACCTTAACCTTCGCCGCGGGCACCGCCGCTCCGCTACACCTCCTTCGCCACGGACACAGTGGCTCCGCCACAAAGGCCATCAGGACAAAGGAGGGCAGACTGCCCCCCGAGCCGGTGCTCGGGAACTCAGGCATCTCCGGACGGCACCTCCTGTCCGTCATCTCCGGACGCCCATTATTCTGACAAAGCCCGTACGTAACTAGGAAATGTCAGTCTATGGCTGCCGTTGCGGGGGACTGCATGAGGAAACGGGAGGCGGGCAAACCTGAGGGTGAGTTCGAACTTGCAGTGGCTGTAGTAGCATGGGACCCTGCCGGAAGTTCGAGGTACATCGCATGTGCTGCAGAGTGGCGATTTGGTGTGGAGTATTGATGTGGACACGGCCAGCAAACGCAAATCAAGAGCCTCATAAATAGTCGTGGACCCATGGGTGGCTGTTGGCTTCAATCTCGGTAGGGTAACTGACGCTAATGAAACTGGTATCCCCCTGCTACATTACCACCAATTTAACCTCACTCAACACCCAACACCCTACCAACCTCACGGCCATAGATTTCTACTAATTCGTCTCGGCGTTGTGGCTTGCGCAGTCAAAACCAGGGTCCAGACTGGGGGCGGGGATGCGGCGGCGGCTGGTCGAAGCTGTGCGACGAGACAGAAATCGCGTCTTGAAGGGAATCATGAAATTCCGTTCTCGCAGTGCTAGAGGCTAGGTGGTCCTCTAGCCACGCGGTTAGCTCGCCTAATACCTCTGGCTCCTGGTCATAGCTTGAGAGCTGTCAGTTGGCAATCCTGTATGTTATCAGGAACTACCTTTCGACTACAACTTCCCCTCTGACTACCGTGAGGCTGATGGAAATACAAATAGGCAGAAGCAAAGATTCGACCCCCGTACGATCGCCGAAAACTCTCACTCGACTCTGCCTTCGAGGCCACTCTAGAGCGACAGCTGTCACCAAAATGGGCGACTGGAGATGAGTGGCCGGACGCAACACGCCCCGAGAAGACTGCTGCCTTAGTCTCCGAGCCTGCTCACGGAAGTCAGGGCAACGCCTCGATGTGGCAATGCTTCTGGAGCAAGAGGTCATTGCGAGGGCTCAGGCAAAGAAGACCCCAGCGGGACACCTTATGGTCACGGGTGGGTTTCAACTGGGAGATACTGCCGTGGGCTACCCAATTGTGTGGAATAACGGCCAATCCTGGGTGGTTATCAAGAGACATGTTTGGCCAACCACGAGAAGGAGTGGGCGGAGGAACGGTAATAGGCATGTATCTGCAGGAAGAGGTGGGGATCCTGTGGGCAGAAGTGCGTAAGGTGATGCGAAGGGGGACTGCCAGGTCACCGTCCAGAGGCTCCCCTAGCCGACGGGAGGTGCTGCCAGGTGGAATGCACCAGACCTTGTCTCCACTACATATATCATATGGCTGTTTCCAGCTAAGGAAGAGGTGGCAACCTAGAGGTCAGGATTGGAGTTCAGGAAGCTGGGAGAGGCGAGGAGGGCGGAGGCTACGGAGCTGGGTATCGCGGGGAAATTGGGAGGCGACGCGTAGCTACGGCAGTTCCAAACCGCGTCCCCTTTCATGCTATCTAAGATAAAGTTGGAGGGGCGGAATACGATTACCTTCCTTCGTGACTTTCTCGGTGCACGTGGCATCTTTTTGCGACATGTTTGGGGTGTGGTCAAAGAAGAGCCTGCAACGTGAGTCCATGGTTCGGACAGCAGACAGGAAAGCTGAATAAAAAGAGCGATGCCACAGTTTAGGTAGGCTGCATGCGTATATAAATAAACAAATGCAGAACACCTTTTAAATACAAAAACAAATAAACGAATATTGCTACTACCTTCTCCTAAACCCTCCTCATTACTCGAGGGAACACTTCGCTGTCGCCTGTCTGCCTCATCTCACAACTTATTCAGCAATCGGGTCGATGGGGCCGAATATCTAGATTCAGGACGTCATACCAACGGTTCTTACCCGTTCGCACGCCCAGTCATACCACCACTCAGCTCGGCATCGCGATCGGTGTAGGTCCGGTGGGCAAGGGATGCAGTGGGGGTATTGGTCCGTGTCCGACGGGTAAGTGTGAGGAAACGAGTGCCATACCAGTGAACTGATTGACCAAGCCGATACCGATACCGTGGTGAGCAAACATGTGGCGGAGAGCAAGGCGATTGGAGTGGCTGTAGAGAGAGAGTAAACCCATGAAGGCCTGAGAAGTATCTCCGTGTGCGGCTGCACAACCAAACAGCGGTAGGAAAACATGGCGTGGAGAGGCAAGTACCGGTCGTGGATTTAACGACCAGCCACGTGCTCGGCCAACAAGGATGTTTTTTTTTTTGTTTATTCATTACTCGCATGCGACCTATGGAGATCATGGCGAGGATATATACAGTCCGTATCCTGTCGGCTGTCCGCGCAGTGGCGGCTCGTTACAAGCGCCCCTTTGTCCTCCGCCCAGGCCTGTTCCACGAAGATGTGATACGCACCAAGGGAACTACAAAGGAAAGGAAGAGAAGCGAGCGTGACAGGCCAAGGAAAGAACGTAGGAAAGCACCTCCTAACCCGTTTCTACAGACGCCTTGAAGTCGGGTGTGGGCAGGAACAGCGGATGTCCCCACCCAGCACCCGGCTCCTCGGTCCCCGCTCCGTGCTCCTCCATCCACTCCCGCACTTCCAGCTCCGACACCGCACTCACCGCGTCCTCCTCTGCCTCCGCCAGCGCTCTCCTTCCCACGTCCGTCGAGGCGAGGAAGTCCAGCACCGCCCGGCTGCACTCTGCCTCGGCCAGGAGGTCGCGTGCCTTCCACCTGTCCTTCCACCTCCCCGTCGCCTTCTTAACCTCCGCCCACAGGATATTCTGCTGCGGCTTCCATTCGGGGCAATCCTTTAGGAGGTGGTCCCCGGTCTGCGTTCGGTACCGGCACCACCAACACTGTGGGGAGCGGCGGCGCCTCGCCACAGTTCAAGTACTGCCCGGTCAGGCGGTGCCCTGTATTCAACTGGTAGAACCGAGAGGCGAGCCTCTTGGTGCTGTTGGCTACCGCGCCGTCGGGCTTTTGGCTGTCCGGCATGCGGTACTTCTTCTTGGAGGTTCGGCCCCCCGCCCATTGAAGCACCTCCGCCCACTCTTCTCCGAGATCTCCCGCTTTAGGTTCGCCAAAAAGACCGCGGGAGCGGCATTGGGCGGGCATCCGTCCGGTCCGAGTAACTCAGCCATTCTACCCCGCGGGTGTCTGGCTCCTCCGCCGCGATCTTTGCCCACTCATCGGCCTTCTCATTGCCGGTAATGCCCCTGTGTGCCGGGCACCATCGGATCTCGATGATGATGCGTGGCTTCGCTCTCCGCAGCGCCGCGATGTGCTTCCTGGCCTGCAGCGCGTACTGCTGGCTGGGGCCGGGTACGTCCGAGGCCATCCTTCTGATGGCTGCCTGCGCGTCCGTGAAGATCGTGACCCGCTCTGGCGTGGTCGGTCTTCGCCAGGCCGCTTCCAGCGCCCTTGCGAGGGCGGCGCACTCTGCATCGTAGGCCCCTTGGTTGTAGCCCATGTGGGTCTTGATGCCCTTCCAGGATCGGCCGTGCATCCATACCACCGCGTATCCGGCGGCTCCGTTGTCCAGCCGGGACCCGTCCGTACACATGGTGACCCCCGGTCTCTCCTTCTCCGCCGCTGCCTTCGCCTTCGCTTCCTCCTCTTGCAGCAGCTCCGGGTCGAGGGTTTCAGGCTCCTCAAGCAGAACCGTGCTTTCCACCCTTCCGGCATACGCGAGGGCATTGGTGAGCCTCCGTCCGATCTCCGTTGGGGCGCCGACGATTTCCCGGGCCTGGTCTCCCTTCGGCAGGCTTAGCAACCGTAGCCCAAACCGCTGCTGCCAGTTCTCCAGCCGGGTTGCTGCTGCCCTGAGGCCCGACTCCATCCAGAGTGCTCCCAGGTTTGTCGTCCTGAAGTAGCCCGTTGTCGCCCTGGCTTCCTAGTTAGACTGGCATCGAGTGTGGTTGATAGGCGAGTAGGAGCCGGAGCGGTCTCGCGAGCCCTGGGAAGGGCGCGGACAACCGCGCCGTATGCCTCCAGGTTGTGGCCAATCATGTGTCTTGACAACCATGCAGGATTGGCCGTTATTCCACACAATTGGGTAGCCCACGGAGGTATCTTCCAGTCGAAACCCATCCGTGAACATAAGGTGTCCCAGTGGGGTCTGCTTTGCCTGAGCCCTCGCAATGGCCTCTTGCTCCAGAAGCATTGCCACATCGAGGCGTTGCCCTAACTCCCGCGAGCAGGCTCGGATACTAAGGCAGCAGTCTTCTCGGGCCGTGTTGCCTCCGGCCATTCATCTCCAGTCGCCCATTTTGGTGAAAGCTTTCGCTCTAGAGTGGCCTCGAAGGCAGAGTGGAGTGAAAGCTTTCGGCGATCGTACGGGGGTCGAATCTTTGCTTCGGCCTTTTTGTATATCCATCAGCCTCATGGTAGTCAGTGGGGAAGTTGTATTCGAGAGGTAGTTCCTGATAACATACAGGATTGGCAACTGACAGCTCTCATGCTATGACCAGGAGCCAGAGGTAGTAGGCGAGCTAATCGCGTGGCTGGAGGACCACCTGGCCTCCGGCACTGCGAGAACGGAATTTCATGATTCCCTTCAAGACTCGATTTCTGTCTCTTCGCGCAGATAAGGCCAGCCGCCGCCGCATCCCCGCCCCCAGTCTCGACCTTGGTTTTGACTGCGCAAGCCTCAATGCTGAGACGAATTAATAAAAATGTACGGCCGTGAGGTCGGTAGGGTGGTCGGGTGTTGAGTGATGTTAAGGTGGTGATAATGTTCTGTGGGATACCACTTTCATTCCGCGTCAGTTACCCTGCCGAGATTATACCGAAAGAGGGCAACAACCCCCCCATAGGTCCGCGACTACATAAGTACCTAAGTAGGTACCTAGTTATTAGGCTCTCGGTTTGCGTTTGCTCGCCAAGTCCACATCAATACCCCACACCAAATCGCTACTCTGCAGCTCATGCGATGTACCTCGAACATCCGACAGGGTCCCATGATCCTACCGCCACTGCCATTTCGAACTCACCATCAGGTTTGATCTCCTCCCGTTTCCTCATGCTGTCCCCCGCGACGGCAGCCATAGACTGACAATCCTAGTTGCGTATGGGCTTGGATCTTTGTAACAATCACCACTACCACCACTTACCCCACCAGGTGGTTGCACGGCACCACATTGACGCATTCCTGGATTCCCATTCCACCGCTGCAATAGCCTCTACCGCAGACGTACACGCCTATTATGGGCTGCTTCCCAAGTTACTATCGCCTGCTCATCTTCCTGCCCCGCGTATTTGCCCACACCGCAATCGGCATCTGTTGTTAAACTGATCGCCGCTATGGCACCCACTGGATTACACTTCAGCGGCGGTCACGGTCCGTTTCCCTGTTCCTACCAACTCTCGCTACTCCACCACCTCAATGTCACGACCCCGAGCATCGGTGTAATGGTTGACACCCTTCAACCGACGTCGGAAGTTGGTACCTGACACTTTTGTGGCGGCCGACCATTTGGATCATCGCTACTTCCACGACCCGCACCCTGCGTTCGCAGCTCCTGCTTCAGTTTGTCTCCCCTGTCTCCCGCTATGTCAGCCACCATCTCACACTTCATAGTCTCTGCCAATCGTAGTTGCTCGCTACTACCACCCCTGCCACCTCACTCCGATTTGGACACCAGGGCATCGGCATCTGCTACCCCAAATGTTCCCCTACATCGGCACCCTATACATCAAACACCCCCGTTGGACCCGAGTGTGGTTCAGCGCAACTACTTCCACCTCCGTCTCCGCCACATCTCTCCACTCCAAAGCATCCGGACCAGCATTGCGAAATGGTTCACTGCTGAGGCATCTTCTGCCTGACACTTCCTCCGCGGTCATGCACCTTTCCACTGCCACAACTATCCACCACCCCCGCACGGTTGCCTGCCGTAGCATCAGCAAGACAGCTTCCACTCAGTTGGCTCCTGCGGAACATTCTTCCGCATGCACCCTCAGTAATTACGGGCTTCTTCCCTAGTTACTACGGCCAGCTTCTACTCCACCACCACACAGTTGTGTGCCTCGCCATAGGCGAGACGGTCGCCACTCGGCACCCTGCTGCGGAACCATCTTCCGCATATAGCCTTAGTAATTACGGGCTTCTTCCCTAGTTACTACGGCCATCTTGTACTCCACCACCACACCGTGGCATGTGACGAGATCAGCAAGATGTCTACCACTCTGTTCGCTGCCGCGGAATCTTCTTCCGCATGCGCCCTCGGTGATTACGGGCTTCTTCCCTAGTTACTACAGTCTCCTTCACCACCACACGGTTGCGCGCTACAGCGCTAGCGTAAGTGTTGCTACGCGGTTTCGGGCTGCTTATTCGCTATGCCTTACATCCTTGTCGGCCGCCGTCGTGATGAACCGCACACAGGGAGCGTGGAAGGAGGGGAAGGTAGCTAGGGCGCTCTTCATGGATGTCAACTCAAGACCGAGGCGGCCCTGTTCCAGAGAAGGAAGAAGGCGCCCACGGTAGAACTGGCGGTTGGGGCCAGCCGCGTCCCATTCAACAAAAGGGCGACGCGGTGGCTCGGGGTTTCGCTGGACTCGCAGCTCACACTTAGAGACCACCACACAGCCAGGCTTAAGCAGGGGCAGAAGGCTATGACGAGGCTCCGGCGTCTCACGGGCAGATGGGCCTGTCACCAGCTAACTGCAGGAAGGTCATGACCGCCTGCGGCCAGTCATTCGCCATGCTCGGGCCAGAGCAGTGGTGGAAAGGACACCATGTCCGGGGAACGATGGGGCAGGCGGACGAGCTGCAGCTGCTGGTCAACCAGGAAGCCAGGGCGACAACAGGCTGCTTCAGGATGACAAACCTGGGAGCACTCTAGATGGAGTCCGGCCTCAGGGCAGCGGCGACCCAGCTAGAGAACAGGCAGCGGCGGTTTGGGCTACGGCTGCTACTCCTCCCGAAGGGAGACCAGGCGCGGGAAATCGTTGGCGCCCCAACGGAGATCGGACGGAGGCTCACCAATGCCCTGGTCTATACTGGAAGGGTGGAAAGCACAGTTCGGCGTGAGGAGCCTGAAACCCTCGCCGGGGAGCTGCTGCAAGAGAAGGAAGCGGAGGCGAAGGCAGCGGCAGAGAAGGAGAGACCGGGGCTCACCATGTTCACAGACGGGTCCCGGCTCGACGATGGAGCGGCCGGATACGCAGTGGTATGGAAGAACGGCCAATCCTGGAAGGGTATCAAGACCCACATGCGCTTCAACCAGGAGGCCTACGATGCAGAGTGCGCCGCTCTCGCGAGGGCGCTGGAAGCGGCCCAGAGAAGACCGACCAAGCCGGAGCTTGTCACGATCTTCACGGATGCGCAGGCAGCCATCAGACGGATAGCCTCGGACGAAGCCGGCCCCGGCCAGCAGTACGCACTGCAGGCCGGGAAGCACATCGCTACGTCCCGAGAAGACTGCTGCCTTAGAATCCGAGCCTGCTCGCGGGAGTCATGGCAACGCTTCGATGTGGCAATGGTTCTGGAGCAAGAGGCCATTGCGAGGGCTTAGGCAAAGAAGACCCCACTGGGACACCTTATGTTCACGGATAGGTTTCGACTGGAAGATACTGCCGTGGGCTACCCAATTGTGTGGATTAACAGCCAATCCTGGGTGGTTATCAAGACGCATGTTTGGCCACAACAAGAAGGCATACGGCGCGGTTGTCAGCCGCCCTTCCCAGGGCTCTCGAGACCGCTTTGTCACGACAGATGTCTCCGGGACGCGTGACAGTCTTTACCGACGCGCAGGCGGCCACCAGACCGATGGCGTCAGAAGAGACTGGGTCTAGCCACACATACGCGCTCCACGCACGGAAGCCCATCGCACTACTACCAAGCGCAACGCCAGCCGTTACCATCGAGATCCCGTGGACCCGTGCACACGGCGAGTAGAAGGCCAACGGGTGAGCCAAGATCGCGTCAGAGGGGCGCCACCCAAGATTGGGAATGGCAGAGGTAGCTACGCTGGGCAGGGTTGCGTGCGGTGCCTCTGCCGGGACCCTGTCCGCATCACCGGTGGGAGCTCTAATAGAAGCAGTGGGCGGTGGATCGGCAATAGGCAGGAGGCGGGGCCTCCAGGAAGAAGTGGGGATCCTGTAGGCAGAGGTGCGTAAGGAGATGCGAAGGGGGACTGCCAGGTCACCGTCCAGAGGAGCCCCTAGTCGACGGTAGGTGCAGCCAGGCGTGATACACCAGACCCCGTCTCCACTACAGATATCATCTGGCCGGTTGCAGCTAAGGAAGAGGTGGCAACCTAGAGGTCAGGATTGGAGTTCAGGAAGCTGGGAGAGGCGAGGAGGGCGGAGGCTACGGAGCTGGGTATCGCTGGGAAATTGGGAGGCGACGCGTAGCTACGGCAGTTCCAAACCGCGTCCCCTTTCATGCTATCTAAGATAAAGTTGGAGGGGCGGAATACGATTACCTTCCTTCGTGATTTTCTCGGTGCACGTGGCATCTTTTTGCGACATGTTTGGGGTGTGGTCAAAGAAGAACCTGCAACGTGAGTCCATGGTTCGGACAGCAGACAGGAAAGCTGAATAAAAAGAGCGATGCCACAGTTTAGGTAGGCTGCATGCGTATATAAATAAACAAATGCAGAACACCTTTTAAATACAAAAA